>Ga0335074_10007066_pt1 | contig 15562 bp, 18 predicted proteins | sample Lox_Sample_23_FD_206715 | JGI IMG/M metagenome (GOLD analysis project Ga0335074, IMG submission 206715) | Soil microbial communities from Loxahatchee National Wildlife Refuge, Florida, United States - Lox_Sample_2.3 | ecosystem: Environmental > Terrestrial > Soil > Wetlands | place: USA... | reverse complement strand
ATCCCACGATCTTCAATCTCCCACTCGGAACCCTGGATGATGATCCGGGGGTTCGAGCCGAGGCGCATTGGCACGTGGCTTCGAAGGCACCCTGGTTCGAGATCACTGATGGCTTGCCGCAGTACGCGGGATTCCCTCCAATGCCGCCAGAGTTGAAGCCACCTTCCTGAGGCGTCGGTGGGACGGACGGACCTCGCTGGTCTGTCGCCCATGGCCCCGCCCAGTACTGTGTCTCGGAACCGTGGTTCGGATTTGGGAACCTCAATTCGGTGTTTCGGGCCCCAGTCCGGCGTCTCGGAACCCGATTCGGCGATCCCGGCACACCGACAAACAAGGATGTCGTTTTCCCTTAAAGAGGGTACTGGCGCTCGAATGCAAACAAGCAGTTAGCTCGCGCGGCGTGCTCCTTAAATGTAGTACTGGGACCACAAAAAGGGTACTGGCCGACGCGGATACGGATATCGACGGCTGTCCTCAAAGCACTGCGAAACAAGGGATCCTGCGAGACCGGCCGGTGCACCAGTCCCATCAATAAGGTCCCGGTACCCTGTTTACCGCCCCGGTACCGTCATTAAGGGAAAACGACAACAGAGGATGTCGGTGTTCCTTGATGGTGAGACTGGCCCGGCAGGTGCGTCGAGTGCTTACAAGGGGATACACGTCCCAGCTCGGTTCTGTGAAATGAGACTGGGCCGAAAATGTGCCTTGGTTGGAGACTGGGCGCGTGTGGAAACGGAGAGCCTTGGCGTGGCGGCGGAGGGGGCCGAAAGGCTGCAATTGCCGGGGAATGTGGCCGAGGGCTTGGCGTCGCCACTCTATGCATCAAGGCACCGGTCTCCCGCCAGGGCGCACAGTCGCACCATCAGGGAACACCGACAGACGACATGCAACATGCGAGAAGGTGCTGGTTGGTAGCGCTTGCAGGATAGCCTCGCGGCCGCTGTTTGATTCAAACTCTCCAGCCATGGGCGGCAGCACTCACCTGTCAACTTGGGTTAGCACGGAGACGAAGGAGCGATTCGGCGTGGTCGCGGCGCAGTTGGGCCTCTCCGAATCCGCGCTGCTCAAGCGCCTTGTCGAGCTAAACCTGCAGAGTACGCACCTCGCCGGCACGGACATTCCGAGGTCGCCGGCAAATGCGGCGCGCAGCGCACGGCTGTACGTTCGGCTCCGACCCGAAGATCGCCTTCTTCTCCGGGAACGTGCGACCGCTCGAGGCATGCCGGCGGCAACCTACGTAACTATGCTTGTACGGGCGCACCTGCGGGCTCTCGCGCCAATACCCGATCGCGAAATGGCCGAAGTCGAGCGGGCCGTAGCCGCGCTGGGGATTATCGGCCGCAATCTCAATCAGATCGCACGGGCTGCAAATCAGACCGGTCGGGTGACGGGCCCAAGCGGCCAAGACCTGCAGGCGATACTTAGGGCCTGCACGGCGCTCCGGGACCACGTGAGAGAGTTTGTGAAGGCCAACCGAGCAACCTGGGAGATCGGACATGAAGCGGCGCATCCTTGACCTGCGGGAGCAGGCCCCCCTTCTCGACGTTGTCAGCTACGGTCGGCGCGGACCAGGTCATCGACCGCTGTCGAAGGCAGATGTCGCGCATATCTCACGAACCGCGAGGCGCGTACCTGAAGTCGTGGTCAAGGTTTCCGGGGGTGCCAGGACGCTCCGCGGCGTCCAGCAGCACATCGATTACATTGGGCGAGAGGGCAAGGGTCAGGTAGAGACTGACGACGGGCGGCTGCTACAAGAGAAGGGGTTCGAGAAGGAATTGGTGAAGGACTGGGACCTCGACCTCCAGGCCCACCGACGCTATACGCAACGGTTTATCGCGGCGGGGCGGCGGCCTCCCAAGCTGGTCCACAACCTCGTGTTCTCCATGCCCAGAGGTACGCCTTCCGACAAGCTGCTCGCTGCGGCGCGGCGTTTCGCCCTTGAGAAGTTCGCACTGCAGCACCGATACCTAATGACGCTGCATTCCGATCAGGGTCACCCGCATGTGCACATGGTCGTGAGAGCGGTCAGCGAACAGGGAGCTCGGCTGAATATCCGTAAGGCGACCCTCCGAGAATGGCGAACAGATTTCGCTCAGTACCTGCGTGACCTGGGTGTTGAGTCGAATGCGACCGAACGGGCCGTCCGAGGAGAGGCCAAGACTCGAAAAACGGATGGCATCCATCGCGCGATTCTGCGTGGTAACTCAACGCATATGCGTGCGCGTGCCGAAGCGGCCGCCCGGGAACTGGCTACAGGCGGCCATAGACCCGAGCCGGGCAAGCGAGTACTCCTCGAGACCCGCCAGGCCGTGATCGAGGGGTGGCGCGGCCTAGCTGATGTCCTGGAGCGTGATGGGAACGTACAACTGGCCGAAGTCGTCCGGCACTTCGTGGAAACGATGCCGCCGCCGTTGACCGAGAAGGAAACGATTGCGCGCCAGCTTGGTGCGCATCTCCAGGCCCAAAGAACCCACGAACGAGCTCCGACGCGATAAGCCTAGACGCCCTGGTTTGAGAACGGAAACTACTTCTTTCGCCGATTTCGACGCCGGGAAGCCTTCACCATGTCTCGCTTGTGCTTCCTTTTTCGCGCGCCCTCGTTTGCGGACGGGCGGTGAACATCCTCGCGGGTCTTTGCCCTGTCTGGTGGCCGTAGTGCTTCGGGAAATTCGTCGGCGTGCGTGTGCTCGGGTACGAGCGTGTCAGGAAGGATGCCCAGGTCGCTGCGCAACCTCTCTGCCTCGCGCCGCTCCTCATCAGTTAAGGAGTCACACTTGTAAATGAAAAGGTCTTCAGAGGAGGCTTTGTAGTCTCTGACTGGATGGTCGAACGAGAGGCCGATGAAGGTCTTGGCAGCAGGAAACCGCAGCTTTGCACACCGACAATAGGCATGTAGGACCGAAATGCGATGTTTACGATAGTCCTCATAGCTGTCCTTTGCGGACTTCGGCATGATCAGGAAGACATACAGGAGCTCGGCTGCGTAAGTCGCGGCAAATGTACGAGCGAGCCGGATCCCCGGTGTCGCACGGGCTTTGACGAGCGCTGCCTTCAATGTCTCGGCCAGAACTCTGCGGCGAAAGCGACTCTCCGAAGCGATGATGCGTAGCCCTTCTTCCGTCTGCGCATTGTCTTGCATGAATCGCGCGTCGACTACCTTGGGGTCACCAAGGCGTATAAATTGCTCAATCAGGGCATCCCAGAAGTAACTCGGCTCGTCGGCGCGCTTCTTCGCGAGGTATTCTGGCCGTGTGCGCAGTGCCGGATATATGTCCTCAGTGAAGGACAGCAGATGGAGTCTTTCCCCTTCCTCAAATGCAGGTGTGAACCAATGCTCTTCACCACGCATATTGAGCAGATAGGAGGCTACGAGCTGCTCCTCTCCTGTTGCCGCTACTATGTGATTGGGGTCAGTGAGGAACGCTTCGCGCGCTTTCAGGTACGAAACGAAGTCAACTGCGGTGTCGAATTCACGAAGGATAACTTCCAACGAGAACTCGTCAAACACATGAACAAAGGGCTTTCCCGGTTCGCCTCGTCCTATTGTAAATGGGGTTCGTGGGTCTGCTTCACCCGCGATGTCCGTACGGATTGGCAACGTGCCGATGCTCCCGCGGAACCATTTTGCGCACGCGCCGTAGCTTCCCCGTGTCACAGCGACGAGGTGATACCGTGCGCGGGTCGGATCGGGAAGATTTATGGGGAGCGGCCGGCTGCACTTCGCGTCCAAGAAGATGCGTGTTGGGAATCGCTTCAACCAGTGTAGTGCGCCATAAAGCTGTTTGATCGACTTCTGAATAGCGCGCCGGTGCCAGCGGACCCACGCTACCTCGACGGACTTGTCCTCGTTGAAAGCAACATGCTTGTCCGAGAACAGAACGAGATCGTCCCCGAACACCATCAGTACGTCGGTGAATTCCTTGCCGGAACTGTCGCCGGCGTGAGACCCTTCGTCAGTATGTAGGTTCGGAAACGCCCACAGGCTCAGAAACGATTTCCGACAGAGACTTGCAAGCAAGCGTTCGGAATCGTTGAGCCCTCCGCCGCCAGCAGGAAGGTCGAACACGCCTGCATATTCTGGGGTTGAGTTCATCTACGAATCTGCAGCTGAAGGTCCGGCGTGGTCACGTCGTGCCTTCACCGCGCTCCACCGATTGCAGTCGTTGTTGGCGTGCGTGTGCTTTTACTTGATCGATGACACCCTGTAGCAGTTTCCCAGGTAAGTATCCGTAGCTGTAGTCGCCAGACGGGAGTGGGCGGATGTCGGGTCCAGGCCAGATGAAACGATTGAGTTCCGTGCTAATGATCCATGATCGTTCCGCGTCCATGCGCAATCGGCGTTTCGTCGCTGCGGGTATCTCGATACCCGCTTCGGGACTCTCCGGCGCGGAATGCGTGATCGGCGCTACGTAGACTGTCGTGATCCCCGACTCAGATAGGCGGGCCATTACGACAGCGCACGGGCGATCCTTCGCACCCTCACTTCGTCCGCGGCGCGCTTGGCTCCACCAGAGGTAGGAATATCGGATGACTTGGCCAGGGCGCGGCGGTTCGAGAGACATGCAGCCGGGACTAGGTCATCTCATGATCGTAGCGGGAAGCCTCCGCGGGAATCTCCACGTTTTCCAGCGCACGGAGCTCCTCCTCGCCGAGCTCGGAAACGTGCATCGTACGGCGCTCGAGATTGCGGAGACGCTCATATTCCGTCGCCGATAGCAGCACCACGTCGTCCCGGCCATGATTAGTGACGGTAACGGCTTCGCGATGAGCGAGCGTTCGGAACACCCCGAATTCCTTCTGAAACTGTGCAGCGGTCACTTTAGCCATGCTATTTACCAAAATCCGAATTTTCCGTATTATCCACATTTTTACGGGAACTGTCCAGGACCAGCGTCAATCAGCCGGCACGGGAACGAGGCGCAGATAGACTCCGACGACATGCGGCAACAAGAACTCCTCATTGAGGCACGGGATCTTCTCGCGCAGTTTGTGACCCGAGTACGCGGTGCTGCGGCGATGGGACACACAGATATCAATGTCATCTCCGAAGCGTTTCTTACAGACCTCTTGACCGAGACGTTCGACCTACCCGGGTTGCGCAACCTGAATCGGGAGCAACGGAATTTCCCCGGGCTCGATTTGGCCGATGATGCCGAAGGCGTTGCGTATCAGATTACCGCCACATCGGACCTCTCGAAGATAAAGGATTCATTGAAAACCGTCGTCGCGGAGAGACTTTACATCCGCTATCCCAGAGTTCGCGTATATGTCCTTACGGAAAAGCAGGGAAGCTACTCGCAGAGTGCGATCGATTCGGTAACACAGGGACATTTACAGTTCGACGCCAAGAGCGATATTCAGGACTACCGAGATGTGCTGCGTGCGCTGAGTACGCTTCCCATGGATCGCGTAGAGCGAGCTGTCGCTTTGTTGAGGAAGCAGTTCTCTCCCGCCAAGCCCTCCGATCACGCAAGCATCGGCGCATATCTTCTGACAGGAAGGGAGACTGTCGAATTGAACCTGGTGCCGATCTGGTTTCCAAAGACGCTTTACGTTGCCGATTTCGTAAATCCGCTGGCCACCGCAGCTCAGGTGACTACGCGGCGCCGGCGCGGTCGGCAAATAAACCCCCGGTCATTGGTATCAAGAGAAATGGTGAAGGGTGGTTTCAACGTTCCAGAGGATTTCGAGATCCATGCCGATCGAGTAATTACATTTCATGATCCAGCGGCAGCCGACTCGGTGTTGAGGACTTATGTCGATGCCGGGACGCTTACTGAACTAAAGCCACACGAATACTACGCAATAGACGAGGATCAGCTCCGTGTATTCAAGTCACTATTGCGTCGTGCTTTCCAACGCCAGATGCGAGCCGAGCGCATCCATTGGCAGAACGAACGCCATATGTTTTTCTACGGACCGACTCGCGATTTCGATGAACGGATAGAGGGCTGGAACGACGGACGAGTAGCGAATCGCACAGTGTTTCAGAAGACCATGAAGACCAACAAGCCAGAGGAGATTCTGACTTGTAAACACCTTGCCTTTACCGTCGACTTTCATCTGATCCAGAACACCTGGTACATTGCAATAGCGCCGACCTGGTACTTTAGCCGCGACGGATACCACCCAGATCCTTTTGGGGCCAAACGCATCAGCTGGCTCAAACGCCAGGAGAATGATCAGCAAGTACACACTCACTTCCGGTTTATTTGCTACCGGATACGGGCTCTGCAGGAACGTTCCCTTTTCGACGGAAAAATGCAATCAAACATAATTCAGATCGGCGAGGCGCTATCATTCTCCAATCACCCGGTAATTCCAGATCACATCTGGAAGCCGCCTAGCCAGCCTTCAGCCCCAGATCCTGATGCTCCAGTACAGGGGAAACTAGTCGATTGAAACTCTATTCAATCGAGGAGCCTGAGCTTCAGTTCGCACAAGGAACCCACGCCTGTCCGCGGGCAGGGATAACCCGATACGATGTGTACGATTCGCGTCAAGAGAGTCGCCGAGAGCGTATTCATGTCGGCGTAGTCGGGAACTCCCAAGGACTCGACAAGCTCCACGAATGGCTCGAAATCTGCGCGGCCGAGATTCCGGGTAAGCCGGGAGCAGTGCAGCCAAATCTGTTCCCTGCATTCTGTGGTTTCAATCGCCAGTCCGGATTCAAAGCGGATTTCCTGTACTCGGGCGAAATCGTCCGGCAAATCACGAACACCGACTTAAAGGATTTGAACAAGATTGAGATGTGGGAGCAGCGTGTCGATCAGGCGGTGGAACTTTACTACCGCGACATCAAGTTCCTCGCACAAAATCGCACCGTTGATGTCATCGTGTGTGTGGTGCCTGACACACTTTACTCGAAAGTCGCAGTACAACAGGATAGTGAAGCGACGGTTGAAGAGGTGGCGGCGGGTGCGGAGGCTTCGGACCAGAGTCATCTTGAGAGTAATGTCGAGGAGGATGATGAAGACGAACTGACAGAACTTGAAACCAATTTCCGGCGCCAGCTGAAGGCGAGGGCGATGGCGCTCGGCAAGCCGATTCAAATCGTTCGTGAGCACTCTCTCGGACTTGACGTCTATGATCAGCAAGATGGCGCGACCAAGGCGTGGAATTTCTGCACAGCTCTTTATTATAAGTCAGGACAGACGATCCCCTGGAAGATGATTCCGGATGTGAACCGACCTTCCGTCTGCGCGCTTGGAGTCTCATTTTATCGATCGCGCGATCGGCAAATCCTGAATACTAGCCTCGCGCAAATTTTCGACGAGCTCGGCAACGGACTGATACTCAGGGGAACACCAGTACAGGAGGACAAGGTCGACCGAAAGCCATACTTATCGGCCGAGCAAGCTGCGGAGCTCGCGTCCAGAGCGCTTAATGAGTATCGCGACGCGGTCCGGAACATGCCCGGGAGGGTTGTGATCCACAAGTCCTCGAATTTCCGTCCGAGCGAAAGGGATGGCTTTAGGGGAGCTCTGCGCGCCCTCGGCGTCAGTGCCGTCGACTTCGTGACTGTGATGCCTTCCCGGCTCCGACTCTTTCGCGGCAAACTATATCCACCGTGCCGAGGTACGCGTATCGAGCTCGACTCGACCACGCAGTTGCTATACACGCGAGGTTCGGTGTCATACTACAGCACGTATCCCGGTAAGTATTTGCCAGAACCGTTGGAACTTAGAATGTTGGAGTCAGAGGAGTCGCCTGCGGTCATTGCGCAAGAGGTGCTGGCGCTCACGAAGATGAACTGGAACAACACGCAGTTTGATGGCAAATTTCCTGTGACGATCGGGTGTGCCCGAAAGGTCGGTGAGATCCTCAAGTACCTGACCGAGCACGATATGCCGCAGATAAGGTATTCCTTCTACATGTGATACGAGCGGGAGAAGGGGGCCACGATGAGCATTCGCCGCTGTCCACTGTGTCACTCGAAGCTGACAGAGGCGCACTACCATAAGGTGCTCGGTATTGACGCGGAGCGCAGAAAGGCGGAGCGCGAGTTGCGCATTCAGCTCACACAGGCGAACCAAGTGCGTAGAGAAGAGCGCCAAAGTTTCAAGCGGCAGCAGACGACCCTAGTACGCCAGCTGGCCTCGGAGAGGAAACGGCTCCGAGAGGAACAAGGCCGAAAGGTTGCCGAGGTCCGCCGTGAGGAGAAGGGCAAACTGGATGCGAAGGTAAAACAAGCGGTAGGCCGCGCCGCTACACAAATCGAAAAACTCAGGCGTGAAAATGATCGGCTACGTCGAGGCCAATCGCTGGGCGATGCGGGCCTTCAAACCGAGACCGAGATCTATAATTTGCTGCGGCGCAGCTTCCCGGAGGACGAGGTCAGCCATACTGGTAGAGGGGGCGATGTGCTCCATACCGTGCTAAGTCACAAGAAAGCCGTTGGCACCATTGTTTACGAGGTCAAGGACACTCAGAAGCTCGAAGCCGCTCACATTAGACAAGCCTGCGATGCCATCCGAATTCGGAAGGCGGACTTCGGAATACTCGTCACAAACGGAGCTCGCCAAAATTTCACTGGTTTCCACATTGAGCGCGGCGTGATTCTCGTGCGGCCGGGCGGTTTACTGGCGGCTGCCGAATTTCTCCGGAATCACCTTGTCCAGGTCGGCGAGGCGTACCTCCGGGCGGCTCAGAAGAATGTAGCAGGTAAGCGCCTGCTCGAGTACATGTCCGGCCGCGAGTTTCGAGCTCACATGGCTACCTATATCGAAGTGCACCGTGCTCTGCATGACCAACTTACGAAGGAAGTGAAGATCCATGTGAGCCATTGGAAGGAGCGCGACGCGATGCAGCGCCGGCTTTTCATTGCGACCCATCTGCTCCAGGGCTCGGTGGACAATCTCTTGGTCGGAAAATTACCACTGAAGGCTGTGGTGACGATGCCGCCAATGCTCATGCTTCCAGGGCGTTGATGATGGTGACAAAAATGGAAGTCCCAGACGATGCGCGTGCATGGATTCGGGCGGTTTTTCGAGCGTGCAACGAGAAGGTGTCGACGATGCTCGCCGAGATGCCCACGACGCATGAGGCCACCCTGGACCTCGCCTTTGTCGCAAAAGCGGCGGAATTCTCAGCCCCCATAAGACTTCCCTCCGAATGGATCGTTCGAGTCGATACGCATTTCCTAGGCGGCCGACGCCACTTTTACAACTGGGAGATCGCCGACATTGGTGTGCTGATTCATTTCAGGCGCGGCGGTAAGCTCGTCAAGGGCAAGATCGCGCTTCTTCAGTCAAAGCGGCTGTACGCCCGAGAAGAGGACTACGAAGAGGATGAGCGCGTCGACTATGAAATCGGCTTTGCGCGGCTCTTCCGAGGGGACGCGAGTACAGAGGCCATAATCGCGCCACGGGTGTTCGCATTCGGCGATGACTCTCGCTACCGGGCACTCAAAGTGGGAGATCAGCAGTACGAAGCCGTGGAATCATACGAGGCTCAACGGGGCATTCCCGTGTATTACATGCTCTATCATCCACCAAGAATTCCGTTCGCGACCGAAATTCCGCGCGTCGCTGCGTCACCGATTGCGCATGAGCTTGAGATCGGAACGCGCATAGTCCCTGGCACAAACCTCCGAGCCGCGCTTGCTTCGAAGCCGACAGGCTATTCGCCTTACTACAAGGACCTGAATACGCTTCGCACTAAACCTGAGGCCTCTACAACAACGCCGCCCGGCTGGCTCATCGAAGAGTTCATCGCGGATCTCGCTCTAGATTGTAAGGTGGGTTATCTTACCAAGAAGGAATCCGACGAAGGTCTGCGCCAAATCTTCTACCGCCGATGAGGACCGATCGCCGCTGCGATCGCGGTAACATTCGATGCTCCTTCGGTGTCAGGGAACTAGTCACTGTCGTACGAGCCCGTGCGCCGATGAGCCCAGGGCGGGCATTTCTGGTTAAAATGGAGACTGCTTTCCCGAAGGGGTTGACGCTTATGGGTTCGCTTCCGAACTTTGGAGACGTAACCAAAATGCGCCCGCTGGCGCGCGAAAGGATCGATGCTGGCGATCTGCCCCGGACAACTGACATCGCTTGGGAAACGCATACGGGTACAGCGGGCCACAGAGACTCCTGCCGCGTATGCGGTGAGATCATCGGACCCGGTGAAATGCTTTGGGTCCGACTTGACTTCTACTCGCAAGATCGTCCCGATCCGCACCAGCGCGGTCCGATTAAGCCAGAGCTGCATGCCGCGTGCTACTCAGCATGGTGGGTGGAGGCGGAAGGGCTGGCAGCAAAGAGCCCGATCGGGTTGAGCTTGATCCGGTCGCCGAGTGATGGGGCCATTGAGAGTTCCGAGTTTCAGTGCTGGCTAACAGACTTCAATCGATTTCTATCCGCTGGCGGGATCGAATATAGCCAATACGGAATGGCTTTCGATTCGGCGACGGGGCACGGCTTTCCGCTGCCAGAGTACGTCCTACAGCTCGCCAAGGTGGGGATTCCAACGCTTGGCTATGTCATTGCTGCCTGGACTAAGAGCCGGCCCGGGCGTGGTGCGTCTGTGAAACTCAAGGGCGTTGAGATCAAGGCGCGCAGCGAAGAGGAGGTGGGCGCATTGCTCGCCAAGGTAGATGAGTTTCTTCAGGCCGAATGCGATCGGCGTTTAGCAAAACGGGACTGAACGATCGATTGATACCTATTTGCTGAACCGGGTGGGCTGCGGAAATGCCTGACTTACATCGCATCGTTGGATTTGTCCCCTGGCAGGATGGCCGCGGAGCTGCGATTCGTGCGTCGACGGCTGACGGCACAATAGTCGACGTTGACGTGCCCTTTACTGAGCTAGGGGACATTGTTGCAGGGCTGATTCAGGCGTGCATTGCATCCAAGCGCGGTCCTCTGGCGGCACCCAGGACCGGATCGCCCGTGGACATACCCACGGTAGAAGCTCGCGGCATCGGGATCGCTGCGATGGGTCAGAACGGTAGAACAGGTTTCGTGGTTGACCTTCAGGCTTGTCTAATCGGCTTCTCGGTGCCGAACGATGCAATGGCCAATCTCGGCGCGGAACTCGCGCAGATATGCTCCGCCATGTCAGCGGACGAAGAGAAGCGCCAGTGAAGATAGTTACCCGCTGGTGATGCGGCTGATGAGTTGAGCTAGACCGCCTGAGAGGGAGATCCCGGCGCGATCGGGCGGATAGGGCTACAGAACTAGCCTCGGCGGCTCACGAGTCGCGGGAGTTCGGGTCTTCCGCCTCTCGCAGAATGACCCACATGGGCACCTGGAGCCCGTTCGCGACCCGCTCGAGCGTCGAGAGCCGCACGTCCTTTCTACCTTCTTCCATAATGCTGTATTGCGCACGATGCATCTCGATATGGGCTGCGAAGGCATCCTGCGTCCACTTTCCGGCTTCCCGGTAGCGGCGGATCACTTCGGCAACTCGCACCTGAAGTCGCACCCGGGGCCGTTTCATTGTTTTACCCTTTTTGTTGACCATTGACATTTACGTCGTAAGAGAGCACTCTGCTTATAAGCAGAGGACGGACGGCTCGATTTCCGTCACCAGCACCGTCCTCGCGAACTTGATCCGATTGGCAGGTCCGCGGTGAGCCGGCAGACCAGCCCTATCCGAGGTGTCCAAAACGCCGATATCCATATTCCAATGATCCAATGATCCAAGCGGCGCCCGCCGAGATGGCTGTCCCGGCGGGTGCCTAACCAGGTCACGTCCTAAGGAGACGCGCCCATGGCTATCGCTAAGTCTATCCGACCGGCCGGGCGCCGTGCCCGGGTACCCGCCTCGCGCCGGTCGACATCTTTGCGGCCGCGGCGCACGGCGGCAAACGGCGCCCCCTCCGCAAGTCCGCGCCTTGCGCTCGAACAGTGGCGGCGGCTCACCCTGGTCGTGCCCCGCTTGCGTGGCATCTATGGCGCCGCGGTCACCGCAGAACTTGCCCTGCGCCGGCAGGATGCTGAGCAAGATCCCGAAATCGCCGCTTGTCTGCGCGATGGTGTCTGCGACCCGATCGCCGACCAGATTCGAGCACTGGAGGAGGTCACTGGGCGTTCGTCGGATGAACTTTCGGGGACCGAATCATGACTGCCTCGCGACGCGGTCGAAGGACTGCGGGCTCCCGGCGATCGATATCAAGCCGTCAAGCGGCAGCGGCGGCGCTTGGTACACACCTGCCTGGCGCGCGACGCCCCGAGCGGCGGCTGCGTCGAAAGTCTCCCCTGTCAGAAGTCAAGGTCTCGCCCGACGGCGCGGCTGAGAGTGCAATCCGCAGCCCGCGGTTGGAGCAACCGGTGACACGAGCGCCTGAGCCGGCAGGCGCGTCCGTTGAAATATCGGAGAAACGCATGCAACAGACGAAGGCAAGACAGATACTGCAGTCCCTCATCCAGGGGGTCGACCCCATCACGCACGAGGAGTTGCCTCCCGAGACAGTGCTGCAGCGCGCCGATGTGCTGCGGGCGCTGCTCGCAGGGCTCTCGGCACTCGAGCTGACGGCGGCGCGCGCGCAGCGACGTGCACAGTTGCCCGACAATGTCGGACAGGCCTGGACCACGGAGGAGGAGCACCGGCTTGTCACTGCATTCAAGTCTGGCGACTCACCCCCCACCATCGCCCGCAATCACGGTCGGACGCTTAGGGCGATTGAGGCGCGGCTGGAAAAGCTGGGTCTCATCACCGCAGAGCAGCGCACCACCCGTGGAGGCTTTTCGGGCGTGAGCTGAGGGCGAAAATGCGACGGGTACCCGGGCGGCTACAGCCGCTCGCGGACCCAAGAGGGGAGTGCGGCGACGCGAGGAGGTACACCAATGCGTCTATGTGATCACCCGGCAGCCGCCGCCGGATGGGAGGCTGCTTGTCCTTGATAGACGAGTCTGATGATGACGCCGTGGTCGAGGAATGCATCCAGGAGCTCGACGAGCTCGTCATGGCTCTCGACCGTTATCCGCCGGCCGCCGTCGCGGTGGCGATAGGCACCTATCTGGAGGGCTTGCTCGGGGCGCTCCTCGACGAGCGCCAGTGCACGGCCGACGAGGTTCGCGAGCTACTGCGCGAGATCGAGTCGGGTGTCCTCGAGCCGCAGGGTCCAGCTAAGGAATAGGCTTTTCCTGGTCACACAGGCCGGCTGGTCCGAACTGCGCATGCCAGGGAGCGCAGCGCCAGTTGCAATGCGGTGCATCTCGGTGCATGCGCTGGTCAGACTGCATCAATCCGTTGCGCGAACCAATTTTCGGAAGCCATGCGCAACGCACGCAGCGTCGTTATTTCGCACGCCTCGCGAATGTGCTAGTGCCGTCAGGTTCCGGATCATGCTCGTGTATGAGACCGGAAATCGCACAACTCGTGGAGCTGTTAGCTCGCGCCGCCTATCAGCGTTGGCGCGCCGGTGATTTCCCGCCCGACGCTGCGGATCCGCAGGTGGGCCGCGCGCAGAGTAACCAGCTACCAAAGGCGAGTCTTGTAGCATATGATTATCCAAGATCCACGCCAACGACGGAGTTGTTAGGATGCGCGTCTACACCTACGCCAGATACAGCACGGATCGACAAACAGAAGCGTCGATAGTCGACCAACAGCGTCGGTGCCATGAATACGCCACATCTCGCGGGTGGCGAATAGCTGCTGACTTCATCGACGAAGGCATTTCGGGCGCGGCGATGGGAAACCGGCCCGGATTCCAACAGGCGATGGTGGCTCTGCAAGCCGGTAGCGTATTGCTTGTCGCGGATCTGACGCGACTGTCGCGCAGTCAGGAACTTGCGCCGCTGCTCGACAGACTGCGGTTCCGCGGAGTGCGCGTAGTAGGTGTTCTTGACGGATTCGATAGCGACAGCCCGCAAGCCCGCATGCAGGCGGGATTGTCGGGCCTCATGTCTGACGAGCTGCGCGCCAGCATCCGAGTGCGTACGCACTCGGCACTGCAGATGCGTGCAAATGCAGGACGGTCGACCGGGGGAAAGGTGTACGGTTATGACCGGGCGGGGCAGGTGATCGACGCAGAGGCCGCGATCGTCAGGGAGATCTTCGAGCGTACCGTCGCCGGCGATCCGATGCGGGTGATCACGAATGACTTGAACGCCCGCGGTATCCCATCGCCCGGTGCACGGTGGAATCGGACCGAGCGTCGCCACGATGGCCGCTGGCTCATGTCGGCGCTTAACGCCATGTTGCAGAACGAGCGTTACATCGGCCGCGTCGTTTGGAACCGATCGGTCTGGGTCAAAGACCCGGATACCGGGAAGCGCGTGCGGCGGGGGCGGCCGGAAAGCGAATGGACCCTTACAGAGTGTCCGGCGCTGGTAAGCGCCGAGACGTGGGAGAAGGTGCAACGACGTATGCAAGAGCGTGCAACAGGCGACCGCCGCGGACACGGCGTGCGCCGCTACCTGCTGTCCGGGTTGCTCATATGCGAGCACTGCGGAGGGCGCTTCGTCGCGACGGGCAAGGACGGCTCGCACTACATCTGCAGCACGCACACACAAGGCGGGGATGCCGCGTGCCCCGTAGGCACCTGCATCTCTCGCCGGATAGCCGAGAGCATCGTCCTCGAGCCTGTCCGTCGCGAGTTGCTCGGTCCTGAAGCCGTCGAACGAGCGTGCGAGCTCATACGCGGTTGGGTACGCAGCGAGAGCGTGCAAATTACAGAGGGCGCGAGCCCGGAGCTTGAGGCGATCGCCACCGAAATCGCCGACCTCGAAGCACTGATCCAAGCCCGCCCGGCGCGCGCTGGGACCTTGCGCCAGGTCATCGAAGAATTGCGCGCCCGGGAAGCGAACCTGAAGCGTGGTGCCCGCCGCCAGGCGCAAGCCAAGCTGGCAGGGCAAATCCCCGCGGAGGAGGCCTATAGAGCGGCTGTCGCCGAGATGGCTACAACACTGGAGAGCTCGAACGTGGAGGGCGCCCGTGCAGCGCTCCGCTCGCTCATCGGCACCATTTCCGTATTCGAGGACGCCGGAAAGCTCTACGGCCGCCTGGGAGTAGATCCCATGCCACTTTACCGCCGTGACCCGGCGGTTTTTGGTGGCATGGTAGCGGGGGCAGGATTTGAACCTGCGACCTTCGGGTTATGAGCCCGACGAGCTGCCAGACTGCTCCACCCCGCACCAGGAGGGCCGGGCATTCTACAAGCGCGCGGGGCAATGGGCAACCGATGTTCACAGGAGCGCTGCGCGCAGCTTGGCAGCCAGCTCGGATCCCGCACTCTGATCGAGGGCGCGGGCGGCCCAGCCGAGGCCGAGACCTTCGCCGTGGCTCGGCTTCGGGATGATGTGGAAGTGCACGTGGGCGACGGTCTGGTGGGCACCGGCGCCGTTATTCTCGAGGACGTTGTAATCCCTGACGCCGGTGACGGCGATTACAGCGCGGCAGATTCGCGGCAGCACGCGGCCCAGGGCGGCGGCAGACTCCTCGGAGAGCGCGTCCAGGGTTTCCGCAGGCTCTTTCGGGACCACGAGGGTATGGCCGGCGGTGAGCGGATTGATGTCGAGGAAGGCAAAGACCCGCTCGTCTTCATAGACCTTGTGACAGGGAATCGCGCCGCTCAGGATCTTGCCGAAAATGGTCTGTGACATGGATGCTGCTCCGC
>Ga0335074_10007064_pt1 | contig 15566 bp, 11 predicted proteins | sample Lox_Sample_23_FD_206715 | JGI IMG/M metagenome (GOLD analysis project Ga0335074, IMG submission 206715) | Soil microbial communities from Loxahatchee National Wildlife Refuge, Florida, United States - Lox_Sample_2.3 | ecosystem: Environmental > Terrestrial > Soil > Wetlands | place: USA... | reverse complement strand
AACCTACTGGGCCTCAGCTCAGTCAGGCTCACCGCCCCTGGAAACCGCGCGCCCGGCCGCCCGCTAGAATGGCCCGCGTTTGCGCACACGGCCCCTGTGTCGCGTTTTTGGGCCGGGGGTGCCACTGTGATACCACCCAAACGGTTCTGGGCCGCTATTCGGGGTTTATAATCGTCGACCTACAGCCACCCGGCGCCGTTCCGTGGTGCCCGTGCGCCACGGGCGAGAAAGTGGGCCAATCTAACCGCCGCCGTGGTAGGGCGTCGTCGGTACAATAGCTATATGCCTACGAGCCATCCCGACGACGACGACCTGGAGCTATATTGCATCCACGGCGACGCCACTGGCCAGATCGAGCGGCATCTCGACGGATGTAAACCGTGCGCCGACCGGCTGGTCTTGATTCGGTGTGTAGTGCAGGGCATGCGGTTAGCCTTAGGCGAGTCACGCGGGACCAAAGCGCCCCCCGTGGTGGAGGCCAGCGGCCGGGAGGACGATGCCGATCCCCAGTAACGAAGCGCTCGCTGAATTCTGAACCACCACTTCTCCGAGTCGACTACACGGCCGGGTGGATGGGTAAACGCTACGCCGTCAATCGCGACCGATCCCGCGACGCTCGGCTTCCGGCCTGTCGCGCTGGTCTGGAGCTTTGTCCGAGTGGCGCGTGATACGACCCGAGCGGCACTTCGACGGATCGGGCGTTTCTCGTCAAGGTGCTGCTGAACAGGCCATCTTCGGCCCGAGAGCCGCCCGGAAAGCCTCGCCTCCGCTTTCAGGCGGGCTATCATTTTCCCCGACGCGTCGAGGCGGCGCATGCTGCTCGAACAGTTCCGATCGGGTTCCGCTGGGCCTACGATAGAATTGTTGTCTCCTTTATGTTGTTGACCGCCGGGACTCGCTTGGGACCATATGAGATTCTCTCGCCGCTGGGGGAGGGCGGCATGGGCGAGGTTTACCGGGCGCGGGACACGCGGCTGGGCCGCATCGTCGCCGTGAAGGTCTCAAAGACGGAATTCAGCGAGCGCTTCGAGCGAGAAGCCCGCGCCGTGGCGGCGTTGAACCATCCAAACATCTGCTCGCTGTACGACGTCGGGCCGAACTACCTGGTGATGGAGTATGAGGAAGGCTCTCCCGCAGCGCCGGCGAAAGACTTCCGTAAGCTGCTCGATGTGGCCGTGCAGATCGCGGACGGCATGTGCGCGGCGCATGCCGCCGGATTCATTCATCGCGACCTCAAGCCGGGCAATGTGCCGATCACCCCGGAGGGGCGCGTCAAGATTCTCGATTTCGGTTTGGCCAAGGTTACGGTGAGGTCCGCGGCCGCGGATGGAACGGAAGCACTGACTCTCACAACTCCCGGCGCAGTGCCCGGAACGCCTGGGTATATGAGCCCGGAGCAGGTGAGCGGCCCGGCCGCTCTGGATGCCCGGTCGGACCAGTTCTCTTTCGGCCTGCTGCTTTACGAGATGGCGGCGGCGAAGCGCGCCTTCAACCGCTCCACCGTGGTCGAGACGCTGGCGGCGATCGTCCGGGAGGATCCCGAGCCGCTGCCGGCCAACGTCCCGGCGCCGCTGCGTTGGATCATCGAGCGCTGCCTGGCCAAGGATCCGCGCGACCGCTACGAATCGACGCGCGATCTGTACCTGGAATTGCGCAGCCTGCGGGAGCATCTGCCAGATAGCCAGGCTTCCGGTCCTCGCGAAACCGCCTGCAAAACAGGCGCGGAACAGGAAATCCAGGGGTCGCACAAGAGATCCCTGATTTCCTGTTCCGTCCCTGTTTTAGTTACTTCGGTCCCCAATGCCGAATCCGCGGCACATCTCCACCGGTCTCGTAGCTGATCTTGGACCCTCGGTCCACGTCAACCCCTATGACCAGCGCCACGTGTTCGAGATCGGCGGCAAGGACAAGGATCTTCTGGAGGTGAAGATCACGCTATTCGATCCATACGTCGACCACCCTGAATTATGTGGACCACGCAGAAGTCGTTGTCGATCCGTGCGCCTAGACAGCCCGCCGCGACTCACGACCTGCGAACGCTGTCAGCGCCCCGCTGTCAACGAACCGATCCGGTCCGCCGCGAGATCCGCGCCACCGGCGCCGGCAAATGACCTGGCCACTTCGCCGCAGGCCCGCCGAGGCCCGGCATCAACCAACAGCCGACTGACGGCACGGACCAGGCTCTCCGAGTGAACCTCGATGCGAGGTACGTGAATAGCGCATCCGATCTCGCCGAGCCGGCGCGCGAAGATATCCTGCTCCTCGGTCGACGGGATCACCACCAGCGGCACGCCATGCGACAGGCTCTCGCAAACCGTGTTCATGCCGCCGTTGTTAATCACCACGGCGGCGCGCTGCAGAACGGCGCTCTGGCGCACAAAGGGAAGAATCCGGACATTGCGGGCCGATGGAAAATCGGCCGCCATGTGCGCGCCTCCCGTACTGGCAATTACCTCGCAATCCAACTGCGCCAGGGCTTCGAAGCAGGCCTCGAACAATTGCCGGTCGCCATTGAAGACCGTCCCGAACGAGACATAAATCAGCGGAACGTCTCTCAACCCGAGCACCACGGAATCGTCTGCCGGTGCGAGCGGCGGGAGCGCGGGACCGGCGAACACATATCGCCCGTCCAGCGCTTCCGCATAAGGCTGGAGAAGCCGCGAGGTGAACACCAGGTTCAGGGGATCCGACGGGAGAGGCATTCCTCCCGGATCCCGCACCTCGACCCCGAACTCAGCCTGCAACTCCGCGATGATGCGTCCCGCTTCGGCGCGCGCAAAACAGCCGGCCATCAGGTCGACGATGCTTCTCGGCGCCACGCGGCAGCTCCGGAGCATCTGCATCACCGGTTCGTGGCAGACAAAGTTGGGAACCAGGGAAATCGCGGGAACCTGGAGCAGATCCGCGACGGCGGGTCCCCAGGGCAGCAATGCGTCATAGATGATGGCGGCAGGGCAATCGCGGCGCAACGTGGGCATCTCGTGGCTCAGAATAGCCTGCGCGCACTGCATCAATCGCAGACAAAAATCCGGCGTATAGCGCAAATCGTCCAGCAACGCGGAGGGGTAAATGCGCCAGGCCCCTCCCGCGTCCGCGATCCGGCCGGCAAAAGCGGCAGAGGAGTAACACACGACACGAGCGCCGCGCGAGGATAGGGCAGTGGTGAGTTGCAAGACCTGCGGCAAATGGCCGTGAAGGGGCAGGGCAAAAAGAACGTAAGTGGACATTCCGGGCACGCCTGCCAGGCCGCGGCGGACGGATCGACGCGGGAGCACCAAGCACTTGTATCCGCGCCGCTGGTATGGTACCATAACCGCCTACCACTCACGGCGATACATGTTGGGATGCAGGCGATATCGCCGGCCCAGCTCGGGAGGAGATACATGGCTCAAATAGCGGTTACTGCACAACAGTGGGGTCAGATCTTTGCGCATGCCTGGCTGAACGAATCTTATGCGGACCTGCTGAGAACAGATCCGACAGCGGCAGTGAAGCAGTTTCTGAAAGTGCCCTCGGGCACGCACGTGGATATCTTCATGGTTCCGCCGAGACCCGCGGACCTTTCGAACGACCAACTGCAGCAAATCGCCAACGGCACAACAACCATGGCAATGCCGTATTGTTGTTGAGCGAGGATACGGGCGCCGATGTCTGTTGAGATCGGTGGCCGCACGGTGCGTCTGCGCCCCTATCTCAGACACTACGAGGCGCCCGGGGCGGGCATCTTTCTCGTTTCGGAGCACCAGAGTTGCCTGCTGCGCGACCCTGTCTTTCGGAGCATTGTCCCTGTGCTGGATGCCCGCACAGCGGTTTGCGGCATTGACGAATTGCTGGAAACCGGCCTCGATCCGGTAGAGGTCTTCCGCGCCATCGACTCGTTGCGCCGCAACGACTATATCGAGGAACAGAAGGATGAGTTGCCGCTGCAGCAGGCGTCTTTCTGGCAGACGGCCGGAGCCTGCAGCGGCGCTGCGGCCGACCGCCTGCTGGATAACCCCGTACGAGTGATCGCCATCGGTGACCTGGACCCCGGGCCGTTAACAGCGCTGCTGAGCGACTCCGGCGCCCGACTCGCGGGTGATGCCCGCCGGTGGGTGGTGGCCACCTCCGATTATCTGCACAGCGATGTCGGGCGGGTGGCTGAAGAGGCACGCGCCGCGGGCTCGGAATGGCTCTTGTGCAGACCCGTCGGCACGGAGATCTGGATCGGCCCGGTTTTCGGACCGAAGTGCTGCTGGCATTGCCTGGCGCACCGGCTGAAGGGCCACGGGAAGGCGATGGCTTACCTTTCCGCGCGGCTTGGATCGTTCGAGGCAGGCGCTCCCGATGTTCCCCAGTTAGCCGCCACTCTGCACCTCGGCTACGCCGTGGCCGCCACCCAGACCGTGCGATGGATCGTACAAGGGTCGAACCACCTGGAAGATTCGATCCTCACCCTGGATGTCCTCACATTGCAGCAGAGCCGGCATGGAGTGACGCGGCGGCCGCAATGCCCGGCCTGCGGCTCCCCCGGGCTGATCGCCGCACAGCAACGCCGGCCGGTGACTCTGCGGGAACGGCTCAAGCCCGTGGAGTTCGACAACGGGCATCGCATTTGCCGGTTGGAGGAAACCGAGCGCAAACTCGCGGCCCAGATCAGCTCGATTACGGGAGTGGTGGGCGCCATTCGCACCAACACGCTGCCCGCGAACTCGCCGGAATGGGCGCAGTCGTACCGTGTGGACGATCTTTGCGGCCGCCGCGATTTCACCGATGGGCGGATGAGCCGCGAACGAACCGCGGGCGGTAAGGGAGTCAGCGCGGGGCAGGCGCGTGTCAGCGCTCTGTCCGAAGCCATCGAGCGCTATTCCGGCGAGTTCCAGGGAGATGAGGCGTGCATCGTGGCGTCCTTGCGGGCGCTGGGCGAGCAGGCCATTCATCCGAACGCGTGCATGCTGTTCAGCGACCGCCAGTACGCCGAACGCGAGGAGCGCAATGCCCGCGATACGGCAAGGGAGACCATTCCGGAGCCGCTGCCGGAAGCCGCTGAGATAGAATGGTCTCCCGTGTGGCCGCTGGATGGCGGAGACGTCAAGTATCTGCCCACGGCATATTGCTTCTACGATGCGGGCGGGGAAGGCGCGCGCTTTGCGGCAGCCGATTCGAACGGCTGCGCCGCCGGCAACTGCCGCGAAGAGGCGATCCTACAAGGGTTCCTGGAAATCGTGGAGCGCGACGCCGTCGCTATCTGGTGGTACAACCGCGCATCGCGGCCGGCTGTCGATTTGCATTCCTTTAACGAGCCATTCTTCGATCGCATGTCGGAGTATCATACGTCGCTGCATCGCGAGTTATGGGCGCTCGATCTCACCACGGATCTCGCGATTCCTGCCTTCGCTGCTCTTTCGCGCCGAACGGACAAGGAAGCGGAGGACATTGTCCTCGGCTTCGGCGCACACCCGAACGCGCGCATCGCGATTCAGCGGGCGCTGAGCGAAATCAACCAGTCGCTGCCCGGAGTCATCTTTGCGGCTTCCAGCGGGGCGGATGGATACGTGGGAGGCAATCGCGAGGCGTTTGCCTGGTGGCAAACGGCAACCTTGCGGTCGGAACCGTATCTCGCCGCCGCGCCAGACAGTGCGCCGCGGACTCGCTCCGCTTACCTCGACCCAGAAGCGAACGACCTGCGGCGGGAGGTGATGGAGTGCGTCGGCCGGGCAGCCGCACGTGGACTCAGAACCTTCGTTCTGGATCAGACGAGACCGGACACCGGCTTGGACGTCGTAAGAGTGATAGTGCCCGGGATGCGCCACTTTCGCGCCCGGTTCGCGCCAGGCCGGCTGTACGACGTTCCTGTCGGCCGGGGCTGGTTGTCACGAGCTACCGATGAAAGCGATCTTAACCGGCTGTGCATCTACTTCTAGCGGGGAGTTTTTGTTGTCGCTGCGAAAAGACGCGGCCGCCGCGGCGCATGCTGGCAGCAGGGAGTTCCTTCGGATGTTGCGAATTCTGGCCGGCGAGGGCGAGACGGAGGCCGGCCTGAGATCGCGCTTCGATGGCAGCGCGCCCGTGTCGGAGTGGCTGCAGCAATTGGCCGCCCAGGGATGGCTCTGTTACACCGCTGTGGCGGACGGCCGCAGACTGGCGACCTACGTACCCGCGTCCGCGGATTCGTCATTCAATCCCGCGCCGGAGTTGGGCTGCCGGCCGCATGTGCTTTCGCGCTTCCTCGTCTGGCGCCGCGAAGGCAGCGATATGGTTCTCGAATCGCCGCTGGCGGCGTCGAAGGTGCTGCTGCACGATGCCGCGGCTATTGTGGTGGCCGGCTCGTTCGTGAAGCCGGTACGCGCGGCGGAACCTGTCTCGCCGGAAACGCAGATGGTTCTGACCATTCTGGCCAACAGCGGCGCCATAGTTCCGTGCGATGACGCGGGACGGGAGCAGGAGCCCGCAGGGTCGGACCAGTGGGAATTCCACGACCTGTTCTTTCACACGAGGAGTAGGGCGGGGCGTCATGCCAACCATTATGGACGCCGCTTTTCGCCGCCCCTGCGCTTCGAGCCGCAGGAAGACCCGCCAGACGGCATCGCACTCTACGCTCCCGATCGCGACGCGTTGCAGGCGGCAGACCCACCGTTCGCCCGGGTAGTCGAATCGCGCCGCTCAATCCGGCCGGCTGCCCGCAACGCACCCGTGAGCGTCAGGCAATTGGGCGAGTTCCTCTATCGCGCGGCGGCCGTTCGCGCGGGCGGCCATCGCCCCTACCCCGCCGCGGGCGGCTGCTACGAGCTCGAACTATACCTGGGCGTGCGGGAATGCGCCGGTCTCGATTGCGGATTGCACCACTACAATGCCCGGACTCACCGGTTGCGCCGCCTCAGCGGATTGACCCCGGAGGTGACGAGTCTGCTGGAAGAGGCCAGGCTCGCCGCCGGGTCAAGCGCTCCTCCGCAGATCCTCATCGTCTACGCGGCCCGGATGGACAGACTCACCACCCGTTACCAAAGCATCGCCTACGCGCTGGCGCTGAAGGATGCCGGCGCGCTGCAACAGACCATGTGCCTCACGGCAACCGCCATGGGGCTTGCGGGGTGCGCCCTGGGAGGCGGAAACTCGGACGTTTTTACGAAGGCATCGGGGCAGAATTATTACCGCGAAACATCCATCGGCGAGTTCCTTTTGGGCGGCCTCCCCGTTACGGACGGTCTATGACTCCCGCACAGGTGGACTCTTTCCGAACCGTCGGTTTTCTGCGCCTGGGCGCGATAGTGTCGGGATCGGAACTGGAGCTCGTGCGCGCTCTGTGCGACCGGGGGTTGGAGGAGTTCCGTAGCCGCACGATGCGATTCGTGTCGCTGGCGGGAGAGATTCCGGATTCACTCGTGACCGTGGTTTCTCCCGAAGCTGCAGCGCCGCAACTGAACTACACGCCAGTAGCCGGGTTCGCCCGAACGGCGGCCGCCGCATTGTACGGCTGCGAGCCGGACGAAATGCTCCTCGGCTGGCGTATTTTTTTCAAGCTTCCGGGCGCGGAAGGAACTCCCTGGCATCAGGACGCTGCCTATCGCCCGCCCCCGCATCTCGGGGTAAGCATGTTTCTGCCGCTGGATGCCATGGATTCCGAGGCGAGTTGCATACGCTACATCCCCGGATCGCACCTGGGCGGCTTATATCCGCATGTCTTCGAGCACGGCCACTATGCCGCGCAGGCGCCGGAGTGCACGGCGGCGGTGCTCTGCCCGCTCGAGGCAGGCGAGGCGACCATGCACCACTGCCTGACGCTGCATGCCACGGGTCCCCATTGCGGCGCCAGGCCCAGGCGCGCCATGGCGATTGTCTTTCAACCGCCGGCGCGGGATTGAGGAGACTCGATGAGCAGTAGTAATGTAAATCCGGACGCGGTGTTCGATATCGCGGTGGTCGGAGGGGGCGTAGCCGGCGCCTATGCGGCGTATCGGTTGAGCACAGCCGAAGCCGGGAATTGTCCGAAGCTGAACGCACTGCGCCGCGGTCGTTCCCCCTTGCGGCTCACTTTGCTCGAGGAGAGCGATCGCATTGGCGGACGCCTCTGGAGCCATACCGACAGCCGGTTTCCCGACATGATTATGGAACTGGGCGGGCAGGGATTCAGCGAACTGCAGCAAAACGTCTACGGACTCTGCACCCGCGAGTTGCGCTCCGAGCTGAGCGTAGAAAGCTGTCCCGCTTTTTGTCTGGGAACTCAGCTTCAATACCAGCGCGGCCACCGTTTTCCGTACCAGGCCTACTCGCCTCTGCCGCCCGACCCCTCGACGCTGGCCGAGTTGCCGGGCAGTGCGCGCGCGGCCAGGCTGTCCGCATACCGGAAATCCATCGCCCGCCTTTGTCCCACAGCGCCCCCGCTTCCCGGCAATCTCGCCCAAATAGGCCTGGCCACGATCACTGCATGGTGCACCGCCGCCAAAGCCGCGATTCAGAATACTACCCGCTACTATCCCGATATCGTGCCGTATTTCCTGCGGGACTCGGAAAAGTGGACCGACCCGTTCCAGCTTTTGATGAACGTGGTCCTGGCATTCAGTACAGATCTCCGCGACGGATTCGAGGCGGTCTCGAAGGAAATCAGCGCCCACGGAGCATCGGCCACGGCGTTTTCTCAGCTGAATGCTTTGCAGACGCTGCTGCGCTCGACGCCTGGGCCTGGCGGCGAGTTGCTGCCGGCGCACGGCTTCTGGAACATCTGCGCCGCGCAGTTGAGCGCCGAGGCTTACGGCATGGCCGGATCGGCTTCGTTCGCTTCCTCATCTATCGGCAACTGGAATCTGTACGACTCGGCCCTGGCGATGATGTGGGGAGCGCTGTTCTATCAACTGGAGACGCCGTTCTACTCCGTCAAAGAGGGATACGACCGGTTGCCGGCAACTTTGCTGCAACGTTTCCAGGCGTCCGGTGGAGAAGTGATCACCGGGAGGCGATTGCTGGCTGTGGACCTCGATGATTGCAATGGTGAGCGGCTGGTCCGGCTCACCGTCTGCCCGCGGGACAACCCGGAGGCCCGCAGCGAGATGTGCGCCAGGTACGTGATTCTGGCGCTGCCCAAGAGAGCGCTCGAACTGATTCACATAAACGCCGGGGATCCCGCCAACCCGGCATTCCTCGCGGACGTCGGCAGCGTTGAGCCCGTACGCGCCAGCAAGGTGTTTATGGTCTACCCGAGGCCATGGTGGAAGGAAACGGTGGAGGCGGATATCGAGGGCGGCTATTCCACGACCGATCTCCCGGTGCGTGCCTGCTACTACATGCAGACAGCGCCCAACGGCGTCTCGCTGGTTCTTACGTCGCTCAATGATGAGGAAGCCGATACGTTCTGGGCGGGATACGAAAGAGAGCCGAGGGCAGTGCTGGCGGCCATCCGCGACCTTCCGCCTCTCTCTTTGCCGAAGATATCGGCAGAAGGTATGGGGCAGGAGATCCAGCGCCAATTGGCGGAGATGCATGGAGTGACGCCGCCCGATCCGCTGACCGGGCCGGTCTATTTCAACTGGGCCGTCGACCCCTTCGGCGGCGGATGGCATAACTGGCGCCCGGGCTTGAAAAGCTGGGAGGTGATGCCTCGCGTTCGGACGCTGAGCAGGCAGGAGGCCGACCCCCGCATCTTCCTGTGCGGTGAGGCATGGTCTAATCAGCAGGGCTGGGTGGAAGGAGCGCTGAACAGCGCGGAAATGGTGCTCGAGACGTATTTCGGTTTGCCGCGTCCGGACTGGGTGGCAAGCACTTACGAATTAGGGCCGTAGCTCGCACCGGCACGACCCCAGGGGCGAAAAGAGCGACTTGTCCCTCGCCGTGGTTTATAATCGCATCATCACACTCCGCCGGCGGCGATGGGGCCGGCCTCGCCGTTCGCAAGCCAAGCCTGGTTTCGGGGAAATGGCCGCTGGCAACGTTTATGGAACACGCGAACCTCTCGCACTACACGATTCTCGAAAAACTCGGCCAGGGCGGGATGGGAGTCGTGTGGAAGGCCAGAGATCAGCGGCTCGGGCGGATTGTCGCTATCAAGGTGCTGCCGCCGGACAAGATCCTCGATCGCACCCGGAAACTTCGCTTCCTTCAGGAGGCGAAAGCGGCTTCGGCGCTCAACCATCCCAATATCGTCACCATTCATGAGATCGATTCCGCGGACGGAGTCGACTTCATGGTGATGGAATATATCGACGGCAAGCCTCTCTCGCGATTGATTCCCAAAAAGGAAGGCATGCCGCTGCGTGACCTGTTACGCGGCGCGATTGAAATCGCCGACGCGTTGGGCGCCGCACATCGCGCCGGCATCGTGCATCGCGATCTTAAGCCGTCCAACGTGATGGTGACCACCGAGGGTCGCGTCAAACTGCTCGATTTCGGCCTGGCGAAAGTGGTCGAGCCGCGGAGTGCCGGCGGCTCAACCGATGCTGGCGAGGAGACTCCCACCGAGACGATCGTCGCGGTAACGACGGAAAACGTCGTGCTGGGGACCACCGCCTACATGTCTCCCGAACAGGCGTTGGGGCGGCCGGTGGACCGTCGTTCGGACATATTCGTCTTCGGCGCGTTGCTCTATGAAATGGCGACCGGCAGGCGCGCGTTCGATGGCGAGAACGAGCGCGCCATCATGGCCGCCATTATCCACGTGAACCCGCCGCCCATGAGCCGGCCCGACGGCGCGACGCCTGCGGGACTCGAGAGAATCGTAGCGCGCTGCCTGCACAAAGACGTGGGCCGCCGTTATCAGCAGATCGACGATGCCCGGATCGAACTCGAAGACCTGCGGCAGGAGTCCCAGGAGCGGCGTTCTGCTATCTCCCGGTCTGCCGCGCATGCTCCGCTCGCGGCGCCGGAGCCGCTGGTCAAAGCGCCGCGCCGCAGGCTCCCGATTGCAGTGGCCGCTGTCGGGATCCTCGCGGCGCTGGCGGCGGGATTGGCGATCTGGTACAAACCGTGGATCTCCCATTCGGTCCCACCCGCCCCATCGTACGCGATCCGCCAGCTCACGTTCGACGATGGGCTGACGTACAACCCATCGCTCTCCCGGGACGGCGCTTTTCTCGCTTATGCGAGCGACCGCCACGGTGACGGCAATCTCGATATCTGGGCGCAGCAGGTGGGAAGCGAACAAGCCATCCGTTTGACCGAGGACCCTTCGGATGATGATGAGCCCGACTACTCGCCTGATGGACGCACCATCGCGTTTCGCTCCGCGCGAAATCCGCCCGGCATTTACCTCATGGACGCGCTGGGCGGCAATGCCCGGCTGCTGGTTCCTTCCGGACGGCGGCCGCGCTTCTCTCCGAACGGCGCGCAGATCGCATTCTGGGTGGGACCTGGCCCTGGCCTGCCGTACGGGCGCGTCGGCTCTGTGTCGGTCCTGGGCGGCGCGCCGCACTGGCTCGCGGAGCACTTTTATGGAGAGACATCTCCCATCTGGACCGCGGATGGCCGCCACCTGCTCTTCGCCGGCGCCTCGCGATCCGATTTGCAGGATTGGGATTGGTGGGTGGCGCCGCTGGCCGGCGGAAATTCGGTGAGGACCAACGCGCGCGCCGCTCTGGCCAGCGCCGGCGCGGGCGTCGCTCTCGCCTTGCCGCAGCCCGGCTGCTGGGATGCCCCGCGATCGTCGGTGATTTTCACGGCCGATGAAGCCGGCGTGGAACACATCTGGCGCATCCCTCTCTCCACCAGGACGTGGCAACCGGAGGGCGCGCCCGCGCGGCTCACCGCCGGAGTGGGCGAGAGCCAACCGGCTATCGCCGGCGATGTGATCGCCTTTGCCGGAGTTTCGCACAAGACGAACATCTGGGCTCTCCCGGTCCGCGCCAATGAAGGCAAGCCCTCCGGTCCCTTGCAGCAACTCACATCCGGTCTCTCATCGGATTACAATCCCGCGCTTTCGCGCGACGGGCGTACGCTGGTCTACGAATCGCAGACGTCCCTGCTCTCCAGCCACCTGTGGGCGAAGGATCTGGCGAGCGGCAAAGCGCGCCAGTTAACCGCCACTCCTTGGTTCGACTACAACGCGGCCGTCAGCGGCGATAATACCAAGGTCGCCTATACCGTCTTCGAGCAGCCGCCCAACGTGACCGAAAAAGTCTGGATCGCACTACTGCCTTTGCCCGACGGCCCGTATCGCAAGCTGTGCGACCACGATTGTTATTTATCCTGGGGCCTGGATTCCGGTGGGTCCCGGCTCCTCTACTCTCCCGATAAAGGGCACCACAAAATGGCGCTCCTCGATACGACTACGGGCGCGAGCCAACCGCTGGTGGAGCATCCCGTTTACGAGCTCTTTCAGGGCACGTTTTCGCCGGACGATCGATGGGTGGCGTTGGCCGCGATGGCTCCCTCCGGCCGGACGGGGGTCTTTATCGTTCCCTCTGACGCCGGCGGCCAGTTGCCTCCGGACCGGTGGATTCGTTTCGCGCCGGAGTTGAGTCAGGATGGGAGGCCGCGTTGGTCTCCCGACGGCAGCCTGCTTTATTTCATGTCTATGCGGGATGGGTTCGACTGCCTGTGGGCGCAGAAACTGGACCCCGCTACCAAACAGCCCGCCGGCTCGCCATTCGCCGTCCACCACATGCACGGCGTTCGGAATTCGATCGCCGAAGTGCCACCGCAATACTCGGCGATCTCGGTAGGGGAAGGAAAGGTCGCCATGCCGCTGGCCGACACCAGGGGCAATATCTGGCTGCTGCAGCCGAAAAAGGCCGCCTCACAAAAATGAAAATGGCGCGCGCCGATCTGTGCGCCGGGTGACCGTCACCTTACCGAGACGTCCCAGATCTTTTCGCGGCGCGATTTTCCCTCGGGGCCTTGTACTTCCAGCGCGACCGTATAATCCTTGCCTTCGCGATACTGGTGGATGGGATTCTGTTCCGTGGAAATGGTTCCGTCTCCGAAATCCCACTTCCACGAATTCACCTTGCCTGTGCTCTCATCGCGGAAGGCCACCAGGCGGCAGTTAGAGTCGATCACCTGGAACGACCAGTTGGCGTCGAACTTTTGAAATTGCGGTTCGAGCGGCATCAGCCGGAACGCCACCAGTTCATCGGCTTTGCCGTACATCGTATGTTTCCGCGAGAAGAGATCATCCGCCTTTTCCGGGCTCTGCGTCTCCTGCTCGCTATCTGGAAAAACCTGGCCAATTTTACCCGCGAGAAACGCGTGATAGCGCAACTTGGTGACGCTCTCGATCGTCCGGTCGCGGTGCCGTAGCAACTGCGTGCTTGGCTTGCCGCCCCACTCGCTATAGAGGCGATCCTCCAGGCGCTTGCCAAATTCGCGGCAGACGCTCGTCATGAAATAAAGTCCGCCGCACGACACCGCCACAGGCCGGCACGCTGAAGATGCCCTTGGGACCGTCGGCCCACCGGTCATAGTAAAGCAGTGTTCCGTCAGCGGACCAGGCAACCTGCCATGCGTAGCCACGGGTCCGATCCCGACTCAGGATGGCGTAGTTGCCGCGCTCCGGGTTCATCACGGCGGGCTGCGTGGAGCCATCGACCATTCCGACGAGGGCAATGGTATGACCATCGGGACTGAGTTGCGGCCCCCAGCAAATCTCCGGCCCGCCCAGCCCTACGCCCGACCATGCGGGCGGTACGGAGGCGACCCCAGCTCGAGCGAGCGGCCAGGAGAGCGGCGACGACGAGAAGCGCGCCTGCGGACACGACCAGGAAGACCGTGCGTCTCGGCCATCGATCGCGCGAGCCTCGGATCGGGACGCCGCCCTCCGTTGCTGCGATCACCTCGAGCGCGAACTCGAGGTCGGCCGCGGATCGAAAGCGATCGCGCGGGTCCTTCTCCAGGCAGCGGAAAACGATCTGCTTCGGCGCCGGGGGAACGGTATCGGGCAACTCGGGCGGCTCCTGCTTCAGGATCGCATTCATGACCTCAACCGCCGTCGCACCCCGAAACGCACGTTGCCCAGCGAGCATTTCATAGAGGATCAGCCCGAAACTGAACAGATCGGAGCGATAATCCACTTCTTCGCCGCGCACCTGCTCCGGCGACATGTACTCAACGGTGCCCAGCACGGTGCCCGGACGCGTGCGTAATGTCAGCGTGTCAGCGGACTCCGGCAGCTGCTCGCTCACTTTCGCCAATCCGAAATCCAGTATCTTCACATGCCCTTCGCGAGTGCGGAGGATATTGGCAGGCTTGAGGTCGCGATGGGTGACTCCGGCATCGTGCGCGGCGGCAAGACCCTCGGCAACCTGGCGCGCCACATCGACGGTCTTGCGCACCGTCAACCCGCATCGCAATGGCTCTCCGGCAATGAGTTCGCTCACGATGTACGGCAGCGCGCCATCGGTCCCGACGTCGTACACGCTCACGATATTGGGATGATTGAGGGCTGCAACGACGCGAGCTTCCAGTTCGAAACGCTGGCGCCGTGATAGATCGCTAGTAACGCTGGCAGGAAGGATTTTCAGCGCGACGTCGCGGCGCAGGCGAGCATCGTAAGCCCGATATACCTCGCCCATGCCGCCGCCCCCAATCGGCTCTTTCACTTCATAGGGGCCGAGGCGCGATCCCGGCGTCAGCGGCATAGCCTTTAAGTCTACATCAACCGTCGGATAATCCGGGCATATAGGCATTCATAGGATGTCGGGTGAACGTCGCGAATGACCGCGCGTTGCCGACTCGCTCTCGTTCCGGGTTAGTTCTGCCTACCGCCTACGGTTTACCGGCCCCCGAGTGGATCGTCGGCGACTCGGACATTGGCCAGAAAACTGGTTCCGAACGCTCGATCCTTTCTTGTCGCGCAGCGTAGAGCTATCGGCGCCCACATGGACGCCCAACCCGCCGACATGCCCCCGTGACGCGAGTCGGGAAGGGATTTCAAAAAGCCCAGGGCACGTCTACCACTCCAGCTTCTTCGGCTGGAGCAGCCGCAAGTGCCCTGAGCCATCGTCGCGGATCTTTTCGCCTCTGCGGCCGACTGCTTCGACCGTGCCTACAACCTCCGGAGGTTATCGATGTAGTAGACCCGAATCGCCGACCCGCAACGACCAATCGACGTTGACCGCGCCGGGCGCGACCGCCGCGACGATCTCCTGCGCGCGCCGGAGTGCATCGGCCCCGAGCGCGCGCAGGAAGTCGTCGTGCGCCGTTCAGCGAGCGCGGTCACCTTGCCGCGCGGCCAGCAAGCATGGGACCAGTGCCGCGTTGGGGACGAGAAGGAAAATGCCACCGAGTTTACGATTAACGTCCCACATAGGTTTGTGTCTCAACCGGCCACCCGGAACCGCCGGCGCACCTTTTCGATGAACCGTGCTCTGGCGATCGATTTCAGTTTCCGCGCGTAGCCGTACGACAGATGCATCTCCGCACAGATCTGCTCCAGGGATTGCTCTTTCACATAGAAACGAGTAAGAACTTCGCGGTCCGCGGCCGGCATGGTCGCCAGTAACTCCTCCGCGATGCGGAGGTTTTCGGCGGCGATGAGGTCCTGTTCGGCGTGCGCGCGTTCGTCCGCGATATCAACATCTTCGGCGTCCGCATAGCGGCGGGCGCGGACCGCTCCCCGGATGTGCAGGTTGATGTGATTATGGGCGACGGCCCACATGTACCCC
>Ga0335074_10007063_pt1 | contig 15567 bp, 12 predicted proteins | sample Lox_Sample_23_FD_206715 | JGI IMG/M metagenome (GOLD analysis project Ga0335074, IMG submission 206715) | Soil microbial communities from Loxahatchee National Wildlife Refuge, Florida, United States - Lox_Sample_2.3 | ecosystem: Environmental > Terrestrial > Soil > Wetlands | place: USA... | reverse complement strand
GGCCTGCTGGCCAGGACCCGCCACGACGAGTACTGATCACCGGGACCGGGCGACGCGCACGGCGTGCATGAGGTAGCCGCCGAGCACGACCGCGGAGACGGCCAGCTGAGCGGCGAAGGTGCTGCCGTGGACCTGCCCGGCGAGGATGGCCCTCAGCGTCGGGTAGGCCCCGGCCAGGCCGAGCAACACGCTGCCCGCCCGGGTGATCAGCCAGGGCGGCGCGGTCCCCACCGGCGTGTCGGGTCCCTGGTTGGCCGGGTTGATCGGCGCGGTGCGGGCGATCCGCAGCGCGGCCGCCGCCACCCCGGCCCCGGCGGCCAGCCCTGACAGTGGCCACAGCCAGCCGTCCAGCGGCCGCCCGGGCAGCTCCCCGGTAAGGACGAGCAGCGCGAGTGCGAGGGTCAGCCAGGCGGCTCCGAGCAGCGCGGGCAGCACGGCACGGGCGGCGAGGACCGTCCCGGCGTCCGCGCCGAGCAGTCGGCGCAACGTGGGATCGTTGGTGTCACGCCGGGTGGCGGTGGTGCCCTGGGTGCCCGCCGCGATTGCCCCGGCCAGCACCACCGCCGCCGTGGTCCAGCCGTGCGCGTGTCCGGTGAAGGCCGCGCCGGTTAGCGCGGGAGCCAGTGTGCTGACGGCCAGCGCGGTCAGCACCCCGGGTCGCCGGGCCAGCCGCCGCCAGTCGGCCCAGGCCAGCACGAATGCGCGGGACAGCCCCGGTGCGAAGGCGGCCCGCCGCGGCCAGGGCCGCGAGGCCAGCAGCCGGCCGCGCCAGTGGCTGTCCTCGGCCATCCAGGTCAGCAGCGGCACGTTGAGGAAGGCCGCCGCCATCAGCGCGGTCCCGGCCCGCACCGAGTCGGCCCGGACCACGTCGGCCGGGAATCTCGGCAGCATCCGCCGCACCAGCAGCGCACCGAGGCACGCCCCGGCTACCGCCACCGCTGCAATCAGCGCGAACGTCCCGGTAGACAGCCCCGCGAACCTCCCCGTGACTGCGCGCGACACGCCGGCCCAGCGTTCGCCGGTCACCGCGCCGGCCACGGCCGCCACGCCGACCACCGCGCCGGCTGCCCGTATCCGCGCTCGCCAGCGTGGCCAGGGCTGGGCGAGCACCCCGGCCAGCGTGGCGGCCAGCAAGAACCCGGCGCCGGCGACGGCGGCGAGCACCAGCCACGCCCAGGGCACCCGGTGCGTCCCGGGCCTCAGCCGCAGGTACGGTCCCGCCATCGCCAGCCCAACCACGCCGAGCACCCCGCCCGCGAGCGCCGAAACCGCCGCCGTCACCGCGGCCGGCCGCCGCAGCACGGCGCGCCGGCCCAGCGGCGTCAGCAGCAGCCAGCAGGCGTCCGCCGGAGAGAGCGCCAGCGGGCCGAGCGCCTGCGCCAGCATGAGCAGCCCGGCCGCCGACCCGATCACCAGCGCGGCGCCCGCTACCGCCTGGGCCGGCGCCGAGCCGCCCGACCCCGCCAGTCGGCCGAACGGCTGCGCCAGCAGGTCCGACAGCAAGACCACGGCCAGCATCACGACGAAGGCCGTGAAGTACCAGTCGTACCAGGGCCGGCGCCGCCGCCCGCGGATGAACGACCGGATCGCCCGCACCCGGGGCTCTCCGGCCGCCCCGGGTGCGGTGGTGGCCGCGATCATGGGTTCGGCCCGGCCAGCCCGGGTGTGGCCACCCGCCCGTCGGCGATGAGCATCCGCCGCGCGCCGGCCGCCGCGGCGAAGTCGAGGTCGTGGGTGGCCATGACGACCGTCCCGCCGTGCCCGGTGTACTCGAGCAGCAGGCCCGCCAGTTCCTGCCGGAACCCGGGGTCCAGGCTCTGCTCCGGCTCGTCGAGCAGCAGCAATCGGCTGGGCCGGGCCAGCGCCGCGGCCAGCGAGAGCCGCTGCCGCTGGCCTGAGGACAGGTCGAACGGCACCGCATCGGCCCGGACCGCCAGCCCGAAGGTGTCGATGAGCTCGTCCACCCGCAGGCACCAGCCGCTGACCGGCTCGTGGGTCAGCCGGACGAGCTCCAGATGCTCCCGCACGGTCAGCCCCGGATACCAGGTCGGCTGGTCGGCGACCAGCGCGACCGCTCGCCAGAACGCGGCGTCGTCCCGCGGCGGGGCGCCGAGCACGGCCACCGTCCCCGCCGCGGGACGGTGCAGCCCCGCCAGGCAGGACAACAGAGTCGACTTGCCGGCGCCGTTGACACCAGTCACGGCGACGACCTCGCCGTCGGCCACGGTGAGGTCCGTATCCTCGAGCACTACGAAGCTGCCGTAAGCCACCCGCATGCCCCGAACCGCCACCGCCGGCCCAGCCACGCCCTCACCGTATCGCGGCCCACCGGGTAGCGATGCAGATGGACCGGCGAAACCTCCAGCCGTTTCCGCATGGACGCCATCACTAGAATTCTTGGTGAAATGCCACAGCCGTCTGGCTCATACGCCTTTTCGGCGGACGTAATCCAGGACCTGATCCCCTCCAGGGGAGAGGAGATAATCCGCGCTGGAGGCCCGCTGTTATCGCTCAGCTAGGTCGTCGGGTTTTCCGTATGCGCCAAGACGCAGGCTTCAGCCCGGTTCGAGCAGGCGGAGTGCGTGAGCCTTGGCGGCAGCCTCGCCCCGGCTGGCGGCACCCAGCTTGCCCAGGATGTTTGAGACGTGAACGCTAGCGGTCTTCGGCGAGATGAACAGCTCGGCAGCGATCTCCTTGTTGCTCCGCCCGGCCGCGATCAGGCGTAGCACGTCAAGCTCGCGTCCGGTCAGGCCCGGATCGCCAGCGTCGGCGTTCCGGATACTCGGCGTCGCCCCGTCCGAGGCGCGCAGCGAAATCCTGGCCCGGCGTGCCAGGATCGCGATCTGCTCGCTAAGCGGGCGGGCGCCCAGGCTGGCGGCCAGGTCGGCGGCGCGCCGCAGCCGCTCCGCCGCGCCGTCGCGATCGCCGCAGGCCAGCGCGGTCTCGGCCGCGTGCAGCAACGCCTGCGCGAGCGGGTAGGGTTCGCTGACCTCGGCCCAGGCGGCTCCGGCCTGGTCCCACGCCAGCCGCAGCTCCGCGGCGGCCCCGGCGCCGGCGCCATCCTCGGCCCCGTAGGCGGCCAGCAGGTAGGCCACCTGAGCGTCGGCCGCGGCGAAGGTCAGCCGGTTGGCCTCCTGGGCCCGGCCGAACGTCTCCAGCTTCTCCGCGATCGTCCGCAGCCGGCCCGCGAGGGCGGCCACCTCGTCCCTGAGCCGGTCGTCACGGGTCACGTGTAGCTGCGCCGCGCCGCCCAGGCACGCCGTGGCCCCGGCGACGACCACGGGCCAGGCGTACCGTGGGCTGCCGCTTGAGACCTCGTAATCGTCGATGACCTGCGGCGCGGCCGCGATCGCTGCGGCGGACCCCGCCGTCGCTAGTCGCAGCAGGATCTCCAGTGCGCCGAACGGCAGCTGGTGCTGGTCATCGTACTGCGAGCCGCGGAGCAGCTGGCCGACCGCCGACACCGCCTCCGCTGCGGCATCGTTGTCGCCCCGGGCCAGCACGATCCGTCCCTTCACGACCCGCAGCATGGCCCGGTGCAGCGGCAGGGCCGCGAGCTGGATGTCGCGTGCTCCGTCGGCTATCTGGAGTGCCTCATCCCACCGGCCCAGCGCGAGTAGCGGCTCCGCCTGGTTGACCGCGAGCAGGCTGCGCAGCTCGCGGGCCAGGTACTGCGAGTCGGTGTTCGCCAGTCCGCGGCGCGCCGCCTCGACGGCCGATTCGTGCTCGCCCGCGCCTTCCAGCAGGTGGGACTCGTTGACCGCCGCCCTGGCCACCAGGCCCCATGCTCCGGCCCGCTCGGCCATGACGCTGGCCCGCGTGATCAGCTCGAGGGGATCACTGCCGACGCCGCTCTGCTGGCCGTCACCGGCGTCGGACATCGCCAGCGACATCAGCGCACTGGCCTGGTTCGCCTCGTCACCGGCCTCGCGGGCCAGCGCCAGGGCCTCCTCGGCGTGGGAGCGGTAGTCGTTACCACTGTGACCACTGTGCGGCAGGCATCGCGCCGCCGCCAGCAGGATTGGTACCCGCGCCGCGGGCGCGTCGGCCGGCATGATCCGCAGCGCGGCGGCGAAGTCGTCGGGGAACTCCTTGCGGCCGAGGTTCATCTTGAAGTGCCCGCGGGCTTCCAGCAGCTGAGCGACGCGGACCGGCTCCGCCGCGGGGTCCAGCTCCCGCAGGGCCGAGGTGGCCAGCGCGATCCCGCGCTCGTACTCCCCGGCGTCGTAGGCCGCGTTGGTGGCCTCCTCCAGGACGCGCGCGTGGTCGGCGCCGATGCGCTCGGCCGCGTCCGGCACCTGGTCCCACAGGTCCAGGACGCGGGCCAGCAGCGACAGCCGCTCGGCGGGGGCTACCGCACGCTCGGCCTGCGCCGCCGCCTGCCAGGCGCCGATCAGCGCCCAGGCGATGTCGTGCGCCAGGTACCAGTGGTGGGCCAGCTCGATCGCGGCCCGGCCGGGAGGTACCAGCGCGCGGTCGGCGTCGATCGCGTCGGCGAAACGGCTGTGCAGCCGGCCGTGCTCGCCCGGCAGCAGGTCGGAGTGGACGGCCTCGCCGATCAGCTGGTGCCTGAACGCATATCCGTCGGCCCGCACGCGCAGCACGTTGGCGGTCACCGCCGGGCGCAACGCCGCGGTCAGCGCGTCGTCGTCCAGGCCGGTCACGGCGGCGAGCAGCGCGTGCCCGGTCGTCTCGCCGCCGGCGCTGGCGACGCGCAGCACCTCCTGCGTCGCCTCGGGCAGCCTGCGCACGCTTTCTAGCAGCAGGTCGCGCAGGGACTCGGGCAGCTCGGCGCTGAGCTCGCCGTCACAACACAGCAGCGTCTCCACGAACAGCGGGTTGCCCTCACTGCGGTGGTACAGCGCGTCGGCCAGGCTCGGCGTCGGCGGCTTGCCGAGAATGCTGGCGGCTAGCTCGCTGGTGTCGGTCCTCGTGAGCCTGGGCAGCTCGACCCGCTCGACCCAGGCGATCCGGTCCAGGGCCGCCAGCATCGGGCGCAGCGGATGGTTGCGGTGCAACTCGTCGGACCGGAACGTGACCACAATCAGCAGTCCGCTGACGGCCCGCTGGTTGCCGATCAGGAACATAAGCAGGTCCCGGCTCGACCGGTCGGCCCAGTGCGCGTCCTCGATCACCAGCACGACCGGCGAGTGGGCGCTCAGGTGGTCGAGCGCGGTGAGCATCTCCTCGAACAGCCGCGCCCGCGCCTCGCCCGGATCGCCGCCGCTGTCCGGCTCGCCAAGCTCGGGCAGCAGCCGGGCCAGCCCCCGCGTGGTCCGGCTGGGCAGCATGGCGGCCATCGTGTCCGCGCCCATCTCGTGTACCAGTTCGCGCAGCACGGCGGTGAACGGCGCGAAAGGCAGCCCGTCGGTGCCCAGTTCCAGGCAACCGCCGGTCAGCACCCTGGCGCCCGCCGCCGCCGCCACCTGGCCGAACTCGCCGACCAGCCGGGACTTACCGACGCCCGCCTCGCCCCCGAGCAGCACAGCGGACGGGCCGCCCTGGTGCACGCTCGCCAAAGCGGCTCCCAGGACGGCCATCTGCTCGTCCCGCCCGACCAGGACGGGGCTCGATGCCCGACCGCTCATCTCTGCTGTCAGCATGCCATGAGGGTCCGACATTCCAGCCCCGCCGCAGGCCGCGGCGGCTGGGTGGATTGACACTGGGTGGATTGACACTGCGTCGATTGACACTGCGTCGATTGACACTGGGTCGGCTGGCGCCGGGTCGCCGGCCATGGCGGCCAGCCTTATGCGGCGCGCCGGGCCGCGGGCACGCGGCCGGGCTGGCCGGCCGCCTGGTCAACGGTCGGCGAGACGGCACGGAACGAACCGTCCACGTAGTCTGGGATCGCCGGGCAGACGAAATCGTCGGCCTCGCGGGCGCCGCGCCGGGTGGCCCGCAGCCTCCGGCTCACCGCCCTGGCCATCGTGGCCCGGCACGCCCGCTCCCGCAGTTCGCGGCCGCGCTGCGCAATCAGTTCGCGCGCAATCTCGGGATGCATGATTCCTCCTGGTCCCCTGGGAGCCTGCCTGCTCCTCACATCCTCAAGATTCGCCGTAAGGCCCAGCCCCTCGCATCGGACGAATTCCTTATCTTCCGCGCGCGGGATGGCTTAGGTTGGCCGCTTTGCCGCCGCGGCGGCCTAAGCCGTCTTAGCCCAGGTCAGACCCCTTGGCGGGGTCACTATCGCGCGTTTACTACACTGGAAGGAGCTACCACGTTCTGGTGGCGGATCCCAGACACAGGACGAACGAGACTGACCCATGCCCGCCTCTCGGACCGAGACCGCGCCCGTCGCCATCGCGACCCGCGATGACCTGCGCAATGTCGCCATCATCGCGCACGTGGACCACGGCAAGACCACGCTGGTGGACGCGATGCTGTGGCAGTCGGGCGCGTTCCGGGCCAACGCGAACGTGGCGGAACGGGTGCTCGACTCCGGCGACCTGGAGCGGGAGAAAGGCATCACGATCCTGGCCAAGAACACCGCGGTGCACCACGGCGGGCTGACCATCAACATCGTGGACACGCCGGGGCACGCGGACTTCGGCGGCGAGGTGGAACGCGGCCTGTCCATGGTCGACGGCGTGCTGCTGCTGGTGGACGCCAGCGAGGGCCCGCTGCCGCAGACCAGATTCGTGCTTCGCAAGACGCTGGCCGCCGGGCTGCCGGTGATCCTGGTCATCAACAAGGTGGACCGGGCCGACGCGCGGATCGCCGAGGTGGTGGACGCCTGCTACGAGCTGTTCATCGACCTGGACGCGACCGAGGAGCAGATCGAGTTCCCGATCGTCTACGCCTCGGCCCGGGCCGGCCGAGCGTCGCTGACCAGGCCCGCCGATAGTGAGATGCCCGACTCGCCGGACCTGGAGCCCTTGTTCGAGGTGCTCAAGGCCACCGTCCCGGCCCCCACCTACGAGGTAGGCGCTCCGCTGCAGGCGCACGTGACCAACCTGGACGCCTCGTCCTACCTGGGGCGCATCGCCCTGTGCCGGATCCGCAACGGCACGATCCGCCGCGGCCAGCAGGCCGCCTGGTGCCGGCGGGACGGGTCGATCGAGAGGGTCAAGATCTCCGAGCTGTACCTGACCGACGCGCTGGAGCGGGTGCAGGCCGATTCCGCGGGTCCCGGTGACATCGTGGCCATCGCCGGCATCCCCGACATCATGATCGGGGAGACCCTGGCCGACGTGGACGACCCGCGGCCGCTGCCGCTGATCACCGTGGACGAGCCGGCCATCTCCATGACGATCGGCGTGGACACCACGCCGCTGGCCGGGCGGACGCCCGGGGCCAAGGTCACCGCCCGGCTGGTCAGGGACCGCCTGGACCGCGAGCTGGTCGGCAACGTGTCGCTGGCCGTGCTGCCCACCGAGCGTCCGGACACCTGGGAGGTCCGCGGGCGCGGCGAGCTCGCGCTGGCCGTCCTGGTCGAGACGATGCGACGGGAGGGGTACGAGCTGACCGTCGGGCGGCCTTCCGCCGTCACGCGCGAGATCGACGGCGCCGTCTTCGAACCGGTGGAGCGACTGTCCGTGGACGTCCCCGAGGAGTACCTGGGCGCGGTCACCTCGCTGATCTCGGTCCGCCGCGGCCGGATGGAGACCATGACCAACCACGGCACCGGTTGGGTCAGGCTCGAGTTCGTGGTGCCCGCCCGGGGGCTGATCGGATTCCGTACCCAGTTCCTCACCGAGACCCGCGGCACGGGCATCGCGCACCACGTCTTCGAGGGGTACGAGCCGTGGGCGGGCGTCATCCGGGGCCGGGCCTCGGGCTCGCTGGTTGCCGACCGGGCCGGCCACGCCGCCGCGTACGCCATGTTCAACCTGCAGGAACGCGGCTCGCTGTTCATAGAGCCCGGCACCGAGGTGTACGAGGGGATGATCGTCGGGGAGAACTCAAGGCCCGACGACATGGACGTGAACATCACCCGCGAGCGCAAGGTCACCAACGTGCGCCAGTCCACCGGGGAGGAGCTCGAACGGCTGGTGCCGCCGCGGCTGCTCAGCCTGGAGCAGGCGCTCGAGTTCTGCGCCGACGACGAGTGCGTCGAGGTCACCGCCTCGGCGGTCCGCCTGCGCAAGACCGTCCTTGAGGCCAGGGGGCGGTTCCGCGAGCGGGCCCGCGCCTCCCGCGCCACCTGAGCCCCGCGCCTCGCTGCCCGGGCGCGCGCCTCCCCGCCCGGGCGCGCGCCTCCCCGCCCGGGCGCGCGCCTCCCCGCCCGGGCGCGCACGGGCACCTGAGCCCCGTGCCTCCCGCGCCCGCCCCCCGGAGCGGCCGCTCCAGGGTCACTCCCCGCTGCCGTCCAGCCGGCGCCATCGCAAGGTCGCAGCCGCGGCCAGCCGGTCGTGCTCCCGCCTGAACAGGCCGGCCGCCTGCTCACCGCTCCAGGCCGGCGGCAGCAGTTCGCGCGGCAGGGCGGGATCCAGCCACGGGAACCGGCGCCAGGCGTGCACCAGGTCAACCTGGCAGGCCAGCGGATCGGCGGCATCCCGCGCCGTGAAGTCGGCCAGGAATTCGCGGTAGCTCTGCTCGATCACCTCCAGGTCCCAGGCGCGGCCGACCATGTCCGCCATGTCCCCGCCGGCCCGGTGCTCCACGGCGAAGATCGGCGCGTCCGCGAGCACGCCCGCCTGCCTGAGCACGTACTCGGCCTCGGCCAGTCGCTCGGTGTGCGCGGACAGCCATACGCCCGGCCCGGGGCTGCCGAACCCGGCCCAGCTCAGCCGGGTACGCAGCAGGTGACGCGCGGCACGATCGGTCTCGGGGATGCGCGTCAGCACCAGCAGCCAGCGGCCATCCCAGCTGTGCGCGTACCCGGTGAAGGTGTAGATCCGCTCGGCACCCTCGGTCAGCAGCCGTTCCGCGTCTGGGGTCAGCGCCCAGCGGGTCCGCCGTCCCAGCCGCTCAGGCCTCAGCCAGCCCTTCTCGGCGGTGCGCATCAGGGCTTGGCGGACGGTCTTCTCCTCCACGCCCAGCCGGGCCAGCACGTCGATGAACGTCGACGTCCAGGCCGATCCGGCGCCGGGCAGGACGAACTCGCCCAGCACGGTGAACAGCAGCCCGCCGGCGCTGTCCGAGCCGGCCGCGCGCCGCCGGAACGGCACCGGCGCGGCCTGGCTGACCTCCAAGCGCGCCGCCTCGGTCATCGGGCCTGCCTCCCTTGCCGAAAGACCACAGCGAAAGACCACAGCGAAAGACCACAGCGAAGACAATTATTCTACGAAGTCTTGACGCTAAGCAATATTTATAGAGTATATAGAGAAGACGGCCCGGACGGGAGGAAGTCACAGTGAGCAGCACGGTCACCCACCCGCAGGCCGGCCGCGGCGCCGAGCCCGCCACAGACCGCCCGCCGGTCGAGTTCCGCGTCGACCCGGCCCGCTACCGCCACTGGCGGCTGGACGTCGACGGCCCGGTGGCCACGGTCACGATGGACACCGACGAGCACGGCGGCCTCGTGCCGGGCTATGAGCTGAAGCTGAACTCATACGACCTCGGCGTGGACATCGAGCTGTACGACATCACCCAGCGCCTGCGGTTCGAGCATCCCGAGGTGGCCGCGGTGGTCCTGACCAGCGGCAAGGACAAGGTCTTCTGCGCCGGGGCGAACATCAGGATGCTGGCCGCCTCGCCGCACGCCGCGAAGGTGAACTTCTGCAAGTTCACCAACGAGACGCGCAACGGGATGGAGGACGCCACGGCGAACTCCGGGCAGACCTGGATCGCGGCGCTGAACGGCACGGCCTCGGGCGGCGGCTACGAGCTGGCCCTGGCCTGCGAGCACATCATGCTGATCGACGACCGCTCCTCGGCGGTGTCGCTGCCGGAGTTGCCGCTGCTTGGGGTGCTGCCGGGGACCGGCGGGCTGACCAGGGTGGTCGACAAGCGGCACGTGCGCCGGGACCTGGCCGACTACTTCTCCACCCGCCCCGAGGGGCTGGCCGGCCAGAAGGCCGCCGCCTGGCGCCTGGTGGACGAGGTGGTGCCGCGCCCGGCCTGGGAGCAGACGGTCAAGGCGCGCGCCCAAGAGTTCGCCGCCGCCTCCCAGAGCCGCCCCGCGCAAGCCAAGGGCATCACCCTGACCCCGCTGGCTAAGGACCGGGACGCGGAAGCGATCAGCTACCAGTACGTAAAAGCCAGCCTAGACCGGGCCCGCGGCGTAGCCGAGATCACGATCCGCGGCCCGGAGTCCGCCCCCCCAACCAGCGAAGAATGCATCCACCAACAAGGCGACCAGTTCTGGACCCTGGCCATGACCAGGGAACTGGACGACCTGATCCTGGACCTGCGCACCAACGAGCCCGAGCTCGGCACCTGGGTCCTGCGCACCACCGGAGACCCCGACCAGGTCCTGGCCCACGACCACCTGCTTGACACCCACAAGGACGACTGGCTGGCGAACGAGATCACCGGCTACCTCAAGCGGACCCTCAAGCGCCTGGACGTGACCAGCCGCAGCCTGATCGCGCTGATCGAACCGGGCAGCTGCTTCGCCGGGTCCCTGCTCGAGCTCGGGCTGGCCGCCGACCGCACGTACCAGCTCGCCGGGGTGTTCGAGGATGCCGAACGGGACGCTGAGCCCGCCACGATAACCATCGGCACGATGAACCTGGGCCCGCTCCCGATGGCCAACGGCCTGACCCGCCTCCAGACCCGCTTCCTCGGCGACGATAAGGCCCTGGCCGAAGCCGGGCACCACAAAGGCGAGAAACTGGAAGCCGGAGACGCCGAGCAGCTCGGCCTGGTCACCTTCGCCCCGGACGACATCGACTGGGCCGACGAGGTGCGCATCGCGATCGAGGAACGCGCGAGCTTCAGCCCGGACGCCCTGTCCGGCCTGGAGGCGAACTACCGGTTCGCCGGCCCGGAGACGCTGGAGACCAAGATCTTCGGTCGGCTGAGCGCCTGGCAGAACTGGATCTTCACCCGGCCCAACGCCTCCGGGCCCGACGGCGCGCTGCGCAAGTTCGGCACCGGCCAGCGGGCCGACTTCGACAGGAAGCGAGTCTGAGCCATGACGGAAGCCGACTACGCAGAGAAGATCCCCAACAACGTCGACCTGCACGAGGACCGCCGGCTCCAGCGCGCGCTTGAGTCCTGGCAGCCGAACTTCCTCACCTGGTGGGAGTCGATGGGCCCCACGCTGGCCACGCAGGACGTCTACCTGCGCACCGCGGTCAACGTCGGCCGCGAGGGCTGGGCGCACTTCGGGCACGTGGCCATGCGCGACTACCGGTGGGGGATCTTCCTGGCCGAACGGGACCCGGACCGGAGGATCGGGTTCGGCCAGCACAAGGGCGAGCCCGCCTGGCAGCAGGTGCCCGGCGAGTACCGGGCCGACCTCCAGCGGCTGATCGTGATCCAGGGCGACACCGAGCCGGCGTCCGTCGAGCAGCAGCGCAACCTCGGCGCCACCGCGCCCAGCCTGTACGACCTGCGCAACCTGTTCCAGGTCAACGTGGAGGAGGGCCGTCACCTGTGGGCGATGGTCTACCTCCTGCACGCGTACTTCGGCCGTCAGGGCCGGGAGGAGGCCGAGGAACTGCTGCACCGCAACTCGGGCAGTGCGGAGGCGCCGCGGATCCTCGGCGCGTTCAACGAGGAGACCCCGGACTGGCTCAGCTTCTTCATGTTCACCTACTTCACCGACCGCGACGGCAAGTACCAGCTCGGCACGCTGAAGGAGTCCGGGTTCGACCCGCTGAGCCGCACGTGCGAGTTCATGCTCAAGGAGGAGGCGCACCACATGATGGTGGGCACCACCGGAGTGGACCGCGTGGTGGAGCGGACCGCGCAGGTCATGGTGGAGAACGACACCGACGAGGTGGCCGCCCTCGGCGCCATCCCGCTGCCGGTGCTCCAGAAGTACCTGAACTTCCACTACAGCGTCAGCCTGGACCTGTTCGGCTCCGACACGTCGACCAACGTGGCGAACTACTTCACCGCGGGCCTCAAGGGCCGCTGGCTGGAGGAGCGCCGCCGGGACGACCACAAGCTCGCCGACGACTCGATCATGGTGGACTCGCTGACCCAGGACGGCGAGCTCGGCCAAGCCGAAGTCGCCGCGCTGACCGGACTGAACACCGACCTGCGCCGCGAGTACACCGCCGACTGCGAGGGCGGCGTCAAGCGGTGGAACCGCATCCTGGCCGACGCCGGGCTGCCGCAGCGCCTGCGGCTCCCGCACGCCGCCTTCAACCGCAAGGTCGGCGCGTTCTCCGGCATCGAGGCCACCCCCGAGGGCGAGATCCTCAGCGCCGGCGAATGGGAAGCCCGCAAGGGCCAGTGGCTGCCCACCGACACCGACAAGACCTTCGTCCGCTCCCTGATGCGCCCCGTGCACGAGCGCGGCAAGATCGCGGCCTGGATCGCCCCGCCCAGGCAGGGCATCAACGGCAAGCCCTTCGACTACGACTACGTCCACCTGAGCTGAGCCGGGGACGCGCAGGCGCGAACCAGCGTCAGGCCTCCCGGTCGCGGCGCAGCCGCTCGAGGACCTCGCCGGGGTTGTCGGCCGACACCCGGATCATCGCCCGCATCGCGTCGGCCAGGGAGACGCGCGGCACCCCGAGCGTGACCGCGGCCGCGTCCGCCCACCCGGTCAGCTCCCGGTAGAGCTCCGGGCTCAGGTCGACGGTGATCCTGACCGGCTTGGACCGGATCGCGGTGCGCCCGGCCGGGCCGGCCCCCGGTGCGGTACGCCTGGCCGCCGCCGCGGCCATCTGCGCCTTGCGCTGCTCCCGCGGCGTGGTCACGACCGCACCTGGCAGAGCGGTGCGCACCGCTCGACGAGGTCGCCGGCCACGTGGCGCCACACGTCGGTCCCGGCCTGCCTGATCGGCACGCCGAAGCTCTGGGCGTACACCTCCCGGCGCGGCACGACGGTCTCCAGCACGTCGTACCCGAGGTCGTGGAGCGCCTCCCGCGCGTCGGTCGTGGAGTGCGCGCGCGCGACGCAGCGGTTCAACAGCACGGCCGAACGCGCCGGGGTGTCACGGATCGCCTGGATCTCCGCGATCTCCTCGCGGACCGGCGTGGTCCGGTTGATCTCGATCGGGCTCGGCGCGCACGGGATCAGGATCTCGTCGGCGTACCGCAGCGCTGACCTGGCGATCCCGGCGTGGTCCTCGATCTGCGGCGTGTCGATGATCACCACGTCGTCGCCCTTGGCGATCTCGGGCAGCCGCCGGTGCAGTTCCCGCGACGGCAGCGCCACGATCCGGAACGGGAAGGCCGCCTCCGTCGCCGCGAGCCCCGGGTACATCGCCGCCAGGTCGGACCACTCCAGGGCGCTGCCCGACGGGTCCGCGTCGACCAGGAGCACGCTGTTGCCTGCTTGCGCGAAGACATGGGCCAGCCAGACCGCGGAGGTCGTCTTGCCCGTGCCCGGCTTCAGGTTGGCCAGGGCGAGGCTCAGCCCTGTCATCCACGCATTATCGCAGCGTCCCCCCCGTTGCGATAGCCGGTTGACGCTTTGGTCGGCCCGTTGCCGAAGTTTACAGTATCGCAGTAATTACTGCATTACTGTCGATGAGTGCGGCCACGCCGGCTGGCACCTGGCCGGCTAGCGGCGGGCACGGTCAGCTGATCGTGGCCCGGCCCGCCGCGAAACGCCCGTGCCGCGCGTGCTCGCGCTGCCCCACGAAGGCCTTGAACCCGGCGAGCCGGTAAGCCGGCCCGTCGCGGCCCTCGGCGACCTCCAGCTCGAAGTCGCGGCCGAGGTGGCCAAGCCGCCCGAGCACCGCGTCGGCCGACAGCCCCGCCGCCAGGTCGGCGATCTGCCCGGCGGTCAGGAAGTCATCACGCGACCGCAGCACCCGCAACACCGGCTCGTGTACCCGCGCATCGCCGCCGTGTCCCGAAGCGGCCCCGACCCCCGCTCCCGAACTCGCCGGACCGGCCGTACTCGGCGAACCCGCGTGCTCGAGCGCGCGGCGGATGGCCGTCCCGACCGCCTCCGCGACCGGCGGCGGGAACGCGTTCCCGATCTGCCGGTACCGTGCGGTCTTGCGCCCGCTGAACCGCCAGTCCCACTCGTCCCGCCAGCCCTGCAGCCTGGCCACCATCTCGCAGGTCAGCCTGGGCGCGAGCGCCGGGTCGTCGTCCGGCCCCGGGGCGGCGTCGGCGATGCCCAGCCCGTCGACGCCGAGCTCGGCCCAGGCCTGCTTGGCCCGGGTCGGGCCGAGGTCACCCCCGCCGTGCTTCTTCGACCCGCCGACGATGGTGGGGGCGATCCGGTCGGCCCGGCGGGCCCAGGCCGCGGCCCCCGTCCACCCGCGCGCCGCCATCAGGCCGCCCAGGGCCTGGCCCACCGTGGCGGGCGGCCCGCTGGCCGGAGCCGGCCAGCGGAACCACGGCGCGTCCGCCGGGCGCAGGGCCACCAGGACGAAGCGCGGGCGCAGTTGCGGCACGCCGAAGTCCGACGCGTGCAGCAGCCGCCAGCCCGCGACGTACCCGAGCTCGCGCAGCCGGTCAAGGACGTGCTGCCGGTACCCGCTGAACCTCCTGGTGCTCAGCCCCTTGACGTTCTCGAGCAGCAGCGCGCGCGGCCGCACGGTCTCGCAGAGCTCCACCGCCCACGCGAACAGGTCACGCTCGTCGTCCGCGCCCAGTTGCCGGCCCGCCACGGTAAACGGCGGGCACGGGACCCCGCCCGCCAGCAGGGCCACGCCCCGGTAGTCCCGCGGCCGCCACAGGTCCAGATCGGCTACGTCCCCCTCGGCGACCTTCCAGCCGGGCCGGTTGGACCGCAGCGTGGCGCACGCTGCCGGGTCAAGTTCGACGGCCAGGGCGCAGGAGAAGCCGGCTCGCTCGAGCCCGAGGGCCTGGCCGCCGGCCCCGGCGCAGATCTCGACCGCTTCACAGTCCATCCCACCGGCCTCCTTCGCTCCGCCACCGGTGCCAGGAACTGTAGCGCCGTCGGCCGTCATTCGCGGCGGGTGCGCGGGCGTGTCGCGGCGCCACCCCGTCAGGTTAGTTCGCCGCGCGGGCGTGGCGGGGAGAGGGCCCGCGCGTGCGGGCCGGCGCCGGCTTCCTGGCCAGGTCGGCGGGCAGCGGCAGCAGCGGGTTCGACACGCTGTCCACCACGGTCGCCGCGAGCTCGGTGACCTTCACCCCGCCCGCCCTGGCCACGCCCCTGAGCAGGTCGAACGCCCGCCTGGGCGGCAGGCGGTGCCGTTCGGCCAGCACGCCGATGGCCTGCTCGACCCGGATTCGCGCGGTGAGCGCGTGCTCAAGCTGGGCCACGGTCACGGCGAGCCGAGCCGCCTCGTCCGGCTGGCTCCCCGGCGGGACCTGCGGCGGACCGCCGGCCGGCGGCCCGGGCGAGCCCAGTTCGGCGGCGAGCAGGTCGGCGAGCACCATCGCGCTGGTCAGGTCGTCGGTTTCCTCGGCGCCGACCTGCCAGCCCTGCTCTGACCTGCGGACCACCAGTCCGTCTCGGGATTGTTCGTCCATGCCTTGTCGGCCCGGGCACCACTGATCGTTCGGCCTGAAAGATCTCTTTTTTTGCCGAACGGACCGCGGTCTCAGCCCCGGGCCACGACCTCCGGTCCGGGG
>Ga0335074_10007062_pt1 | contig 15569 bp, 21 predicted proteins | sample Lox_Sample_23_FD_206715 | JGI IMG/M metagenome (GOLD analysis project Ga0335074, IMG submission 206715) | Soil microbial communities from Loxahatchee National Wildlife Refuge, Florida, United States - Lox_Sample_2.3 | ecosystem: Environmental > Terrestrial > Soil > Wetlands | place: USA... | reverse complement strand
CTTTGCGGCGGCTGCGCTCGCGACCTTCAAATCCGAAAACCACGCTAGTTTCATATAATTACCTAATGTGCTTACGAATCCGAAATTCGCTTTGAACTCTGCCCCCAAATACGGCGAATTTCGGATTCGGCACACTACGCCGCGGCTGCGGCGCGGGCCATGGGCGCCTCGCGGATCGGCAGGTTGACCAGCGCCGCGAACATCGCGAGCGCCGCGTCGGCATAGAACATCGCGTCGTAATTGCCCAAATGCGCAACCGCGATCCCGCCGAGCCACGCGCCATAAAACGCACCGATCTGGTGCGACAGCATCACCAGGCCGATCAGCATCGCTAGATGCCTTGTGCCGAACAGCTTGCCCACCAGCCCCGCGGTCGGCGGCAGGGTCGCCAGCCAGGTGACGCCGAGCGCGGCCGCGAAGATGTAGTAGGTCGACGCGGTCTTCGGCGCCGCCATAAAGCAGAGGATCGCCACGCCGCGCAGAAAATAGACCCACGACAACACGAACTTGAGCCTATAGCGTCCGCCGAGCCAGCCGGAGCCAAGGCTGCCCGCGACATTTGCGAGCCCGATAATCGCAATCGAATTGGCCGAGATCACCGGCGACAGCCCGCAGAGCTGCACCTCGCCCGGCAGATGCGTCACCAGGAACGCGACATGAAAGCCGCAGGTGAAAAAGCCGAGGTGCAGCCACCAAAAGCTGCGCTCGGTGGCGGCCGCGCGCAGTTGCCGGCCGAGCGGCACGTGCTCAGCGCTGCGCTGCGCCGTGGTTTTTGGCGATGCGTCGCCGCGCCGGCGCATGAAGAAGGCGAGCGGCAGGGTCAGCAGCATGGCGCCGCCGACACCGATCATTGCGCCGGCCCAGCCGATGCCGAAGATCGCCGCCTGCACCAGCGGCGCAAACACGAACTGGCCGAGCGAGCCGGCGGCATTGATGATTCCGGCGGCGAACGAGCGGCGCTCGCCGGGCAGGCTCTGCATCACCGAGCCGATCAGGATCGAGAGGCTGCCGGCCCCCGCGCCAAACGCGCTGATCACGCCCAGCGTCGCGACGAGCTGCCACTCGCTGTGGATGAAGGGGGTCGCGGCGGTGCCGGCGGCGGCCATCAGCCCGCCGAACATGATCACCCGGCCCGGCCCGTAGCGGTCGGCGACCGCGCCGAACATCGGCTGCGACAGGCCCCAGATGAATTGCCCCACCGCGACCGCCAGGCTGATCGCGACGATGCCGAGGCCGGTCGTGGCGTTGAGTGGCGCGACAAACAGGCCGATGGTCTGCCGCGCGCCCATGGTGAGGAGCAGGATCGCGCAGGCGGCGGCGATCATCAGCCGTGGTGTCGCAGAGGTGGCAGATGCGTTCATCGAAGCCGCGTTGAAGAATAAGAGTATATACTCTTATTAGCTTTTCGGCCGGGGAATGACAATCCCGCAATGCCGAGCAGTCGCCATGCTAGCCGTGCGGCGGCTTGGCTTGAATGACATAGTTGCCTCGAATTATGTCAGCCGGAAGCGCTGTTGGGTCGCCTGCTGCGACGCCCTCAATGGGATGCCGAACCCGACGCCGACCCGCTACACGGGCGACGACGTGCGCTGCGACCCGGCGACGGTGGCGCATCTCGACTCGTATCCGTGCCGGACCTTGCGTCTTGACCCGCGGACGCCGCGATGGCCCGATAGTCGGCAACCACATGAGGGGATCCGCAGTGCCCGACAAGCGCATCGAACGCCTCGATCCGGCGCTCGACCGGATCATCGACAAAACCGAGACGATCCACGACCTCGCCGAGGGGTTCGGCGGCGTGCAAGGCCCGGCCGAGGGGCCGCTGTGGTGGAAGGAAGGCGGTTACCTGCTGTTCAGCGACATCCACAACGACAAGCGCATGAAATACGACCCCGGCAGCAAGGCCGTGTCGCTGTTCCTCGACGGCACCGATCGCGCCAATGGCCTGACCCGCGACCTTCAGGGCCGGCTCATAGCCTGTGAGCACGACAGTCGCCGCGTCACCCGCCTCGAGCTCGACGGCAGCCTCACCGTGCTGGCCAACAGTTTCCAGGGCCGGCAATTGAACCGGCCGAACGATGTCGTGGTGAAGTCGGATGGCTGCATCTATTTCACCGATCCGTGGACCAGCCCGAACGCGCCGAACCAGTGGGATCTGGCCTTCTCTGGCGTCTACCGGCTGACTCCGGATCTCGGCAGCTTGTCGCTGCTCGTCGATGATTTCACACTGCCGAATGGGCTGGCGTTCTCGCCCGACGAGCAGGTCCTTTACATCAACGATACGCGGCGCGGCCACATCCGCGCCTTTGACATGATGCCGAACGGCATGCTGGCGAAGGCAAGCGACCGCATATTTGCCGATTTGCGCGGACCCGAACCGGGCGTACCCGACGGAATGAAGGTCGATCAAGAGGGCAATGTCTATTGCGGCGGCGCCGGCGGGATTCATGTGATGGACAAGACCGGCAATAAACTGGGCCGCATCGTTCACGGCGCGCCGGCGACGACCAACATCGCCTTTGGCGGCGACGACTGGAAGACGCTCTATTTCACCAGCCGCAATCATCTCGGCATGACGCGGGTGAAAATCCCCGGCGTCCCGGTGCCGGTGGGGAAAATAAGTGGGAAAAAAGTAAGAGTTCCGCCGTCTACTATCGGAGTTTCGGCGAAGGGTGTCCTGGGATGCTGAGGGTCGTTGTCGCTGCGCTTGTCTGCATCGTTCTGGGAGCCGTCAGTGGCCAGGCGCAAAACCCGGCTCCGCAAAACCCGGGCCCACAGCCCGAGGTAAGATCGAATATCGCTTACGGCTCCGACCCGGCCCAGCACCTTGATCTTTGCATCCCGCCGGCGTGGGCGCCGCCGGGGCGACCGGCGGTCGTGATGATCCATGGCGGCTACTGGACCGTCGGCGACAAAGGGGCATATGCCTGGCAGTGCAAGCTGGCGGCGGATGAGGGCATCGTCGCGGCGGCGATCGACTACCGTTTGGCGACCGGCGATCCGCATCATTACTGGCCGGCGCAGGCAGTCGATGCGCAGCTCGCGGTGCGCTGGCTGCGGTCGCATGCCGCGGAGTTCGGGATCGCTCCGGACCATATCTGCGCGCTCGGCGATTCTGCCGGCGGACAGATCGTGCTCTACCTCGCGGCGGTCGGGCACACCGTACCGGGGGACGATGCCGGGGAGCTGCCCGGCGTCTCGTCACGCATTGCCTGCGCCGTCGACAATTTCGGCCCGACCGACCTCAGCTCACCGACGATGTGGCCGCCGGACCAGTTGCTCTTCGGCAGCGACGGCAAGACCCGGCCGACCGATGCGGAGCAGGCGGCATCACCGTTCTTTCTCATCAAGCCGGCGATGCCGCCGGTCATGATCGCCCACGGACGCGACGACAAATCGGTCAAATTCGAGCAGTCGACGCAGCTCGTCGCCGCGCTGAAGCGCGACCACGACCCGGTGAAGATGACCGTGTTCGACGGCGGTCACGAGTTCGAAGGGCTGACGCCGCAGCAGACGGTCGGCATCGTGCAGTCGGAGCTCGACTTCATCAAACACCCGCGCGGCCAATAACCCTGCGCGCGTGGTGGAGCGAGCCCGTTTAGAACGAACCCTTTTTGAGCCGGAAGATGTCAGGCTCGGCCGCGTTGTAGACGTAGGACAGCGTCAGCGTCGCCACGGGGACCGGCTTGCCGGGCTTGCCGTCCTTGTCGGTCGGCGTGACGGAACCCGTGGTCAGACGCAGCACGGTGGTGTGCCTGTCCGCGTCCTGACCCTGGAATACCAGGATCGAGCCGTCTGGCATCCGGTTGTTGGCCGTAACGGTCTTCGGATCGTAGCCCGATCCGAGAAACAGCACGCGCAGCTGATCGGCCGCCGCGACAATCTTCTCCGGCGTCGCCTGCGGATCCAACGCCGTGCTCCACACGATATTGACCTGGATCAGCTTTTTCGAGGTGTAGCCGAACACATAGGACACATCCGCGGTGCCGGCGCCTTCCAGCAGGTCCGGGACGCTGGCAGTCAGCGCCTCGGTTTTCTCGGCCAGGTTGTCGCTGCTCTTGAGCTTGTCTTCCGCTATGTTGAAATCGCTGTGGATCGCCGCCTTGACCTGCGCTTCGGTCATTCCCCATTTCGCCGAGCGGAAGCCGTCGACATGAGCCGTCGCGGCAGGGGCTGCCGGCGGTTGTGCGGCGGCGGGCGGTGTTTCCGCCGGTTTTCCGGCCGGGCTTGTTTCGGCGTGGGCGCTCGCCGACAACGCCAGCAGGGCGGTGACGATGAACGCGGTGTGCAGGCGGTACAGCATGTCGTTTCCTTCGTGTCGGGCGCCGCGTTTTGGGCGCGCTCAAGTTGCGACGCGCTTTTTGAGCACGAACGGTCAGCGGGCGCAATGCGGTGCAATTTTTCACCGGGCCGCGAGCGGCTGATTGGCCTCGCTCTCAGAATCGGCCGGCGGCGGCCGTCCGTGAGCCGCGACTCTCGCCGCGGCAGAAAAATGGCGGATGGGGTGGGATTCGAACCCACGATACGGTTTCCCGCATACACACTTTCCAGGCGTGCGCCTTCGACCGCTCGGCCACCCATCCGTCGCCGTGCCGCGCCCGCGGCTACGGGGCGCGGAGACTAAATCAGAATCGCGCGGCGTGAAACCGGCCGCGGACACTCGCTTCCCACCGCGCTGGCCTCTAAACTCAGGGTAGAGGGAGGCTCATTCGGACATGACGGCGCGCGTCCGCACGGTGGCGTTTCACGGGGTCGAGGTCGTCGACGTCGAGGCCCAGGTGACGCTGACGCCGGGGCTGCCGGCCTTCGCCGTGGTAGGGCTTCCGGACAAGGCGGTCGCCGAATCGCGCGAGAGGGTGCGTGGCGCGCTGGCGGCGCTCGGCTTGGCGCTGCCGCCGCGCCACATCACCGTAAACCTCGCCCCCGCCGACGTGGTCAAGGAAGGCAGCCATTTCGACCTGCCGATCGCACTCGGCCTCCTGGCGGCAATGGAGGTGCTGCCGTTGGAGGAGATCGGCGGCTATCTCGCGGTCGGCGAGCTGGCGCTCGACGGCTCGCTGACCCCGGTCGCGGGGGTGCTGCTTGCGGCGTTTTCCGCCGCCGGACGGCAGATCGGCATCATCTGCCCCGAGGCCTGTGGCGGCGAGGCCGCCTGGGCGGGCGAGGTTGAGATCGTCGCCGCACCGAACCTTCTCGCCGTCGTCAATCACTTTAAGGGCACGCAGCTTTTGCCGCCGCCGGTTGCCAAGCTGGCGCCGCCGCCCTCCGCGGCGCTCGATTTCCGTGACGTCAAGGGCCAGGAAAGCGCCAAGCGCGCGCTGGAGATTGCCGCGTCGGGCGGCCACAACTTGCTGAACGTCAAGCTGATTAAATTTGGCGGATTTCCTAGCCATTATGCGTAGGCAGATCGCGCAAATCTGGCAAGAAATTTTAGACTGGTGGTCCTTCCGGATGGGGACCCTCGAACTGTGGCTATGGAGACCACCGGAGACCCCGGAGGATCGTGCGATCCGGGAGGAGGGGGAGCGGATTAGGAAGGCATTTCCGTGGATCGACTTCGATCATCCGGGCCGTCGATCGTGGACCGATTCCTCGCGATCTGATCGTATCAAGTCCGGCCAGAGCAATTCCTGACTCCAGCATTTCTGCGACGTTTGCACTACTCACCGGGACGTTGGGTTCCCCTCTAGGCTCCCCCGAGAACGTCCCGGTGGCAACCCGGATCATGTCACCGAGAGGTCTTCTGCGTCAGGTGGTGCTCCGCAGCCGAAGTCATCGACGCAGTATGCGCGCCGACCGCAGGTGCATCGCAACAGCATGTGGCCGCAACTGCCCGCAGCGAAGATGCCGGCGGAACGCCGGTCATGATCGCGGCAATACCCCGCCGACCGATCAGGATCGTTCGTCAGCATTCGGGAGCAAATAGTCGAGCCATCGTCCCAAGTGCGTTCGCATGCCCCAGACGCGACCCGCGCATCCGGTACCGACCCGATCCAGGAACTCACCGAGGTCCGCTGATGATATAGTTTCCATCAGGTTGATGTAGACCGAAAGCCTGTGCGAGCAACCGTAGCGCTTGCACGGATGGAGAGAGAGCTATATGGCCAATCAGGACGACGAAATCAGGGGTCGCGCTCTAGCTACATCCACCTTATTGCACGGCTTGATTACGGCCTTGACTGCGAAGGGCATTTTGACCCTCGACGAGAAAAATCAACTTTACGAGATCGTCCTACAGAATTTCGAGAAGGCCGATCCAAACGACCCCGCAGTTCAGGTGGCGCGAAAAATCATTGACGAGTGGGCGCAGATTGCCGCGACCGGCAAACCCCCTCCACCACGGGCGTAAACGTGAGCACACCGCACAAACATCACTTCATACCGGCATTCTATTTGCGCCAGTGGCACGGGCCGGACGACAAACTGGTCGAATATACGATCAAGCACGGAAAACTGATTCCGAAGCCGGTCAGTGCTGACGCCACGGGTTTCGAGCGTGATCTATATGCTTTCCCTGACCTGCCGCCCAACCTGTCTCAATTCATGGAGCAGAAGTTCTGGGACTATGCCGATCGCACCGCGTCGCAGGCACTCGGGATGCTTCTTGCCGGGTATCCTCGAACGCTATGGTCGTCGGATATGCTCAGCGCATGGGTGAGATTCTTGATCGGCGTCCATACGCGGCACCCAGACACCATGCCGGAAATACGAACGGCGGCGAAAGCGATCTGGGAGGGATCAGCAGAGCAGTCGCAGCGGAGATACGAGGAGATCAGAGAGCCCGGTGATCCAGAAACCTTCGACGAATGGATCGCTACGAAGGACCCACTGATACCCGACAAGGCCGCACTGGAACTCGTCATGTCGTCGATCGACAACGAGATCGTGGGGCTGCACATGATGCAGATGAAGTGGCGGGTCATCGAAATCTCTACGACGCCGCGCCGCTTTCTGACATCGGACCGGCCAGTCGGCATGTACATGATGAAAGAGCCGAACGGCTCGATCACGATGCCTCTGTCCCCGACAAAGCTGTTCGTTGCCGTCAATGACGAGCGCTATCTCGACCAATTTTGCCAGAAAAAAGATCGCGAAATCGTTGATGCCATCAACAGCGACCACCTTCAACGGGCGAGGAAATTCGTCTGGGCCGCAAGCAAATCACACTCTCAGACGGAGTTCATTCGCGCGCATATGGGTAAGAAAATGGAGCCGTTGCCGTTCTTTCCGAGCCTGAGTCGATATACGGCATCTGTGACGCAGGCGGCTGACGAGTGATGAAGGCTGCCCCGTAAATACTTGCGCCGCATCAGGAGGGAAGGGATGTGCCGAAAAATCTCCGATTGGTCTCGATCCACGACGTATTGACGAGCCGGGAAGCTCGATCCGATCCGACCGGGTCCCGAGCCCGCATCAAAGGTGAACGCGCGCCGGAGGCCGCGCCGAAAACACTGCTGCACGGATGGACCTTGTCGGGCACGCCGGCCACTGAAGCGAAAACTCCGCTTTATGCGTGGGCGCTGTCGGACCCGGTGAGAGCGCCACGTTTGAGACGCCGGAGGTGACGTAAAGGCTTCAATCGGGATAGCGCGAACTCCTGATCGACGACCGGCGAGATTCCTGGTGCGGCCATCGTCGCCAGCGCTTCTCCCTGGGGCTCCTAATGCATTTCAGGAGGACGGGAGAAACACCGCAATGTCCTTTCGGTTCCGCCTATAGCGCACATCTTCCGACAATTGTTCGCTTGCGGACAAAACCGAAGGTGGGCAGTTTTTCGTTCATGGATGCTCAGCACGCGCCACGTTCGGCGGAGCACTATCGGCATGTGGCAGCGCAACTCCGCACCTTGGCGGAGTTGGAGCCGGACGGCAGCGAAATGCGAGACAAGTTGCTGGAACTTACTGCCCAATACGAGCGATTGGCTCAGCGAGCGCGCGAAGTGCCAGTGCATTAGCCAATGGGGTGGCCGTGGCTCGGACTCGAAGAAGGAAGCCCGCGACACCTGTCGCTCTCGTCGTGGAGGACGAGCCGACCGTCCGTTCCTTAGCGGCCTCGAACATCGAGGAAATCGGCTATACGACGCTTTCAGCCGCAAACACCAGAGAGGCCCTTGCACTTCTCGATGAAGGTGCGCACGTCGATCTGCTGTTCACGGACATCAACATGCCGGACGGGACGGATGGGGCTGATGGTTTCGAGTTAGCTCGCCGAGCGGTAGAGCTTCGTCCAGGACTGCGCGTCCTCTACACGACCGGCGGCGGACTCACGGATGGCATGCGGGCGTTATTCGTCGAAGGGGCTGCCTTCTTACCCAAGCCGTATACGCGGGACCAGCTTATCGAGGCGATCCTGGGCGGCGAACCACCACCACCGACTGGAAGCGACTCGAAACCGTGATTGCACCGCCGAGAACTCAGGGATCGAGTCGCCCGGTGCAAAAAGATTTCATCGCAATGAACGGCTCGCGACACCATGTACGAGTGGAGTGATTGGCCCAAATGCGGTCCGTCCCCCCGGACCCGCCAATCCCAGAAGCCCCGGTGTCCCCCCGCCGGGGCTTCGCTCTTTCTAGTCGAGGTGTTGTACGACCCTTCTAGATCGGGTCAGTCGCCTGACCGTTGCGACACCCGCCAGCACGATGCACAAAACGATCGGCTCAAGGACAGCAATCTCGTAAGTGATGAGCGGCGGCACCCCATGCCTCCGATCGGTTGCCGCAAACAGGCACAAGCAGGCCGTCCAGATGATGTTCAAGATGAGGAGCTTTACGAACGGCCTTCCCGCAAAAATTGGGGCTTTGAAGTAGGTGACGGCGGTCCATAGGCTGGCCATAAAAGCGACCCAACCCGCCTGCCAGATGCCCCCCATCAGCGCACTCGTCGAAAGCCAGATCGGGATCGATAGTGCCAGCGACAGCGCTCAACGCGAATATTGCAGCGTCTCGGTACCCGACCCGTAAACGCGGATCGAGGTATTCGTGCCGGGGATGCGCACTGAACGCGGAAAACTGCCCTGGTCGATTGTGGCTGGCGGCGGCGCATCAGGCGTGTCCGTCCCATGATCGAGCAGATCGAGCTTTTTCTGGAGCGCCACATCCGGATGCGGCTGGAGCGGCAGTTCATCGGCCAGCACGATCACCCCGCCGAACGCGATCACCCTCATGAATATCGATCTGCGCATCGCCCGTGATTACACCGCGACCGCATTTGGCTCAAGCGAGCGGATGCCCGGTCAACGCCCGCTCACAAATACGGGCATGCTAATTATCGAACTATTTCAGCACCGCCTGCACACGTATCCACAAGCGGATGGTCGAACTGATGCGGGAGGACCTCATCCGGACTGGTCGCGATCCGGCAGACGCTTACATAGGGCCGTGGGTTTTCCACGACTTGAGACGGACTTGCGCCACGTATCTGGCCCGGCTTGGCCACGGGGTCGAGACCATCGATAAAATCCTAAACCACGGCTGTGCCGGTGGTGGCATCGGGAGGACGATCAACGCAGTCACGCGCATTTATTGCCGACACGAGTTGTTGACGGAGCGCCGTGAGGCCCTTCAGGACTTCGGTCGGCGCATCAAGCAGTTGGTCTCTACATCGGAGGAGGTGGAGGCTGCGGCGGTGCGAGCTTCCCTACTACCTTCTGGATGAGCCGCTCGGTCACGGCTGGGTCGAGCCACACATAGAGGTCGAACAGACCGCGCTGTACCAGCGCGTATAGGACCTCGGCTCGGTTCCAGTCGGTCTCCTCCACGATCGCATCGACGTGGTTGAGGACGAACTCATCGAACCGGGTCGATATCTGGGTGCCACCCGTTCTGGGTGGGGTGTGGTACTCGCGAAGCTTCTTCTCCAGCGCGTTCTTCAGGGCGATCACATGCGCCGGCCCCGCCATTGGGTTAGGTCTCTCCCGCATCTCACATCTCATCTTTCCACAGCTCATGGCGATGCGATATGTAGGGGTATTACATCCTATTTTCAACTTCGATTGTGATTTTCAGTGAATTTTGATACGATGTAGGGATGAAAACGCCTCATCGTTTCAAGACTCCTGAGCCAGAGCAGATTCGCGACGATCTCGTAGATGCGCTTCGGGCGCGTGGATATCGCGCGCGACGCCTGTCCCAGCTCACGGGACATAAAGAGTTCCGATCGCCATCACGGCGTGCCGGGAATCCGTTGGTGGCAATGCGTCATGCGGTCTTTGTGGATGATGCCGGTGGCGTTCGGGCACTACGGGAGGGTGCGCCGATCGGCTATATGATCGAGCTGCCGCAGCGCATGGTGGACGCGTTGTTCGGGTTTTTCAGATAGATCGTCTTACGTTTAGACCCAGTGTCGGTACCGTTTTTTAGACCATCTACCGACTGGATACAGGCGACGAACCTTCTGGCGATCCAGCGCTGCTTGGAGGAAGCGGGTGTAGTGTTCGATCCGGGTGAGAACGGGATGACGGAGGGGCAGAACATCGCCCCAAGAATCAAAATTCAAGCGAGCGCTCGAATGATTACCGAAGAGGACCGCAAGCAACGCGACTTTAATAAATTGACGCGGCTTATGATTTCCATCCACGATTTCGAGCAGTCGCGCAGTGCTGCGACCTTCCTACTTGAAGAGGTGAACGACGCTGCGAAGTATCCTCTTGTCGAGATGCGGCGGTTTCGCTGTTTGGAGACCGCGATGGTCGTCGCGTACGCCCGACCTTTTTCGATGGCAAAAGGAGAAGTTGGTCCACTAACCTGGAAAGACACCAAGCTCTCACCGACCCCGGAAGAAAAGGGTCTCCACCAGAAGCTCATAAAGCATCGAAACACCCTTTATGGTCATTCCGATGCAGAATTCGTCAAAATGAAGGTCTGGTTTATGCAGGAAACTTCCGGCGGTAGAGATGTTGGCATGGTCTTCCCGCAGTTCGACGAGCACATGCGGTTTTCATTGGCAGAGATCAATGCGGTCCACGAAATAACGCTCAAACTGATCCACGCGCTGGTCCATCAATGTGCGGAGCAAGGGGCACAATTCGGAGACAGATTTCTACAAATATGAAAATAAAAAAATGCTACACAGGGACACGCCATCATTCAAGTGGCACAAATGACTCTGTGATAAATTTGCCATTATCGTCAAATAGAAAAGTGAATCTTCCGCTCCTAATACCCTCTCTTAATTCTTCGTCTGTCACGTTGAGATGATGGACATGAGGAAGAATATTTTTGAAGGCATGCTCCATAAGTTGACCTCGTCGCGCGAGATCAAGCTCGATGAGGTCTAAACTTTCACGGATTACGGTCAGGCGGCAGATTTCATCGCGTATATTGCTTTGCGACTCGAAAACGGGCCGGTCTTTGAGGTGCAAATTGAGAAATGCGAAATCGACCATAATTTCGCGCAGTTGTAGCTCTGAAATCGCCCCGTTGATGCGTTTCATCCTATCCCAATACCGCGACATAGCTGCCCCAGCATCGTTGAAGACTACCACCATTCCCATTTCGTCAAGCCGCAAAAACATCGTCTGAGCAAGATAAAGATCGGCGTAGTCAAATTTTTCCGCCGACGCTTGACCCGCGACTGACACTCCCAAAAACGAGCCGACAGCTTCTTTGTCTACTTGGCAGCCGGTGTAGAAGGACCTGACCATCGCGTGGATGTGTTGCAGGTATTCCCACTCGTATTGGTCCGCTATTTTGTCTTCTCCCTGACGCTGATCCAGATGGACGCGATATTTTCGGTCCTTCAGGTGGGTTTTTAGATATATGAGCCCCATCCATCTGATTACATGAAGGCCGTTGTGGCGAATGAATTCCGCGAAAGCTTCTGGTCCAGCGTGGACCGCTTTACTTATCGGTTCTTCTATTTCTCGACCCATCCGAGTATTACACTCGACGCAGCACGGGACTTTATAGCGGTCGTATCGCACCAAGGTTCCATTTGGCAGTGCAATGGTTCTCGCAAATAAATCATACCGTCGCAATATCCAATCCGGCAGGATGTGCTCATCGTTGAAGCGCTTTTCATCAGGTTTTGCGCCGCAGATGAAACAACAATCGCCCAGGCATATGTCTTCAATGAATCGCTGCTGACTGAAGACTATGACCTTGCCGTCCTGATCTACAATGGAACCATCTGGTGTGACGCTCCACATTGCTGCCATTACCAAAAATTAAGACGATGGCACTTGCGCACGCTTCGCATCGAGGAGCTTACGTTGCTCGCTCACGATAAGCTCGGCGGTCTTGGTTTCCAAGCTCCTCATCCAGCCTGGATATTCGGTCAGTTCGGAAATCTTGGTCGCCTTCGAGCAGACCTCAATCGCATCCAGAAAAATCCGCCGGATAAGGCCGTGGCATACGCCGAATAGCGATTCAAGCGCATCTCTACCAATACCGGCTGTCCCGGCTGCTCCCGCGTGGACATACCAACTGAGGAGCGCGTACACCTCCACGTAGAGAGCTTCCTGCCCGACGCTGCGAGCCCGATCTCGCGCGTTCATGCCGGACCAGTGGTCCGGAGGTCTTTTCGTACCGATCGCCGCTGCGATCCTCGCTTGTCGTGCCGGGTCGGAGACGAACGCCCGTTGCGCGGAGAGGTCCTGCTTGATCTCGCCGGGGTGCGCGGAGTCGAACTTGATGAGTTGCTCCGCGCGCCGATAGCGCTCGATCTCCGGGAATTCGTGATAAAGCCGGACCGTGTCCCCGGTCTTGTCGGCTACTATGATTTTCATATCAAGATGAAGCTCGAACAGCGACCGTGTGAGGGCGGCGACGCTCTGGAAATGCTCCAGGCGGTTTAACGCGATAGCCGAGTCGAGCAACAAGTGCATCTTAAAGTAAATGTCCCGGAGTGCGATTTCGTGGGTCGTTGGTCCGAGTAGCGCCTTCAATTGCGGGACCATCACTTCACGACCGAAGTCATGCATGTGCTTCGTCCCGTCGAAATATGCGTCAATGATCGTTTTGAGGGGCAGATCGGAGACCGGCTCATTCGCCGTCTGAATGATATCGTCGAGGGTGATGTTGTTCATGGTACTGGAGTATTCGACGTTTTTGCAGTCGGTGCCCTGTCCTCTGGTCTGTCATTCGGGTTCGCGTGGTCGATAAGGCCGGCTTCGGCGAAATACCACTTCCTGAGATAGGCTTGGGGCTTCTCCACTGCCCAGGCGCGCACCATCGCTGGATCAAGACCGATTTCGACTAACGCAAGAGAGTGGCACAGTGGTCGCAGAGCGTTGTTCTTCTTCTGCACTGAAGTGGTAAATTCCGTGTATGTCGTAGTCCGATCACTTTCGCCGTGCAATAGCAGATTCCGCAACGTCGCACATGACTTCGCAAAGGTTCTGAGTCGCGTTTTATCGAATCCAAGGGCGAGTCCTTCTACCAATTCAAAAATTCGGGCCTCAAGGTTCGGAGAAGTCGAGTACGAAAGTTGGCTTTCGGCCCATTTCTTGTCTTTTTTAGCCGTGATTTGGTTGACGATCCGCTCGACTTTCTTGACGACGCTTTCCAATTTCCCAACACCGTATTTAGTCCGATGAAAGCCCTCAAGGCCCGAAACCAGGGTGGTGAACTGGTTTTCCGTATAGAGTTGCATTCCGCGCCGAGTGCCAAGATAGAGATAAATGCCCGGCCCATAAGTTTCTCGAACACTCAGCCATTTCTCGAACAATGCACCGAAAATGTCTCGTATTTGCGGGAAGTTGGTCGGGCACTCGTGAATGCGGGGGCGCTCGGCCCGTGAGGCCAACCAAGAAAAATAGAGGGTACAGTAGTGTTCGCCCCAACGCACTTCTGGCCATTCGAGGCGATAATCCGAGTCCGTCAACAGGATCATTAAGTCTTGGAACCAGCGATGCCATTCGACCGCCGCTTCCAACCCAATGGCCTCATCGGGTTCGAACCGCAAAAAGGCAGCTTCACTCCAGGTGATATCGCTGAGTCCCTCCGACCTGCCCCGCAGGTATTGCTCCAGGGTGAGCCGACCGCGTTGCAGGCGGTACACGATGGGTTTTGGTTTTCGGTATTTGGCGGTCGAAACCACCTTCCCGTACTTGAACGTAAGTGCTCGTTCCCAAAGCCATTGCTCGAACCCTTTTAGGTCGGCATCAATTTGAGAGAAGACTGGCTTTTCGAACCCGCCAGCGAATGGTTGGTCACTGATTAAGCATTGCGTCGCTGCCACCCGAGTACCCGTCTGCGCCAGATCAAAAAGCAGGACACCACGACCACGACTTCTCAACACACCTCGAATACATCGTGCTCGAATAGCGTCAAACTCTTCGCGGGTATTGACGGGGAGAAGCTGATCCTGTCCGGCCAGCACACCATCCAGGTCGAGGGTGATCCGGCCTTCACGGGTTATCTTTAGCTCGCCCGTGACCGCTGATGCAGGTCGGTTAGGATATCGCTCTGGTAGAACCTCATCCGCCCACCAGAAATGGCCCCGTTCCTGAACGGCCCAATCTGCGGATTGATCGTCAGCCATCAGCGCTTCAACCGGCGGATCGTTGTTCCGAATGTTCTCGGCTCATCCCCCTTGGGATTCTTCCAGTTCCGCCACAGTCCGGCAAGCGCCATGAACGAACCGCCGGCCCGGGCTATCGGCGACCGCCGAATGTGCTTCGGGTGATGCGGTGCACCGGGCAGGCGGGTCTTTTTTATCTGGCCGGTTTACTTACATAAACGCCCTGACCAAATCTGAGGTTTCACGTGTCTATCGAATATGTCCGCGAGAAATTCTGGCAGGCGATCCGGGTCCTTGTCAGCGGGGGATCAATACAGCATCGGCTAGAACACGCCGCAATCGCCCTGCATGTGCTCCAGCCAGAAGATATTCCGGCCCGGCAGCGCGATGAATTTGTCGAAGTATGGGACACCCTCACCAAGCATGATCCAGAAATACAGGGCGAAGGGTCTATCAGGGCTTCAATTCGTAAGCTGTCAGAAGACGAAGCGAGCGACATCGGTCGGAAAATCTTCGACATGTACATTGCGATACGTGGCGGGATTTAGCCGGCCAGAAGCAACCGTGGTGTTATCGGACAAATGGCCCGCTTGGCATCCTCTCCGCCAACCTGGATTAAGCCTGAACTCGCCCAACTCGTGAAAACGGCTCCCGAAGGTCCCGGCTGGCTGCACGAGATCAAACTCGACGGCTACCGGATACACGCTCGGATCGATAACGGGCGCGTTCAAATCCTCACCCGGCGCGGCAACGACTGGACGGACAAATACCCGACCACCGCAAAGGCCCTCGCCGGCCTACCCACGAAGAGCGCCTATCTCGACGGCGAACTCTGCGGCGTCCGCCCGGATGGCCGGACCGCCTTCAACTTGATCCAAAACGCGATGGAGCACGGGGACGCGTCGCTCGTCTACTTCGTGTTCGACCTGCTCCACCTGGATGGCGAAGACCTAACCGGCCTGTCGCTGGTCGATCGCAAGACCCGGCTCGAAGCATTCCTCGTTGGCGCGCCTGACAACATCCGATACTCAGATCACCAGATCGGCAACGGGCCGGCATTTCATAAAATCGCCTGCCAGCATGGACTCGAAGGGATCGTCTCGAAGCGGG
>Ga0335074_10007061_pt1 | contig 15571 bp, 14 predicted proteins | sample Lox_Sample_23_FD_206715 | JGI IMG/M metagenome (GOLD analysis project Ga0335074, IMG submission 206715) | Soil microbial communities from Loxahatchee National Wildlife Refuge, Florida, United States - Lox_Sample_2.3 | ecosystem: Environmental > Terrestrial > Soil > Wetlands | place: USA... | reverse complement strand
CGGATCAGCCATTCGAGATTGTCGGTATTCGGATTCACCCATTCCGTGAAACGCATGAGCGTGAACATGTTCGGCGTCAGATCGCTCGGATTCGTGTAGACGCCTTCGTTATATTCCATCGTCGGATCGGTATCGTTCCACTCGATGCAGGCGGACTGACACGCTTTGCAGCCGATGCATTTCGATATGTCGATGAGCTTGGCCACCGGCGTGAGCTGACGCGACGGCGGCGGGAGTTCGGCCGTCGCCGAGCGGCGGACCAGATCGCCCAAGCCCAGATTCTCGACGAAGCCTTCCGTCGGGGGATTCTTCGATGCCGCATCGGGGTTGTGCGCGTACGGGTTCTCCAACATCTCAGACCTCCGGCGCCGACGTCGGCTCGATGTTCACCAGAAACGCCTTGAACTCGGGCGTCTGGGAATTGGCATCGCCGACGAAAGGCGTGAGCGAATTGGGCCCCCAGCCTTTCCGCGCCACGCCGGTGAAGCCCCAATGCAGCGGGATGCCCACAACATGAACGGTTTTGCCGTCGCACACCAAAGGCCGGATGCGCTTGGTCACGACCGCTTTGGCCTTGACCGATCCGCGTTTCGACCAGACTCGCACCCAGCCGCCGAGCGCGATGCCTTTCTCCTTCGCGAGCTCTTCCGAAATCTCGACGAAGAACTGCGGCTGCAGCACGGCATTCACGCGGTCGTGCTTCGTCCAGAAGTGGAAATGCTCGGTGAGACGATACGAGGTCGCGGCGTAGGGGAACTCGTCCGAAGTCGCCAATTGCTTCAGATCTTCGGGGAAGATGCGCGCCGCCGGATTGCCGCGAATTTTCGGCGCGATGGGATTGGCCGCGATCGGCGACTCGAAAGGCTCGTAATGGACCGGGAATGGCCCGTCCTTCATCAGTCCGCGAACGAAGAGGCGCGACGTACCTTCCTGGTTCATGATGAAGGGCATGACCTCTTCGGGTTTGGCCGTCGGCGTGATGTCGGGCACATCGCCGCCCACCCACTTCGTGCCGTCCCACGTGATGATCTTGCGCGTCGGATCCCAGGGTCTGCCCTGCATATCCGCGGATGCGCGATTGTAGAGAATGCGGCGGTTGACCGGCCATGACCACGACCAGCCCGCATAGGTACCGAGACCGTCCTTATCGGTGTTGTCGCGGCGGGCCATGTTGTTGCCCGCTTCGTTGAAGGCACCGGAATAAATCCAGCAGCCGCAGGACGTCGTTCCGTCGTCCTTGAGCTGCGAGAAATTCAGGAGCTGCTTGCCCGCCTGCACCAGAACCTTCGTCTTGTCGGTTGGATCGTGCAGGTCGACGAGTGCCTTTCCGCTGTATTCCTTGGCGAGTTCGTCCGGCTTCGGCTCGTGCGGATCCTTGTAGTCCCAGGTGAGATTGACAATGGGATCGGGGAACGCGCCGCCTTCCTTCCGATACAATTCGCGCAGGCGCAGGAAAATCCCGCCCATGATCCAGTTGTCGTGCTGGGCCTCGCCCGGCGGCGTGCCGGCCGGCCAATGCCATTGCAGCCAGCGCCCCGAATTGGTGAGCGAGCCTTCTTCTTCCGCAAAGCAGGTCGTCGGCAGCTGGATGACTTCCGTCTGGATCGAGGCCGTATCGACGTCGTTGTAGACGCCGTGATTTTCCCAGAACCGCGACGTCTCCGTCTCCAGCGGGTCCATCGTCACCAGCCATTTGAGCTTCGACAGCGATTGCGTGATCTTCTCGCGGTTGGGGAACGACAGAAGCGGATTGAAGCCCTGGCAGAAATAGCCGTTGACCTTGCCCTGGTGCATCAGTTCGAACGTCTGCAGCACGTCGTAATACGGCTTGTCGAGCTTGGGGATGTAGGCAAACGCCCAGTCGTTCTGCGCCGTCGCCGCATCGCCGAACAGCGCCTTTAAGTGGCTGACGATGAACTTCGGATAGTTCGACCAGTAGCTGATCTGATTGGGCCTGAGCGGCTTGAACTGGCGCGTCGAGAGGTACGTCTTGAGATCGACATCCTTCTCCTGCGGGATGTTGAGGTAGCCGGGGATCAACTCCGACATCAGTCCGATGTCGGTGAGCCCCTGGATGTTGGAATGGCCGCGCAGCGCATTCATACCGCCGCCGCGCACACCGATATTGCCCAGCAGCAGCTGCAGCATCGCCATGGTGCGGATGTTCTGCGAGCCTTTGCTGTGCTGCGTCCAGCCGAGCGCGTACATCGACGTCATCGTCTTGTCGGGCGCGGCCGTTTCGGCCATCCATCCGGCCGCCTTGAGGAACTTGTCCTTTGGAACGCCGCAGATGCGCTCGACCATTTCGGGCGTGTAGGCCGCCACGTGCTCCTTCAGGAGATTCCAGACGCAGCGCGGATTCTGCAGCGTCATGTCGACGACCGCGAAACCGTCGGGACCGATGTCGTATTCCCAGGTCGATTTGTCGTATTGGCGCTTCTCCGGATCGTAGCCGGTGAACAATCCGTCCTGGTACTTGAATCCGTCCTTCACCACGAGCGCCGCGTTGGTGAAATTCTTGACGTATTCCCACTGGACCTTGTTGTTCTCCATGCAATAGCGGATCACGCCAAGCAGGAACGCGATGTCGGTCCCCTGCCGGATCGGGACATAGTGGTCCGCCACCGCCGCCGTGCGCGTGTAGCGCGGATCGATGACGAGCAGCCTGGCACCGCGATGGGCCTTCGCTTCAGTGACCCATTTGAAGCCGCACGGATGGGCCTCGGCGGCATTGCCGCCCATGATGACGGCCAGATCCGTGTTGCGGATGTCCGTCCAGGAATTTGTCATCGCGCCGCGACCGAACGTAGGGCCCAAACTGGACACCGTAGGTCCGTGTCAAACGCGCGCCTGGTTGTCGAACGGCAGAACGCCCGCTCCGCGAATGACCTTGTAGGTCAGATACGCGGTCTCGTTGGTGGTAGCCGACGCGGCTAGGAAGCCGACCGTTATCCAGCGGTTGACCGTCAGCCCGTCCTTGTTCTTCGCGATGAAGTTCTTGTCGCGATCATCCTTCATGTGCCGGGCGATGCGGTTTAACGCGTCGTCCCACGAGATACGCTCGAACTTGTCGGATCCGGGCTTACGCAGCATCGGATATTGCAGGCGGGTCTTCGAGTGAACGAAATCCTTCAGCGCCGCACCCTTGGGGCACAACGTGCCGCGATTGGTGGGATGATCCGCGTCACCCTCGATATGGGTGATCTCGGCGTATTGGCCTTTCCGCAGATCGCCCTTCGAATAGATGATGACCCCGCAGGCGACCGAGCAATAAGGACACGTGTTTCGCGTCTCGGTCGTCGCTGCAAGTTTGTAGGCCCGGACGTGGGCCGCCTCCGCCGCCTCAACCGCGCCGAAGCCGAAGGCTCCGAGGGCGGTTCCCGTGGCCGCCACACCCGCTGCCTTCAACAGGCCGCGTCGTGAGACCTCCATATTCATGCGTCGCCTCCGTCATGCCCGGAAAGGACTGTTCCGCCTACAAAATGTCCAAACTCCCCGAACAGTTGCACTTTAACAGGGTTAACTCTCTCACAGTTGCAACCGGACCGCCAGCAAGCCGCCCACGATTCCGAACGCCACGACCGCTGTCGTAATAGTGATAAGAATCCGTGCCCGGAACGACGGCGCGACCATGGCCAGCGACGGCAGGCTGATCGGCGCCAGCGTCATCAACAGCGCGCCGGCCGGACCCCCTCCGACACCAAGTGCCAGCATGGCCTGCACAATCGGCACTTCGCCTGCAGTCGGGATGACAAACAAAGTGCCCGCCAGCGCGAAGGCCAGTATCCACCCGATCCCGTTGCCGATCTCAGGTCCCATATGGGGAAACAGCCAAGCGCGTGTCGCACCCAGCAGCAGCACCAACATAGCATATTCCGGCACGAGAAGGATCGACATGCGGGCGAGAATCCGGAGCCACCGTGCGAACGGCCCGGTTGAGTCGTTGCTCACTGTCGATTCGATCGGACTGGCAGCGCGTTCTTCGCGTGCGCCCGTCATCCGGTTCACGAGATAGCCGAGACCGAAGACCATCAGAAGGCCGAGCGCGAGCCTAAGTCCCACCCAGTTCCAGCCCAGAACGAAACCCATGAAAATCAATGTAGCCGGGTTCAGGACGGAGTTGCCGAGCCAGAAGGCGATCGCGCCGCCGGGAGAGGCTTCGCGCTCGCGAAGACCAATCACGATGGGCGCGGCGCAGCAGGTGCACATCATGCCCGGAACGGCGATCAACCCACCCGCCAACGCCGAGCCAAGCCCGACCCGTCCCAGAACCCTCGCGATCCAGTTCGCCGGCAGCAGCGCCTGCACGGCCGAGCCAAGCAGCAAGCCCAGCACCAACGCTTTCCAGATCGCGTCACCGTAGGCGATCGCGTAACCGACTGCGGCATTCCAGGAAAAAGCCGGCGGGCTCGCGGCCTTGCGCATGAGAATCGACTGTCCGATCGCGTGATGTGCGGCAGCCACAAAAGCGCGGTCGTAGTAAGGCCACCACTTCACGTAAAAAAGGCCGATGATCGCGAGTGCGAAAAAGGTGAGCGGCCCCAGCGCCGAATTGATGCTTTGAGTTCTATTCATGAGCGCACCCCGCTCTCTGAAAGCTTCCTCCCGTGGGCGGTTTAGCGACCGTCCGGCGCCGATCTTCTCCAATTGCGCCGGAGAAGCAATCGGGTCTCGCGCGGGGCTTTGTGGGTGGTCTAGTCTGAGCCGTTGTTGTGCGATGGAATTATGACAAACCTGCCACCCGTCTTCGCCACTGCGCCCCGCCGCATCGTCACGCACGACGGCGCCTCGTTGGGCGTGCGCAAAGTTCCCGAAGAAACGCCAATCGCGTTTACGTATGGCCGCACGACCTATGCGGTAATGATGGCGACGCCGGCCGACATCGAAGATTTCGCGGCGGGCTTCTCACTGACGGAACGGATCATCGAAGACATCGCCGAAATCGCCGAGCTCGAAGTCGTAGCCGTGCCGCAGGGGATCGAGGCGCGCATGACGCTGTCGTCCGATCGCGACGAACAGCTTCTTTCGCGCCGGCGGCGTATCACGGGGCCCGGCGGTTGCGGCCTGTGTGGCATCGAAAGCCTCGAAGCGGCCGTCGCCCCACTGCCCCCGATCGCGTCCTCCGCGCACATATCCGCGGATGAAATTTTCTGCGCGCTGGAATCCCTGCGCGGCCTGCAAACGCTGAACGCGAAGACGCGCGCCGTGCATGCCGCCGGTTTCTGGTCGGACAATCGTTTCGTCGCCGTTCGCGAGGACGTCGGACGCCACAACGCGTTCGACAAACTTGCCGGTGCGCTCGCACGCGCAGCGATTCCCGCCGCGTCCGGCATTCTTGTAATGTCGAGCAGGCTCTCGATCGAACTCGTGCAGAAGGCGGCGTCGATCGCCTGCCCGATCATTGTCGCGGTCTCGGCCCCGACCGCATTGGCGCTCCGCGCCGCCGAGGAGTGCGGCATGACCGTCGTCGCGATCGCGCGCGATGATTCCCTCGAGGTCTTCACGCACGCGCAACGCATCGCGGGGTAGACGCGCCTAGAGCAGCGGCGAGTTCGCCAAGATCCGTTCGGCTTCGCGAAGATCCTCGGGCGTGTTCACATTCATGAAATCCGTCGCCGCGCCGTCGAAGACGCATTCGAGGCCGCCCAGATGCACGATCGCTTGGCGCAGGCTGCGCGTCTCTTCATTGCGGACCGCATCGCGCAACGCCGCGCGGGCGCCAACCGGCCATATGGCGCACAGGCCGTGGAGCCGCTTTCCATCGTGCGCGGCGGCCAGCACCGAACCGCGCGAAGCCACGAGCAGCCGCTTGACGAGATCGCGCGGCAAAAAAGGCGTGTCGGCCGGGAACGTCGCCAGCCACGATGCGCCGCGCCGTTCCGCCCAATCCAGCCCGGCGAGAACTCCCGCGAGCGGACCAACATCGCCCGGCTCGTCGTCGCTCAGCAGTTCGAAATCGTTTCCGAGGCACACGCGATAGCGCGGCAGTGCGTCTTGCGGCACGTTGATCGCAAGATCTTCGACCTGAGGCCTGACTCGATTGACGACGGCCTCGAGCAACGTTGCCCCGCCGAAAGCACGAAGCGGTTTGTCGCCGCCCAAGCGCAGGCCTTTGCCCCCGGCAATGATGACGCCTACGACTGTCATGCCGAAATCCGCCAAGCGGCTTCCGTGTGCAGAGTCCCGGAAAAGCGCGCGCGATACAAGATGGGAGCGATCCGAGTAGCGCATTTCCGAAATCCGGAACCGCCATGACGGCAAGTCGTTGCCATCTACAAACGCGGAGACGAAGGGCAAAGCGATTGCAGGGCCTCCGCGACACGCGAAAAAGGAGAGCCCATGACAGATATCAAGAGCGCCCGCATTCTCATCATTGCTACCGACGGCTTCGAACAAGCCGAGCTCGAAGTACCACGCGACAAGCTCCGCGCGGCCGGCGCGAAAGTCGACGTCGCATCGCCGGAAGGAAAAGACATTCGCGGGTGGGACCACACGGATTGGGGGCGCAGCGCAGCGTCCGATCTGAAAATCGCCGACGCAAAGGTGGACGATTACCAGGCGCTGGTGATTCCGGGCGGCGTGATCAATCCGGACAAGTTGCGCATCGACGAAAATGCCATGCGCGTCGTCAAATCGTTCGTGTCGAGCGGCAAGATCGTCGCGGCCGTCTGCCACGGCCCGTGGCTCCTCGTACAAGCCGACGCGCTGCGCGGACGCGAGGCGACGTCCTATAAGTCCATCCGCAAAGACGTCGAGAATGCCGGGGCGCATTGGGTCGACCGCGAAGTCGTCACCGACAACGGCATCATCACGAGCCGTAACCCCGGTGATCTAGATGCCTTCACGGCCAAGATCATCGAAGAAATCCGGGAAGGAACGCATCGCCGCGAAGCCGCCGAATAGTTCACAGGCGCCCAGTGCGGAGTAGAAACTTTCCGAAGTGACCTTGGTGCCCAGAAGAGCCACCACAAATTCCCGATAGCCTCTTGACCAGGGATTTTTGGAGCCCTGTCTTTCGGTACCAACACCGTACCAACGATTTCCTTGCGCATTTTGACGCACGCTATTCCTTCCCAAGTTTAGGAGCTGTCTCCTCCCGAAGAAAGGCCGAGATACGGTCGTCCACCATGTTTGGCGGGCTCGCGACCGCCCCGCGCGACATGGCGAGATCGGCGACCACGGAGCCATCAAGCTCGACCAGCTAATGTTGGAACCGCGAATGCGATCGGGTACAATTTCTCTTACGGGGCATCCAAGATGCAGACCGAACAGTCAAGCCCGGCTGTACAGGTTGGGCTTTGTCCTGTTCCTCGCTTGCATCGCGAGCCGCGATATTTCTGTTTCTCATTCACACAATCGGGACCATAGGCCCAAAGGCCGGCTGCAATCGTGCGCCAAGAACCTTCTACGGGGTGGACCAAACAAAGATGGGGGTGTCGACGAAATAGCATAGGCTTTCCGGCTTTGTGTTCCGGCATTCCTGGGTCGAATTATTTCCAAGATAAACGCCTTCAGGGAGCGGCAAGCCGACAGCAAGCCCAATTGTGTCACCCGGGCGCGTGACGGAGCCGCCCAGCGCCGGTGCCGCGGCGCCAATGGACAACACGGCGGCTGCCGCCCACTTGGTCAACCCAGCGCTCAATCTCGTTCTTCCGTTTTCCATAGCCCGGCGCTCCTATATCCGCCGTTTTCACATCCCATCGATCCGGGCTCAGACTCGAACGATTGCCGGCGATAATCTGTCAGAAGCGAGAGAGAACCTTGGCGTTGGGAAGGCGATCAATCGCGATCTGGCTCTTCCGCCGCCCGGACGGCCTGCCCTGCGGCGATGTACAATCTTATTTCGTGCATCTGTCCCTCGCGGATATTCCTGATCCGGCCGAGCGCGAGAGACTTCAAAAGATTCCGACCGGACTGACCGTCGATCACCAAGACCTTGCAGCGCTGGAGGCAGCCGGACAGGAGCAAGTGCAGAAATCGCCTGAGCTCGCCACGTTCCGCGCCGGCATTCGATGAAGGCCGGGCGAGGAACCTTCACCTATTTGAGGTGAAAATCCTTCCGATAACGCGATACGAATAAGTCCTTGCCTTTGATGGCGGACGTGAGCCATGCGCCGACAGCCATTCCCTTTGCGCCGAACGGCAGCACGCTAGCACCGCGCGCGGGTCCGACCGGGACCAGGATCGGTTGGACCTTGTAAGGACGATAGGCCGCCAGCTTCTCAGATTTGGCGCTTCCGGCCCGTGCAAGTAGGTGCTTTGCCAGCCAATCACATTGGCGCATGACGGCAACGATGGTGGCTTTGTCACCGTTTGCTGCTGCATCGCCCAGAACGAAAATGTTCGCGAAGCCCGGAAGGCGAAGCCAGGAATCCACAACGGCGCGGCCGACGCTGTCGAACGTTGCCTGGGGCACAGTCCGTAGCAGCATATTGTCGAAGCGGGAACCGATCGCCGGAATCACAAGATCGGCGTCGATGGTTTTGCCGTCGGACAGGGATAGCGGCCCCTCTGTCGGGCGATCGGTGGCCTTCAGATCGGCAACGCGCATGCCTTTGATGAGACGCACGCCTAGGGCGTCCAGGTCCTTCTCAAGCCGCTGGCCGAGGCTGGCCGTGAAATCCGCAAACAGCCTCTGCCCCTCATTGATCAAGGTCACTCTCTTGCCGGGCATGGACGCGGCAATCTCGCCGGCCAATTCGACGCCGACCGCACCGGCGCCCACGATCGCAACATGGCGAGCCTGGCTGATCGCCTGGTTGGCGCCGCGCATGGCGGTGCGGAAATCGTCGCAATCGTCTGTTTGCGGTTTGAACGGTGCGGCGTAGCGCGAGCCTGTCGCCACAACGATTGCATCGCCCTGCTGCACGCGACCGGACGCCAACGCGACATGGGATTGGCCAAGGCCTGCAACCCGATCGCGCACCACCCGACCGCGCTTCAGCAACCGGTCGTAAGGAAGCACAATGCGATCAACAAGCTCCGGTATCATCACTGCCCGCATCGCCGCAACATTATGAACGAAGGCGTCGCGTGGTTCGATCAGGGTCACGTCGCAATGCGGATCGAGCCTGCGCGCAAGCAGGGACCCGCCATAGCCGCCGCCGACAATGATGATAGATGTCATGATACTAGGTCCTTAGGTGCGGCTTCCCAAATAAGAAAAGGAGCTCCGCGGTAGTGACGTTTTCTCCTCGAGCACGATATAGGCGCAGGTGTCGACATGCTTGAAGACGAACTGTCCCCGCTCGCCTTCGCCCATGAACACGAAACCGCCAGCGAAGTTGGCTGCAGAGTTGTCCCGTGTGAATGCGCCGGCCGCGATTGCTTTAGCGAAAGCCAGCTGCGGCGAGACGGTGGAGGAGTGAAGATAGATGGTCATTTGTCCGAGGGCGCTGGCCATGAAATTTCCGCGTCTCGCATGACGACCTGTCCGGAGCGAGCGCAATTGTCGCTGCATGTTGGCCCTCCCGATATCTTTCGGTCAGCGGCGAGGATCAACTCAGGGCCTTGTTCCACGCCGCGAAGAGCGCATCGGGATTGCCGGTGCCGAAGACATAACGGTCCGGACGTATCAGCACAGCCTCGGCATCATGCGCATCGAGCCAGCGCGACAAACCGCTCGCGAACGGTCGCATGGCAGGATCGTTCAAGCTGAAGCCGTGTAAGCCGTCGACGCGGCCACGCGCCTCGCGGCTGATTAGCACCGCAACGGGGCCCATCGCGTCGTCCCATTTCGCGCCATCGGCCCAGATTTGCGGGAAGAGTTCGCCTGCTCCTCGCGTGCCTTCGAGCACACAGCCGTCGCGAAGCGCAGGAAAGCTGAAGCCTCCCGTCGCGGCTTCATCGGTCTGCGCAGCGCGATTGGCCAGCATCTGCCGATCGCGCGCCGCTGCGGCATTGGGGTCAAGGATGCAGACGGTCCTGCCCATCATGAGCGCCACGTCGATCACGGCGCGCACATGCGGACGCCTTTCTGGCGTGTAGCTGTCGAGCAGCCTGTCCGAGGCCCGGCCGTCGATCACCGCCGCAAGCTTCCAGGCGAGATTGGCTGCATCGCGCACGCCGGAGCATAGGCCCTGGCCGGCGAAGGGCGGTGTTTGATGAGCGGCATCTCCGGCGAGGAAGACGGGGCCGTCGCGCCACTGCTCGGCAATCAAGGCGTGAAAGCGATAAACTGCTTTGCGCTCCAAGCTGACCGCGCCCTCCACATTCCACGGCTTGAGCAATTCGGCAATGAAAGCGTCGTCGAGCGCTTTGTCTACTGTCTCACCTGGTTTGAGCATGAATTCCCAGCGATGACGGCCGGAACCCATCAAGACGCATGTGGTCGGACGTTCGGGCGCGCAGATCTGCAGATTGACGGCGGGAAGCCGCGAGGGATCGTGAACCAACGTGTCGATGACGAGCCAGGGTTCGTCGAAATTAAGGTCCTCCAGCGCCGCGTCGATCAGATCCCGGACCTTCGACGATGCCCCGTCGCAGCCGACAAGATAGCGCGACCGCACGCGCCGGGGGCCTTCCGGCGTCTCGAACGCGATGACGACGCCATCGCCGTCCCGCTCGAATTGCGTCATCTCCCAGCCGGTGCGCAGATCGATGGCCGGAAAGTCCGTCATGCGGTCGCGCAGAATCTCTTCTACGGACGGCTGATGGATCATATTGGCGGCCGGCCAGCCCGACGGCGAACCGCCGGTCTTGAAGCGCATAAGCACCTGTCCGTCCGCAGTGAGGAAATCGTACAGCTCGGTTGTGCGCGATGCCGCCATAACGCGATCGGCCACGCCGAGCTGCTGAAACACGCGCACGATTTCATGATCGATATGGGCCGCACGCGGCAGCGGATAAATCTCAGGCGATTTGTCCGCGAGCAGGGTGCGAATTCCCTGCTGACCAAGCAGCAGCGCCAGTGTGTCCCCAACAGGCCCGGCACCGATGATGGCAACGTCGAAGGAATCGGGCATGCAGGTCACGCCTCCTGCACGAAGCGGTTCTCGATGAAGCCGAGACCCGTGATCTCGCAGCGGACCACATCGCCGGCTTTCAGAAAGCGGCGCGGATCCATCGCAGCACCAATGCCGCCCGGCGTGCCGGTGAAAATGAGATCGCCGGGTTCGAGCGTCATCGCCTCGGAGAGATGCGCAACCTGGTCGAACACGTTGAACACCAGATTCCTGGTGTTCGACGATTGCCGCATCTCGCCGTTGACGCTGCAGCTTACATCGAGGCCATGCACATTGCCGATTTCATCGGCCGTAGTGATCCATGGCCCGATGGGCGCGTGGGTGTCGAAGGACTTTCCGAGCGACCATTGCGGCGTGCGATGCTGCCAAGCCCGTTCGGTAACATCATTGCCTACGCAATAGCCGAATATGTGCTCTGCCGCGTCCTTCGCCGATATGTGCCGCCCACCCTTTCCGATCACGGCCACAAGCTCGACTTCATAATCGACAAAGGCCGATACCTTGGGAATCTGGACCGGTGCATAAGGCCCGTTGATGGCCGTGACGGCCTTGGTAAACCAGACCTGATTTTCCGGAGTACCGAGCTTGCTCTCGGCGATATGATCCGCGTAGTTCAGGCCGATCGCGAAGATCTTTCCGGGACGCAGCACCGGCGCCAGCAGCGAGGCCTGTGTGAACGGAATTCCCTGCCCGTTCGCTGCAGCCTCCAGTCGCGCGCGCTGCGCAGGCCAGCCGGCGATCACCTCCGTCATCGAGGCATCAATCCCGCCGTCGAAAATCAGACCATCTTTGACGATGCCGAGACGCGGACCGCGCTTGGTCGAATAGGTGCAGAGCTTCATTTTCTATTTTTCAAGTCCCAGCCATCGGGTGACGCGGCCCCCATTGCACACCAAGGAGGTCTTGAAACGTGGCCTTGTTGGAGCCGTCGGACAGCGAGAACAGATCACCGTCGGTCCAATGCTCAAGCTCGTTGCCCCAGGGATCTTTCCAATAGTCGAAGACCTGACTGCCGAGGATGTGGCGGCCGACACCCCAAGCCGGCGTGCGGCCGTTCTTTTTCAGATGGTCATGGCCTTCCATCAGGTCGTCCAGATGCGCAACCTCGAATGCGGCGTGATTGAAACGCGGCGCCTGCGGGGACTGGAGCAGGAACAGTGTGTGATGGTCGGTCGGCGTCTCGCCGCGATCGCAGCGCAGAAATGCTCCAATGGCGAATCCGGGGCTCAATTCAATCTCGTCGGACGTGACGAGGCCGAAGCGCGATTTGTACCACTCCTCCGACATGCGAAAATCTTTCACTTCCAGAACCGCGTGACCCAGCCTCGCGACATGCGCAGGGCCCGTTTCCAATCGTATAGGCGCACGCAGACGTGTCTTCATATCAGCGGCGTTGTGAGAAGGCTCTGCAGGCAATGCCAGCGTTTCCGCCGGGCTCTGACCGGCGACAACCTCCACGCGGAAGCCATTAGGATCCGTTAGGGCAACGACATAGCCGCCGCCCGGCGCTTGCAGCGGTTCGAGTTCCGCGCCTTCGGCCTCTGCCAGCCATTTCAAATCCGCCACGCTTTCGGCTCGCAACCCGAGCGCGACGAACCCCGGTTCGCCATGCGATGTGGCGTGCAGGAAAGGCGCGTGACTCGCGCCGCGCGCATAGAGAACGCCATCGTCCGATGGAACGGGCGTAAGGCCGAACTCGACAAGGAATGCCTTCATGACATCCAGATCCGGCGCGCTGAAACGCACATGCGCAATGTCTTCGATTTTGAGAACGCTCATGGCTTTCCTCGCTTGGTCTGTCTCGCAGTGGTGCGCTGCGCTGACGGCAGCGAAGGAAGCTCGCATCGCGAGACCCGTCGCGCTTCTGCGGCCGAAAGCCCGCCTGCCCGGAGAAACAACTCCGCGGTGTCGGCTCCCGCGTCGCGCCAGGCTTGATCGCCCATGATGACGGAATTCATCGCCGCGAGTGTCGAGCCGCTCAGCATGGAAACGAGCGGCATCATTTTTGCGCGGTCAACCTTGAATCGTCCCAATTCGATCGCGAGCGCAATGTCGCGCGCGGGAGGCTCGCGCATCATGTCCCGTAACGCCTGATGATTTGCCGCAAAGCTGACGAGGAACCGCGCCCAATCGTGGTCTTCATGCGCGCGGCGCACGAACAGGCGGATACCGGTTGCCAGACGCTCAGCGGGGTCGTTGAGACCGCTTATGACGAGATCGACACGGCCGATCATTTCGTGGGACAACGCCGAAGCCACATCCCCGAACAAGTTCTCCGGGTGCTTCAAATTGTTGTAGATGGTTCCGCGCGCCACGCCGGCGGCTTGGGCGAGCTCGCTGACGGAGATTTCAACGCCTCCCGTTTCCGCAAACAACCGCAAGGCTGCCCGATAAATGCGGGACTGCGCTGCGTTGGGTGATGGAACTGGTATTGTCATCGCTGGTGCTCTCGAGTGCCAATGAAACTGCCTTCCGTTCCTCGCGCCAGAATTTGCGAGAAGACGCCTTCGAGCTCGCTCATTGGCGAGGATGAGGCACCGATGCTGCGCCAAGCGACGACGCGATCGGGCCGAACCAGAATGGCGCCTTCCTTTGAGATCTGGCGGTAGCGTGCCCAGGCGCTCATCGGATCGCGATAGTCGCCGTCGATGTGGCCGATCCGCACGGTATCGAGCGGAATGCCGAGATCTTTTGCCGCCGCGATCGCCGCGGCGCACCAGGTGCTACCCTCTTCGCCTGCGATCAGCAGGAAACGGCCCGGTTTGACGATGTCCATGAGAGCGACGCGGCGGTTGTCCCGGTCCTCTAGGACGGCATGCGGCAGCGGCGAACCCGGACGCGTATCGGGAATATAGATGCGAATATCATCGGGCGACTTGGTCGCAGCCGTGCCATCGGGGAAGATGGCCGAAGATTCGTACCGACAGCCCGCTTCGACATTGTGTTCGTTGAACTCCATCGACTGCGTTGCGAAAAGACGCAACGCGTTGCGGCGGTAGTCGGCGTCTGCGGGTTCGTCGCTCCAAAAGCGATCGATGCTGGCCCAGTTGGCGCGCGGGTCGCCTCCGCGCCGGAAGCCGAGACTCAAACCGGACGCGAGCTGGTTCATTGCGTTTTCGAGCGACCGTTGAACGTTTCGGCCTGTCGCCGCGCGGCGCTCCGCTTCATAGGTTTCAAGAAGGCCCTCGCCGGCTTGGCCTTGGAGCACAGCGGCGATCTTCCAGCACAGATTGTGTGCGTCCTGAATAGCGCTGTTGAGGCCCAGGCCACCCGTCGGCGGGTGGCGATGCGCCGCATCGCCGACCAGGAAAACGCGATCCTTGCGAAATTTATTGGCGAGCACGCCTTCGAGAGTCCAGCGCGAAATCTTGTGTATTCGCAGCGGATGATCGCCGATTCCCAGCGCCGCGCGCATGTCTGCCTCGACACGGACATCGTCGAGCGCGCGCGGATCTTCGTTGGGGTAGTTCATATGGAAGACCCATTCTTCCGAATTGGGGCCCCAATGCTTTGGCCCCATGGGCACGAGGACGGCAAGCGCCGCAGTCTCCGGCAGCCAAATCCAGCGGATCAGAACGTCGGGATCCCGTGCCCATCGGGATAGGTCGGCCGACATATAGACCGATACTTCTTTCGCGACGTCACGCGCGCCTTCAAGCGCAACATCGAGCTTTGCGCCGACTGTCTTGCCACCGTCACACGCGAGCATATAGGTCGCACTTACGGCATAATCTTCGCCGCTTTGGTGGTCGTGCACGCGGGCCAGGACATGGTCGGGAGCCTGCTCGAAATCCATCAACTCGTGGCCGAACCGAATGTCATCTTGAGCCAACTCCTCGGCGCGCTGCTTGAGAAGCGGTTCGAGTCTGATCTGAGGCAGGTTCGTGGATAGGCAGGCACTCGCAGCCGCCCAGTGTGGATCGGCGCCACCGCCGCCCCAGGCGTTCATGCGCGCGATCAGACGGCCGGCGTTTTTCTGCGGTCCCGCGAAGCCCGCGTACCAAGCCGTCGCCCGCATGTTTTCGGGCGGCGTACCCACCGCATAGATGCGCTCGGCCACGCCCAAATCGGTCAGTATTTCCATAGCGCGCTGATTGAGTACGTGCGCTTTAGGAAGGATCGACGTGGTCGGCTGCGCACTGATGAGCAGCGATTTTATTCCGAGCGTCGACAAAAGCATGGACGCAGTGAGCCCCGCGCCCCCGCCACCCACGATAAGGACCGGGACATCAATAGGTGTCATGCCAACGTCCTGACTTTGCATTCCATCGTCGGAAGGGGCGTCCGGCCGCGCCATCATCGGCGAAGGGAGGCCTATCGAACGGTGCGAAGACCACAACCCTGCGCGACAAATGCGCGATTGCGCTCCTCCACTCGACAGAACCCTATTATCACAGTTGTATATTCTTGTACACTTGTGTTCAAACGTCAAGCGCCGGTCGGTACGGCCGCGAACATCGCCTCGAATCTGGCAATTTTTTTAGGGGCTGACGTAGATAAGGGTTAGAGGTTAGCCCATTTTTTGAGTTGTTCGAACTGCTGTTTAGGCGATCCGTAGTTGAAGCGGAACTCGCATTCCTTGAGGAAGAGATAGAAGGTCTTGCGCG
>Ga0335074_10007060_pt1 | contig 15572 bp, 12 predicted proteins | sample Lox_Sample_23_FD_206715 | JGI IMG/M metagenome (GOLD analysis project Ga0335074, IMG submission 206715) | Soil microbial communities from Loxahatchee National Wildlife Refuge, Florida, United States - Lox_Sample_2.3 | ecosystem: Environmental > Terrestrial > Soil > Wetlands | place: USA... | reverse complement strand
GCACGGAGTTGAGCGTGTGCATGGTGATCGTCTGGGGTGCGCTCGGGCTCGTCGGCGCCACCGGCGTCTGCTCGGTGATCGTCCGCGAGCTGAACGGGATGCAGCTCCCCTTGTAGACGTAGTTGGCCGAGGCGAACGAGGGTTTTGAGCCATTCGGGTTGCAGAGCTTCTCGGCGAACACGTCTTCGTTGGCCGAGAAGGCCGACGTCCCGGTCCAGGCGTAGTCGATGCCGTGGCCGATCAGCGGGTAGGGGCTCGAGCCCGGGAAGGAGACGCCGCTGACGTCGATCCCGGGAGCGTGGAGCTCGTACTCGAGGAACACCTCCGGGGTGTAGTAGCCCACCTGGGGTCCCATCACCGCCAGGGCCTGCCCGGTTCCGCTCCGCTGAGCGTCGACGAGCACGGCGTTTGACTCCAGGTGCGGGAGCTCGAGCCCGTGCAGCGCCAGCGTGCGCGCCCACGCCGGAAGCCTGGCCGCCTCCGAAGTCGGTGCCGAGCTCGCCTGCGTGCCGCCCGTCTGCGCGTTGCGCGCCACCAGCGAGCCCGGGTCGATCATCGCCACCGAGCGCTGGTTGACGCGACCGGTGGCATCGGAGTGGAACTTCTTGGCCAGCGTGACCACGGCCTCGGGATCGGCCGCCAGGCGCAGTGAGTCATACAGGGCCGTGCCTCGTTTGCGACCGAGCCGCTTCTCGGCCATCCCCAGGGCCTCGGACTGCTGCCCCTGATCGCCGCCGAAAACCGTGAACTGGCCGATCAGGTAGACGCCGACGGCCGCCGAGTCGGCCAGCGTCCACGGCTGAGGGGTGATCCCCAGCGCCGGATACTCGGCCGGGAGCTTGGCCGGGTCGATCTTGGTCAGGTCGATGAAGGCGTTGATGCCGTCGATGTACTCCTCGATGTCGTTCAGCGCCTGGGCCCCTTCGGAGCCCATCGTCTTGGGCAGCGACTCCATCTGTGCCGTCAGCTGCTGAGGGGAGTCGTCCTGGAGCCCGAGCTGGGCACTGTCCGCGGAGGCGGCGCTCGGCCCGAGGAGCTCGGCCGTGGTCCCTTCGGCGGTGTGACGCAGGACGTCCATGAAGAACAGGCGGTCCTCGGCCGTGACGTACCCGGCCGCCCACATCCCCTCCGCTCGCGTGTCGGCGTAGATGCGCGGCACGTCGTAGGGCGGCTGGCGCACGACGAGCACGCCCGGCTCGGGCGTTTCCACCGCCGGCGGCTCGCCGTCCGCCCCTGCCGCGCCCGGTCCGAGCAGCGTGCTGAGGGCGCCGGCGGACGGCTCGGGTTGGAAGCTCGAGTCTTTGTAGTACTTGCCGAGGTCGGCGGTGGTGAATCCGGGCCACGCCTGCTCGAGTCCCTCGTACAGCTGATCCTGACTCAGATCGCTGGCCGGCGCCGTCGCCGTCGCTTCGAAGTTGACGAGGTCCTCGGCGGTGGTGTTCTCACCCTCGCCGAAGGCCAGGACGGAATGAAAGCCGCTGTAGATCGGAAAGCTGCTCGCGCCGGCCACGCCGGGCATGAGGAGAAGGACGGCGAGGACGGAGAGCGGCAGGAGGCGGCGGAACATCGCGGCAGCCTATAGCCGGCGATCCCCGTCTGAGCCGCATGGGAGAGGTCGGCCCCGGGTAACCACGTATCGTCCTGATCAACGGGAGGTGGGCTACGTTGGATGAGCCGAAGCTGGACTGGAGCAGCGCGGAGGTGCGCGACGGCAACCTCAAGGTGCGGCTCGAGGGTGAGCTGCCCGATGGGTGGCTGGAGCGCTTCGAGCGGACCGTGGCCCTGCTGAACCACGACCACTGGGAGAAGGTCAAGCTCAAGAAAAGCGAGGTGCGGGTCGGCGGGCTGACGTCCGGGGACGAGGACCGCCTGCGCCACTTCCTGGAGAGCGCCGTGCAGGAGGCCAATACGCTCCTCGAGCCGCCGGCCGAGGAGGAAGGCTCCGAGGCGCCGGTGGATGAGGACGACGAGGACGACGAGCACGAGACGATCGACCAGGAGATGACCGACCGCTTTCGCTCCTTCCCGCCTCGGTAGCCGGCGCTAGGACAGGCCGGCGGCGCGCGCCCGCTCCGCCGCCTCACGGAGGCTGCCCCTCCAGGCCGGGCCGTGGCCGGTGAGCGCAACGTCGGCGTCGAGGGCGGCCAGCGTGTCCAAAGAGCTGAGCGCCTGGTGGCTGTCGGCGGTGGCTGCGCGCGCCACGAGGCACGGACCGTGACGGCCGGTGTAGGGCTCGAGCATCACGAAGGCGTCACCCACGATCACCGCGCCGCGGTCCGGGTAGTACAGCGAGCAGTGGCCGTGGGTGTGGCCGGGCGTGAAGGCGACGCGGGGGCGGCCGGGCAGGTCGAGTTCGTCGCCGGCTTCCAACGTGCTGTCTGGCACGGTGCCCATTACCCACAGCGCTCCCATCATCGTCATCTCGGTGAGGACGCGGACGGCGCTACGGTGGCGTAGATAAGGGATCCGCGCTCGCTCGTGGTCGTAGCGCAGGGGATGGCGGACGGCGTCGGCCTCGGCGCGGTGAACCCAGAGTGGGATCCCGAACTCCTTCTGGGCGCGGCGGGCGAAGCCCATGTGGTCGACATGGGCGTGAGTGACCACGACCGCCTCGATCTCGAAGAAACGGCGCCCGAGTGCCCGCAGCGCGTCGTGCAGCGACCCCCACGATCGTGACAGTCCCGTGTCGACGATCGTCAGCCTGGGGCCGTCTTCGACCAGGTACCAGTTGGTGTGGGCGTCCTCGATCCGGTGGATGCCCTCGGCGACGTTGAGCTGGAGGTTCTTGGGGGCGCTGGGTTCTTTCAACTCTCGCTCAGTTTGTCGTTTTTGGCTTGGGAAGGGTCAACCTGGGTCGGTGCGCACCCGAATCAATTGGCGAGATCGCCCCCACCACCCCCTGTTCTCAGGCCCGGGGGCGATTTTTGGCAAATAGCCGTCAACATCGCCCCCGGCTCGTTCAGGTCCTGGGGATGAGGGCGCTTTTGCCAGTGCACGGGACCCCGGAGCAGGTAGCGGTGACCATTGCCCAGGAACAGCGCGGCCGTGTCGCTCGCCGTCAGCTGCTTCAAGCCGGCGTGGCGGGCAGCACCATCTCCTACCTTGTCAAGCGCGGGATCCTCCACACCGTTCACGCCGGTGTCTACATCGTCGGCCCGGCCCTGGACGTGGCGTGGGGTCGGGAGACCGACGCCGTCCTTGCCATCGGCCGGGGCTCGCTTCTAAGCCACGCGTTTGCTACCGCCCTCTGGGGATTCACGCCGCCCCCAGATCCGAACGACCCGGTCGACGTCACCGTTCCAGGCAACCGCACGGGGCGCCGCGCAGGGATCCGCGCCCACCACTCAGGCACCCTCGATCCCCGGGACATGACGATCCGGCTGCGCCTGCCCGTCACCTCGCCCGCCCGCGCCCTGCTCGACTTCGCCGACGACCACTCCCCGCGCGCCATAGAACGCGCGCTCGACGAAGCTCTCGGCGCCCGGATCGTGAGCCGTACCAAGGTCGCCGACCTGCTTGCGCGAAGCGGGGCAGGACGCAGGGGCACAAAGCTACTGGCCAAGCTGATCGCCACCCGCCGACCGAGCTCGCGCACAGCAAACAAGCCCGAGGAACGACTGCGCCAGATGCTCCTGGATGCCGGACTCCCGGTTCCCGAGTGCAACTACCCTCTATTCGGGTACGAAGCCGATTACTACTGGCCAGAGGCCCGCGTGGTACTGGAGCTCGACAGCTACCAGTGGCACTCCACCCGCAGCGCCTGGGTGCGCGACCGCCGGAAGGACGACGTCTTCCGAGCCCACGACCTGCACGTGATCCGCGTCATCTGGGAGGACGTCACGCAGCAGCCGCTCGCCCTGATCGCATGCGTCGTCCAGGCGCTGACGGAACGCACCCGCCGGTCCGCCGCGTGACTCACACGCTCAGCCCAGGATCGGCGGCACTCGGTCGGCCGGACCCCGCGGATCCGGGGCGCACAGGTGCGCGAGCCAGGCCAGTCCGCGATCGTCCGGATTCTCCAGGTCCAGTCCGGTTAGCTGGGCGACGCGTTCCAGGCGGTCGCGCAGCGTGTTGCGATGGGCGGGCAGGGCGGCCGCAGCCTGCTGGCGGTTGAAGTTGTGCTCAACCAGGCAGTCGAGCGAGCGCCCCAGCTCGGGGTGGGCCCGCAGTGGCCCGTAGACCTGATTACGGATCCGAGCCGCAACCCGGGGGCCGGTGCGGAGCAGGAGCTCGACCAGGTAGCGGTTCGGCTCCACCACCCCCGTGTGTCCGTGACTCAAGGCCACGTCGAGGAGCATGCGCAGCTCGATCAGGACGGCGCCGAGCTGCTCGCGTGCGGTGAGGTCGCCCTCGGCGATCGTCGATCCCTCGGGGAGGTCGAGCCCGGGGTACCCGGGCCGCACTCGGGAGACGGCGACAACCCAGCGTCCCTCGGAGACGGCCAGGCACGCTTGACCGCGCAGGCGTTCCGCCAGATCCAGGTGCGCCGCCCCGGAGGCTCCGGCCAGCGCGACGACAAACGGCCGGAAGGTCCCATCGAGACGGACGCCGAGGCGCGCGGCCAGATCGACGTCCTCGGCCGTGGGCGGCTCGTCGCGCGCCAGCCTGGTGAGCAGCCCCCGGGCCAGGCGCTCCTCGATCGGGATCGGGGCCAGGCGCTCAGCGTCCGCGTGGGCCTCGGCGTAGATCCTCGACACCCGGTCGACGAACTCGAACAGCAGGTCGGCCGTCTCCAGGAGGGCGACGCGCTCCGCTTCGTCGGCGATCTCCAGAGCGGCGTTCCAGGCGAAGCGGGCGGCGCGCCGGAAGTTGCCCGGCACGAAGTCGACCGGGACGCCGTCCTGGGCCTGCTGCCGGGCGCGGGAACGTAGGACGTCGAGCTCGGCCTCGGTGGGCGGTCGGGAGTCGACCAGCCAGCGGACCACGAGGTCGAGGTTCCAGCGCACCCACATGTGAGCGTGGCGGCGGGCGTCGCGCGGGCCCACGTGATCGCGCCGGCTCCAGTAGCTGTCCAGTATTCGATCGGCGAAATCGTCCGGATCGATGCGGCTGACCAGTCGGCGGAGGAGTTCGCTCTGCTCGCTGCCTCCCTGCATGCAACCGGGAATTATCGCCAACGGGGTGTGCAGAGTGCACAGGTGTTCTCCAAAACAGGGTGCGGAGCCGCCGTTGCCGGTTCACGGACCATGCGGCACGATTCCCCAGTTGCGTACCAGGCGCGCAACAGGTGTGCGTACACGGCATGACGCCAGGCCCGCCGTGGCGGGTCACGGGAGGAGAGAAGCATGAGAAAAGTCGCCCTCACGGCCCTGACCGGCGTGGTCGCAGCGTTGGCGCTCGGAGGAGCCGGAGCCACCGCCTCCACCACGTACGTCATTCCACCGCCGTCGCCGATGCCTCCGAAGGTGTTCAACCCGGCCCAGGAGGCGCTCAACTTCGCGATCGTCGAGCAGCGCCAGTCGATCTACGACACGCCTCAATATCAGGCCGACCTCACCGCCGACAGCGTCCAGAGCACGGAGGCGGCGCTGGCCACCCAGGCGGCCGATCCGGGGCGGTTCTTCACCGACGACCTCTGCTGGAACCTCGGCAACGGCTGTGCCGGCGACATCCGCCTGGACAACTGGGCCACCAACGGCTACGGCCTGGTCCGCCCCGTCCTGTTCACCGCCCGCGACGGCGCCACCATCTCCGGGCACGTGTGGGCCACCGTGGCCGGTCCGGCCAAGCGACCCGGGATCGTCATCACCAACGGCTCGGTGCAGGCCGACGAGCAGATGTACTGGTATGCCGCGCAGACGCTGGCCAAGGAGGGCTACATCGTGCTCACCTTCGACCCGCAGGGCCAGGGGCAGTCAGACACCTTCGGCCAGACGCCCGACCAGGACGAGGGGTTCCCCGCCCAGACGACCGCGACACCGTTCTACGACGGCACGGAGGACGCGATCAACTTCTTCCTCTCGACCCCCAAGTACCCGTACGAGCCGGTCAAGAGCTGCACCACCGGTACGAGCCACGCCGCCAAGCAGAACGAGCGGGTCAAGGAAGGCCTCGATGCCGCCTACAACCCGTTCTGGCAGATGCTCAACCCCAAGGAGATCGGGCTGGCCGGCCACTCCGCCGGAGCGGCGGGCGTCTCCTACATCGCCCAGTGGGACCCGCGGATCAAGGCCGTGGTGGCGTGGGACAACCTCGGAGGTCCGGGTCCCTCCACCACCGAGACCGAGAACAACGAGACGCTGACCGTCGGCGAGGCGGGCTGCCCGGCCGACCCGGCCGACCGCAAGGTCGTACCGATCACCAAGCCAGGGCTTGGCATCTCGGCCGACTACTTCCTACCTCCCACCCCGAACACGGGGCTGCCCAACCCCACCGGGAAGGAGCAGTGGTCGCTCAACTACTCCAAGGCTGGGGTCGACTCCGGGGAGATCATCATCCGCGGCGGCTCTCACCTGGACTTCTCCTGGATTCCCAACCAGGCCTTCGGAGCCTCCTACTACGGCCCGGACATCGTCGACTGGTACACGACCGCCTGGTTCAACAAGTACCTCAAGCACGAGAAGAGCGCCGACGCCATGCTCATGACCGAGCGCTGGCGCGACTACGCGCCCGAGGGGGCGATCGACCCCAACCACGACCCCAACGCCTTCTCGTTCTACTACTACAGCCGCATGGACATCCACCTGGCCGACGGCAAGCGCTGGGACTGCGAGGATCTGCGCGACGGGTGCCCGGGGATGGTTCCCGCCAGCCAGGACGGCTGGCCCGGGAACTATTCCTACATCACCATCGACACCACGCCGGATGCGGTCACCGGGTCCTACGCCAAGCTCAAGGCAGACAGCAGCCTGACCGTCTGCCCGGCGCGGTACACGACGACGTTCGCACTGAAGCCGTCCAAGGGCCGCCCGATCACGATGGCCAAGGCGTACGTGGACGGCAAGCTCGTGCTGACCAAGAAGGGAAGCGACCTGCACTGGATCTCCATCCCCGGCCTGCCGGGCAAGGCGCGGCACCGCGAGACGGTGAAGGAGTACACGGTCCTGGGGTTGGCGCGGATGCTGATCCGAGAGGTGTATGGCTGCGCTCACGCGTAGGGCGTCGGTCGGGCTGGCGCTACTGGCGCTGGCCCTCCCCACGTCCGCACAAGCGAAGGCAGGACTGACCACCGGCTGCGCCTGGAGCCGGCCCGCCATCGCCTACGAGGTCGGGAAAGGCAAGGTCCAAGAGCCGAAGCGCAAGGCGCCGGTCCCCTGCCTCCAGGTGGTCAGCGGCCGCACGAGCGAGTCGGCCAACGTCGCCGTGCTGCCGTCCGGACGGATCCTCTACGCGCCTCTGATCGGCAACGATCAGCCGGCCCCGCTGGACGACGAGGGGCCGGCCGAGGTAGCCGCTTCCGACGACGGCGGCCACACCTGGAAGCTGCTCAACCTCGGCGGCCAGCAGCGCGCGCTCGAGGTTCCTCCCTGGCTGGACGTCGATCCGCAGACGCACCGAATCTGGTTCGCCACAGCACTGCCCGACCTGTGCGGCGCGGAGCTGTCGTGGAGCGATGACGCCGGATCCAGCTTCACCACGAACCCTCTGGTGGGCTGTCCCGCCATGGGCTCAGAGCGCGTGCTCGAGGGGCCGGCGCCTCCGGGCGGGGCCGAGCCGGTCGGCTACCCCCACGTCGTCTACTACTGCGCCAACCTCAACGATCTGAGTAAGAGTCAGCTCTACTGCTACCGCTCGCTGGACGGCGGGACCACGTTCACGAGCACCGGCTCGCATCCTGACTCCCCCACCCCTTCGGGCTGCGAGACCGAGCATCCCGCCCGCCCCGGCGCGGTCGGGACCAACGGGTATCTGTACTTCCCGGTGCTCCAGTGCGGCTCGCTGTCAGTCGCCATCAGCAAAAACGAGGCCGCCAGCTGGCAGTTCGTCCACGTCACCACCGCCGACGTGGAAGACCTGTACACGACCTCGGTGGCCGTCGACCGCAGCGGCAACATCTACCTGACCTGGATCCAAGGCACGGGCAACCCGAACTCGAACCCGGACGGGCTCTCGATGGACGGAGTGGGCCGGCCGTACCTGTCGATCTCCCGCAATCACGGCCAGACGTGGTCCAAGCCGGAGATGATCGGTCCGCCTGGTTTGGCCGCCGATACGCAGCTGATCGCGATCAGCGCCGACTCGAGCCGGGCCGGCGACATCACCGTCTCCTACCTGGGGAACACGAACGGCGGCCCGCTCCTCGACGGCTACCTGACCGAGACAAGCGACGCCCTGGCCAGGCATGCGCTGTGGTGGGCGGATACGGTCGACGCCCCGAGCCAGCCGCTGATCAACAGCACCCTGTCGACGACGTTCGGCAACCGCCTGTTCGTCAACACCAACACGTTCGCGCCCGACGGTGACCCGTGGGTCGCCTACCACTGCGCCTTCACCAGCCCTTGCCCGGACGAGCGGATCGGCGTCGTCGGCTACCTGAGCGCACGATGAAGCGCGCCACCGCCGCTCTCGCCGGGCTCGCCGCACTGCTCGCGCCAGCCGCCGCACGGGCGGCCACCAGTCCCGGGCCGGGCTGCCTGCCGAGCCAACCGGCCGTCGCCTATTACGCAGGCGGCATCCTGGCCCAGTCCCAGCCGAAGAACCCACCGATCCCATGCGGCGGGCAGACCGGTTACGCCGGCGGAGAGTCGGCCATCGCCGTGACCAATTCCGGCGCCGTCTTCTACGCCCCCGCGGTTCAGACCACGGCCGGAGTGGAAGCGCAGTACTTCCTGGGGGGCGACTCCGCGTTCGCCCGCACGACCAACGACGGAGCCACGTGGCAGTTCGTCAACCCGATCGGCATCAACGATGCCTTCGTCACCGACATCACCGGCCCGGGGGTCGAGCGCTTCTCCGGAAACACGGGTGACCCCGCCTGGGAGCAGATCGACGACAAGTTCTACATCGACCGCACCACCGGGCGACTGTTCTGGACCGACCCGGATTCCCAGGAGGTCGTGCTCTACACCGACAACAGCGGCGAGACCTGGACGGAGTCACCCCTGCCCCTCGGACTCGGCGGGGAGTGGACCCAGGTCACCACGGCCAAGGGCATCACCGCCCAGCCGACCGGCTACCCCGAGGTGGTCTACGCCTGCGGCGAATACGACAGCTTCTCTCGCGACTTCAGCTACGCCTTCGAAGGCGACATCTGCCAGAAGTCGCTGAACGGCGGCAACACCTGGGATGTCCTCGGCCAGGGCTTCTGGGGTTCTCCGGACACCCACCACCCGCAGTGCGACGGCAAGCCCGAGTACCCCAACTTCTCACCCTGGGCCGCGCCTGATCCGGCGGGACGGCTGTACGAGCCGCTCTACTGCGACGGCAAGACCTTCCTGATGCGCTCCTCCGACGAGGGCGCCACCTGGCCGATCTACGTCCAGTTTCCCTACGACATCCCCAACGACGGTCCCGGGAACACCGGCATCGCCGAGTTGCGTACCGACGCCCAAGGCAACATGTACATGGCCTGGTCGGATCCCGGCAACCCCAACCCGAACGGCACCTACGCGCCGAGCACCGTGTACCTGGCCACCTCGACCGACCTCGGGCTGAAATGGAGCAAGCCGATGAAGGTGCTCGCGCCCGGCGTGTTGGGGATCCGCACCCACTTCGGCTTCGACGTGGACAAGCCCGGCCAGGTGGCCCTCTCCTACCTGGGGACCCGCAGGGGGCGCGCCGGCCTCGACGGCAATCCGGGCTTCGATGGCTACATCACCTACACCGATGACGCCCTGGCCAAGAAGCCAGTGTTCTGGGCCGGGATCGTCAACCCGGTGAGCGAGGCCCCGCTCGACGACGGCGCCAAGGGATCCAGTGGTGGCCTCGGCCTCGACTACACCAGCGTGTCGATCGGGCCCAATGGAGAACCATGGGCCAGCTTCTGGGACGCCTGCGGCGACGACCTGCCGAAGCCCACGCCGAACTGCCCACCCAGCCGCAACAGCTCCAGCAGTCTGGTCTTCGGATACATGGATTACGCGGGCAGGCTCGCCGGAGCTCCGCCTGCCCTTCCCGTGCCGCACTGCCCGATGCCGACCGGCTCCCTGAGCGCCACCTCGCTCGGCCCGCTCCGGCTGGGCATGACCCGCACCAGGGCCCGGAGCCTGCTCCCCGGCTACGCGACGCGAGACCGCAGACAGATGGATTTCTTCTGCCTGCGCACGAGCGGGATCCGGGCCGGCTACAGGGACGGGAAGATCGTGCTGCTCCTAACCGCCAACCGCCACTACTCGATCCGCAGGGTCAAGCCCGGCACGCGACTGGCCGCGGTCGCGAGGCGGCTGCACACCGGCCGGGGGTACCGGATCGGTCTCAACACCTGGTACGTGTTCGCCGATGGCCGTGCCCACGGGATCTTCAAGGTCCGGCGCGGGATGATCGAGGAGATCGGCATCGCTTCAAAGCCGCTGACCGTCGGCCGCACGCCGACGCGACGCTTTCTGTCGAGCTTCGGCGAGGCGTAGCCGCGGCCGCCTGGGTGGGTGGGCCCCATCCGAGGGGCGGCCGCGTAACCACGTCTGCTAGTTGCTGGGAATGCCGCTCGCCGGAGGCGTGGCCGGCGTCCCGGTGTACGTCGTGATTGGGCTCCCCGCGGTCGGCGGGGTGGTGAGGACCGGGCCGAACGGGTCGATGCTGGTGCCGACGACCTTCGCCATCTGCACGCCGCTGTAGCCGCCGTGCTCGGTCGTCGTGTAGCGGAACGGCACGAGGCCTGGCCCCGTCCACGAGCCACCGTCATTGTCCACCGCATTGACCAGACCCTGACGGGTCAGATGCGGGCCGGCCGCCACCAGCGCCTGCACCAGGGTGTAGGCGTTGGCCATCCCATACTCGACGTTGCCGTCGAACGGCGCCTTGGGGTCGTACTGGGCCTTGATCTTCATGAACAGCTGGATCCACGGATTGCTCGTGTCGCTGAACGACGGCAGGTAGCCGTCGGTGATGGCGCCGTCGATCAGCGCGTCACCCGACGCCTTGCCCTTGGACACCGCGGCCAGCAGATCGCCCACCGTGTGGGGATCGATCCCCACGTTGGAGACGACGAGCTGGGGCGAGTAGCCGAGCGTGAACGCCGTCAGGCGCGCGATCGCCGTGTAGATCGGCACGGTGAACATCACGAACACCTTCGCTCCCGACGCCTTGATCGCGGTGATCTGCGGAGCCAGCGTGGTCGTGCCCGACTGATAGGGCTCCTTGGAGACGATCGATGACGCCGGCACCTCGTCCTCGATCCCGGCCAGGCCGCCCATGCCGAAGTCGTCGTCCTGGTAGAGGACCGCGACCTTCTGGCCGGCGAAGTGCTGCTTGATGTACTGGCCGAGGATCTTGCCCTCGATCGTGTAGTTCGGCTGCCAGCCGAAGCTGTAGGGCTGCGTGGTGCCGTTGTCCCAGCACGGGCAGCCGGAGGCGATGAACATGTCGGGGATCTTCGACGCGTTGAGGAAGCCGACCACCTTGGTGTGGGTCGGCGTGCCCAGTCCCTCGAAGATGCCGAACACGTTGTCCTGAAGGACGAGCTGGTGGACGACGTTGACCGTCAACGTCGGGTCGTACTCGTCGTTCTTGATGATCAGGTTGATCTTGCGTCCGTACACCCCGCCGTGCGCGTTGACGTAGTCGAAGTACGCCTGCGACGCCGGCGCGATCTCGCTGTAGCCGGGAGCCGCCGGCCCGGTCAGGGGCTGGTGGGTCCCGAACGTGATACTCGTCGCGGTCACACCGGGTGCGGTGGCGCCGCCGTTGCCGGTGCTGCTGGACTTGGTAGAGCTCGAACTCGACGAGCCGCAGGCTGAAACCGCCAGCGCCACGGCGCCGATGACGAGCAGCGCCGTCAACCACCTAACTGGATGCTGCCTCATTTCTCTCCTCCTCCTTCTGGTGATTCGATTCGTTTCGCTTCATTTCCCCCGTTCCCTCCCCACCGGGCCCGAGCGCTCCCCACGAGCGCCCGGACTCCCCCCTGCAGCCCGCTCGGCCAGGCGAGCATGACGACGATCAAGACGACGCCATAGATGGCCTGGGGCAGGTTGTCCGACACGTTGCCCGACAGCGACAGCGAGTGAGCGATGTCGTTGCTCCAATTGGGGAGCAGCACGAGGAGCGCTGCGCCCCAGACCGCGCCGGTCAACGAGCCAAGGCCGCCCACCACCGCCCCCGTGAGCAACGACAGCGACAGCGTGAGCGAGAAGGCGCTCGGGGTGGCCAGGTTCAGCACGGCCGCGTAAATCCCCCCGCCGAGCCCGGCGCAGCCTGCGCTGATGACGAAGGCGAGCGTTTGCATGCGCCCGACGCGCAGGCCGCACAGGGCGGCGGCGATCTCGTCGTCGCGAACCGCGCGAAAGGAGCGGCCGAGACCGCTGCGGTAGAGGTTCAGGAGCACGAACAGCACGATCAGGCCGCCGACGCAGCCGATCCAGGCCTGCCAGTGCTCGAGCGAGAAGTTCGCGCCGAGCCAGGACGGAACGGCGGGCGGGTTGATCGTGAGACCGTTCTCCCCGTCGAACAGGCTGGGGAACTTGTCCCCGAGGGCAGGCAGACCGACCGCGAAGGCGAGCGTTGCTCCGGCCAGGTAGGGCCCGCGCAGCCGGCTGGCAGCCGCGCCTACGGGCAGCCCGATCAGGCACGAGACGACCACGGCGGCAGCGATGGCCGGCGCCAGCGCCCAGCCCTCGTCGGCGATCAGCAACGACACCGTGTAGGCACCCACGCACAGGAAGGCGCCGTGTCCGAGCGACACCTGTCCGCTCAGGCCGATGAGCATGGTCAGTCCGGCCAGGACGGCGAAGAAGTACGTCCCCTCGGCGAGTTGCAGCTGGCGGTAAGCGCTGAGCTCCCCGCTGAGGAGGAGCAAGATGAGCGCGGCGGCGACCACGATCGCGAGCGAGCGCAGCAGCGTGCTCTGACGGACGGCGATCACACCCGTCGCTCCGCGGTGGCGGAGAACAGGCCGCCGGGCCTGACCATCAGGACGAGCACGAGGATGACCAGGGCGGCCAGGGGCGCCAGGGCCGAACCCTCGTAGCCGGACACGTAGGAGAGCGCCAGGCCGAGGATCAGGCCGCCCAGGACCGCGCCCGGTGGGCTGTCAAGCCCACCGAGGACGGCGGCGACGAAGCCGCTGATCAGGATCGGGTCGAAGTTATTGGGCGCCAGGAAGATCGAGGGGGCGACGAGGATCCCCGCGATGGCGCCGGTGAGCGCGGCCAGGGCCCAGCCGAGCGTGAACATGCGCCCAACGCGAACCCCGAGCAGCTGGGCCACCTCGGGCTTGAACGCGGCGGCTCGCATCTGCAGCCCCAGCGGCGTGGCGCGAAACAGCACGGCCAGCCCGAGCGCGACGGCCACCACCACGAGCACGATGAACGTGTCGTTGGGCGCGAACAGCACACGCGTGCCGCCGATCTCGTAGCCGCGGATCGAGAAGGCAGCCGGGAACGCGCGCGGCGTCGCCCCCCAGATCATTCCGGCGAACGCGATCAGGAACGTGTACAGGCCGAGGGCGACAATGACCGCGTTGAGCGGGGGGGCGTTCTCCACCGGGCGGATGACCACCCGCTCGATGACCGCCCCGAGCACGAGCCCGGCGGCTAGGGCCACCACCAACCCGATCACGTAGGACCCGGTCGAGTTGATCACGGCCGAGGCGATGTAGGTGGTGATCATCAGCATCGCGCCCTGGGCGAAGTTCACGATCCGCGTGGCGCGCCAGATCAGGCACAGGGCGAGGGCGACAGCGGCGTAGATGGCGCCCGTCGAGATGCCGTTCAACGTCAAATCAATGAACTTGGTCATGGCGAGCGAGCGGGCGAGATCCGGCCCTCAGAATCCGAGGTAGGCGTGGCGTAGACGCTCGTCGGCGGCGAGCTCCTCCGGCGCCTGGTCGGCCACCACCCGGCCGAGGTTGAGGACGACCCCCCGGTTGGCCACCGACAGCGCACTGCGAGCGTTCTGCTCCACGAGAAGGATCGCCAGTCCCAGGGTGTCGGCCAGGTTGCGCACCATCGCCATGATCTGCGCGACCAACCGGGGGGCGAGGCCGAGCGAAGGCTCGTCGAGGAGCAGGACTCGCGGCCGGGCGACAAGCGCACGCCCGATCGAGAGCATCTGCCGCTCCCCCCCGGACAGTCGCGACGCCGGCTGACTCCGGCGCTCGATCAGACGCGGAAACAGCTCGTAGATCTCGTCGGGGGAGGCCGACTCGCGCCGGCGGAAGAGGCCACCGAGACGAAGGTTCTCCTCCACGGTCAACTCGCCGATCACACCGCGCCCCTCGGGCACGTGGGCGAGGCCGCGCCGGACGATCTCCTCCACCGGGCGGCGGGTGATGTCCTCCCCGTCCAGCACGACGTTGCCCGCGGTCGGACGCACCAGGCCGGAGATCGTGCGCAGGAGCGTCGTCTTGCCCGCCCCGTTGGCCCCCAGGACGGCGGTGACGCTGCCGCGCTCGACGTTCAGGGAGACGCCGTCGAGCGCCTTGACCGCGCCGTACTCGGTGCGTACGTGCTCGACCTCAAGCATCGCCGGCGCCGATCGGGTCAGGAGCATCCTCGGCGACCTCCCGCCCCAGGTACGCGTCAAGGACCTGGGGATCCTGACGGACGACTGGAGGAATACCCGCAGCGATCACGCGGCCGAAGTCGAGAACGACGACCCGGTCGCACACCGACATGACGAGGTCCATGTGGTGGTCGACGAGCATCACCGCGATCTCATCACCGAGCGAGTCGATCAACTTGGCCAGGTCCGACATCTCGCGGGCGTCGAGCCCACCTGCCGGCTCGTCGAGCAGCAGGAGGTCAGGCTCGGACACCAGCGCCCGCGCCAGGGCTACCTTCTTCTGGACCGCGTACGGGAGCGTGTCCGGCAGCCGGCCGGCGACGTCCTCGCAGCCGAGCCGCTCCAGGGCGGCCTGCGCCCGTTCGCGGAGCGCGCGCTCCTCGCGATCGGACCAGGGGAGCCCGAGAAGCGCGACCGGGAGACGGGTGCGGCGAAACCGGGTTGCGCCCACCATCACGTTCTCCATGGCGGTGAGCTTCGAAAACAGTCCGACGCCCTGCAGCGTACGAGCGATCCCCACCCCGGCCAGCCGGTCCGGGCGCATCCCGCTCACGGCTGAGCCGTGCAACATGATCGTCCCGGTGTTGGGCGCGACGAAGCCGCAGATGACGTTGAAGAGCGTCGTCTTGCCCGCGCCGTTGGGGCCGATCACCCCAAGCACCTCGCCCGAGCACACCTCGAGCGAGACGTCCTCGAGCGCCGTGATCCCGCCGAAGCGCACGCTGATGTCGCGGACGCTCAGGACCGCGTGGTCGCTCTCAACGCTCTCCTCGGGCGCGACGCTCGCCACATCGCGGATCCTCGTTTACCCCTGAAGGGGGTGTCAAGGCCGAATGGTGCGTCCCGCGGTCCGGTTCGGTTGCGTCTGGGTTAAGCCGTCCGCGTTCAGTACGCGTCAGGATCGCGCATCGCCGGACGGTCGCGCGGGTCAACGACCGCGCCCGTGCCGCGGCGGCGGTCCGTCCAGGTGACCA
>Ga0335074_10007059_pt1 | contig 15573 bp, 14 predicted proteins | sample Lox_Sample_23_FD_206715 | JGI IMG/M metagenome (GOLD analysis project Ga0335074, IMG submission 206715) | Soil microbial communities from Loxahatchee National Wildlife Refuge, Florida, United States - Lox_Sample_2.3 | ecosystem: Environmental > Terrestrial > Soil > Wetlands | place: USA... | reverse complement strand
AACTGACGTGCGGCGTGAATTTGTAGACGTTGCCGCTGGCGAGTGTCAGCGTCTCCAGCCGGATCGCAAGCTGAGCTCGGCCTTTCACGCGGCCGCTCTGCTTCGATTCTGAAACTACGCCCTGCACGTAGCTCCCGGCGGGGACGGCGATGGCGCCGGCATCCGTGATCGGGACAGCAGTCCGCAGATAAACGAAATCGCCCGCTTTCGCCGTACGGGTGCTGATGGAATTTTCCAGCCGGAGCAGAACGTGGGCGCCTTGCGGAATCTCGGCTGCGGAACAAGTGAATACCAAAAAAGCCAGGATCAGGAAGCAACGCACGGATACTGCCTCTGGAAGAATGATATCCCGATCGGCTACCCCTACGGGATTCCCCTGAGCCTCGCTGTAATATTGCCTTACCCGCTATAAGGTTTTAGTCCCCCCTGGCCGATCAAGAGGTACGGGCTGATAACGTGCTTTCTATTCCCCGCATCCTCATCGAACACAAAGCGGGCCAAATTGTTGACCCCGTTGAGCGTTTGCGCTATTTGCAGCGCAGCTCGGCGATTGTCCAGCCCCGCGCCCCGCGGATCTCCTGGCGGCTGCGCCGCTTGCCCACCATCACGCTCGCCCTCCTGCTCGGCTGCCTCCTTGCCCCCGGTTACAAAGCGTCCCACGTTCTGTCCTCGCTTCCACTGAGTTCTCTGAAGCGCGTTTCCGCGGGCAGCCCGGATGTTTTCCCGAACGTCTGGCTGGTCGACAAATCGAGCGATTTCGAAACCTACAGCAACGGCCTGCGCATTGATGATCGCTTTACGGCGCCTAACGACAAGCGAATCTTCTATCCCGTCTACCGAAGCGACGCCGCCGACCTCGACGAGCCCGAGTGGCGCTCCCAACCTGCCGGCATCGTCTATCACACCACCGAAAGCGATCAAGCGCGCTTCACCGAAGAGGAAAACGCGCGGCTCAAGCGCATCGGCAAGGCCGTAATCGGCGTCGTCCAGCAGAACCACAGCTATCATTTCCTGATCGATCGCTTTGGCCAGGTGTATCGCATCGTCCCCGAGGAGGACATCGCCAACCACGCCGGCTATTCGATCTGGGCCGATAACACCGGCATCTACGTCAACCTGAACGCAAGCTTCCTGGGGGTCGCTTTTGAAACGCAAACGCAGCAGGGGGACCAGCCCTCCGCCAATCCCGCCCAAATCCACGCCGCGCGCGTCCTCACCGAGATGCTGCGCAACAAGTATCACATCCCGCAAGCCGACTGCGTCACGCACGCGCAGGTTTCCGTGAATCCCGACAACATGCTGATCGGCTATCACACCGATTGGGCAGGCAATTTCCCGTTTCTCGCGCTCGGCTTGCCCGACAACTACACGGCCCCGCCGCCGAGCATTTACGCTTTCGGGTTCGACTACGATCCCACGTTTGTCCACGCTACCGGCGTTCGCCTCTGGCAAGGTCTCGCTCTGGCCGAAGATCAGATGCAAACGCAAGCCGCCGCGCGCGGCCTTTCCGTCCCGCAGTACAGAGCCATTCTTCAGAAAAAATACAAGGAGATATTGGCAGCACTCAAGAGAGCCAGCGCCAGTGACAAGAAAAATGAAACATAGCGATAAAGTGAACAATTCCGCGGTGGGTCTGGATGTCGGCACCAGCCGCATCTGCCTGGCGCAACGCGTCGGCGACGAGTATCAATACGAAACCCAGCTCAACGCCTTCGTCACCATCCCGTATTCGAAAATGACCGAGAACGTGCTCAAGAAAGAAAAAGTGCCGCATACGCTCAACGGCGCCGAGATCGTGGTGCACGGCAACGAATCGGACCGCTTCGCCGATTTGCTCAATGTCGAGACCCGGCGCACGATGAACAAGGGCGTGCTGAATCCGCACGAGACCGAAAGCCTGGCGATGCTGCGCAAGATCGTCGAAACGATGGTCGATCCGGTGAAGGACAAGCAGAAGCTGTGCTTCACGGTTCCGGCGGCTCCGCTAGGCGCTGAAGAAAACCTGACGTATCACGAAGCCACGCTGCGCCAGATCTTGGGCGAGCTGGGCTATGACGTCAAGAGCATCAACGAAGGCCTGGCGGTGGTGTATTCGGAAATGGAAAGCTCCAATTACACCGGGGTCGGCATCAGTTGCGGCGGCGGACTATGCAACGTCTGCGTAGCCTATCTGTCGGTTCCGGTAGTGAGCTTCTCGATTCCCAAGGCTGGCGATTACATTGACTCGAGCGCCGCCTCCATCACCGGCGAACGCGCCAATCGCGTGCGCATCAGCAAGGAGGAGTCGTTCCACTTCAACGGCTTCTTCGCCGACAAGCTGCAGCAGGTGCTGGGTGTGTACTACGACGAAATGATCCAGTCGCTGGTGCAGGGCATGAAGCAGGCATTTGCCAACGCCCGGAATCTGCCGCGAGGCAACCGGCCGCTGCCGATCGTGCTGAGTGGCGGCACGGCGATGCCGGAGGGTTTTCGCGATCGATTCGAGAAGGCGCTGTTGGAAGCCGAGCTGCCGTTTGCGGCGAGCGAGATCCGGCTGGCGGCCGATCCGTTGCATGCTTCGGCGAAGGGCGCGCTAGTCGCAGCGCTGGCCGACGCTTAGCGGCGGGGCGCGGAAGTCGCGGATTTGGAAGGCTGGCTGGGTGTCACGGGTTCCAGAACCTGGCGCGCCCAGCCCGCCGCCTCGCAGTACACTTCACCCAACTGTCCGGTGGAGAGGGAGATCTTGCCGGCCAGCTCGTCGACACGCGGCCAATCGGCGACTTCATAGGCTCTAGCCAGCTCATAAACGCTCCGTAGCGTATCGCCTTCCAAAGCATTTCCGTTCAACACCGAGGCGATTTCGGGCGCCAGATTCATCTCCGCCAGAGCTTCGTCGATGGGCCGGTCAATAAGGGCATCGAGCAGCGAGAACAGGCCCATGAGAAACGCGGATTGCTCCAGGTCTTTCTTCGCGGTCTGCGCCATCGCTTCGCAAAAGCGCGCCCGGACCAGCGAGTGCAGGATCAGCTCACCCGGCTTGTCGTCGGCGGTGCGGGCCAGCGTCGCGAGCGCAATCCACTTGCGCAGATCGTCTTCTCCAAAGAACAGCAGGGCCTGCCGGATGGATTTAATGCGGTTGGTCACGGCGAATAACGGCGAGTTCACATAACGCAGGAGCTGATAGGAGAGCGAGACGTCTTCGAGAATCAGCGCCTCCAGCCGTTCGAAATCGAGCTCCGGCCGTTGTGCTTCCTGCAGCAGGCGCATGCAATGGACTTTCGCAGCCGGAATCTTGCGGCCGCGCACGATCACGGGCCGGGCAAAGAAATAGCCTTGAAAATAGTCGTAGCCGGCCTCGCGAGCCCAGGCGAACTCTTCCGGGGTTTCCACTTTTTCAGCCAGCGTTTCCAGCCCCCGGGCGCGATAGGAGTGGACCAGCGCTTTCTGCTCGGGGCGCGGGAGGCTCTGAATTTCGATTTTCACCAGGTCCGCCACTTCGAGCAGGCGCTCAAAGCCTGCGCGAAATACAAAATCGTCGAGGGCCAGTTTATAGCCCTGGCGGCGCAACGCGGCACAGGCTTCGACCACGTCGTCGTCCGGTTCGACGGTCTCCAGAAGCTCGATCACCGTGTTTTCGGGCGGAAGCGACGAGTGCCAGCCCTGCAACAGCGGCGCACGGCCGAAATTCACGAACGCTTTCTTGGCGCCCACCAAATTTTCGAGCCCGATTACCAGGAGACTGTTGGCCAATACCTGCCGGGTTGCAAGGCTGCCTTCGGTGCCGTCGAATGCGTTTTGCCCAGCCTCGGAGCGGAAGAGGAGCTCATAGCCATGGACACGACGGTCGCGGTCGAAGATGGCCTGCCGAGCGACGAGGACATCCATGAAGACCTTATCGGCAGATTTCGATGATCTACGTAGGTTGCAGCTGGTATGTTTATGTGCGCCTTACGCAAAATATTGCGAATCACGTCGTTTGCAAATCGGCCCTCATTCTCCCGTACACAAGAAACAAGACTTCCCAGCCGAAAATGAGCGGTGCAAAAGCAGTTCGCAGAGCAGGCCATGAGCGAAGGTGACCTATCTGGGTCCACGCGAAGAGTAGCCCGATAGCAAGCAACAAACCGCCCCCCGACCAACACGCGGCGCGAACCACCGGGCGTGCCCACCCGGGGAGTCTTTGCCATTCCAGCCGTTCACCCTCGGGAGCCGCGATTTGCCTTTCGACCCAAACCAACCCGATCCAGATTCCAATAAGACACCAATCGGCCCAACGCCCGGGCCACACATTGAAGCAAGCTGCCGCGAACCGAATCAGCGAGAAGAGAAGGCCACTTTGCGCAATTGTCTTCCATTCGCGGCGATGAGAGAGAAGGAAGCCCGCGTAGGCCGATGCGGACTTTTCTTGGGCCTGATCCGGAGTATCGAAATCCAGTCTGAGGAAGTACCTGCCGCCGAAAGCGCAACCAACACCAACGGCAATGCAGGCCAGGCCGAAGAACCAAGAGCCTACGTCCTCCAGCGGACCCCACTGGCCGACTGCGTAGACATAGAAGGGGAGCGCAGTGAAGCCGAGCCCTGTGAGTGCCAGCACAATCCCAAGTATCCGGCTGGCGATCCGCATCTCCAGCTAAAACGGCACGTCGTCGTCCGTAATCCCCTGATCCATCGGCTCCGCCGCCGCGGGAGCCGGACGCGACGCAGTCCGCGGCATCGAAACCGGCCGTCCGCCGCCCGCATCGTCCATACCCTCGCCTCCGCGTCCGCCCAGCAGAATCACGTCTTCGGCCACCACCTCGGTGCGGTACTGCTTCTTACCGTCTTTATCGTCATAGCTGCGGGTCTGCAGCCGGCCCTCGACATACACCTGCTTGCCCTTGGTGAGATAATTCGCCAGATTTTCCTGGCGCCAGAGCACGACGTTCGACCAATCGGTCTCTTCCTTCCATTCACCGCTCTGCTGATCTTTCCAGCGGCGGTTGGTGGCCACCGAAAACGAGGTGACGGCGACGCCCGCGGGAGTGAATTTTGTCTCGGCGTCCCGCCCGAGGTGACCGACCAAAATAACTTTGTTGACGCTGCGCGATGCCATAATCGATGCCACTGTACCACAGAAATACCAGGGCCAAGCGCAACGGACGCAGCGCGCCGCAAACAAATCGCTGTCTCAGGTTTCCACGCTCCGGCGTCCTACCCTCGTTGCAACTTTTGACCGTTATCATAATGAGAAATTCGCCCGCGCCCGATTACTTGTCCAGCAAGCGGCCGGCTAAGCGAATTTTTTCGTTGCGGCCGCCGGGTCTGGATGTACAATAATGAGCAATCCAGTCCGGTGATCGCGTGATGTAACCGGCGGGCGTTTACGGGATTCGCCCTTCAAGTTTTGCCGTTGCGTGTTGGTGAAAGGGTATGCAGAGACCCTCTTTGCTGAACCGATTTGGCGGCCGGTGGATGCTGACCGGTCTAATCCTCAGTGTTGCGCCGCTGCGCGCCCAGATTCTCATTCCGGGCTCCGGTCCCGGCCACGAACCGAACATATTTAACAGCGATTTGGCAGTCCTCGAAGAGCAGGAAACGCGCAAAGACCTGCCTTGTACCGTTACTCCCAGCAAGCCCGCCCTTGGGTTCGATTTGAAATTTCACACTGGTTTTCAAGTGACGGTGCCGCTCAAGGAATTGGCCGGCGGCGAGAATGCGCTCAACATCATCTTCCGCGTGTCCGACCAGGGCCATCCGGACGATCCGGTCTATTTTACCCAACACATTCGCGTCCCTCCGATTGAGAATGACGCCAAGGGCGACGCCTACCTGCAAGGGGCCTTCGATGTCGGGGAGGGGTCGTACCACGTCGATTGGCTTATGCGGGACCGGGCGGAGCGGGTCTGCTCGTTCTATTGGGACAGCGATGCCGCCCTGTCTCCGAAAGACAAGGCCATTGCGCTCGCGATTGGGCCTGGCGTGATCCGGCGGGCTGGCGGTGACGAATTTCGAGAAGAGCCGCCCGTCCAGCGGGAGTCTACCGAGCCTCCTCTGAACGTGAAGATGCTGGTGAATTTTGCTCCCCAAAACTCGCTTTCGCCCGCACTGCAGCCGCTCGACACCACTGCGCTGGTGTCCATTCTGCGGACCATCTCACGCGATCCGCGGATTGGAAGGTTCTCGGTTGTCGCCTTTAACATGCAGGAAGAAAAGGTGATATACCGCCAGGACGACGTGAGCCGGATCGATTTCCCCTCCTTGGGGCACGCTCTGGCGAAGCTCAATCTTGGAACGGTCAACTTGCAGCAATTGGGCGATAGACACGGTGATACAGAATTCCTGACTAATCTGGTGCGTAAGGAGATGGCGCCCACACCGGGCGATCATCCCGATGCCCTGATCTTCGCCGGGCCGAAGACGCTGCTGGACAGCAATCCACCGGATGAAGCGTTGAAAAACGCCGGGGATATCGATTTTCCGGTCTTCTATATGAATTACAACCTGAATCCGCAGGCCGTTCCGTGGCGAGACGCCATCAGCCACACCGTTCGGTTCTTCCGGGGGTACGAATACACGATTTCCCGGCCCAGGGATTTGTGGTTTGCTGTATCGGAAATGGTCTCGAAGATCGTAAAATCAAGGAACGGAAGAGTGGCGGGAGCCATCTCTAGCAGGTAGGGGTTAATGAGGATACTGAATTTGGCGATTTCCCTGGGAATCGCCGGGCTTGCGGTCACAAGTGCGTTCGGCCAGGGGCCGCTGTACGCCCAATCACGAGTCAAACACTACGCCAACAGCTTGGCGCCATACGTGGTCTCACCCCAGGAAATTGTGGACCGTATGCTGGAGCTGGCCGACGTCAAGCCGGGCGAAATGGTATACGACCTGGGCAGTGGCGACGGGCGCATCCTTATTACTGCCGTGGTCCGCTTCAAAGCCAAGGCCGTCGGCGTCGAGATTTCCGACGAATTGGTGAAAAGTACCAACGATCGCATCCGCCGGCTGGGCCTCGATAACGATGCGCGCGTGATCCACGGCAGTTTTCTGAATGTCGATCTCAGCCCGGCCGACGTGGTCACGCTGTATCTGGCGACCGATGTTAACGAGATGCTTCGCCCGAACCTGGAGAAATACCTCAAGAACGGCGCGCGCGTGGTGTCGCACGAATACGCGGTGCCGGGTTGGAAGCCGAAACTGGTGGATAAAGATCCGGAGCGGCACGGCCACACCATCTATCTGTACGTGATGCCTCCCAAGAAGAAGTAGCGGCCGGTTCTTCGTGGCCTCCTTCGACGTGGTCGGCGTGGGTCTCAACGCCACTGACACCCTGATCCTGCTTTCCCGCTTCCCGGCCTATGGCGGCAAAGCTCCCTTCGATCGCGAAGTGCTGAGTCCGGGCGGGCAAGTGGCGAGCGCGATGGTGGCGTGCGCGAAGCTCGGGATGCGAGCCAAATACATCGGCACGCTCGGGGACGATGAACGCGGCCGCGTCCAGTTGGACAGTCTGCGCGCGAGCGGCGTCAATCTGGACGATGTCGAGATCCGGGAGGATTGCCCCAATCAGAGCGCCTACATCCTGGTGGATCATTCTACCGGCGAGCGCACCGTGCTGTGGCATCGCGACGATTGCCTGCGCATCGATCCTAAGACCCTCAGCACCGAAAAGATCGCTTGCGCGCGCCTGCTCCACATCGATGGCCATGACACGCCCGCTGTCGCTCGCGCCGCCGAGATCGCGCGGAAGCATCAGATCCCGGTTACCGTGGATGTGGACACCATCTATCCCGGATTCGACCGCGTGCTCCCGAATGTGGATTACCTTGTAGCCAGCTCCGAATTCCCCGCGCGCTGGACTCATGAGCCGGATCCGTTTCGCGCGCTCGCGATGATCCAGGACGAATACGGCATGCGCGTGGCCGCGATGACGCTCGGCGCCGATGGCGCTCTGGCCCGTGTGGACGGCCGCTACATATATTCACCTGGTTTCGTTGTCGATTGCATCGACACCACCGGCGCGGGCGACGTGTTTCACGGAGCGTTCTGTTATGCTGTGTTCGAGAACATGTCCATGGGCGAGGCGCTCGAATTTTCCAATGCCATGGCAGCCCTGAACTGCACCGCTTTGGGCGCGCGCGGGCACATTGGGGGCGCCGCGGAGGCTCGATATCTTGCGCAAAGTGCCGGGCGGCGTTCCAATGCCGCATTTGAGAAGAGCGCCGAAACGAGCGTCTGACGTCCTGGCCACCACAAAAACGCCTCCATGATCCCTCTTCGATCCTCAGAGCCGCATTATACGCGCGCCACCGTCACCCTCACCATCATCGCCCTAAACGTTGTGGTGTTCCTGTACGAGCTGAGCCTCGGCATGTCGAGTTATGCTCTGAACAGTTTCATCAGACATTACGGCATCGTGCCGGATCGCCTGCATTATTCCTCCATCATTACGTCCATGTTTATCCATGGCGGATTCCTGCACATTGCGGGCAACATGTGGTTCCTGTGGATCTTCGGCCGCGGTGTGGAGGATCTGATCGGGCACGTGAGATACCTGTTTCTGTATTTTGCGTGTGGGATCGCAGGCGCGCTGGTTTTCGTTCTGGTGAATTCCAATTCCACCATACCCACCATCGGTGCGAGCGGCGCCATCGCCGGCATCATGGGCGCGTATTTGATCAAGTTCCCGCGTGCTCACATCGTCACGCTGATATTCATCTTCATTTTCATCACCACCGTCGATATCCCCGCGTTCTTTCTGCTTTTGTATTGGTTCGCGATCCAGTTCTTCAGCGGCATCGGTTCGGTGGGTTATTCGCAGGTCTCGAACGGCGACGTGGCGTGGTTCGCGCACGTGGGTGGGTTCCTTGCGGGGATGGGTCTCGTTATGTTGATGCCCACCAGACCCCGCGTGCGGCGCTGGTACCAGGATGTTTGAGCTGCTGGGCACGGGCTCCGCGTCGATCGAGCGGCCACTCGATGTTCTAGCCATCGCCGCGCATCCCGATGACGTGGAGCAGACCTGCGGCGGCACGTTGATCCGCATGGCCGGGCAGGGCTATCGCACCGGCGTTCTCGATCTGACAGCCGGCGATATGGGCAGCCGCGGAACGCCCGAGCTTCGCATCGAGGAAGCCGATGCAGCTGCCTGCGAAATGCGCCTGGCGTGGCGCGGCAATCTGCGCTTACCGGACGCGAGGCTGGAGAACACCATCACGGTCCGCATGACGCTGGCGATGGAGATTCGCAACCTGCGCCCGCGCGTGGTGATTCTGCCGTATTGGGAAGCGCGCCATCCCGATCATTACCGCGCATCCGAGATTGGTTTCGAAGCCTGCTTTCTTGCTGGTTTGAAAAAGCTGGATGAAGAGAGCGCGCCGCACCGGCCGGCGAAGATCGTGTACTCATCGAGCTATGCCAACGTCACGCCGTCGTTCGTGGTGGATATTTCCGATCACTTCGAGCGCCGCATGGCAGCGCTGTTCCGCTACCAATCGCAATACGGAAAATCGAGCGAAGCATCCGAGCTTTTCCCCGATCAGCAGGAGATTCGCGAGCGCCTGGGCGCCATCGCGCGCTTCTACGGAAACCTGATCGGCGTGAAATACGGCGAGCCGTTCGTCGTCAAAGAAATGATGCGCGTGGACGACATCGCGGCTATGGGCGTCCGCAGTTTATAAATCTGGAGGAAAAGGCCATGGCGAATCCGTTCGTACACGTGGAGCTGAACACATCGCATTCGGGGCAAGCCAAGACATTCTACAGCCAGCTTTTCGACTGGAAGCTGGAAGATGTTCCCTTGGGGCCGGGAACTTACACGATGATCCACCCAGGACAAGCACCGGACGGCGGAATCATGCAGCATCCCGGTCCGCACGGGCCATCGCTGTGGCTCGTCTACGTGTTGGTGGACGATATCCAGGCCGCAACAGCGAAGGCCAAGTCGCTCGGCGCGAAGCTCGAGCGCGACGTGACGGAAGTTCCGGGCATCGGTTGGGTGAGCATTATCATCGATCCCACAGGTGCGATGCTCGGTCTATTTAAACCGGCGCCGCGAGCCGCGGGCTAGAGCGGAAGATTGCTGTGCTTCTTGCGCGGCATGGTGTCCACCTTATTCCGCAGCATGCGCAACGCGCGAATTACCTTTGGGCGTGTTTCGTGCGGCTCGATGATGTCGTCGATGAAGCCGCGTTCGGCTGCGATGAAGGGACTCGCAAACCGCTCGCGAAACTCGTCGATTTTTTCCTGGCGCAGGGCTTGGCCGTCGCTCGATGCCGCCAGCTCGCGCCCGTACACGATGTTGACCGCGCCTTCGGCGCCCATGACCGCGATCTCGGCTGTGGGATAAGCAAGGTTGATGTCCGTGCGCAGGTGCTTCGATCCCATCACGCAGTAGGCGCCGCCGTAAGCTTTGCGGGTGATGACAGTGACTTTCGGAACCGTGGCTTCGGCGTAGGCATAGAGCAGCTTCGCGCCCTGGCGAATGATGCCGCCGAATTCCTGTTCTGCGCCGGGCAGGAAACCGGGCACATCTTCAAACGTCAGGATCGGAATGTTGAACGCGTCGCAGAAGCGGACGAATCGCGCGCCTTTCACTGACGAATTGATGTCCAGGCATCCCGCGAGGAATGCCGGCTGGTTGGCGAGAATGCCGACGCTATGGCCGTCCATGCGGGCCAGACCGATCACGATGTTCTTGGCCCAGTGCTCGTGAATTTCGAAAAACTCGCCGTCGTCGACCACGCGGTGAATGATGTCCTTGATGTCGTAGGGCACATTCGATTGCACGGGGACCAGCGTGTCGAGCGCCGGATCGGCCCGGTCGGCGGGGTCGTTCGAGGGATGCACCGGCGCATCATCCACGTTGTTCGACGGAATGTAGGAGACCATTTGGCGAATCATCCGCAGGCACTCGGCATCATCGTGCGCGAGGAAATGCGCCACGCCGCTGATGCTGTTGTGCGTCTCAGCGCCGCCCAGCTTCTCCTTGGTCACGTCTTCGTGCGTGACGGTTTTGATGACGTCAGGACCGGTGACGAACATGTGGCTGGTGCCCTGCACCATGAAGATGAAGTCGGTGAGAGCCGGCGAATAGACCGCGCCGCCCGCGCAGGGTCCCATGATGGCCGAGATCTGCGGGATCACGCCGCTCGCGAGCACGTTGCGCAGGAAGATATCGGCGTAACCGGCCAGCGACGCCACGCCTTCCTGGATGCGCGCGCCGCCCGAATCGTTGAGGCCGATCACAGGCGCGCCGGTCTTCAGCGCGAGGTCCATGATCTTGCAAATCTTCTGCGCATTGGCTTCCGAAAGCGAGCCGCCGAGCACGGTGAAATCCTGCGCGAAGACAAACACCAGGCGGCCGTGGATATGGCCCGAGCCGGTGACGAAGCCGTCGCCGTCGATGACCTGTTGGTCCATTCCGAAGTCCGTGGTGCGATGGCGAACCAGCTTGTCCATCTCTTCGAAGGTGCCTTCGTCGAGCAGCAGATCGATGCGCTCGCGCGCCGACAGTTTGCCTTCGGCGTGTTGCCGCTGCATGCGCTGGGGTCCGCCGCCGGCCTCGGCATTGGCATGGCGCCGGCGGACCTCGGCTACTCGATTCGCGGCAAGGCGGTCGGTGGACATACGAGATTACAGTAACAGGTGGTGGTACAGACGGGCGTGATCGCGGTTGAAATTAAAGGTGCAAGCACCAGCCTCCGTGTCGGGGAGAATGAAATCAGAGGGTATACGACGATTCCTTCGCTGAGCCAAACAGGAGCAAACGATCTCGCCTGAGCGGGAGCAAATGACGCGGAAAGTGCTGGACCTTTTCGAGCGCCAGGTGCATGCGGAACTTCAGCAGCTAGACCACGTCCTTGCATCTCTTCGCTGCCAAGCGAGTCTCGAGGTCTTTCCTCTGAACGAGGCGATTTGGAATGCACGGTTGCACTCAGCACATTAGATTTGGGGCTAAAGCCGTTCGATCAAGCCATCCATGCAGCTGTCATCGTGCGCGCCAGCGAATTGCAACAGCGCGGTGAAAAGGACATCTGCTTTTGTGAAGCGGATTCCGATCTTCAGCCCTGGGATAGGCGCGGTGAACCCAAGCACCGGCTGGTGGACGTGTATGACGACGCCGCTGTGTGGGTGTACGGCGACTTCGAACTTCGTAATCCCGAGCGACCAGATGGATGGCCGGACTCTTACACAACTTAAGGAGAATTGCGGTAAAGGCCGTGAATGGGGGCCCGTCCTCTATTCCGCGTAATACCCGCTGCGCGCACGCAGTTCGGCCGCCGGATACCGCCGGTGCGCGGCGTCGGCTAACGTCACCGTGATGTGCCGGAAGTTGCCGGGTTGCGAGGCCGGCGCGTGATAAGCCAGCATGTAGCGGCTGCGAATGCGCTCGATGATTGCGGTGAACGAATCGCCCGCGTTGACCGACTTCACCCATTCGCCGCCGGTCTTTTCCGCCAGATCGAACACATTGGACGGCGTGAAGTCGGGATTCGCCGGCTTGCCGGGATCGAGCGGACGCGGCCGGATGGCATGGCCGGTCACGATGGCGTTGAACACCGTATCCGCTTTATCCAACTCGCGAATCACTTGCCCGTCGGTGAGCCGGTAACTCATGCTGAGATTGTCTGTGAGAATCAGAATCGCGCGCCGGCCGTTCGGTCCCGCGTGCTCATCCATATAATGCGCGGCGTCCACCACGGCTGAATTGATCAGCGTGCTGCTGCCTACATCCCAATTCTTTACGGCTTTGCCGATATTGCGCGCAGTTTCGGCCAGATTATCGCTAAAATCCTGCGCCGCCGCGGTGCGCTTGGCGAACACCAGGATGGCCACGCGATCGCCGGGGCGTAGATGATCCAGCGCCGCGCGCGCCTCCAGGGAAATCTCGCTGATGTACTGCTGCATGCTGCCGCTGATGTCGAGCAGGAGGATCAGGTTCACCGGCTCGTCGCCATGGGAGAACGAAACGATGGATTGCGGCTGCCCCTCGTCGGTGACAGTGAAATCGTCTTTGGTGAGATCCCGCACCAGCTTGTTACCATCGGTCACCTGAACGTCCACGCGCACGTCCGAAACGCCGGTCTTGAAGAGGGGGGCGGTCTCAGCCGCTGCGCCCGCATCCTGCGCGTGGAGAGGCGCTAGGATGAAAACGGTCGCGATGAAGAACATCATTATCGGCACGGCCGGCCACATCGACCACGGCAAGACCGCTCTGGTTCGCGCCCTCACCGGCATCGATACGGACCGCCTCAAAGAGGAAAAACGCCGCGGCATATCCATCGACCTGGGTTTTGCGCACTTCCAGCTCTCCGAAAACGTGCGCCTCGGTTTAGTAGACGTGCCCGGCCACGAAAGGTTCATCAAAAACATGCTGGCGGGGGTGAGCGGCATCGATCTGGTTCTCTTTGTTATCGCCGCGGATGAATCCATCATGCCACAGACTCGGGAACATTTCGATATCTGTTTGTTGTTAGGCATACGCAAGGGCATAGTGGTTTTAACCAAGGCCGATCTGGCGGCCGGCGATCTGTTGGACCTGGCACGGCTCGAAGCCGCCGAATTCGTGCGCGGATCGTTTCTTGAAGGCGCCCCGATGGTAGCGGTGAGCGCGGCCACCGGCGCGGGACTCGCCGAGCTTCGCTCCGAGCTGGAAAAACTGGCTGCCAACGTGCCAGAGAAAGACGCGTCGCAATATTTCCGCTTGCCGATCGACCGGGCTTTCGCGATGCGCGGGTTTGGCAGCGTGGTTACCGGCACGCTGATCTCGGGAAGCGTGCGCGTGGATCAGGAAGTGGAACTGCATCCCGCCGGTAAGCGTGTGCGGGTGCGCGGCGTTCAAGTGCATGGCGCTTCGGTTGGAGAGGCCACCGCCGGGCAACGAACCGCGCTGAATGTGGTGGGCGCCGATGTGTCCGAACTTGCGCGCGGCATGGTGCTGGCCGGCGCGGGCCGCTTTCACGCCACCTCGCGCATCGATTGCTCGTTTGAGCTGCTGAAGTCGGCCAAGCCGCTGAAGCATCGCGCTCCGATCCACTTTCATGCGGGCGCGGCGGAAGTGGAAGCCGAGGTGCGGCGGCTGCATGGCACGGAGCCCATCGCGCCCGGTTCGCGCGCCTATGTGCGTATCGTGCTGAGCGAACCGCTGCTGGTGCTGCCGGGCGATCGCTTCATTGTTCGCATGTTTTCGCCGGTGGTTACCATCGGCGGCGGCGTGGTTCTGGATATCGACCCGCCGCGCCGCGGTCAGATTGAGCGCCTGCGCATTCTCGAACAAGCGGCGCCGTCCGAACGCATCGCTTTGCTCGCGCGCGAGTCCCGTTACGGCATCGGAATGCAGGATCTGGTGGCCCGCACGGGCCTGCTCGAAAGCGATCTGCGGAAAGCCGCCGAGGCCGGTTCCTTGCCGATTCTCCAATCGCCACACTTCTGGCTGCTCGATCCTGGCTGGGTCACGAAACAGTTGGAAGCGATTCACGAGCATGTGAAGCAGTTTCATCGGCAGAATCCGCTGCTGGCTGGAGTGTCGAAGGAAGAGCTGCGCAGCAAGTACCTGCCGGGTGCTCCGGCTTGGCTGATGGACGCCTTGCTTGGCCAATCGAAGACGCTGACGGCCGAAGGCGAAACCGTGCGGCTTTCCTCCCACAAGATCGCGCTGAAGGGCGACGAGGAGGAGGCGGCTGCCAAAATCGAAAACGCTTTCCGTGCGGGCGGATTGGCGGCGCCGGCGGTGGCAGAGGTGCTGGCGAAATCGGGTGTCGATCCGGCGCGGGCGCGCACGCTGCTGCAATTGATGCTGCGCGATCGCCGGCTGGTGCGGGTCAACGATGAACTGGTGTTTCACGCCGCGGCCATGCAATCGCTGCGGGCGTTATTGGCGCAGAAAAAGAATCAACATTTCGGCGTGCCGGAGTTCAAGGATTGGACGGGGATCTCGCGCAAGTACGCGATCCCGCTGCTCGAGTACCTGGATCGCGAGCGCGTAACGCGGCGGGATGGGGAGCAGAGGGTGGTTTTGTAGCTCGGAGGGGCTTGACAATTAGGCGAACAAAGGGCGAATATGAAGCGTCCCCATGCTGTTCGACGACGACCCTCCCCCGAAACTGGTTGGCATCGCGCGCCTGGCCGCATCGAGCGGGCTGCTCGAGGCCAAGCGTCAGGTGGAATACCTCGAGCTCAAGACCGGCCGGTTCATCGGGCGCGGGTCCGGCCGGATGAGCTCCATTTACACGTTGAACCCCTATCGCGGCTGCGAGTACGGCTGCAAATACTGCTATGCCCGCTACGCCCATGAATTCATGGAACTGCGCGATCCGGAATTGTTCGAGCGGAAAATCTTTGCGAAACAATTTGAGCCCGTAGCGTTTCGGGCTGAGCTGCGGCGGCTGAAGGCCGGCGACACCATCTGGATTGGCACCGCAACCGATCCTTATCAACCCGCCGAACGCCGGTTTCGCGTGACACACCGGATGCTGGAGGCGATCGCCGAGGAGCGCAGCCTCGACATCGGCATCACCACCAAGTCGGACCTGGCGGCCGCCGATGCGGCTCTGATGGCGCGAATCGCCCGTGCCAACCGGATTCGCGTGCACCTCACCATTACTACGCTCGACGAGCGCC
>Ga0335074_10007058_pt1 | contig 15573 bp, 14 predicted proteins | sample Lox_Sample_23_FD_206715 | JGI IMG/M metagenome (GOLD analysis project Ga0335074, IMG submission 206715) | Soil microbial communities from Loxahatchee National Wildlife Refuge, Florida, United States - Lox_Sample_2.3 | ecosystem: Environmental > Terrestrial > Soil > Wetlands | place: USA... | reverse complement strand
ACTCGATGCGTTTTTGACCCTGCCGAGCCGGACGCTGGCCGCCGATCTTGCGGCGCTCGACGGCGACATCATGGTGCTTGGCGTCGGCGGCAAGATGGGGCCGACGCTGGCCCGTCTGGCGCGCAATGCCGCTCCGGACAAGCGCATCATCGGCGTCGCCCGCTTTTCCGAACGCGGCCTGCACGAGGCGCTCAACGGCGCCGGCGTCGAAACTATCGCCTGTGATTTGCTCGACCGCAATGCCGTGCAAGAGCTGCCGCAAATTCTCAACGTCATCTTCATGGCCGGCCGCAAATTCGGCGCCGAGGATAACGCGGCTTTGACCTGGGCGATGAACGTGCACGTGCCGGCGCTCGTGGCCGAACATTTTCACGCCTCGCGCATCATCGCCTTCTCGACCGGGTGCGTCTATCCGTTCGTAGCCGTCGATAGCGGCGGCGCGACCGAGGATACGCCGCTACGTGGTCCGGGCGAATACGCCCAGTCGTGCGTCGGGCGCGAGCGGATGTTCGAGCATTTCTCGCAAAAATACGCCACGCCCGGACGCTTGTTTCGCCTCAACTACGCGATCGATATGCGTTACGGGGTTTTGTTCGACGTCGCCTGCAAGGTGCGTGACGGCCGGCCAGTTGACGTGTCGATGGGCCACGTGAACGTGATCTGGCAGGGCGACACGAACGCGCTCGCCTTGCGCTGTCTGCGTCAGACAACCGCGCCCACCACGCCGATCAATATCTCGGGACCGGAAACGATCTCGGTGCGCTGGCTTGCCCATGAATTTGCCGGCCGGCTCGGGACAAAGCCGCGCATCACCGGCGAGGAAGCGAAGACGGCATGGCTCACCAACACGACGCAGGCTCAGCGTCTGTTCGGCAAGCCACTCGTGCCGCTGGCGACGATGATCGACTGGACGGCCGACTGGGTCGGCAACGCGCGTCCGAGCTTCGGCAAGCCGACCTATTTCGAGGTGCGCGATGGTGTCTACTGACGACCTGACGCTCGATACGCTTGGCGAAGGCGACATCAAAAGCTGCATGGCGCTCTCCGCCGAGGCGGGCTGGAATCAGACGGCCGACGATTGGGCCCTATTCGTGCGTCACGGTGCCGTGCTTGGACTGCCGGATGCGGCCGGGCGTCCGGTCGCTACCGGAGCGATCTTGCCCTACGGCGATGCCTTCGCCTGGATCAGCATGGTTTTGGTTACGGCAAGCCGCCGCCGCCAGCGCATCGGCACCGGCATTTTGGATATCTGCTGTGCGTCTATCGCGCGGCGCGGCCTGGCGGCGGTGCTCGACGCAACGCCGGCCGGCGAACGCGTCTATCGTCCGCTCGGTTTCGAGCCGATGTTCGGCCTGACGCGCTGGCAAGGCCAAGGAGGTGGCGGCGTCTCGCTGCGGGCCGGCATCCGCGCGATGAGCGAAGCCGACATGGCCGCTGTTGCGGCAACCGACGCCGCCGCCTTCGGTGCGTGGCGGGCGTTTTTGCTCGAAAGTTTTTTTCGACGCGCGCCACGGCTAGCGTTTATGACGAAAAACTCCGACGGTTTCGTGCTAGCACGTCCCGGCCGGCTCGCCACCCAGATCGGTCCGCTCATCGCCGCCGACGAAGAGGCCGCCGCGTCTTTGCTTGATGCCGCACTTGAGGCAGTGGCCGGGCCGGTATTTCTCGATCTGTGCGACCGCTGGCAAATCCTTGCACGCGCGCTGCAGCGGCGGCACTTCACGGTGCAGCGCCCATACCTGCGCATGGCGCTGCATGGTAGCGCGCCGTTCAGCGGTGTTACGCGCACCTTCGTGGTCGCCGGACCGGAATTCGGCTGAACTGTTGGTTAGCGCCGGTAAATGCCCACCAGAGTAGTCTCGGCTAGGACATGCTTGCGCGCCTCGCTTTCGATGCTGCGGCAAGATGCACCGGCCCGCACGGGCAGTTTCTCGACCGAAAGCGCCAGCAAACGAAAATGGTAATGATGCGGTGCGCCGGGAGGCGGGCAGGGGCCGCCATAGCCCGGCTTTTGGAAATCGTTGATCGCCTGTTTGAAGCCGAGTTTTTCTGCGTTGCTGCTTGCATCGGGCGGCAGTGATTTCTGCGCGCCGGCAATATCGTAGACCGCCCAATGGTGCCACGTGCCGCCGGGCGCGTCCGGATCGTCGCACAGAAGCGCGAAACTCTTGGTTCCGGCGGGAACATCGCTCCATTCGAGCGGCGGCGACACATCGCTGCCCTCGCACGTGAAGCGGCGTGGAACCGCCGATCCGTCGGCAAAAGCGCTCGACCGCAGGCGCATGATAGCTGCCTTGCTCTCCATGCGCGCGAACATGCCGGCGCATAAAAATATGTTTACGCCAAAATCGGACGTTTTTCAGCTACTGCGAGAATTTTCCTCATCTGAAGCGTTGATAGGAAGGCGCATCAACTTCCCGCGAGGCAAACTTGATGCTCAATGTTTTGGGCGTTTGCTATAAGCGGGACACGGGGCGACTTGAGCAAGTTTGAGGTAACTGATGCGTCCCACGCTGTCACCCCTGTCGGCGATTGGCCGGGTTCTATTGGCGCTGATCTTTGTCCTTGCCGGAATAACCAAACTGAGCGCCATCGCGCCCACCGCGCACGAAATGGCGACGCACGGAATTCCCTACGCGAATGATTTGGTTTGGGGCGTCGTGGCGCTCGAACTTGGCGGCGGCATCATGTTGATCGTGGGACTTTTCACGCGGCTCATGGCGGCGGCGTTCTTCTGTTATCTCGCGGCGCTGGCGACGATCTTTCATCCGTATTGGGCCTTTACCGGGGCGGCAGCCCATACCCAGCACATCATGTTCTTCGAACATGTGGCGATGATGGGCGGAATGCTTTACGTCGTGGCGTTCGGCGCCGGCTCGTACAGCATCGACACGCTGATCTGGGGCAGTGACTCGGCGGCAGCGATGCCGCAGCCGCAGCCGGCGGAATAACGCTCACGGCAGCGACTTCCGTCGACCTAGATATTTTCTGAGACCGGCAAGGTTGGTGCGGATCGCGGCCTCGTCGACGACATGCGGATCGAAGTCCGGGTCCCACTCGCGCATGCTCTCGTGATTGAGATGCAACGGGTCGGCAATGGCGCGCAGATAGGTTTCGTAACCCATCGCACCGCCGATGTCGGCCGGCGGGCAGCGGCCCTGCGCGCTGATTAAATGCGGATAGGGTGTGCCGCTATCGGCAGGGGCGATAGCTTCCACCTCGACCGTGTGGCTCCAATCTTCGCCGAAGGCAAAATCGTAGTGGAAGACTTTCCGGCCGTGCGCCAAAAGTTCGACGAGGGTGGCGCTGTCCGCCGGCAGCGGCGATTGCGGATCGCCTTTGTCGACCACGCCCCATCTTGTCTCCTCGCCCTCGACGCTAAACTCGAAGGGATGGCCGTTCTGCCAGCCGATGGCGATCTGCAGCACGAAATGCAGGTCGTCGAGACGGATATCGAGCGGCACCTCGACGCGGCGCACGACGGCCGGCGTCACCTCATCGATCTCAACCCGCAGCCGTGCGATCTGCCTCGCGTCCGGCCACGGCGCCGCGGTCATTCAGCCGCCTGCTGGAATGTCAGCATCTCGTCGCGTGGGTAAAGATCGACGATTTTGCCGTCCTTGATCACCGAGACGAGATTGTTGGCGTCCTGCAGGATGCCGATGTCGGCGATTGGATCTTTGCTCCAGACCGTGACGTCAGCGAATTGGCCGGCCGCGAGCTGACCGACTTGACCGTCGAGCCCGACCGCCATGGCATTGTCCCGCGTTGCCGCCACGATCGCTTCCATCGGCGTGTAACCGCCGTGTTTGACGAAGATTTCCAGCTCCTTGGCGTGGAGTTCACCGTGGCGGGTGAACGAATTGTTGCCGGTGTCGGTGCCGACCAGAAGGCGGATGCCGAGCTTGCGTGCCTTATGCATCAATTCACCGAGCAAGTCGTAATGCCGCTGCATCCGGTTGAAGTCGAGCTGCACCTGCTCGGCGCCGACCTTTTGTTGCTTGCCGAGCTCGCAGACCACGGCCAGAAAGGTGGCGGTCGGCAGGATTGGCATGCCGGCTCTGGCTACAGCTTCAAGGTCGCGGTCGGTAGCAAGATCGGCGTGTACGATCCAGTCGACCCCGGCTTCGGCCGCGGCGCGGGTCGAGCCGGCTCCGCGCGAATGGATAGCGACCTTCAGATTGCGGCGGTGCGCCTCGCCGACCACGGCCGCGATCTCTTCTCTCGCCAGCATTTGCGATTCGCCGGAGCGGCTGTCGGCCATTTTGATGAAGTTGACGCTGTGCTTGCCCTGCCGGCGTACCTCGGTGACCATCTCGTCGGCGGTATTGCATAGCTTGCCGATCGAATGGTCGGGGGTGCCTTCCCATGACGGCTCGTCATCCTCGATGCACCCATAGGTGACGATCATGCGGCCGGCGACGAACATGCGCGGGCCTTCCATCAGCTCAAGCCGAATCGCATCGCGCACGCCAACGTCGGTGAACCAGGTGCCGCCCGGCACCGAAATACTGGTGACGCCGGAACGCAGGACTTTCTGAGCGCTGCGCGCGGATTTCAGCGTGGAGAATTCCGGCCGCGTCGTACCCTTGCCTTTCCCTTCGCCCTTGATCAGCGGATATCCGTAGGACATGTGGCAATGGGCATCGATCAGCCCCGGCATGATCCATTGTCCGGCGGCGTCGATCACGGTGACGTTGCGGCGATCGTCGAGCGCGATATCCGGCGGCAGCGCGCCTACGCTCTTGATGCGGTTGCCCTCGATGACAATCGCCTCGTTGCGCCGTGCCGGCTTTCCCGAGCCGTCGATCAGCGTGCCATTGCGGATAACGGTCGTCTTTGTCTTTGGTCCAGTGCCGCTCATGAGCGAGCTCCCGATCAGCTCTTGCGCGCCGCTGCAGACAAACGCGCGGCGCAACTTGATGATTGTTCTATGCTTCGGGCCAAAAGTGTCAAGCTAACTGCCGGTCGCGGAAGAATGCCGAACCGGTGATTTCACCCGGGATAATTTGTGGGAGCGCCAGACCTCATGGCCACCGAACACACCTCGCGGCACTACGGCGTGATGGGCCGCATTAATGCATCCGCGCGGCAAGATTGCCCAAAATCCAGATGGTGCCACCGGCCATCAGGAACACGACGAAACTGGTAAAGACAACAAGATCCAGATCGTCGGTGTTCTGCCGCGGCGGATTGATATGCAGAAAGCAGCGCAAATGGACCGCGCCCTGCACAAGCGCAAAGGCCCCGATCGCCAGCAACAGCCCGAACCGGGACAGGACCGACCAGTACAGCAGTCCGTAGGGCACGAGCGTAAGCAGAATCGCAAGGACGAAGCCCACGATGTAGGTCCGTAGTTCGCGTCGGTACTCCGCTCGCCGATCAGCCTGGCTGGGCGCGGGTGCCTCGCCGGACAGCGTGCCGAGCGCGACCTCCACGGCAATGAGGGAAAGCGCAACGCCCAGTCCCCAAAGCAGGTCTTTGAACCCGCCTGACCGGTCGCGTCGGCTTGAATTCTCGACACCGCTCACGCCAGCCCTCCGAGGTAAACAACCGAAAAGATCGCGATCCAGACGATGTCCAGGAAGTGCCAGAATATGCCGAGGCGCAGCAGTCCGAGCTTTACCTCCTTGTCGACGCCGTAGACCATGATTTGGACGATCATAGCGATCATCCAGATGCTTCCTGTCGTCACGTGCAGCCCGTGCAGCGGCACCAGAGAGAAAAAGGCGGACAGATAACCGCTGCGTGTCGGCGGGCCGCCCTTGTGAAACATTGTGATAAAGTCGTGCGCCTCGAGGCCAAGAAAAATGACGGCGAGCGTAAGCGTCAGGCAGAGCCATAGAATGAGCGGACGGCGGCTGGAGCCGTATTTGAGCGACAGCGAAGCCATCCCGTAGGTGAAACTGCTCGACAGCAGCGCTAGAGTCTCGATGAAGACGCTCTTGATGTCGTACAACTCGGCGGGGCCCGGCCCTCCTGCGGTCGAGTGGCGCATTATTTCATAGGTCGCAAACAACACGCTGAATACGATGGCGTCGCTCATCACGAAGACCCAGAAGCCGAACAGCAGTTCCTCGGTTTTCAGCTCCGTTTCCCGATCCGAGGGGCCGAGATTAAGTCCCGGATGCTTAAGCGCCACGACGCTCATTCGGCGGCCTGCATCAGTGGATGGGCGGCGAGTCCCACATTGGCCGGGTCGATTTCGCGTTCCCGTGTCACTGGAGACGTCGCTGCGACCTCATTGAGCCAGCGCTTGTGCTCGCGCTCGACTTCGCGCGCGGGGATGATCTTTTCCGTGTCGCGGGCGAATCCGCGTCCGATCATTGCGCCGATCACCCCGATAGACCCCAGGATCAGCAGCCACCACATGTGCCAAACGAGCGCAAACGCCATCAGAAAGCCGCCGACGCACGTGATCATTCCCATGGCGCTGTTCTTCGGCATTTCTATATCGGAAAACTTCTTCGGCAATTGGTACGCGGTTCCGTCTTCCTTTTGGCGTGTGAACGCATCACGGCCGGTCACCTGCGGCAAGACCGAAAAGTTGTATTCCGGAGGCGGGGCCGGCAGCGACCATTCGAGACTGCGACCATCCCAAGGGTCTCCGGCGGGAACGGCATACTCGCGGCGGCGCCGGACGGAGACGAAGAGCTGGATGAAAAGACAGGCAAACGCGGCGAGGATCACCCAGGCGCCGGCGAACGCGACCTCCATGTATGGAGTGTAGATCGGATCGAAATAGCCCAACGACCGCCGCGGATAGCCGAGAAGGCCGAGCGCGTAGAGCGGAAAGAAGGCGAGCATGAAGCCGATGATCCAGCACAGCGCCGAAGCCATCCCCCAGCGCTCGTTGAGCCGGAAGCCAAAGGCCTTCGGAAACCAGAAATGATAGGCAGCCAGCATGCCAAACAGCAGGCCGGGGACAAGCATGTTGTGAAAGTGCGCGACCAGGAAAAGCGTGTTGTGCACCTGATAATCGACGCTCGGATTGGCGAGGATGATGCCGCTCAACCCGCCGATAACGAACAGCATGATAAAGCCGAGCGCATACACCAGCGGCACGGTAAAGCGTACGCGACCGCGATACATGGTCAGCATCCAATCGTACACTTTGACGCCGGTCGGGATGCCGATCAGCATCGTCGCAGTACCGAACACGGCGTTGACCGCGGGACCTTGCCCCATGGTGAAAAAGTGATGTAGCCAAACCCAAAACGACATCACGGCGATCGACATCGTCGCGATAACCAGCGAGACGTAGCCGTAGAGCGTCTTTCCCGAAAATGTGGAGAAGACCTCGGAATAGACGCCAAAAGCGGGCAGGATAAGAATGTAAACCTCCGGATGGCCGAACAACCAGAACAGGTTGGCGTAGTTCATCATGTTGCCGCCCAGATGGTTCGTGAAAAAATGAAAACCGAGATAGCGGTCGAGCGCGAGAAGCGCGGTGGCCACGGTCAACGGCGGCATGGCGAAGATCATCAGGATGCTGGTGCACAAGGCCGTCCAAGTGAATAAAGGCAGGCGGAAAAAGCTCATTCCGGGGGCGCGGCGCTTGTAGATGGTGACGGCGAAATTGATTCCGGTCATCATTGAGGCAACCGACGATAAGGTAACCGCCCAGATCCAATAATCGGGCCCGACCCCCGGTTGGAACGTGTTTTCAGTATAGGGCGGATAGCCGCTCCATCCGCCGGTCGAGAACTTGCCGATCACCAGCGAGATCATCACCAGCATGGCGCCGGCCGCAGTGAGTCCGAGGCTCACCGAATTCATCACCGGAAAGGACACGTCGCGGGCGCCGATCTGCTGCGGCATGACGAAGTTGATCACCCCGGTGAGAAATGGCATCGCCATGAAAAAGATCATGATCGTGCCGTGGGTGCTGAACAACTGCCCGAAATGATCGGCCGACAAAAATCCGCCGCCATACCCGAACGCCTGCTGTCCGCGCATCAGCGCCGCCTCGACCAACGCGCGCGCCAGCATGACGAACGACAACACGATGTACATGATGCCGATGCGCTTGTGATCGACGCTGGTCAGCCATTTCGACCAAAGCGGTCCCCAGGCGCGAAACCAGGTGATGAGCAAGACCGTCAGCGCGCCGCCGAACAGAACCAGCGAAGCGGCAAAGGTGGCGATCGAATCGTTGACGATGTGGGCCTTCGTCGGCTCTTGCAGCATGTCCCAGAAGGGCAGCCAATGAAAACCCAGCCTGCCAAACACGAAATGAAGAATCGTCGCCCCGTTCATTGGGCGCTCGCTGCATGCATCAAATCGGTCGCCGCGGGTGCGGAGCCGATAACCGGCGGGCCACCGCGGCAGATGGCGACGGCGTCTGTCGGGCCGCCGTTGAACGACGCCACGATGTTCTGAAGCAAGGCCGCCGGCACGGCGCTGACATAGAGCACGCCTTCCGGCGTGTTCTCGATGTGCAAAGCCTTTTTGGTTTCATCCACCGTGCTGCGGCGCGCTATGGCGCGATAGACGGAAGGCGACAGCGCAACCCCTTTAGCGGCGACCAGGCGGGTCCAGTCACTGAAATCGCTCTCGCTCATCGCGCGTGCCAAGAATCTTTGCTGATAAAATCCGTCGCCATTGTACTGGGTGTTTTCGCCCCTGAAGGTGCCAGCCCGGTTCGCCTGCAGGTGCAGGTGAGTTACCATGCCGGCCATGGCGTAGATCTGGCTACCCAGCGCCGGGATGAAGAACGATTGCATCACCGTATCCGAGGTGAGCGTGATGGCGACAGGCCGGGCAGCAGGGAAGGCAAATTCGCCCATACTGGCGATCTTGTAGTCGGGATAGATGAACAGCCATTTCCAGTCGTAACCAATGACATCGACGCGCAGCGGCGGAACGGAATTCGAAAGCGGCCGGTAAGGATCGAGCGCGATTGTTTCCTGCCAAAGCCAGATCGCAAGGACGATGACGACAGCGTGAGGAACGCCCCAGATCAGGAATTCGAGTGGGCCGTTGAATGACCACCGCGGCTCGTAGCGCGCCGAGCGGGCGCGGAAGCGATAGCGCCAGGCAATGAGCGGCGCGAGGAGCAACACAGGCAACACAACCACCATCAGCAGCGCCACGATTTTGAACAGGTGCGTACGCTGCGCAGCCGCAATGGGCCCTTGCGCAAAGAGGAAGGTCACGTGTGCGCCATTGGCCGTGGAGGAAGAGAATCCGGGTGGAGCAAAATGAGACGAGCAGCTACAGAGGCCTGTGAGCATCAGCAGGGCTAGAGCGGCCCGCATTCTAGGGGTCCTGTCGCTGGGTGACCCAGCGTTGCAAGCGCTCCTGTGTCCGCTACCCGACCCCCGATGCAAATTTAGCCTTACAGGCAGACATGCTGTATGGACAGCGCGGCGCTTCTGAAGATTCCGCCGGCAGCCGAATGCCGCTGAAAATAGCACGCTGGTCGCGGCCTGGTTGAGGATCACAAGAGCAAACGTCGGTTAGCTTCCGCATCTGGCCGTCGCTCCGGACGCGTCCCAGACGCAACGCCGATGCCAGGGATAAGTTCCGTTGGAGGAACTAGCGCAAAAAAGATTTGCCAAGCTGGATGATCCGATCTCGGCAAGAAGACTGCGGCCGTGCCACCCGTTGAACGGATGCGGACGGCCGCAGGCCAAAAGGTTTTATCGAACCCACCATTCGCGAGTGGCTTCCACGGCGGCTGGCTTTCGACGCCGCCAGTAGGCAGAAATGTATCTGCCATTCACTGTCTTCGATCAGCCGACAGCCAACTAGGCGGCCGCGCTGGCATCGCGCCCGGCACTGGACTAACCTGTAGTTCGTACATAGGGGTTCGGTCGGGCTTGCTTCTCTCCACTCCATTTCTGCGATCCTTCGCGACGCGAATCGCGGCGACGAGCAGGCCGTTGGGTGTGCGGCCAGCTTCCGACGCTTGGGCGTGCCGCTTGCACCGGCTCAGGATCTGACTTGACCGAAACTGTCGCCGAAATACTCGCCGCTTATCGCGCCGGGACGGTCACGCCGGAAGATATTGTGGCGCGCAGCTTTGCGCGTATTCGCGCGCATGCCGATCCGGCGATCTTCATCACGCTGCGCGATGAGGCCGCCCTGCGCGCCGAGGCGAGCACGCTCATGCGCAACGGAGATAAGTCGCTGCCGCTCTACGGCATCCCGATCGCAATAAAGGACAACATTGACGTCAAGGGGTTGCCGACAACGGCCGCCTGTCCTGCCTTTCTCCATCACCCGGCCAGGGACGCCACCGCAGTCGCACGGTTGCGGGTGGCAGGGGCGCTCATTCTCGGTAAAACCAATCTCGACCAGTTCGCGACCGGACTCGTCGGCGTGCGCACACCCTACGGCATCGCCCGCAATCTATTCGATCAGAAACTTATTCCCGGCGGATCGAGCACCGGGTCGGCGCTCGCGGTCGCCGCCGGATTTGCGCCACTCGCGCTCGGCACTGACACCGCCGGTTCGGGCCGCGTCCCCGCCGCCTACAATAACATCGTGGGACTCAAGCCGAGCCGCGGCATGGTTTCCACAGTCGGCGTCGTTCCCGCCTGCCGCACTCTCGACTGCGTGTCAGTCTTTGCGCTTAGTGTTGACGATGCAGTGACGGCCCTGCGCGCCGTAGCTGCTAACGATCCGGCTGATCCGTTCTCACGGGCACGCCCGCTGCCTGACGTCGGGCCGATGCCCGGCGGCGTCAGACTTGGCGTGCCGATACCGGGGCAGCGCCTTTTCTTCGGCGACACCCATTCGGTCGCCGCTTACGAGGCGGCGCTCGCGCGCTTGGCCGGCCTCGGCGCAAAAATCGTCGAAATCGACATCGAGCCCTTCTACGCGGCAGCCCGGCTTCTGTACGAGGGTCCGTGGGTGACGGAACGGTATCTCGCGGTCAAGGCCTTGATCGCGTCTGCTCCCGAAGCGATGCATCCGGTTACCCGGCAAGTGATATTGGCGGGCGCACACGGCACCGCAGCGGACGTCTTTGCCGCATTTTATCAACTGGAGGAGCTGCGCCGCGCCAGCGATCGCACTTTCAGCTCGATCGATGCACTGGTAGTGCCGACGGTGCCGACGATCTACACGGTCGAGGAGGTGCTCGCCGATCCGATCAGGCTCAACAGCCGACTCGGGACATATACCAATTTCGTCAACCTGCTCGATTTGTGCGCACTGGCGCTGCCGGCCGGCATGCGCGGCGACGGCGGTCCGTTTGGCGTGACCCTGATCGCACCGGCAGGCAATGACGCGGCGCTGGCGGCGATCGGCAGGCGCTTTCATCGGGCGACCGGCTTGCCGCTTGGCGCGCTCGATCGTGAGAAAGTTTGAGGCCCGCTTCCAGCAGATTGCCCTGTGCGGTTACAGCGGCGGTCGCGGCGCGCCGACGACACCCTCGACCTCCAGCGCATGGGCGATGCGCAGGACAACGTCCTCGCGCCAGGGCGCGGCGATGATTTGAACGGCAATCGGCATCGGCGAAAGCGGTACCGGCGCGGCGACGACCGGAAGGCCGATAAAGGAGATGGGCTGCGTGTAGATGCCGAGATTGGCGCGTACCGGCATCTCCACCTCGCCGATCTGCATCATCTGTTGCCCGATCAACGGCGCCGTGCACGGTGTCGCCGGTGCCAGGATGGCGTCCACCTCGGCAAACAGCTTGAGCACCTCGGTGCGATACCAGCGGCGGAATTTCTCCGCCTTGATCAGCAATGCAGCGGGCGTCATGGCGCCGGCGAGCAGGCGGTCGCGAACGGCGGGATCGAAATCGCCCGCGCGACTGCGTAATCGGTCCAGATGCACGCTCGCACTCTCGCTCGCGGTGATCACAAAGGCTGCAGCCCTGGCGCGCTCGGCTTGCGGAATTTCAATATCGCGATTGGCGCCGAGAGCGGATGCGACGCGGTCGATCGCGGTGAGCGTTTCCGCGTTCACGCATTTGAAATAGCCGCCGGCGACCGCGATGCGCAGTCCGTGGGCGCCGCGGTCGAGCAGCGGAGAAACCGCTTGAATCGGGCGATCGGCCGAGACCGGATCATCGACATCGTGGCCCTGCATGGCGTCGTAAGCGAGTGCGAGATCGCGGGCGCTGCGCGCCAGCGGCCCGACATGATCGAGGCTCGCCACGAACGGAAAGCTGCGCGCACGGGACAGCCGTCCATAGGTCGGTTTGAGGCCGAAAATGCCGCACAGCGAAGCGGGCACGCGGATCGACCCGTTGGTGTCGGAGCCGAGCGCCAACGGCACAAGACCACCGCCGACCGACGCGGCCGAGCCGCCGGAGGACCCGCCGCTCATGCGATTGAGATCGTGCGGATTGCGTGAGGGACCGTCGTGAATGTTCTCGCCGGTGAAATCGTAGGCGTATTCACCCATGTTGAGCACGCCGACCAGCACGGCGCCGGCCCTTTCGAGTCGCTCAATCAGAGCGGCATCGCGCACCGCCGGCTTGGCATCGCGATTGATTTTTGACCCGGCCAGCGTCGGCAGACCCGAAACGTCGAACAGGTTCTTCACCGCGAACGGAACGCCGGCAAGCGGTCCGAGCCGCTCGCCGGCCGCGCGCGCCGCATCGAGCGCTTGCGCATGTGCAAATGCGCGCTGCTCGGTGAGCGCGGTGAAGGAATTAAGCAGGGTATCGCGTTCGCGGATGCGGGCAATCGTCGCGCCGACGACGCTCACGGCGCTGTCGTGTCCAGAGGCGACTGCGGCGGCAACCTCTGCCGCGGTGCTCCACGCGTGTTTCGTCGCCGCGGTCTCAAGCATGAAAGACCGGCCCCGGCTCGGTGTCATCGGGAAGCGGGAAATCATCCACCGCGGCGCCAAGGCGCAGGATCAGTCCTAAATTGAATCTGACGCCGCCGTGCCAGGCCGGATCGATGGTCAGGTCCAGAGCCTGCGCGCTTGCGATAATCAGCGAGTCGAGAAAATCGCTCGCTGTCACTGCCGGCGCGCGGCGCTCACGCGGTGCCTTCTTCACGCGCTTGCGGCTGCGTTTTGCGCGCACGGCGTTCTGTTGGCGCTGGGATTTGCGTTTCACGGTGGGTTCACGCTCTTGGCAGGTAATCCTCGGCAAAATGACAGGCAACCAGGCGTTTGTCGAAGCCGCGCAGGGCCGGCATCGCGGTTTCGCAAGCTTCTGTACCGCGCGGGCAGCGTCCGTAGAAGCGACAGACGTTCGGGTCGGGATCGATCGGGCTCATCGGCTCCCCGGACAGGAGCAGCCGTCCGTCCGTCCTGTCGTGCAAGCGCGGCACCGCGGCAACAAGCGCTTGCGTGTAAGGATGTAGCGGATGCGCGAAAACTTCCGCGGCCGGACCGGTTTCGACGATTTTTCCCAGGTACATGACCAGCACGCGGTCGCAGAGCAGGCGCACGACGGAAAGATCGTGCGAGACGAACAGATAGCTCATGCCGAACTCATGCTTGAGCCGCTGCAGCAGCTGCAGGATGACTACCTGCACGGAAACGTCGAGCGCGGCGGTCGGCTCGTCGAGCACCAAAAGCTCTGGCTCGACCGCTATGGCGCGGGCGATCCCGACACGCGCGCGCTGCCCGCCGGAAAGCTGGTGCGGATAACGCAGTAAAAGTTCAATCGGCAGCCCGCATTGTCGGGCGACGGTTTCCACACGGTCGCGCAGTGCTTTGCCGCGCAGCTTGCGCAGGCGCCGCAGTGGATCGGCGATGGCGTCGAATGCGGTGAATCGCGGATTGACGCTTTCCCCCGCATCCTGAAATACCATCTGAATGCGCGCGCGATCGCGGTCGCGGGCGAATACCCGCGCGGTTTTGCGCGACAATTCACGGTCTGCAAGTTTGATGCTGCCGTCGCTGATGTCGATCAGCCGGGTGAGGGCGCGCACCAAGGTAGACTTGCCACAACCGGACTCGCCGACCAGTCCGACGGTTTCACCCTTGCCGATCGCGAAACTCACATGGTCGACGGCGTGCACTTGGGGAAGGCTGTCGGGACCGCCCGAGAATCGCCGTTTGAAATGCGCCCAGCCTGCCGGTCCGCCGCCGGCCGGAAACAGTTTCAACACGTCGGAAACTTGCAGCAGGTCGGTCATGCCGCACTCGCGCTGGATACGCCAATCGGCTGTTTTGGCAAGGGATTCCAGCACGCGACGACATGGCGGTCGCCGGCTCGCGTCTGCGGCAGCGGCTTTGCGCAGTGTTCGGTCTTGCGTGAGCAGCGTTCCGAATAACGGCACGGCGGCAGATCGGCGCAGCGCAGATCGGGCAGTGAACCGGGTACGGACGCGAGCGCCTCGAGGCTGATCGCCGCGTCCGGTGTAGCGGCGATCAGTTCTGCAGTGTAGGGATGGCGCGGGTTCGCGAACAACTCCTTGGTTGGTGCAGTCTCGACCACGTGTCCGGCATGCATCACCACAATGCGGGCCGCGCGTTGGGCGGCGAGCGCCAGATCGTGGGTAATGAAAATCGTCGCCATGCCGAATTGAGCGGCGAGTTCACCGATCAGATCCATGATCACGGCCTGCGTGGTGACATCCAATCCGGTCGTGGGCTCGTCGGCGATCAACAACAAAGGTTTGGCGGCGAGCGCGATGGCGATCATGACGCGCTGGCACATGCCGCCCGACATTTCGAAGGGATAGGATTTTGCGCGACGAACCGGATCGGTGATGCCGACCTCGCGCAGCATTTCGACTGCCGCGGCGGGCGCGGCTCTGTGCGTCACACCGGCATGGCGGATCAGCACGTCGGCGATCTGCCTGCCAACCGGACGGATCGGGTTGAGCGCCGTGCGCGGATTTTGAAAGATCATTGCAATCTTGCGCCCGCGCACCCCGGCAAGCTCGCCGCGATCGGAGGCGAGCAGATCGAGATCGCCAAGCATGGCGCGCCCGGCGGTGACGCGTCCGGCTGGGTCGAGAATGCCCATCACCGCATAGGCGGTGACCGATTTGCCCGATCCCGATTCACCGACGATCGCGATGGTTTCGCTCTTGCCGACGGCGAAGCTGACGTTCTCCAACGCGTGCACGATGCCGGAGCGGGTGCGGAATTCGACGCCGAGCCCTTCCACGCTCAATACCGGCGTGACGTTCATGTGCGCCTCCGCGGATCGACGATGTCGCGCAGCCCATCGCCGAGCAGATTGAAGCAGAACACCGCGATCATCAGCGCCGCGCCGGGGAAGAACGCCACCCACCATTCACCGGAAATGATGTTGGCGGCGCCGTCAGCCACCATGATGCCCCACTCCGGCGTCGGTGGCCGGACGCCGAGGCCGATGAAAGACAGTCCGGCGGCGTTGAGAATCGCGTAGCCCATCGTCAGCGACATCTGCACCACCAGGAGCGGAAACACGTTGGGCAAAATATGAAACGTGAGGATGCGCCATTCGCTGTTGCCGGACAGCCGGGCGGCCTCGATAAATCCAGCGTCGCGGCGGACGTTCGCCTCGGCGCGCGCAACGCGCGCGTAGAGCGGAAAATTGATAATGGCGGTGGCGAGCACGATGTTCTGCACCGTGTTGCCCAGCGCCGCGACGATGCCCATGGCGAGCACGAACAGCGGGAAGGCCATGATCGTATCCGCGATGCGGCCGACGATGCGGTC
>Ga0335074_10007057_pt1 | contig 15575 bp, 10 predicted proteins | sample Lox_Sample_23_FD_206715 | JGI IMG/M metagenome (GOLD analysis project Ga0335074, IMG submission 206715) | Soil microbial communities from Loxahatchee National Wildlife Refuge, Florida, United States - Lox_Sample_2.3 | ecosystem: Environmental > Terrestrial > Soil > Wetlands | place: USA... | reverse complement strand
GATTTTGGCGTCTCGGCGGATCGCAGCGGTGACCTTGGGCCAGTTTTCCGCCCAGGTTCCGAGCCGCTTGAGCAGCGCATACGGCGTCTTGCTGAATGTCACCTCGCAAAGGAAAACGCAGCGCTGGTCGAAGTTCACCGCCAGGACATCCACAAACCATGACGTGTTCTTCGGTGCCGCATCAGCGTTTCCGTCCAGACTGAACCAGAATTCTGGGTTGACGAAGGTCGAGCGGTTCGCTCGGAGATATATTCAGCCACTACACCCTGGAAATAGTCCATGCTCATTCTCCTCCGGCGAACTGTTTGTCGGAGGTTACGGATTGCAGCTTGCTGTCTCGTTTCACTTCATGCCGCACAGCGTCGCCGGAAACAGGTGCAGGGCGATCTCTGGAAGGCCTGGGGGACGACACCAGTCATCGGTGTCGCCTTTCTAATATTGGGACTAAGTAATTGGTCGCATGTCTGCTCGCCAAAGGTGTGACGTAGTTCACAGTGGCTGGTTGCAATATCCAGTAGGGTGCGCCTTCTGCGATGGAGGGCATATGCCATGAGCGTCGCAGCAATTGGGCAAGACCGCCTTGGTGGCAGGACACGTTGGCGCCGGCTCCTTTCGGTGTGGTTGGCAGTTTGGCTGGCTGGAGTCGTCCTGATCGTGGCGGTCTTCTCAGGTTGGCTGCTATTAGCCGGCGGCAGCGGCGCCTCCAAGGAACTCAGCCGAGCATCGCCACCGGCTCGAGTTCACATGCGGTTCTGATGCTGAGTCACTGACGTAGCAGGCAGCGCGCCCCGTATCGGTATGCACTAGAGGTTCGGAACCACAGCAGCCCAAGTTTCTTGGCAGGTTGCGGAAGTTGCGTTACCCACAATGCATAGCGCCATCTCAATTGGATTGTTCGAGTCAATCGGGCACGTATACAAGTTCCGGCGTTGGAGGGGAATATGAGTGAGAATCCAATCTCCTGCGGGCGGATCACTTCTATACATAGCCGCCGTGCCGCGACGGCAGTCCTCGATCAATTGGTTCAATATCCCGAAGCCGGTACGCCGATATTGCATTAGTTTTCGGGCAACCTTCGCGACCTCGATCGAGCGATCAGGATTGGCTGCTGGTTCAGTGTCGGGCCGGCTATGCTTGCCGGTGACCGGGGGCGAAGCCTTCTATGCCGCATGCCGCGAAACCGAGCATTGACAAAGACCAATGGACCGCTCGCCCAGATCGATGGACGCAGCTTGATGATGGGAAGCAGCCTAGGCAGTCGAAAAGCTCGCATCAATATGGGAAGTGACGCCATACGAAGCAAACCGGACAGTTGACATGCTCCTGACCATGCGCTGCCTGACCGTCATCTCAGAATCCGTCCGCGCAGCTGGTGCAGCACCCGGCCTCGCCCCCGAGCCCTTCGCTTGACGACTGTCCTCAAGACAGTCATCAAGCTTCGCATCACTAGTCTGGATCTGGCGTTGTCAGGGCAACCAGGTCTGGAATGAAGGAAGCGAATGGCATGCTGTCATGAGCCGTCGCCCGGCACCGGCAGGGTGAACTGAAAGATGGTGCCCCGCGGCGGGTTGGCGGCCGCCCAAAGATGACCGCCGTGCGCCTCGACGATAGAACGGCAGATCGACAGCCCCATTCCGAGGCCGTCCGGCTTCGTCGTGTAGAAAGCCTCGAAGACGCGCTTGAGGTGGGCCGGGTCGAGACCCGGCCCCGTGTCGTGCACCGCCACGACGAGCACGCCAGGCTCCGCCTGACCGGATCGTATGAGCAGACGCCGCGATCCGGTTTCGATGGCTTCCATCGCCTCGATGCCGTTGATCATGAGATTGAGAAGCACCTGCTGGAGCTGTACGCGATCTCCGTCGATGCGCGGCAAGTCGTCCGCCAGGGCGGTGGCGACTGAGACGCCGCTCTTCGCCAGCTCGCCGCGGGCGAGCCCGATCACCTCGCGAATCGCCGCATTGATCTCCAGATCTTCCTTCCGTTGCGGCCCCTTCCTGACCATGGCGCGGATGCGCCCAATGACGTCGCTCGCCCGCTTGACGTCGGTGGCGACGCACTCGAGCGACATTCGCACCTCGTCGAGCTTCGGCGAGTCGCGGCTCAGCCAGCGCATGGCCGCCTGGGCGTGAGTCGCCACGCCTGTGAGCGGCTGATTCACTTCGTGAGCAATCGACGCCGAAAGCTGTCCCATCGTCGCGACCCGGTTTGCGTGCGCCAGTGCCGTCTGGATCTCGCTATAGCGCCGCTCGCTCTCGCGCGCTTCGTTCTCGGCCCGCTTGCGGTCGCTCAGATCGATCACGAAGGCGACGCCCTGATCCGCATGTTCGTCGAAGGTGGCCGCGCCCAGCAGCACGGGCACCCTACTGCCATCGCGGCGGAAGAATTCCTTCTCCACCGTCTCCATCCTGCCGGCCGCGCGTAGTTCCGCAACCGCTCGCGCGTCCCGCTCGTGCCACTCTGCTGGCGTCATCTCCGTCCACCGCATGAGGCTCGAAGCGACGTCATCCCGACTGCGGTCCACCATGCGCAGGAAGGCATCGTTGGCCTCGATGATCTGTCCTTCGAGGTCCCAGATGAAAATGCCGATGATGTTGGAGTCAACGAGGCGCCGGACCCGCGCCTCGCGCTCCTGAAGATCCGCATAGAGCCGCGTGTTTTCCAGCGAAATTGCCGCCTGCGAGGCGAGGAGCTCGAGAAGCGAGGAGCGGTCCGGCGTGAAGACGTGCGAGGCTAGTGTGTTCTCGAGATAGAGTATGCCGCCGAGTGTCCCCTGCCGCACCAGGGGAAGGCAAAGGACCGATCGGGGGCGCCGCTCGCTCAGGTACGAATCGTCCGAAAACAAATTAGGTTTCGTCGCGTCGTCGAGGATTACGCGCTCGTGCGTGCGAATGACATAGCGCACGATGGCTTCGGGTGCAGTCGCGGCGGCGCCAGGCCCTCGGCGCAGAACGACGCTCACGCCATTCGCCATGGCCTCGGCTTCGACTCGGTGGGTGCCTTCGTGGGGTAAGATCAAAAGCCCGCGGTCAGCACCCGCGCTCTGCAGCGCTATCGTCATCAGCCGCTCGATCAGCCTCGGCATCAGAATTTCGCCGGACACGGCTTGTGACGCTTTGACCACGGTTGCGGCGTCGAGTTGGTCTGCCCGGGTACCGGCCACCGGCGCGGGCCGCTGCGTCTCGGATGGGGCAATGCGCGGGTAGCGCGATTCGAGCTGTTTCACCTTTCCTGCCGCGCCCCAGGCTGCGAAACAGTCGCGCGCATTCCGGATGTACGCGAGGCCCGCAACATTGAACCCCAATCCGAGGCTGAAGCGTCCCGCGAGCTCACTGGCGAGAGCTTCGTTCTGGACGAAGCCGCCTTCGTGCGCGGACCGGATGGCCGCTTCATAGAGCCGCATCGCCTCAAGATCGCGACCCTCGATGCGCGCCAATTCCGCCGCCACGAGTGCGTGCCGGTTGCGGTAGTTTTCCGGCGAGTTGTCGGCCCAATATTCGAGCTTCGCCATGATCTCCGCGAGGTGGCGCAGATAAGTTTCCTGCTCCGCGGCCGGTGCGTCCGGATAATGCGCGGTCATGGCGAGGGCATGATAAAAGTAGTAAGTCGCCTCGCCGGGCATCGCCATCGCAGCGCCGAGCACGGGTTCCGCGCGAGCCGCCGCGTCCATGGCCTCGCGATAGCGGCCGTAGAGCACCCCGAGCATAAGCTTCATGATGTGGTGAAACACCACCCCGCAACCGAAGGCGGCCTTCTGAATGGCGCCGAGGCTTGCTGCCTCGTCGAAAGTCTCGCCGTCGAAGTTCAGCGGATCCCGGGTCAGGCCCTGAAGGCTGGCCACGAATCGCTGCTCCATCCGTATGGTCTCGTAAACTGCGTCGTTATGGCTCTGCTGCGTGAACGCGGCGAATCTCTCCGACAGCGTCAGCACGTCCTGAAGGGTGTCGCCCTTTTCGATCACCTGCCATACGGTCTCGAAGGCGAGGAAACCGGCATAGACGAGGTCGCCGACATCGAGGCAAGCATTGAACGCTTGTTCTAGAATCGGCAGGCCGGTGGCGAAATGCCGATGCCAGAAATTGACGTGGTCGCCATGCAAATGCAGCAGCGTGCCCTTGAGCCGCGGGTTGCCGAACCTTTCGTTGAGCTTCAGCGACATCTCCGAGAATTGAAACGCGCTGGTTATGTCGCGAAGCACCGAGACCACCATGACCGCGTAAACGCCATAGGCGTAGCTCGACTGGTCGGTGTTGCCGTGCCGCATCGAACGGTTGACCGCCTCAAGCGTGACGAGCGGAAATAGCGGCGGACGCCCTATGTAGGCGCAGGGAACCGCGTCGACGAGAAGGTCGATGATCGCCCGCGTGACCGGTTCGACCACTATGGGCGCATCGAGAAGCGCGGCGATCGGACGTCCCTTGAGGTTCACCGGAATCTCACGGAACTGTGCCGCGACAGCGAGGCCGATCTCCTCATCGGAGTCGGGAAAGGTCACGCCGAAATGGCTGAGCGCTTCGCGCGCGACGGCAAGTCCTTCGTCGTATTTGCCCGCGACCTGATAGAGCTTGATGCGCAAGCTCCAAACCTTCGCCTTGTCGACATCGGACTCCGCACGGCCGAGGATCGTCTCGAACAGCGTGTCCGCCACGGCAAAATTTCCGACGAGGTACTCGCATTCGGACAGCAGCAGAAAGAGCTCGAAGGTTTCGTTGTACCGACGTTGCCAGGCGTCTGGTGCAAGCAAGGGTATCGCTTGCGCCAGGTAATACCGGGCGGACGCATAGGCGGTGGAGTTCTTCGCGCGGCTGCCCGCCACGAGATTCAAGGTGACGAGCTGCTCGCGCTCCTCTGGTTCCCGAATCAGGTCGGCGCCTCGGTTGAGATGGTTCACGATATTGAAGACCTCGTCTCCGACATCCTCCGGCTTGGTCTTTGCGGTGAGGATTCGGCCAATCCGGAGATGTGTCGGGGGACGGTCGGGCTCCGGAATGAGCGCGTAGGCGGCTTCCTGAACGCGATCGTGGAGGAACCTGTAAGCGCCATCGATCTGGAAAACGAGGCCAGCCAGCACCGCCCCCCAAAGGTCGGTATGAACTTGCTCTTCCGATCCTCCCAGAACCAGCGCCAAGGTTGCGACCGACGCGACGTTGCCGAGGCAGGCGAATAGCTCGAGCGCATTTCGCGTATTGTCCGAGAGGCGCATCAACTTGGCCGCCATCAGGCCGGCCACGTTCTCGGTGAAATCCTTCGCGAGGATGCAGGACACATCCCACGACCACGCGGCCCGGCCGCGGTCAAACCACAACAGGCCTTCGTCGGCAAGAGCGGTCAGGAACTGGATCGCGAAGAACGGATTGCCGTCGGTCTTGTCATGGACGACCGCAGCGAGCGGTCGCGCCGTTTCCCTTGGGCAGTGTAAAGCGTCGGCCACAAGCTGCTCGACGTCTTCCGGCCGGAGCGGAGACAATATGGTTTCCTGAACGCTTCCCCCCGCATTGCGGATCGCGGCTAGAATGCGTGTTAGCGGGTGGGAGGGACCGACCTCATTGTCGCGATAGGCGCCGACCAGCAGGAGGTGCCGTACCTCGGGATGCGTCGCCAGGTGTTCGAGCAACTCAAGCGTCGCTGTATCGAGCCACTGCAGATCGTCGAGGAAGAGGGCGAGCGGATGCTCGGACCGGGCGAATACTCCGAGGAACCGGCGAAAGACCCGCTGGAACCGGTTCTGGCCCTCCTGCGGCGGCAGTTGGGGAACCTGCGGTTGGTCGCCGATGATCAGCGTGAGCTCGGGGATCAGGTTCACCATGAGCTCGCCGTTGGCGCCAAGCGCCTCGAGCAACGCCTGTCGCCATTGCTCTACCTCCGGCTCGCTCTTGGCGAGAAGCTGACGCACCAGCGACTGAAAGGCCTGCGCCAAGGTGACGTAGGGAATGTCGCGCTTGTACTGATCGAATTTGCCGCCTGCGAAGAGACCTCTTGGCGGCACCAACGCCTTGTGCAGCTCGCTGACGATCGACGACTTGCCGATGCCGGCATATCCGGAAACCAGCACGAGCTGGGTCGTCCCTTCGGCGACGACGCGATTGAACGCCGCGAGAAGGCCGTCGATCTCGGCGCTGCGGCCATAGAGCTTTTCCGGCATCAGCAGCCGGTCCGACGCATCATCGCTGCCCAGCGGGAAGGCCTCGACCTGGCCCTTTGTCTCCAACAGCGTGACACAGGTGCGAAGGTCCGCTTCGACGCCGGCCGCAGTTTGGTAGCGGTCCTCGGCATTCTTGGCGAGCAGCTTCATGACGATGGCACGCACAGGCGCGGGGGCTGTCGTGGCCTGCAAGACGGGCGGCCGCGCGATGTGGTGATGAACCAATTCCATCGGATCGGATGCCGCAAAGGGCAGCACCCCGGTCAGCATTTGGTAGAACGTGACGCCGAGCGAATAGAGATCGCTCCGGGAATCGATCGAGCGGTTCATCCGCCCGGTCTGTTCTGGGGCCATGTAGGAAAGCGTCCCGGCGATCGCTTCCGGAGCGTCCGGCGCCTGCCGCTCGCGCGGCATGCGCGAGGAAACGCCGAAGCCGGTCAGCCGGACGTGGCCGGTCGCGCAGTCCCACAGAATGTTCGTGGGCTTGATGTCCTTGTGGACGAGGCCGCGACCGTGCACGCCACCGAGTGCCGCCGCGATCGCCGCCGCGAGGGGGAGAAAGTCGCGCAACTCCATCGGCCGGCCGAGCAGGCGGTCGAGCGGTTCGCCGCCTGGATCCTCGAGCACCAGGATGGGGCGTCCTTGATCGCGCACCAGTTCGATCGGGCGAGCCGCCCAAGCACCGTCCAACTCGTCCCGCAACCCAAATTCGTGCGTGAACCTGTGGAGGATGGCGGGTGTGGGAGGGTCGTCGTGCGTGAGAACTGCGAGAATCGGCCTCCGGGTTCCGTCGGTGTGCTCGCGCTCGCCGCGAAAATAGGCGCGCTCGCCGTCCTCCCACGCGGGTTGGAGGCGCGCGTCGCCCTCGGGGGCGATACCCAAAACTGACGTCATCTCCAAGGCTCCTCTGTCAGGCACCGGCGTCCACTCGACCTCTCGACAGAGACCAAGCCTGGCGTGGCATTGTCACGCTAACCAAGTCTGGCAGCGTGGCCCGAGCGGGTCGAGAGCGGCGGCATGAAGCCGCCGCCGGATCCCTGCTACCGCCATCGCTTCCCAGCCGAGATATCTGCTGCGCTGCCTGGCCGTACCACGTGTTCAGTCGCAGCCCGCGGGACGTTGAACTGCTCCTGGCTGAACGCGGCGTCGCGGTCTAGGCTGCTAATGATCAGCCGCATTGATCTCGAAAATCGCGGGCAAGGACGCGGCCACGCCCAAATCCGGGTGCGCGAGTCGCACCTGCGCGCGGGCCGTCGCCCGCACTGCTCAGAGAGCGGCCGAAGAGGCCCCGCCTCATGCTTTCCTTGTCGAAAGGTCTGCCGAGGGCTACCGTCGGCAGTCTAGCGATGAAAAGGGCGGTCCTCAGAGTCGCTGAACTTGCTCGCGCTGGAGGAATTGCCACGGGCATTTCGATCTCCCGCATCGTCTTCCTGGCAATTGTCGTCGCGATCATGCTGGCCACTTTCTCTGCTGAAGTGGCAGCAGCAGAACCGAAGCCACCCGAAATGCCGCCCAAAGTTTCGCAGTTCGTCAAGGAAACCTTGGACGTGTGGGGCGCACGCATAAAGGATTTCGTTAGCACACCGGAAGGCAAGATGTGTCCCACATCACCGGTCATGACCCTTCCCGCTGCCTCGGGCCGCCCTTCCTGGATCAGCCTCCCGCCGATTGGATGGATTGGTTTCAGTCCGATAATGCATGAGCGAGGTACGGTAGACTTTCGTCCATTCGATAATCAACGCCGCTGTGATTGTCCGCGAACTCTTCGTAGCGGTGAGCAATGCCGAGCTGGTTAAGACGACGAACAAACCTGCGAGCACCGTATAGCAGATTGAACTGATCCTTCTCACCGCAGTCGATATAAAGAGCTTTCAAACGTCTCAAATTGTCACCTAGTATCCCAATCGCAATAACCGGGTCGTGGCGCATCCAATTGGCCCACCTGTCCTCGATCACTTCGCAGGTGTCGAATGTAACCGGCAACCGCATGCCAAGGAATTCAGACGGATCTGGATCGTAGGTTGCCGCCATCCCCAGCACATTAAGGGCGGTGAAGATGCCGTCCGGCCGCTTCTTTGCTTCCTCGACCCCTAACCACCATTTTTCGATGGAGTTGTTGCAAGCAGCGAGCGTCCGCAGCGTAGCCGGCATGTCAGGCAGGTAGCATAAGTCGAACCCCATATCGCCAGAGTGGCATGCAGCAGCGGCCCATACATCCGAGTGTCGCAAGGCATGGGTGATGGCTCCGTAGCCGCCAGAGCTTTTCCCGAACACCCCGCGACGCCCCCCGCCACCACATCCGAACTTGCGCTCAATAACCGATAGCATCTCGTCGATTAGGAAGTTTTCCCATGCCCCCGTCGCGGTCGAGTTGACATATTGATTACCGCCGATACGAGTAAAGCAGTCCGGAAAGGCAGCGACGACTGGCGGCATGAGATGCTCGCCGATAAGCCGATCGAGGCGTTCAGGCAGATTCTCTTGGAAAGCGACCCAATTGGTATGGGACAGTCCGCTGCTGGTCGTGCCGACCAAGTCGACTAGCAGGGGCAGCCCGCGACCGTCGTGTCCGGCGGGGACGTAGACATCGACGGAGCGGGCCGTGGGATCGCCGAGAACGTTTGTCTTCAGGACTTCGCTCTCGATGACGACACGGTGGATAGTGCCCATCGGGCCAAAAAACTTACGCATTCTCCGTCCTTTTCGAGCGATGGGATGCTGCCGCACCGGATCAAACCATGACGGCGGGGCAGAAGGGGCATTGCGCCTTATGCCAGACCGCCGCGGAGCGGCGTATGCCCCGGTCGGCGATGCATAGACAGCACTGCGGGGCGGTTTTCGAGAACTGTCCGCCAAAACGCCTGCTGGTCCCTTCGCCGCGATGGGCCACTGTCCATCCTAGCGAGTTTATCCACGTCGGAGCAGCCTCGGTTGCGACCTGCCGCTGCCACCAACGTGAAATTCCCTACATGACGACAGCCGAGATGAAATGCGACATTTCTCATTGGCGATCTGCACAAAAACCAGCGACCAGACGATGATAGGGTTGATGTCAGCCGTCACGAAGGCGGCAATGCGTAGGCAAGCTGCAAAATCAACTATCAACCGATTTATCCACAACCCTGCGTGGCTTCTGCCGATGTCAGCGTCTTGAACCATTTTCCAGCCGCCGCGGCCGCAGCGGGCGGCCACCGCACTGGGTACGCTGTCCTATTCTGCGGCCTTGGAGTCCGACGATGTATCGATCCCGAGCTCACGCCGCACGTGAGCAAACCTGCCCGGATCGGTGAAGCGCCTGTCCGCGATCATCCGCCGCAGAGCGACAAGCCCCGCCTCCGTGAAAAACAGCCGCGGGAGTTTGGTCGCCTGGTCAAGCCGCATCAAACCCCGCTCGATCAGGGTCTTGGCGGGTGGCGGCAGCTTTACCTGGCCCTTCTGCGGACCACCGCGCCAGGTTTTCAGCTGAAACCCGTCGGCAACCGCCGGAAACGTGCCGAAGAACTGGTCCAGTTCACGGCGGATGTATTCGCGCTCGCGGGTGGTCAACGCCGCCTCGCCGGGGTTCTCGGATACGGTCATCGCGTCCCTATAGCACGCAAGCAAGCCCAACTGCTGCAGGACCAACCGTCGATAAACGCGGCATCATCAGCCTGAACAAACGGGCCCGGCAAAGTCGTGTTCCTATCTTGTTCTCCGCCCCCCGAATCGGCTATATTGTTGATGATGATCAACACGACATTCACGCACGAGGTAGGTGACGATCCGGTGCCGCGGCGTCGGGTTCGGCGCCTGGCGCTCTGGCCCCTGTCGGTGCGCTTTTGTTGGCTGATGAGTCAGCACGTCCGAATACCGTGACAGACGGTAGTTAATGGAAGATGACTGCCGCCACGTTCCCGCAGCCCGACGCAGTGACTACCGATCCGACCGTCTTCCGCCCAATTGCGCTGTGTCCAGCCAACCAAGCGGTCGCAATTGCGCTCAGGGGATTGAGAATAGTACCTTTATGCTAGGCGCTTTATTGAGGGAGGCTCACATGCGCCCAGCTGTCCTCGTCTGGGGGGTATCGCTCGCGCTCTGCGGATGCGTGTCGGTCGGAAGCCACGGTAGCGGGCGGCAACCGGCGCCCAACACGACTATCGTGGTACCGCCCGGATCGACGGTCCAGCCTTCACCCGGGGCAAGCTCCACGCATTGACCGGTATACCGCGCGAGTTGGTGACCATCTTCTGCTTTGGCAGCAGCTCGCCGATGGGCTGAGCTGCGACGAGGACGAAGCGGCGTTTCGAGGAGGCGCTGCGACGTCGGCGCGGTCGCGGCACCAGCCGAAGCCTGAACTTGAACCGAAGCGGTGGAAGTCGAAGGGCGAATAGCCTACCCAACCAGAGAGTCCGCGAGGACCCTTCCAGCTAATTGTGAGCCGTCCCGTTCTCAGCGAGCGTCGTTACGAGGTCAGACTCTCCAGGTTAGCGGCACTCTCGATCGTTTTCACTTCATTCGCGGCCGGTCGCCGTGTGCGCCGAATTTCAGTCGGCGGTCTGCCGTAGACTTCGGCAAAGACGGAGTTGAACCGGCGTAGACTGCCAAAGCCCGCCTGCATCGCGATCTCGGCCATCGGCAGGCTCGTCTCGTCGATGAGCCGTTTGGCCCGCTGCACCCGTGCGGTCCTGGCCACCTTCGCGGGACTTGCTTGCAGGTGACGGACGAATAGCCGCGTCAGTTGCCTTGCCCCTACACCGAGGCGCGCAGCGAGGCGTTCGACGGTAGCCCCCTCCCCATCGAGCGCGCCGTCCTCGACGATAAGCCGCAGCGCTCTTTCAACTGTCGCCCTGCTGCCGATCCATGCGCTGCAGAACGGAGCAGTCTCAGGCCGGCACCGCAGGCAGGGACGGAAACCCGCCGCTTCGGCCGCCGCGGCTGACAGAAAGAACGAAACATTGGCGGACCGGGCGGGGCGCACCGGACAGACCGGACGGCAGTAAATACCGGTGGTGTGAACGCCGGTATAGAACCGCCCGTCATAGACCGGATCTCGCGCCAGGCGCGCCCGGTCGCATTCCGCAAAGTCGAGCGACATGGACACGATAATACTCATCCCCATTCCCAGGCCTAATGCCTTTCGGGGATGGAGTCCGGTTTTGGCCAGCGATAGCGACCACCTTCCACTACATCTGACTGCAGGAATTCGGGGCGGTGTTCGCCTGTCTTAGCCAGCTTGGCACGAACTCGGATGGTCGCGCGGAATACGACCAGCGCGATAGGGGAAAATAGCGCCCCGTAGGCAGTAACAGCGGGAGGTACGATTGCAGCAGCATCGAACCATCGAAGTCGGTGACGCGACGCTGGAATGCACACTTCGCGGTTCGGGCGCACCAGTCGTGTTGCTCGCGAACGCAGGCTGTAGCACCGGCTATTTTGGCCATCTGGCGAGCGTGCTGGTAACCGCAGGGTTCCAGACGATCTCGATTGATATGCGTGGCGTCGGAGGCAGTCGCGGTTCTCTCGACGGCGCGACCTTGCACGATCTGGCCGGTGACGTCGCTGGCGTCATTAGGGCGATCGGCTGTGGTCCGGTACACCTGGTCGGACATGCTTTCGGCAACCGGATCGCTCGCTGTCTGGCAGTCGATCAGCCCCCGCTGGTTCGCAGTGTGACGCTGCTCGCGGCGGGTGGCCTCATCGGGCCTTCGACACCGCTCGGGACGTCCTTTCGCAGTGCGACGCAGGCCAAGATGAACGGCAGCGATTGCGTCACCACGCTGGGCGCGCGCTGGCTCTCGCCAGCATCCGATCCCAAGGTACTGGAACAGGTCGAATGCTGGCCCGCGGTCCTTATCGCGCATCTCGCGACCAACCGGAACGTGCCCCTCGAATATTGGTGGAGCGCCGGCACCGCCCCCCTTCTCGTGATCCAGGGCCTCGATGATGCAGCGGCGCCGCCGCGGAATGGGCATACGCTGCGCGAGCAGTTGGGCGAGCGCGTGCGGGTCGTCGATCTACCCCATCCCGGGCACTTTCTGCTGTTGGAACAGCCGGAAGCTGTTGCGCGGGCCGTGTCTGAGTTTCTTCAAGGGTCCCACCCATGACCGACATCATCTTACACCATTACGACATTTCTCCTTATTCGGAGAAAGTTCGGACCGGGCTTGGCCTCAAGGGCCTTGCCTGGGCATCGGTCGAGCTTCCCGTCATCATGCCGAAACCGAATCTGACGGCGCTGACGGGGGGCTATCGCAAGACGCCGGTTCTGCAGATTGGCGCGGACATCTATTGCGACAGCCAGTTGATCATGCGCGAACTCGAGCGCCGGTACCCCACTCCGAGCTTTTATCCCGCCGGCCACGGCGCAGCGGACGCGCTTGCCTGGTGGGCCGAGAAGACAACCTTCAGCCCGGCTGTCGGCATCTTGTTCGCGAAGAAACCCGAAGCGTTGCCTGAGGGGTTTCTCGAAGACCGCACCAAGTTTTCTGGTCGGAATATCGATCCCATCGCGATGATGGCGGCGGTGCCCAACCTGCTTGATCAGCTGCGCGCGCATTTCGATTGGTTGGATCAGATGCTGGCTGACGAGCGCTCGTTCTTGCAAGGCCCTGGCGCTGGCCTCGCCGATCTCGCCGCCTATCATCCGGTTTGGTTCTTGCGACAGAATTTCGGATCGGCGGCGCCGCCGCTCGACGGCTTTCCGAGGCTCCTGACCTGGGCTGAGCGCATTGCGGCTATCGGCCATGGCAGCCGAAGCCAAATGAGCGCGCAACAAGCGCTTGATGTAGCAAGGGATGCGACATCGACCGCCAGGGCGACCGTCGATTCGCGGGATCCCATCGGTCGCAAACCTGGCCAGACCGTTACCGTCACGCCGGACGATACTGGACGCGACCCGGTTGTCGGTGAATTGGTCGCCTCGGACGTCCATGAGATCGTGATCCGACGCAGTGATCGTGAGATCGGCGAGGTTTGCGTGCATTTTCCACGCGCCGGCTTTGTCGTTGCACCGGCATAACCGGTAGTGCGCCGGAGCCCAACTCACCGGCGGCCGCAAGGTCTGGTTTTCCGGTTAACTCGTCGACAGTCTTCCAGCATCGACGGTTGCGGGGGTAGGATCGACGCGCCAACCTGGGCTGTCATAGAATTTCCCTTATCTGTGGCCGCCACAGTCGCACCTTCGTGACTGGAAGCACACTGCAATACCAAGGCGAAAACGCCGACAGGAGAATCGGGCGCGGCCGAGCATGATTGCCGACGGGTGGAAACCAAATATCCCCCACCAAGGCTCTGCAAGACCACTGCACGGCAAGGCGAGCTGCCCCGATGCGTGACGAGAGCTCCACGGCCGGCGTGTGGCCGGGGCCAAACGAAACCCCGCTTGGCCTCTGGACAGCCTGGATCGACCAAGCGTTCAGGGCGTGGCCCGGCGCCACAATGCCGCCCCATGGAATCCCCGCACAAGCTCGGTGGCAGACGATGTCGCCAGAACGGTTAGCCGGCGGGTTGCTCGAAGCCGGCGCAAAACAATTGGGGGCAACGCTAGCGGGAAACCCTCTGCTGCGGGCGACCGAGGAAGCACTCAACACGAACCCGCTGCATGATATCGTGCCCGTCAACTGGGCGGAAATGTTCCGGGCTCTTCGCGCGGTTTGGTTCTGGTCCGCGAGCCATCCGCAGCGTGCTCTTATCATCGGTGCCGATGCCAACCTGCGTGCATGGCACTCAACGATGGAGGTCTGGAACGACGCCTGGCAGCGCTGATGGAGCCTGCGAAACCCCGAGCCGAAACCCGCCAGCGGCGCCGACAAGCGGTTCGGCGCGGCTGAATGGGTGGGCAATCCTTGCTACCGCCTGCTGAAGGAGCTGTATCTGATCGTATCCGACTGGCTTCTTGGCCAAGCACACGAAATGGACGACCTCACGTGGGGACAGCGGCAGCACCTGGATTTCAACCTCCGCCAGTTCGCGGACGCCACCAGCCCGACCTTGCTGCTCGCCACCAATCCGATCGCGCTGCACCGGGCGATGGAGACGGGCGGTGTCAGTCTTGCAGACGGAATGCGCAACCTGCTGCATGACCTGAAGCAAGGCCGACCGAGTATGGTGGATGGGGACGCCTTTGCCCTCGGCCGCAATCTGGCGCTTTCGCCCGGCAAGGTGGTCTACCGCAACAAGCTGATCGAACTCATTTATGGGCCCCAAAGCGAACTCGTGCACAGCATCCCGCTGCTGATTCTGCCACCATGGATCACGATGCATCGGGATTGCGCCACGAAACCATGAACACGCTGAAGCCTTGATCGACCAAGTGCCGTACGATGCTGTTCTTCGGCTGCAGGTCGGGGATATAGTACTTATTGATAGAGGAGACGTGCATCACGGATTATCTGGATCTGGGTCCGCTGGTGGCCAGCGATGTGGTACGCGGGATCACCGGTAGTCGCACCGTGAACGTCATGGGCTACTGCATCGGCGGCACCCTGCTGGCGATGACGCTGGCCTGGTTGGCCACGCGAAATGATAACCGCTTCGGGGCGGCGACGTTCATCGTGTCACTGCTAGACTTTTCCAAGGTCGGCGACACCGCCGTGTTCTTGAGCGAACCGACAGCAGTGGACTTCATCGAGCAGCAAATGCTGGAGCGCGGCTACCTCGGCAGCCGCGTGATGTCCAACATGTTCAATCTGCTGCGCAGCAATGACCTCATCTGGTCAAACGTCGTCAACAACTATTTGCTGGGCCAGAAGCCGCCGGCATTCGACCTCCTGTATTGGAATGCCGACGGAACTCGGATGGCGCGCGCAGCGCATAGCTGGTACCTGCGCAACACCTATATCGAGAACGATTTGGTCGTCCCGAACAAGGTTCGACTCAAGGGCGAGACGCTCGAGCTTGGCCGGATTTCGCAGCTGCCGGGCCGCGAAAGCTGCCGATGGTCGCCATGGCTTCAACCTCCGTGCTGATCGGGCCGCTGATTAGGTTATCGTAGATCACCCCAACGCCAACCCGCTCTCCGCTCCTCAAAGGAAGCAATGATCTCCCTCAGCCGCTCTTGCTCGGATTTTACATGCGTTCGGAATTCTCTTACCGGGATTTGATCGACCGCAGACCGGACACGCTACTTCGCCGTCGTGAGCTATTGCGGTTGCAAACGCACTCACAGAGTGCAGCACTTCCAGTTCTTCGTTAATCAATGGCTCGACTGATCCTGCGAGCATAGCGTTTGCATTTCGTACTGCTTGAAGAGCAACAGTAAGGTCAGTATTGGCTACCGCACTCAATGCGATGTGGCGTCGGTTCTCCATGGAGAGTACGATTATCCGCTCAGCGATCGCTGCTTCCACATCATCGCAGCAAACAAGGATACTGGTGGAAGGTGATTTGGGGCAGTGCTTTGAATGCAAAGCCGTCACGATTTCTTTGATCTTATCTTTGCCATCGGTGCCAAAGACCT
>Ga0335074_10007056_pt1 | contig 15575 bp, 13 predicted proteins | sample Lox_Sample_23_FD_206715 | JGI IMG/M metagenome (GOLD analysis project Ga0335074, IMG submission 206715) | Soil microbial communities from Loxahatchee National Wildlife Refuge, Florida, United States - Lox_Sample_2.3 | ecosystem: Environmental > Terrestrial > Soil > Wetlands | place: USA... | reverse complement strand
ACCCGCCGTGTCTGGCTCCAGGGCGTCGCACCGAAGCCGCGGGCCGTGCCGGCGGCGAAATGAGCACGCGCCGCGCGGGCTGCGTTCAGGCCATCGTCGCCGCGAACACCCGGGCATAGTTGCCGCCGAGCACCTTGCCGACGTCGGCGGAACTGAACCCGACGGACAGCATCGCCTCGGCCAGATCGGGCAATTGCCGATAGTTGTCGAACACCGAGGACCCGACCAGCCCGAGCATGTCGCTGCCCAGCCCGACATGGTCCACGCCCGCCACGTCGGCCATGTGCGCCATGCCGGTGGCCATCGCCGTCAAATCCGGAAATATCGACCCGGGCGGCCACACCCCGATCACACCCCCCGTTTGCGCGACCAGCCGCGCGTGGTCGGCCGTGATGAGCCGGGTAAACTGACGCGGCTTCCCGGTCAGCGACGTGTGTGACAGGATCAACGGCCTTGTGGTGACCGACGCGGCCCGCTTCACCAGGTCGAACGTCCCGTGTGCAACATCCACCACTACGCCCAGCCGGTTGCAGCGGCGGATCACCTCGGCCCCGGCGTCCGTCAGGCCGCCATGCTCGGATTCCTCGGTCTGGATGTCGCCGAGTTCGTTCACCCGGTAATGCGTGAGCTGCAAATGGCGAAGCTGCCAGCGCTGATACGCCTCGTCGACGCGATCCGGCTGGCCTTCCAGGAAATCACCGCCCTCCGATGCCACGATCGCTGACGGTGTGGCGCCGCGCGCCGCCCGCAGCGACGCAGCGCCGGTGATCACCGCCAGCTTCTGCTGAGCCATCAGCGCGTGCAGCCTTTGGAAGCTGCGCTGGGACCAGGCGTACAGTTCGCCCGGCTCGGGCGCGCGGTAGGGGCGGATACGGCCGTTGACGACATGGTGCGTCGGCTTGTCCGCGATGATGGCGAAGCACACCGCCGCCATCCCGCCTTCGGCCATTGGCGCGGCGACCTGATACAGGTTGTCGTCGCCCAGCTCGGCGTGGCCGATGTTGCCGGCATGGCTGTGCATGTCCACGGTGGCGATGCCATCGATGGCGGCGCGTGCCTGGGCCTGGCGCTGCCGGGCCAGCGCCGGCTGCTGCGGCGCGGCCACCGCGGCCAGGCACATCAGCGGCGCGCCGCGTAGCACAAAACGCCGGCCGACCCTGGACCAGCCTGCGGGTTCCGCGAGCCGCGCCTCGTGCAGTTGGTAACGCCACGGGGTGTTCGCGTCGGGGCATCGCCGCCATCGCCCGGTCAGCCGGACCGGTCGGCCGGAGATCGGCACCGGGGACGCGGCAAACACCTCCACCGCGGCGAGCGGATGCCGCGGCAGGCAGCCGGCGCAGCACGGCGGCTCGGCAAGGAGCAGGCAGTGGCTGGCTTGCGCGACCGGAAGCGGTGTGGCGAGGAAGCCGCCGAGTTCGCTGATGCTCTCGCTGGCATCGTCGGCACGCGGGGTGCCGAGATCCTCCCAACGCAGCCGCATGATTTCCTCCCTGTCCGCTGACGATCAATGAAGCACAAGTCATGCAAACCAGGTGAGGCCACGCTGTGCTGCGGGGTCAGCCGCCGGCTGCGGGGCCGGGCGCCGGCAGCGCACGCGCACCGGCTCAGGAACCCGCACAGGGATGCCACGGCCGGCTGACGGGCTGGCCCACGTTGGGCCGCTGCAAGCGAAGTTCCAGCGTTGTCCTAATTCGCGCAGGGATGACGGCCCGCATGACACGGAAATCACAGCGCCGCAAGTGCATCCCGCGCACACCTGTCTGCCAGTGCAATCGCGCAGTTCAAATTGACGCTGCTAACAAAACAAAGGGGGGCTTCAGCTATGAAAGTGGAATATTATCAGGAGGGGACCGTCGTCGCCTACAATGCCAATTCACCGAAGGGCATCGGCATTGATCTCGACGGCTTTATAGCACGGGCGCAACGCGCCACCCGTACAATCGGATATACCGGCGTAAAGAACCTTGCTGAGAAACTGACGACGTCGTATGGCGACGGCAAGATCTGCGCCCTTCTCCTGGTGGATCATGGAGCCGCCGGTATCCAAGGCGTTGGAAGCGGGACCGGACATGACCTGACTGAGTTCAAGAACTTCAACGCCGTGCATTTCGGAGTATCAGGAAAGGTTGAAGCGGCACTCCCCGTGCTCGCTGGCGAGGCGGCTGGACGTAAGCCGGCGCCATCGGATGTCATGTTGGCACTCCACGCCTACGGCATGTCGGGAGTCATCGATTTTCAGGCGCCGTACCTGAGAGCCATGGCGAGATGCATCGCCAGGTCAGGTGTCCTGTTTCTGTGCGGGTGCTCCGTCGCGCAAGAAGACGGCGCAAAGATGATTCGTGATATCGCTCTCTATTTTCAGAATTGTATCTCGGTGGTGGCGTCCAATAACTATGTCACGTGGATCGACGGCCCGGCGAAGAACACGTTCAAGCCGGCCATATGGGTCAGCGGGAAGGCGCGGCCAATGCGGCCCTATGACCTTGTAGGCTTCATGGGCGGCCGCGTTCTGCTGAGCGAGGAGCTGCAATGGATCATCGACAACACAGTCATCACGGAGAGCGCACGTACCCCGCGTCGCCGCGGCAAGTGAACGCCGGTCTGCGGTGCCGCGGCGCAGCGTGACGTTCAGTGCCCGCGCGTGAGCTTGCGGATGCGGTGGTTCTCGCTGTCACCGACATAAAGCGCGCCATCCGGCCCCACAGCCGCGCCATGCGGCCGTGCGAGCTGCGCCGCCGCAGCCGGGCCGCCATCGCCGCCCGGCCCAGCGGTGCCAGTGCCGGCGATCGTGGTCACGATCCAGCTGTGTGCATCGATGCGGCGAATCGCATGGTTCTCGGTATCGACGATGAACACGCTGCCATCCGTATCCACCGCCATTTCCTTCGGCGCATCGAACACCGCCTCGCGCGCATCGGCGCCATCGCCGGCATAGCCACGCGCACCGGTTCCGGCGGCCGTATGAATGATGCCCTCGTGCACCCGGCGCAGACTGCTGCCGCCGCGTTCAAGGATGTACAGCGCACCATCCGGAGCCAGTGCCACCGCGCGCGCGCCGAAGACGCCCGCACGTGCAGCTGGGCCGCCGTCACCGTCGTGCCGCGCCTCGCCGGTGCCAGCGAACGTGCTGATGACGCCGGTCGCCAGGTCCACCACGCGCACCCGATGGTCGGCCACATCGGCAATGAAAAGTTGTCCCTGGTTCGCATCGAGTGCCAGCCCGTTCGGCTCCGCGAGACCAGCCGAGGCGGCCGGCCCGCCATCGCCACTGAATTTTCCTGAGCCATCGCCGGCCAGGGTGCTGATAATCCCGGGCGGCTCGATGCGCCGCACCCGCTTGTTCAGCCGATCGGCGAAATAGATCGTTCCGCCGGCATCCACCACCACACCGTACGGTTGATTCAGCAGGGCCTGCGTTGCCTCACCGCCATCGCCGGCAAACCCCGGCCCGCCGGTGCCCGCGACGGTCGAGATGATTCCCGTCCGCGCATCCACGCGCCGGATGCAGTGATTGTACGTGTCGGCGAAGATCAGGTTGCCATCAGCGTCGAAGCAAAGATCAAAGGGATTGTTCAGCAGCGCCTCGCGCGCAGGTCCACCGTCGCCGGCATAGCCAGGCTGACCCGTCCCCACCACGGTTGTGATCATCCAAGCCTCTGTTGTCATGACACGATCCCCCTCGCCGCCACGATGGTTGTCGCCTGCGTCCTGTCAAGCGTAGGATCACGGCAACATGCACGAAGCCGGAGGGACGATTGATGGACATGCAGACGACCGCCGCGACGGACCGCGCCGAGGCGGGCAGCCTCTACGCCAAACTGGAAGAGCGCATCATCATGCGCGACCAGGTGGGCGCCAGTGATGTCTATTACGACCTGATCCGTGCCGGCCGGCCGCTGAACGAAATCGTCGCCGAGGCGATCCGCATCCATGCGCCGTACACGCATGTGCCATACCATGAACGCATTGATGACGGCTACCCCAATTTCGTCAATAACGACCACTGCCTGCTGAGCGCGCGCGCCACGTTGAACCTGACGAAGATGCTGCCATCGCATCTGTCGATGCTGCCGATGGCGCAGACGATCTGGTACATCCCCAGCGGGCTCGATATCTGGAACCAGAAGATCAACAAGGCGCCGGGCCACTACACGCGGATGCGCGGCAATATCGGCAAGCAGGAAGCGCCGCCCGCGCCGGCGGTTTACTGGCCAGACCAGGAACCGTTGCGCGAAGTCGCGCCGTTGCGGGAGCGTCTGAACAACTGGATGACGCTGGTCCATCGCGGTCAGGTGATCGACGCCTATCGCATGTTCCTCGGCCTGATGGAGGAAACCGCCAACCGCAAGGAAGTACTGGCCGAGATGTGCTTCGCCGGCCTGATGGACGTGCAGGACAGGATCTTGCACAACCGTTCCTATACGACCGGCCACAAAGCATATCGCGCGCGTTCGACGGTCGAAATCGGCACCGCCATCGGCTGGGACAACGCGCATCACGTGGTCTATGCCGGCGCGCTCGACATCGCGGTGGGGCCACGCTGGTACTCGACCTATGAACTCGCCTGCAACCTGGTGAAGATGCATATCGAGGGCGAGGGCCTGCACGCCGTGCCCTATGGTGGCGTCAGCGAGGCCGAAGCCGCGATGCTGCGCAACACCGGCGAGGTCACGGCGGAAGATTCCTCGGAGTTGATCCGCGCCGCCATCCGCGACGACGAGATGGTCGCGCTGGACGTGCTGACTCGGTTGATCAAGGCCGGCAGGAATCCGCGGCGGCTGCTGGATGCGTTGCAGATCGGCTGCGCGCAGGTGGTGCTGGAGACGCGGGCCGGCGACTATTTCAACATGCCGCACCACTGCTATGAGTACCTCAACACGCTCGGCTGGTTCTGGGACAATTTCGATCATCCGCGCCGGCTGCGGCTGCTGTATGTCGCGACCTCGTTCCTCAACCGCACCGCCTACTGCCAGCGCGGACTCGGCGAGGCCTATGCCTTCACCGCCAAGGCACCGGCAGGCGCCGACCGCATGAGCATGACGCAATTGCTCCAGCGCGTGGACGCCGCGGTGTGTTCGCTGAATGGACAGGAGAGCGTCGATTGGACGCAGGCCTATCTGGACAGCGGCGCCGACCGCGCGCCGCTGGTGCAATGCATCGCGCTGACCGCGACCAAGCTGGGCAACGATCCACATAACCAGGAAATCGCCCAGTGCATGCTGATGGATTATGGCGTCAGCCAGCATCCGTCACGCGACAGGCTGCTGCTGTCAGCCGCCTATCACACGGCGATGCATCGCAAATACGGCGATCCGCTGGAGCCGGCACGGCGCTTCGGCCAGGCCTTGGGTTTCTCCGAGCTGCAGTGACGGGGCTGGTGCGATGACATTGTCGATCAGGCCGGTCGATCCGGTGTCTCGCCCGTTCTTCGCGGGCGAGGTCTCCGGCATCGACATCACGCAACCGCTGTCGCGCGAGTACGCCGCGGCGATTTCGGCGGGCATGGATGAGTTCGGCGTGCTGGTGTTCCACGGTCAGCACTTTACGGACGAAACGCAACTTGCGTTCAGCCGCAATTTTGGCGCGCTGGAGCAGGCCACCGGCGACATCAACTTCGGAAAAGCCGATCGCCGCGGCTTGCCGGACGAGGTGAACGACATCTCCAACCTAGACCGGAACAATCAGGTGATGGCCCGCGACGACCGCAAGCGGTTGTTCTCGTTAGGCAACAGACTCTGGCATTCGGATTCGTCGTTCAAGGCGGTGCCGGCGAAATATTCCCTGCTGTCGGCGCGGGTGATTCCGGCGGCCGGCGGCAATACGGAATTTGCCGACATGCGGGCGGCGTACGATGCGCTGGACGACGATACGAAAGCGGAATGCGAGAGCCTGATCTGCGAGCACAGCCAGATCTATTCCCGCAGCATTCTGGGGTTCACCGATTTCTCCGACGACGAGCGCCGCCGGTTCGCGCCGGTGCAGCAGCGCCTGGTGCGGCGGCATCCCTCGACCGGACGAAAATCCCTGTTCCTTGCCTCGCACGCCGGGACGATCGTCGGCTGGCCGATGCCGGAGGCGCGCATGCTGCTGCGCGATCTGACAGAGCATGCGACCCAACGCCGGTTCGTTTACGCGCACGTTTGGCGGCCGTGGGACCTGGTGATGTGGGACAATCGCGCCACCATGCACCGTGCCCGGCCGTTCAATGCCAGTGAGGTGCGGGACATGCACCGCACGACGGTGGCGTGCGAGCAATCGACGATGGCGGAGGCTGCGTAGGCTGGCGGAGCCGCGGTGGCGGCGTAGGCAGCCCGTGCCTGCGGTGATGCCCATGCGCGTTGCTGTCGCCGCAACAGTCGTTCTGGGCGCTTCATTCATGGCGTACGCGTCGCGCGCCGAGGATGTGCCGCGGGCCGACGCGCTTGTGGTCGTCACGCCGCAGGCGGCGGACAGCAAGCAGCCCTTGCTTGGTTATCTCGCACGGCCCGATCTGCCGGGGCGCCTGCCCGCCGTCGTTGTCCTGCATGGGTGCGACGGATTCCACCCCAATATGCCGCTGTGGGCCGCCCGGCTTCGTTCGTGGGGCTACGTCGCGCTCGCCATCGACAGCCTGACACCGCGACATATCCGCAACGGATGCTCAGATCATGCGGGCGGTATTGAGGAGCCGGTCGATGCACTCGCGGCGCTGCGCTATCTCGTGGCGCTGCGTTTCGTCGATCCGACGCGCATTGCGGTGCTGGGCTTTTCCCGCGGCGGCGGTGCCGCCCTGGCCGACGTCGAGAAGCTTGGCCCCGCGCAGTATTTCCCGGCGAGCTTCCGCGCAGCAATTGCGTATTATCCTGATTGCTCTGGAATATCGGACGGGTTCCAGGCACCCGTCCTGATCCTTGCCGGCAATCAGGACGACTGGCTGCCGGCACAGGCCTGCCGGGACATGGACAGGCAGGCGGCGGGCAAGGGCGCACCCATTTCGCTGGTGATCTATCCCGGTGCCACCCATGCTTTCAACGTCAACGCGCCGCCCCGCATCTATCTCGGCCACGCCCTGCGATATGACCCGCAGGCGACACAGGACGCCGAACAACGTACGCACGCCTTCCTGCATGACATGCTGGCAGACTCCAATGCATCGATGGCCCATGCCGATATGCTGCGGGACCGGTCGGCGAAAGGACCCGAAGGCGGGGCGACAACTCGCTGAACGACGCCCGCGCTGCCACGAGGTGCCTTCCTGCCATGGCGCCTTGTGTCCGCACGACGTGTACACAATCCGCGCAAGCGCCAATACCAAGCCGCTCACTATGCAAGACCCTGTCCTGCCGGCGACGGGCAGACTTTGGGAACCGCAAGATAAACGCAAATAAACGCCGATCAGTCCGTGCCGCGCATTTTCTTTTCTGCGTTCGTCTGCATTTACCTGCGGTTCAGATTCTTCCTATGAACTGCGCACCACCCGGGAGGGACCGAGGCCTTCCACCTCGGCCCACCACGTCGAATGACCTGCACGCGCCTACTGCGCCGCAGCCTGCGCCTGGGCGACCGCCTCGTAGGGGAAGCGCTTCACCTTGTCCATGTTGAGCCCCTCGATGCGCAGCAACCGCGTCGAGCCCTCGCGGCGCGGAGAATGCAGCACGCCGATGTCGTACAGATGCGCATCGCCCGGCCGCATCGCATAATCCTTCACCCAGCGCGCCTTGCCCGGCTTGCCGTCCGATGGACGCTCCATGCAGTCCCAGTCTGTCATGATCGTTTCGCCAGCAGCCTGGCCATAGATCGCCCAGGACGGACCATGGTCATGCGGCTTGCTGCCCTTCGCGCCGGTATAGCCATGCGCCAGGATGGTGAAGCCCAGGTCGGGATCTTCGTACAGCACTTTCCGCTCCGGCGTCCCCTCCGGGATATAGGCCGCGACGAAATCCGGCTCGTGCAGCACGTCGCTGACCAGCTTGCACACCATCTGGCGGCCTTCGCTGCCGGGACGGCTCTGCAAGGCGTCGCGGCAGCTTGCGGCGAATTGCTCAATGGTTGTCATCGGCCGTGTCTCCCTGTTGTCACGTCATTACCGACGATACGGGTAGCAGCGCGCCCGGTCCAGCGTCAGGCCATAATGCTCGCCCAGCGCCTTGATGGCGTCGCCATGATCGGCGTAAGGATCGGCGTTGCCGGGCCCCACGATGATGCAGCCGAAATTCGCATCGCGCTTGCCGCCCGGCGGCAGCATCGCGGTGACCAGCGGAACGCCGTCCTCGTCGCGCAACGTCAAGAACAGTGGCATCGCGCGCTTGATATGCGCTTCCTTGCCGATGTCCTGCTCTATGAAGACGGTGGACAGGGACCGGAAACTTTCCCCGGCCCGCTCCCGCTCGCGGCGGAAGTGCTTCTCCACGGCATGGCGCATTGCTTCGGATTCCGCCGCCGCTTCGCCTTCCGTGACGATGCGGAACCACGTGCGGTTGCCGGGCGCATCGCAAACGTATTCCATGCGCTGACCCCCTCTTTGATGCCTGGACGTTCCTTGCCGCCAGTCTAGGATGATCGGCGGCACCGAGCAAACACGGATGGGGGAAACATGGCGCTGCAACCGGATGGTCTTGCGGGAGAAAGTTTCGATTACGTGATTGTGGGCAGCGGCGCGGCAGGTTCGGTGCTGGCGGCGCGCCTGACCGAGGATCCCGGTGTCACAGTCTGCGTCCTGGAATGCGGGCCGCCCGACCGCCACCCCTTCATCCACATCCCTGGCGGCTTCATGAAGCTATTGTTCCATCCCGCCTACACCTGGCAGTTCAAGACCGAGCCCAGCGAAGGCACCGCCGGCCGCCAGATCTCCACCACGCAGGGCCGCACGCTGGGCGGGTCCAGCTCGATCAACGGCATGGTGTACAACCGCGGCCAGCGCGCCGATTTCGATTCATGGGCGCAACGCGGCAATCGCGGCTGGGGTTACGATGACGTGCTGCCGTATTTCCGGCGCACAGAGCATCGCATCAGCCCCGGCGGCGACGACCGCGTGCACGGCCGCGAGGGCGCGTTGCCGGTCACCGACATGGATTGGTTCCACCCCGTCTGCGAGGCATTCATCGCCGGCGCGATCGGCATGGGGATTCCCCGCTGCGCCGACTACAACAGCGGCGACCACCAGGAAGGCGTCGGCTATTTCCAGCGCGCGATCTATCGCGGCTACCGTCATTCGGCCGCGCGCGTCTTCCTGCATCCCGCGCGTGCCTCCGGCCGTTTGGACATCCGCACCGATGCCCGCGCCGCTCAGGTGTTGTTCGACGGCAAGCGCGCGGTGGGCGTGCAATATATCGACGACCGCGACCGCACCACGCAGCGCATCGTGCGTGCGCGGCGTGAGGTTATTCTGAGCTGCGGCACGGCGAACACCGCGAAGCTGCTGCAGATTTCCGGCGTCGGCCCAGCCGCGCTGTTGCGTGAGCTGGGCATGCCGGTGATTGCCGATCTGCCGGTGGGCGAGAGTTTCCGCGACCACTATTCCGTGCGCATCGTTGCGCGGGTGAAGAACATCCGCACCATCAATGAAATGTCGCGCGGGCTCGGGCTGGCGGGACAGGTGCTGCGCTGGGTGATGGGACGTCCGAGCATTCTGGCGGTGACTCCATCGCTGGTGCACTGGTTCTGGAAATCCCACGAGGCGCTGGATTTCCCCGACATGCAGGGGGTGTTCACGCCGGCGAGCTACAAGGAAGGGTTTATTGGTTTGCTCGACGATTACCCCGGCATGACCGCGGGCGTATGGCAGCATCGGCCGGAGAGCACGGGGTATGTGCGGGCACGGTCCACCGATCCGTTCCAGGACCCGGTGATCCAACCGAACTATTTGTCGGATCCGATGGATCGCCGCGTGTTGCTGGCCGGCATGAAACTGGCGCGCCGGTTGCTGCATACGCCGGAACTGGCACCGTATTTCGATGGCGACACGTTGCCCGGGCGGGACGTGCAAAGCGACGACGAATTGCTGGATTACGCGCGGCATTACGGGTCCACGGCGTACCATTTGATCGGCACGGCACGGATGGGGCCAGCGAGCGATCGCACCTCGGTGGTGGACGATCAGTTGCGCGTACACGGGCTGGACGGACTGCGCGTGGTGGATGCCTCGATCATGCCCAGCATGCCGTCGGCAAATACCTATTGCTCCACGATGATGATTGCGGAAAAGGCGTCGGACATGATCCTCGGCCGCGCACCGCTGTCGCCGGCAGAACCGTTGGCAGCCTAACAATGTGGGTGCATCTGATAAACCCGGGACTATTCGGCTTTACCAGGGATATGAGCGTAACCAGCGCTCGACGACTGTGTTTCCTGTTGGCGAATTCGATAAAGCGAAATTTTTTCAGATTGCCGGACCAGTTGCGAAGTTGCGCTAACTGCCGGACAGTACGCTGCCGGCCGGCAGCGGTTGGCGGCCGGCCGCCATCTCCATGGTGATGCGCGGTGCCGTTGCACGCCACTGCACGAACGCCGCACGCACGCGATCCAGGCGGCGATACTCTGCATCGCCGCCGCCATCTTCGATGGCGCGCAGCGCATGATAGGTCTCCGCAATCCAACCCGCGAGCGGCGGCTTGCCGACCGCGATCCGCGCGGGCGCCGCGTGGTGATGGCGCATCTGCGGGCGCAGGAAATCATCGACTGCCGCCGCAGCGGAATCGGGTGCCATCGGCCAGGCTAGGCCGGTTTCCGCGGCGATACGGGTCACCGCGCCGCGCCAATCCCGCAGAAGCCGATCATAGGACAAAAGGGCGCGCGGACGGGCGCGTGTCAGGTGCTCGGCTTCCAGCGAGTAGTGCAGCCACATCGGGGCGGCGATCTCGATCGGCATGTTGTCGCGGCGCCGCAGCGATGCCGTCACTTCGGCGGGATGCCGTAGCGCCAGCACCGGCGCCACGGTCGCGTTCATCGCGGCGAATACCGGGAACCAGAGCTCGAGCAGGAGCGAAAAACGGGGGTCCTTCAGCACGAAAGTGGGTGCATCGCCGAACTCGGCGGTGAGGACAGATGTACAATGTGCGGCAAGATCGCTGCGCGCCGCGGCATCGATGCCAGCCGGATCGAAGGTGAAGGAATTGTACCAGTCGGCGCCAACGGTTTTGAAAATCGCCTCGTTCAGCGCCGACACCGGGAAGGATTCCCAAAAACCGGTGGGATTGTCGAAGGCGGCTTCCATCATCCCGGCCGGGGCGGCGGCGCCAAGCAGGCAACTGATTCCCGCCATGGCAGAGGTGCCGCTGCGGTGCATGCCCAGGATCAGGACTGCCTGACGTGCCGCCATCGCTACACGTTGCGCCTGCGATTTAGCAAAAACTCATGCTGCAGTGGCATGTGATGGATCGTTTTGCAACCGTCGCGGGGCAAAATGCCACTCGTGCGCCGCGAAATCAATGGCGATCGGGGCAGCCACAAACGTGATTACTCGTCCACCGGAGGCCGGCTGACGGCGGCAATATAACGACGCACCGAGAATTCGAGCGCCTGCTTGCCGCCCGCCGGGATCACGCGATCCCACCACGCACCATAGATCGGATCGAAGGACCAGGGCCGCAGCACCTCGCCGATGTGCTGCACCGTGCCGGCGTCGAGCGGGATCAGGTCTGGATAGCTGCGCATGAAGCTGACGTTCTTGTCGGGCGTGACCTGCGCGATGTCGCCGGACAGCAGCGCGCCCTTGTCGCCGGCGCCCTGTGCCCAGTGCAGCACCGTGCCGCCCGCGAAATGGCCGCCGCAGCGGATCAGCGTGACGCCGGGCGCCAGTTCCTTTGTCTCGCCATCCCAGAAGGCGACCACCGGGTCCTGCCGCATCACCCAGCGCCGATCGGCGGCATGCAGCCAGATTGGCGCATTGCCGAACGCACGGCTCCATTCGATCATCGACGAATAATAGTGCGGATGGGAGATCGCGATGCCGGCGATGCCGCCCAGTGCGCGGACGATCTCGACCGTCGCGTCGTCGATGAAGCTGATGCAGTCCCACAGGATGTTGCCGGACGCCGTGCGCAGCAGCAGCGCGCGCTGTGCGATGGCGAAATTGGGCGTGGTGCCGATGCCGATCAGGCCGGGCTCATGCTGGCGGAAGGCGTTGAAATGCGTGCGGCGCATGGCCGCGAGCGTGCTCCAGCTCTGGCCGAGCGGATTTACGTATTGCCGCTCCTCCTGGCAGATAGTGCATCCAGCGGGGGGCTGGTCGCTGTCGGGATATTGCGTGCCGCAAGTGGTGCAGATGAAAGCGGGCATGGCTGTCTCCGCATCTGAAGCCGGCGGCAGTGTCGCATGATTTAACGCCGGGTCCAGCCCGCGCTGCCAGCACCGCAGCACCGGCGAGGCGCACGCCGATGCACGCCCCTTCCCGGCCGTCTCGCGACGCTTACGAATTGTACGCGAACATCGCCTCGATTGCCGGCGGATCAACATCCTCGATCCGCGCGGGTTGCCAGCACGGCTTGCGGTCTTTGTCCACCACCATCGCCCGCACGCCCTCCACAAAATCCGGATGCGCCATGGTTGTGTGCGTCAATGCGAACTCCGCATCCAGCGCCTGCGGCAATGTCAGATTGGCACCCCGTTGCAACGCCGCCAGCGTCCAGCACAGCGCCGAAGGCGACGCGCGGCGCAGCATGTCCAGCGTACGCTTCGCCCAGTCGGTGCCCTCCGTTGTCAGGCGCCGCACGATATCCGGCACGGTGTCGCCACTGAAGCAGCGATCCAGCGCCGCGCGATCCGCCGCCAGCGAAAACGCCGGCAGCGGCGCAGCGAATGCCGCCAGCACGCCGGCGCCGTCCGCGGCCAGCGCCTGCGCCAACACCGCAATCTGCGCACGCGAGCAGAAATGCGTGGCCAGGCCCGCATGCACCGCATCGGCTCCCTGCATGAGCGCACCACTCAGCCCCATGTAGAAGCCGATGCGCCCCGGAAGCCGCGGCAGGAAATGCGTCGCGCCGATATCGGGGAAGAACCCGATCCCGGTTTCCGGCATCGCGAACATCGCATGCTCCGTCGCCACGCGGTACGGCGCATGCACCGAAACGCCGATGCCGCCGCCCATGCAGATGCCGTCGATCAGCGCGACATACGGCTTCGGATAGCGGGCGATCATCAGGTTCAACGCGTATTCCTCGCGGAAAAACGCATCCGCCGCCGGACGATTGCCGCTGCGCTGTGCGTCGCGCAGAGCGATGATGTCGCCGCCGGCGCAGAATGCCCGATCGCCGGCACCTTCAATAACGACGACATGCACCTGCGGATCATCCTGCCAACCCGTTAGCGCGCGCGTCAGGGCGCGGATCATGTCGAGATCCAGCGCATTCAGCGCCTTGGCCCGGTTCAGCAAAATCCGCCCCGCCCGGCCATCTTTCCGGGCGATCACATTCTGTACTTCCGACATCGATCCATGTCTCTCCGCAAACCCGCGTGATCTAAGGGCAGTACCACCTTTGGGCAACGGTGCTTCTCGCTTGAGTTACTGGCCGTGACAGCGGCGGCCCGGCATCCTGCCCTGTCGAGGAGCGGAGACTTCACGCATGGGAGATCTGGCAGTCCGGCAGCCCCATCTCGGGCGCGAGACCAAGACATTGCTTGGCCGGATCGTGGACAGTGAGGACGGCGGCGTACCACAGGATAATATCGAGCCTTACTTGCTCGTGCGCCTGCTGCGCTGCGGCTATGTGCGGCGCAGGGAACCAGAGTCGCCGTTCTTCGTCGCCACGCCGGCGGGCGTTGAGCGGTCTCGCATGGAAAACCTTCTGGCGAAGCGGCGCCAGGACGAATTTGCACGCCGCGAAATCATCCGCGGCCGCGTTCAGACCATGCTCGATCGGCTGGAACTCGACCGCGCCCCGGAGCCTGCCCCCCCTGCATTGCGTGACCTGCCGCTGTATCGCGAGCGGCCGCTGCGGTTTCTTCGAGAACCGCCACGGCCGGCGACACCCACACATGCTCTTACAGCACCGAAACTTGCAAACCGCGTGCAGTCCGGCATGCGCGACACGCCGGCGGATGTACTCCGCGCGATCCGCGAGGCGGAAATTCGCGCAAGACGTGCGTTGCCCGTTCCGGAGGCTAACGAACCGCTCACCGCGCCGGCGGCCGGCGCGGTGGTCGTGCATCTGGGCAGGCTGCCGGAACCGCGCTCGGTGGCAGCGCGCGAGCCTCCCGTGACACCGCCGCCCGGTGAAGCGCTGCCGCCCGTCGTCGTGGTGGAAGTGATCGATCTGTGGAGGGATGCGGGCACGCGGCACGGTGCAGGGCTTCCTTTCGAAGATGCCGCGGATCGTACTGCGCCGTGGAGCCGTACCGCCCTCGCGGCCACCGTGGCGGCTGCGGTCCTGTTGATCGCAGATCCGCGATACCGGCCTGAGGTGCCAGCCGTGGAAAGGCCAGCACGGGTATCGCTTGCACTGGCGCAGGCCGCGGCGCCGCGACACAGTCCACCGGCACCCCCAATAGTGCTCTCCGCAGACACCAAAACAGCAAAGCAGCCGCATGCCACCGCAGCGCGTGCCGCGACGCATTCGATGGACACGCGAGCACCCACAGTCGCGCAATCCGTAGCACTGCAGGATCAGCCACACCCGGTGTCGGTTCAGGCCGCGACGGTGCCGAGCCACGTGGCGACAGCGGCGGCAAGTCCGCGTGCGGCCACGCCTCCAATCATCACTCCACTCGTGGCAGGAACAGCAGAACCAGCGGCTGCGCCGACGCAGCCGATTGCCTCGACATCAACCGCGGCGGCGACGAGTCAGCGCGCAAGCACGCCTCCGAGCATCACGCCGGTCGTGGCAGCAGCCGCAACGTCGTCGCCTTCGCCGACGCCAACCGTTGCCTCGAAGTCAACCGCAGCTACGGTGAGCCAACATGCGGACACGCCTCGGACCATCACGCCGGTCGTAGCTGCAACGGTAAAACCGGGGCCTGCGCCGACACTGACCGTTGCCTCGACATCAAGTGCGGCGGCACCTTCGCCAAAACCTCCCGCACCAACGATGCGGCCGGCACCGGTCCACGCCGCCACGACGCAAGAAGTCGCGTTGTCGTCTGCCCCTGTGACGCCGGCCGCGCGAGAGCCAGGGCAGGTAGCCACCGCACCTGTCGAGGCCATGCCCCCGCTGATCCCGCCGCCACCTCCGCCAAACCTTGTGGCGACTGTGGCCCTGCACGTGACGGAACCATCAGGACCCGCGGACCCGGCGCCCCCAGACGATGTGCCGGCGCACCGGCCGGATCATGCGAGGGCAGCAGTGCACTTTGAGCACAAGCCGGCTGTCGCCGGTGCGGATGTTGATGGCCGCGGACGCGTCCTCGCTGAGGCGGACGCGAGTCCGGATACGCATGCGATCTCGCGGGGCGACGCCCTGACGCGCGTCACGGCGGGCCTCCCCGCCGGCGAAGAGTCTGATAACGTCATGGTCGATCGGCTGAACACGCTCAGCCTGGAGGCTGCGCGGCACAACCGGGTCTTTATCCCACCTGGCGTCGCGCGCCGGGTTATTGCGCCAAAGCGGCCACGGGCGCTCGCGCTGCCTTGAACGCCGGCATGACCTCCTCGGCGAAGCGCTGCA
>Ga0335074_10007054_pt1 | contig 15577 bp, 13 predicted proteins | sample Lox_Sample_23_FD_206715 | JGI IMG/M metagenome (GOLD analysis project Ga0335074, IMG submission 206715) | Soil microbial communities from Loxahatchee National Wildlife Refuge, Florida, United States - Lox_Sample_2.3 | ecosystem: Environmental > Terrestrial > Soil > Wetlands | place: USA... | reverse complement strand
TCGCAACGCGCTAAACGCACGGCACATTCCGCGGCCCACCGTGCAAGACGACAACCAGGCAAGTGCTTGAACCTAATTTCGATTGGTCCCCAAAACGCATTTCGAGTTTGCTGATGCCGGATCAGCAGCAATTCAGTAATCCCAGACCGACTAATGAAGCGGAATCGATTTCAGGCAAAATGAACCGGAACCATCTGGGCACTTTGCACTTGTTCTGAGAAGGTATATAAGCTTGTAGTGATGGAGACACTTGGGACATTCATTCGGCGGACGAGAGATGAAAAAGACATCTCTCTGCGAGAGTTTGCGAGACGCCTGGGAGTTTCGCCAGCATTTGCCTCTGATATTGAACTCGGGAGACGTTTCCCCTCGGATGACATGTTGGAGAAAATTGCACACGTTCTGGACAGTGAGCTTACAACCTTGCGGAAGCTGGACACGCGAACACCTGTTGACGACTTGAAGCGCCTCAGCGAGACAGATCCCACCTTCGGGGTAGCTTTTCGGACGCTCGTCGAGAGGAAAGTGGACCCCGAAGATTTATTGGCTTGGGTTCAAGCACATCCAAAACACAAAAGACCATGAAAACCAGAGCCGGGTCGCCGGGGCCGAATCGAATTTATCTCCCGGCGTCACGTATCGAACGATCGTGCGAGGATGCGTTGCGATCAGTTGGGTTGCTTCCGGATGCGCCCTCAGCCATTCGCATAGAAAGATTCATTGAGAAGAAATTTGGATTAACCCCGGAGTATGCTGCTCTACCAGCTGGGGTTTTGGGTTATACAACGTTCGAAGCTGGACGCCCAATTTGCCTGGTTGTCGATCGGGGATTAGCTGAAACAGATTCCGCCGTGGCCCAGAGAAGAATTAGCACCACTCTCGCGCATGAAGCGGGTCATTGCCTATTTCACGCCCACTTTTTTAGCGGAGGTCAAGAATCAGAGCTACTGTTTCTTGAGGAGAGCGAAGGTTCAAGAGTACCGAAGATTCTGTGCCGGGATGAGCCATCAGCCTCGTATGACGGTAAATGGTGGGAATACCAAGCGAATGCCGCGATTGGCCCGTTGCTCTTACCAAGGGATCTGGTCTTCACTGCGGTCCAGCCATTTGTGGAATCCCGAGGTTTGCTAGGGCTGCCCGCTCTCGGAGATCGGATGCGCAGGACTGCTGAAGGGGCGCTAGCTGAAATATTTGAAGTCAACCCGGTGGTCGCAAGAATTCGGCTCGCCGAGATGTTTCCTCAGGACCATAATCCGACCCTCTGAAGAATCTAGTTGCAATTGTTCGCTTCGTCAGCTTACACTGCTTTCGGAGGTTGACAATGGCGAACATGGACAAAGACTTTGCGTTGCCGGCTCAGGGCTATGTGCAATGGCCTGTCGGAACTGGCGATAGTACAACGGTTTGCATGGCAGACGATATGGTTATGCAGATCGACATTCATCACCTGGGCCTATCCGAGAAAGAAGGCGATCCTCACACCCCTATCGTCGACCGGCTGATCGAGTACCTGCCCAAGCGCGGGAAGCGCCCCTATCTTGCTGTCTTTGTCCTGACTCATCCTGACGAGGACCACTGCCTCGGCTTTCAGAAGTTGCTGGCTAATGTTGATATTGGCGAACTCTGGTTTAGTCCACGAATTTTTCGCGAGTACAAGAAAGATCTTTGCGAAGATGCGCTTACCTTTCGCGAAGAAGCCGTTCGACGCGTTCGGAAGACCATCCAGTCCAAGGGAGACGTCACTAGCGGTGACAAGGTTCGCATCATCGGCTATGACGACCTGCTCACAGAAGACGAATACAAAGGCTTCCCGAAGAGCTGCTTCTCCGTACCTGGGCATGAGGTCGTGGAGTTCGACGGAGTCGACCTGAGTGACCGTTGCCGTGTATTCCTGCATGGGCCATTCAAAGATTCCGCCGAGGAAGAACGCAACGATTGTTCCGTTGCAATCCAAGTCCGCTTGGACGTGGAAGGTGCTTACTCATATCTCATGCTTCTCGGCGACCACTGCTATCCCACGGTGAAGCGAATCTTCGAGATCAGCAATGCTGAAGACATCAAGTGGCACATTTTCCTTGCACCACATCATTGTTCGAAATCAGTGATGTACTGGAAAGACCCTGGCAAAGAGAATGAGAGCCTCAAGCAGGACGTGCTCGACCTCATCGAAGGTGCTGCACAGAATCCCGGATACGTCATCGCCAGCAGCGAACCTATTCCAGGCTCGAATCAGTCGGGCGATAACCCTCCACACGCCAAAGCCAAAGCTCGCTATCAGGAAATCGCGCCCACTGACTTTCTGTGCACGCAGGAACATCCGGATCAGGATCAGCCACACCCGATCGTATTCGAGGCGACAAAGAACGGCTTTGTCTATCTGAAACCGAATGCAGGATCAAAACAGAAGACGGCAGCAACACTCACAGCAGCCGCATCGACTGCGCGTGGTTCATCTGCACCGCCCTCTTCCCGCGTCGGCTTCGGAGATAGCTAATGTTTCCGGGCCCGAAGACAGCACTGGAGCAGGTACTCGCTATCGCTTCAGTTCCAGGGAACCAATTGGAACTGATCGACTTTGATGACGTTGAGGGGGGCGGGCTCAATCTCCATGTCAGCATTGATTGTTCTGGAATCCCCCAGAGTCAAGGGGGCATGCCTTTACGCTCGCGCGAGCGATTTGACATTTGGGTGCCCAAGGATTTTCCGTTCGAGGCCCCGGTCCTGCTGGTCTCGCACAGCCGGTTTTCGGGTTTTCCTCATGTCTATTGGGGCTATTACCTCTGCCTCTACCAAGCACCTGAATCCGAGTGGAATTCGTCCGATGGAATCTTTGGCTTTATCGACCGAGTTGATCTGTTTCTGCGAAAAGCGGCCGCCGGCGAACTAGATCCAGTTGGCGCTCCAATGCATCCGCCGACGACGCCCTCTTCGACGAAGACCGACCTTCCTACAGTGATTCCCAAAGTCGACGCGCCACACACCGACGGCAACATCTGGTTTGGCTTCGCGAAAATTGAGAACATCTCACGACGCCGCATTGATGTAACTGGCTGGAGCAGCCTCTTTGACGAAGAATGGCCCGATGTACCCATTGCTGCGACGGTTTTGTTAAATCAGCCTCTCAGTCATCAGTTCCCGTCGAGAATCGGCGAGTTGATTGTCGCTCTGCAGGACCGGGGTGTAAGTCGCAACACCCTGATTCTTCTTTTGAGGTGCGTACTTATCCAATCCGAGAAGGACACGCCGGCATTGCTTCTCATTGGCGCTCCGATGCGCGGCATTCGAGGTGAGGAGAATCCAAAGCAGCATTTGACTGCTTGGTGGATTGACTCGGACTCAGCCAATGCTTTGCGCTTGGCAATGCCCAGACCCGACGATTCGGAAGAACTCCGCCACCTACGCGCCGATTTTGAGCAGGGTCTCTTCGAGATTCTCGTAAAGCAACCTGTTCATTGGTGTCCCCTTTTCGAAGACAGACCTGAAATCATCGTTCGACGAGACAAAGACACTTCCGCGACTTGGTTCCGCGGTAAGACGGTCACGATCTGGGGGTGCGGTGCAATCGGAGCACAAATCGCAGAAGGAGTCGTGCGGGCCGGAGCGGCTCGCCTGATCATTTATGACAAAGCTCGAGTGAAACCAGGCGTTCTAGTTCGACAGCCATACGAAGATCTCGATATCGGTTACTTCAAAGCAAACGTACTCAAGCTGCGCCTTCAGCGGATTCGCCCTGACCTGGTCATCGAGTCGCATATAGCGGATGTGAGGACGTCCGCTCTTGACCGTGAGAATTGGAGTGACGACGCGGACATCTTGTTCGACGCAACTGCGTCTCGGGCAGTCTTAGCGAAATTGGAGTGGGCAAGAAAAAAGCATTTCCAACGAGTTCCTATTGTTTCAATGGTTCTTGGACCGGGTGCGGAGAAGGGAATGCTTCTTGTTACCGGTGCGGGACACTCGGGTGGGCCATTCGATGCGAGTCGATCCGCGAAGCTGTGTCTCTTACGAGATAGGCAGGGCAGCCCCTATTTGGAAGACTTTTTCCCGAAGTCCCCAGGACATGCGTTTCAACCAGAGCCGGGTTGTTCAGAACCAACATTTGTCGGCTCGTATTCTGACGTGGCCTCTCTGTCCCACCTGATGCTGAACGCGGTTCCTAATATCCTTAGATCTTTACATCCGTCGGAGGCTGAAGCTCGCTTTTACGCGCCGTCCTTCAACTCAGGACGACCGGGAGGACAGCTTCGCTATCGATTCAGCGGGAGGCTTCGTAGTAGCGATCTCACGAATGGATTCGAGATTCGAATCAGTCAACGTGCGTGGTGTCAAATGGAACGGAACGTTAAGAACAGTGGCTGGCGGTTCGGTGACCGTGTTGAAACTGGTGGGATTCTCCTTGGAGAGAGGGACGAATCGCTAAAGATAATGTGGGTTGATGAATTTAGCCCGCCGCCATGCGACAGCAAGCAGACTCCGTCAGAGTTCATTTGTGGTACACGGGGCACTGCGGATTTACATCAGAAACGTGACCGTATGTCACGTGGGTCAATCCGGTATATCGGGATGTGGCATACTCATCCGGAGTCTTATCCCTTGCCTAGTGGAACCGACATTCAAGCGATGGCCGCGCTTTCAGAGGAAACGGGAGGCTTACTCGCTCATTCGTTAATGATCGTCATAGGCACTCCATATCAACGATTGGCGCTTGCGACCTATGCGTTCTCCGGAGCAGAGTTGAACCACAAAACCTTCATTCGCACATGCAGCGTTTCGTTTCCCCCGTCCGGCTTGCAAGAGAGGCGATGGCGGAACAAGCAGGTTACTCAGTTTGTTACAAAATTCTTGCAAATTGCGAAGCGAACGATCTCACGAAACGAGCTATAGCCATCCAGCGTTAATGGGACGGATTCTCTGGTAAGAATTAGCCTAGATCCGATTGCGCCTCGGCGTTGGATCGTCCGATATGCGCTCCAGCTCAACGTGGATATTCGGACCCCAAAACCCACCTTCAATTTTCACCAGGATACTGCCGTCGCGCCGTGTAGTGACACACTTTCTCGTGGTCGATACAGTGCCCGTATGAACCTTCATCCCTGAGCTGACGGACGAGTATTGATCAGTGACGCTTGTGTCCTGGCATGGCCCATCGGAAATGATGGTTAGCTTCGGATGAATTACATCAAAGAGAGGCGCGTAGAAGCCGCTGGACCTGCCGTGATGTGGTGCAACAATAATATTGGTCCCCTTGATTGCCTTCTTGAATTCCGTATCGCGCAACAGCGACACCCACGATGGTTCCTCGTTGTCGCCCGTAATCAACAACTTTGCGTCTTCGTACTCCAGCACAGTGACTACGCTGAAATCGTTCAAATTTGTACTGCGGATCTCGGGGAAGAAATGTCTGATCGAAACGCCACCATAGTCGGCCTTCTGACTGGCCCTGAGACCGAAAGGCATTGGATAGCTATGAGATGAAACGAGTGCTGAATATTCGCCGACGACGTTCTCAACTGGCGCGTCGCTCTGCAAAAGTTCCGCTGGTATGGAAGGCGCAATAAGCTTTCGGATTGGAATTCCAGTGAGCTGGAAGATATCGCAAAGGTGGTCTTCGTGGGGGTGGCTCAGAATCAGCAAATCAATCGTCTCGAGAAACCCATTGGCCCGCAACACTCTGATCGGGCTGAAATCGCCGCCATTGGAATCCGTGCCGATTCCAAGATCCACAACGATTGAGCGCTGGTTGGGAGTTAGGACGAACGCAGCACTGCCGTGTTGTACATTCCAGATCAGGACTTTCAGCACAGACGTTCCACCCGCCAGGTAAAATCTATGGTCGATTACCAACCTGATCGTAGCAGTGCTTCCGATTCCCTTCAAAGGATTCGCATCGGTCTCGCGATGTCGGGAGGCGGATTTCGAGCTGCAGTGTTTCATTTGGGGGTTCTGCGCCGAGTCGCAGAGCTTGGGTGGTTGCCCGATCTGGACATCATGTCAACAGTGTCAGGCGGGAGCGTCGTCGGTGCATTTACAGCATCGAGATGGTCATCAGTTGTTGAGGACGGTTGCGATTGGCCCGCACTCGATCGGCACGTTGTGCGTCCATTCATTGATCTAATCACTTCGCGAAATTTTATTGACGAATGGGCCCTGAGCCTCGTTCGGCTGCCGTTCCTGAAGCTTTCGGATGCGACATTCACTAGAACGAAGCTCGCCGGGCTCCGATTCGGAGACTTGTTCTGCAATGGGCTCCGCTGTTCAGAGCTCCCGCTCCGGCCGTATCTTGTCCTCAATGCAACGAGTCTAGTCTCCATGCGATCCTGGCGCTTTACTCGGGACGGGATGGGAGATTCAAGGATTGGCGTTGCGACTTGGGGCAAGATGCCGCTGCCGTTGGGTGAAGCGGTCGCGGCGAGCGCCGCATTTCCACCCGTCTTCCCACCGGCACGTATTCGGCGGAGTGATTACACTTTCAGTGCTCCCGTCTACGATGAGACTCCAGTCCCTAATTACCCGTTGATTGCGGTGACGGACGGTGGCGTATACGACAACCTCGGCGTCGAGGCGATCGGAAAGCAGTCTATCCTGCCTGGAATCGGAAAAGTTGCTGCCCCGGAGTTTCTGATAGTCAGTGACGCCGGCTACCCCGCTCAATATAAATTCCGGTCGAATGGAATTCCTGGCCTCGCGTCAGCTCTGTTGCTCTACAGGGTTGACGGAATCGCCCGCGAACAAGCTGCCGCGCAACGCAGGCGTGCGCTTGTCGCAGATTTCGCGAATCCGTCGTCGCCGCGAAAAGGTCTTCTTGTGATGCTTGGCAGTGGGATCGATCGTATACCGGGAAGACGGGGAGAGGAATATGCAGCTGCAGTGGGGATCCAGTACATGATTCCAGCGGCTCTACTCGGCGGAATCAAGAGAATCCGGACACACTTAGACCGTTTCGATCCGGTGGAGTGCGAGGCGTTGATGTACCACGCATACGTCATGGCAGACGCTTTCCTCTGGGCGCACCGCTTGACGTGCCCTGAGCGCTACCGAGTCCCCAACACTCCGGATCCGCTGTGGCGCATCGAGTTTTCGGATCAGCGCGTAACGGAGTGGCAAAAAATTCTCTTGCGGCGAATCTAGCTGCCGGGTCAATGAGCGCAAATCTCTGAGTCACCCATTATCAACTCGAACTTGTAATTAGAGAGCGGCTAGGATTCAGCGGTCGAAGACTGCGTTTCGGCACACCACCGACACAATGGAACCAGAGAGTCCGAATGACTGACGTGCTCCATCCGAACGCGGACCGCTGATAAGTAGCCGATGATCTCCGATTTTGGCATCCGCAAAATACTGGCCGACAGAGGCCTCGTGAATCAGATCCATCTGGTGCATCGAGGAAAAAGAGAGGCTTTAACCGTATTATCTCAGTATGTTCCAAACCCAAAGATTGTGGAGGTCTCGTGGCAACGGCTGAAGAAGTCCTCTCAACAACTTATGCCCGCTTCATGAAGAACTGGACCTTTATACAATCGCTGAGGCAGGTCGCAGAAGTTGCACTCCCCATCGCCACGAAGGAGCTGCTGGGGCAAAACGCAGCGCTTGTTGAGGCGATGTCAAAGGACACTGACTACAAGAAGATCGTGGTGATGAAAGATGGCAGCGAAACCGAATGGTCAGACGCGGTGAAGCAGATCTTTCGAATCGGAATGACTGACCTTTCGATCGCGAATTTTACTGCCGCAATTGACGGAGCGTCGATCGTGTTCGCGCAGTCAGTCCTTGACGACTGCGCGCTATCGTTCCTCCGCGTCTGCGCCTTGGCTGCGCCCAAAGACTGGGATCAGTTCATCAACGAGCGCAAGGTTGACTTCACTACGGTTAGAGAGAAGGACTCCGATGCTATTCGCGAAGATCTCCTCAATGCCAAAATCGAACAGATGGGACAGGAGTCCCTGAGAAAGAAAATTGGTATGCTCTTCGCACTCTGTCCACCGCCGTCAGGTTTCGACCCGGTCGGCCACTATAAGTTCGACCAAGACCGCATTGACAAGATCGACAATTTGCGCCAAAGCATCATTCACCACGAAGGGATGGGAAGACAGATGACCGGCGTCGACGGCGATCTACAGTATGTCTTGAAGACCGTGCACTTTCTAATCTCCTTAGTGCACGCGAAGCACGGCGTCAAGATCGACATGTCGACAATGTTCCCAGCCGCCGCGACTGCACAAGCTTCTTCTGGAGCCTAAGAATGCTATCCACACCTTGCCCTTGCAAAATTCCCTTGCGTTGCTTTCATCAAATGGTCCTTGAAAAAGGGCGACGGAGCCCGTCCGTTCGTAATCGAGTTCATGCAGCCTCCATTGGAACGACGTGCCCAAAGGGCGCTTTCCGAGCCTCCGTCGACGCCCAGATCACCGGATAAGCTGGCACATCGCTCGGAAATGTTCCACACAAATCTGTGAGAAACACAAGCGTCTGCGGCAAGACGCCATGTTCGTGAAGCCACTCGAAGCACGGGCGGAAATCCGTTCCGCCTCCTCCGACCGGAGAGAGCGAAACAGGCTGTCCGGCTTGATAGGCCTCCACTCTCTGAACGGCCGCGTCGAAGTAGAGCACATGAACAAGCCGCGGCCGTTGTCCGGCCAGGATCGACCGAATCTCCGCTTCGAACAGCCCCAACTGCCGGGAACTGACCGATCCGGAGCAGTCAACAGCAATTGCGATCTCACCCACTCCCCCCGAGGTGACTCCCGGGAGATACAGCCCGGACCAGACATGGCGCCGGTTGGGACGCGACCAGCTGTAGTCCGATGGGATCGTGTCGGACCAGGCCCGCCGCAGCAGCTCGCGCCAGTCCACCTTGGACGCCTGCGATGCCTCCAGCGCCCGTACAGCGCCCCCCGGAAGTTTGCCGGCCACTTTGGCCACAGTCTCCGCCTGTTCAACAGCGATCTGCCACTCACGTTCCTGTTCCGCAACGGAAGGGCCCGATTCCGCTTCCGGTTCTGGCGCGTCCAGGACCTGGCCCACACCACCCGGAGTCGAAGGAGCCTTGGGCTCTCCTCCGGCCTCATCGTTCTGGAGAGAGCCATCGTCCAGATCTCGTGATTTATTTCCCGGCTGGCTCTCAGACTGGGCTGAGGAGCTCTCCTGCTTTTCGTCCTCCTCGATGAGGTTGTAGATTCGCTCCGCACTCATCCCGCGGAATCGGTTGTCAAGCAGCACGTCTTTGGGAAGAGTCAGACCGGCGTCGAGCAGAATCGGATTGATGGCATAGTCGCAGGCCATGTTCCACCGCGCCCGATCCCGGTCACCGCGGCGAGTATGGTGCTGCAGGGCCGGATGCATGACCTCGTGCGCCAGGACGCCGGCCAGCTCGGCCGCATTCAACGTGTCTATGAATTGCGGATTGTAAAAAAGCGACACTCCGTCGGTGGCCATGGTCGGTACCGACCGTGACGCCTTGCCGCCGAGCCTGAACAATAGCGTGCCAAAGAAGGGATGGTCGAGAAGGAGCGTGGTCCGCGCCTTCTGAATGCGCAGGCTTGGAACTGTGTGGCGGTTCATGACACTGGTGCCTCCATGTAGGCGGCCATGTGCGCAAAAATATCGTCGGCGCTTGCGGCAGGCGCCGGACCATAAATCTCCGACTGCTGCCCGCGCTCGCGCAGCACGGCGTCCATCTCCGTGAGAATCTGGGCTGCATCGTTCGCCGTCGCCGCACGCAGGATCTCGTTCTTCTTGAGATCACGTGCGGTGAATCCGCAGAGCCGGTCCCTGATTTCCGTGGCGAAGCGGTTGAGTTCCTCGTCCTGATTCACGTTGAGACGTGGAAGCAATTCGACGAGTTCGCAGATGTTGGTCACCAGCGAAGCATGGAAGCGCGACTCGGGCTCATTGAGGCGTTCGGCCATGTGCGCAACCACACCCTTCAGCCGTGTCCAGAGGTCTTCAGTCCCTTTCTGCAGCGACTGCCGGACGTTCTCATCGATCTCGCGCGCCACCCGCGCCTGTTCTTCCTCGGAGAGCGTCACTCGGAAGTCGTTGCCGCTGGGGATGGGCAAAACCTCGAGTTTGACCCCAAACTTGTTCCGCAGTTTGTCCGTCGATGGGTAATCTTCCTCCCGGAAGAGGCCGTTCAGTTCCGGCCGGACCTGCTCGATATAGCTGGGGTAGACGGCCAGGAACTCCTCCACCTGCTGGGCGAAGGCCTGTTCGAACTCGCGCATCTTCGTGGTCAGCTCGAAGTAGAAGTGCGCCGGCAGCAGGCGATAGCCCTCGTCCGACCAGGGCAGCGTGATTTTGTAGAAGTACTGACGGATCTGCCCAGAGAGCGAACGAAGCGCTTCGAGCCGTTCCGCTTCCCGGAGCAGCTGCTTGTTGTAGCGTCCGGCCCCGACATAGGCTCCGTGCTGCTCGGCAACCTCACGGCTGACTTTCCGGTCGTGTTTGATCGCAGTCCAGATGCTAATGTGGACGGCGGCCAGCATGGCGCGTTCAGTGATCATTGCAAAACCTCCGCATGTTCTACGCCGAAGCGGACGAACTCCGGCGTGTGGGTAATGGCCCGATCGCGGGCGGCGGCATCGCGCATAGCCAGCACGCGCATTTCGGTCGGCATCCGGTCGAGATACCGGATCCCCTTCGGGATCGAATGGTCGGTCAGCGCGCGCCCGAGAGCCGTGGCGATGGCAATCCGTGCCGAAGGCTCATCGGGCAGAGGCGCCGCATCGGGATTGAGCAGGATTTCGTCGATCGAGGGCAGCTGCCGGAAGAGACGCAGAAAGGCGACCAGTTCCGTGGTTGCCGCCTCGCCGATGGTTCCCTGCAGCAACTGCGCCTCGATTTCCGTGGTGCCGGCGAAGAAGCCACTCTGCTGCCGGCGGGCAAAACCGCTCAGAACGTTGGAGGCCATCTCCCAGGAGCGGGGAGTCGGCCACGCATTCACGTCCGACGTCGCGTCCGGATCATGGAGAAGCGCAGGCTTGAAGCGCAGGAAGGCGATGATCTCCGGACGAATCCCCGCCTTCACAGCCCATCTGCACCAGTCCATGAAGTCGGGTTCAAGGTCGAGATGGACGAAGCGATTCCGCAGCGGCCGGGGCATCGAGAAATGGACGCCCCGCTCCGAGGCCGGATTGCCGGCTGCGATCACCACCCAGCCATCCGGGAGCCGGTACTCGCCCAGCTTGCGGTCCAGCACCAACTGATAGCAACCAGCCTGGGTCATCTGCGGCGCCGCAGTCAGCTCATCGAGAAACAGAATGCCCTCCCCGTCGAGCGGAAGGAATTTCGGAGGCACCCACTCCGCACGATCGGCGGAGATTCGCGGCAGGCCGCGAAGATCGACGGGATCGAGTTGCACGGCCCGGATGTCGAGGAAGTCGCACTTCCGGTCGGCGGCGACTTGGGCAACAATCTGCGACTTGCCGACGCCGCACGCGCCCCAGACGTGCAGGGGCACACGTTCGCTGATGAGCGCATGAAGCGCCTCGTAGAGTTCTGAAGGTTTCATGGAATTGGGATCCTTTTCAGAGAAGGAATCGAAAGAAGGCCATTTTGGGAGGAGGGAGCACGACGGCGGGAGTGAACGGACTCGGCGGTAACAGGGCTTTTTGGCTAGTTCGCGAAGTCACCTTCGAATCCGCCTCTGCTATGCGACTGGCGGTTCATCAGATGAGCGTCTCAAGCCTTTCAAAAACCGGGCACGATGACAAAGACTTCCGAGGACTTATGAGGGTTCAACTTTGGGGCGGCGTCGCGGTATATCAACTACCGAAAGGTCCGAATATACTGCTTACAAAGCGAATAGCCAACCAGATTCCACATACTTCGCCTGCTATGTACGAAGATCTAAACGAGATCGCGACCCTACGGCTCAATAAAGAGCTGGAATCCATCTCTAGTCAGACCCGCGAAAAAGTCAGGGAGATGCAGAACGAATACGCGGCCATCACGAGCTCGTCAGTCAGAAGCGGTCCCCAGGAGGCTGCAATCGGGCGAGCCCAGATCGAAGGATCAGAGCAGCTGGTCCGGGCCCTTTATGAGATCTGGGTGGATCTCGTAAAGCGGCGCAAGGGATATATTTCGCGTTCCGACGTGGATTTCATCGTAAAGAAGCTAGAGGCCTTCGCGCAGACACAAAAGGGCCATCTGCACAAGGCTTTCTCCACCCAACGAATGGGTGCGGTCGTCAACCTTCTGACCGAAGAAGCGGGTAGACGACTGTATGCCGCAACAGCAAACTTCCGCGGGGATTTGGCGATCATGGTACGAGAGCACGAATTGTTTTCGCAGTCTGCAGAAGTCGCCAAACAGACAGCAAGCGGAGCAGTTCCCACAAGTGAGGATGGGCACCAGCCGCATAACGCGGAATCGTCTGGCCTCGCACACCAACCGCAGGGGCACCGACCCGACAGGGAAAAGGCCCAGCTTGCACCTGAGCCATCCATTACGGAAAAGATTTGGTCCAAAATTTGGTCCTGGATCGTGGTGAGCGCCCTCGTCCTGCTTGCGCTAGGTCTTTGGGGCACCTTCTTGACTTCGGGACACCCATGGGCCGCAGACGGATTCTGTGTTGTGGCATCGGTGCTCTTTCTCGCCAAATTCTTGACTTGGGAAGACGCAAGGAAACAATCGGGACCTGGAAAGTTCTGGCTTCTCGGCGGAACGACGGTATTGGTGCTGATTTTCACCACACTCGCCCTCCGATGGGATCACACCATCGATCAATTGACCTCCGCACCCTCCTCACAAGGGCCGCCGGCAGCGCGAACGGTCGGTGTAGTTGGCCAAACACTTCCCCGTGGGAGCGGTGCTCCGAAAGAACCGTCAGGGAACATGGAATCGCCTACTGCCGAAGGACAGACGTTATCTGTTGCAAAGCGGGTAAAGGTCATTATCGCTGGCCATTTCCTTGCGGTACCCGCAGATGACCTAACGTCCAACGACGATTTTGAGTCAAACCTCGGCGCGGATCCGTACGACGTGTCCTCTTTAATGGATTCCCTCGAACTGGAATTCGGCATAACGATTCCTCCTGGGGATAGGAGGAATCTTCACACGGTCGGCGAGACGATAAGCTACGTCGAAAAGAGTCTTCAGGCGAAGCAGGGTAAAAAGCGCACAACATCTGACAAGATCGTCCCTTTGAATGCGAAGGGCTCGAACGAACGTGACGCGGCAACCTCGACAGCAAATGAGTCGCCAGTTCTTCACTACATCCTTGAGAGCGACTTTGATGAGCAGGTTCTCAAGGCTCCAAAACCAGTTCTAGTTTTCTTCTGCACAGACTCTCAGGCCGCCTGCCCCGTGATGGCGCCGATCATCTCTTCGATCGCTCAGGAGCGCCAGGCCGAGATAAAGGTCATCGCGATCGACGTCTTTATCAACAAGGGATTGCCAGAAGCGTACGGCGCCGGCTACTTTGAGGTCCCGGTCACGATACTCTTCAGTGGAGGAACCGAGAGGGGACGCATCACGGGAGCGGCCTCAAAGGAGGCTGTTGAACACCTGATTAATGACCCTCAGGCCTTCGGAAAAAAAGCGGCAAAGCAGGATCCGCTCGAGGCTGTACCCAACGTGCCAGAGAGCGACTTCAGCCGCCAAGTTTTAAAAGCCGAAGTTCCTGTGCTTGTCTATTTCTATTCGCCAAACGAGGCCTGCAAGCAGGTTTCGCCGCTGGTGTCTCAGATCGCAGGCGAGCATAAGGGAAAACTTGCGGTTATGAAGGTAGATTCCTATACCGAGAGCGAGCTGGCATCGGAATATGATGCGGGCGATGATCGAGACCCCTTGTTAATCCTCTTTAGGAACGGCGAAGCCCGTGGAACGATCAAAGGAACTACTTCCATAGCGACCATCGAAAGCTTGATACTGCACCCAGAAAACTTTCCGTTTCAAGACGACGCTCTCCCAAATGTCTCCGCTATCCTGGAGGCCATCCCCAGCCTACACGAGACCGACTTACCGGGGACCCTGAGAGCTTCCAGTCTCCCGTCGCTGGTGTATTTTTACAATAATGATAAGGATCCTAATTGTAGGGCAGTTGCAAGTTTAATCTCTGCCATCGCGGAGGCTTTCAAAGGACGGATCAACTTCTTTAGGATGGATACCTCGACCGCGCGGGACATTTCTTATAAATATGACTCGTGGAACGGTCCTTCTCTAGTCGTTTTCAAGGGTACTAAATTGAAAGATCGGAAAAGCGGCATCATCTCGAAAGGTGATGTCACGCGCATGTTGAACAAGGTGCTAACTGCAAAATGACACCCCAAACGGTCCTAGCTACCATTTTGTGGGCCTCACCTTTAGCCTGAATTGATTGCTCCGATCAGGGCTGGCTCCCCGCAATCGGGGCAGTGGCCAGCGTCGATAGACGCGATCGGCAGGCGCGATTCACCAAGGATGAAAGCACTTCCCAGCGCGACGTGACATTTCAGCGGCCCTCCTTCACCTTCTCCGGCACCTTGCGGAACACCTGGTTATAGACCTCGTGAGCCAGATCCACTGACTCTTCAATTGCCTGTCGCGTGGGTACCACCCGCACGTTCACCTGCCGCTCCCGGGCGAGCCGGATTCCTGCAATCAGGCAGGCGCCCAGATAGACCATTCCGCGATTGATTCGTGGCAGGTGTGCGTCGGGGTCGAACATCAGACAGCCCCCGCGCGTTTCTGGCGATTCACCAGCTGATCAACCCGTCCGAGGAATACCTCCGACGGAAGATAACGGCGCTTCTCTTCGCACAACGGGCACTCGACCACATTCGACTGGAACGGAAACTCGCCGACGCCGGTCGGGACGTCCCGGCGGCATTTCTTGCAGGCGACAACGAACGTCTTGCGGGCTGACGGTCCCTGGAACATGGATAAAAGGATAGGCGAATAGAAAGCGAAACACCAGATCAGAATATGGCCTTGGCTCGGGCGAATGAGGGATGCTCGGATGGCTTATCCAGCACCCGGCAGACACGATTGCGCGCCGCCTAGTCCGCGCAAGCCACAGAATCCATATGACTTGCCATGCGCTTCCCTCTGGCGTCCCTCTGGCGTTTCGCTGCAGATGGTCCGTCCGCACATCTGTGGATTTCACCTGGAAAAGCAGTGCATAAGCGAGCGTTTTCGAGGATCCTTCAGGCCGCTTCGTCGTCTTCGCCGACTTCGGCTTCGGGGTACGCTTCCCGGAGGATCTCCTCGTCCTCGTCGGTCTCTGCCGCCGTGAAGGCCGGCCGAGCGTCGTCGGCAGCCGGTTCATCGGCTCCTTTGGATTCGACAGGTTCTGGCGCGGGGTCGAACAGACTGGCCGCTTTGAGAGCTTCCGCCTTTGCCGGAGCCGGTACTTCCGGTGCCACGGCTGGCTTGCTGGAATTTCCGGCTGGATCTTTCTTCGTGATCTGGCTCCCGGATTTCTTTCTCGCTTCGGCTTTGGCAGCTTTGGAGGCCTCCTCCATCTCTGCTTTTGCTCGTTCGAGCGAGTTCTTCAGTTCGAGGTGGCTGGAGACGAAATGGAGCAGGGTTTCGGGAAGCTCTTTGTCGAGATCTTCAACCGTACCGCTGACGCTGACCGGGGTGGTGAGGGCGTCGTTCT
>Ga0335074_10007053_pt1 | contig 15579 bp, 12 predicted proteins | sample Lox_Sample_23_FD_206715 | JGI IMG/M metagenome (GOLD analysis project Ga0335074, IMG submission 206715) | Soil microbial communities from Loxahatchee National Wildlife Refuge, Florida, United States - Lox_Sample_2.3 | ecosystem: Environmental > Terrestrial > Soil > Wetlands | place: USA... | reverse complement strand
GACTGGGCGCGCCGGTTCACAACCGGGTGCAGCGCTCCTGAAGAGACCTCTGACGTGCAGCTTTGCCTGCCCTCCGGTTGACCGGTGACGTGATTTTCTGCCTCGCGTGCGACGAGAGGGAGATAGCGAACGGGGTCGCTGATCGACGAGGCCGGGCGGCGGGAGGCGTCGGCGACTTTGCGCGCCCCGCTCCTCCACAGCATCCCGGGGCCATCGCGCATCGTGGTGACGGGCGCCTCGACGCCAAGGGAGTGAAGCAGGACGACCATGCTCACGACCAGGCGTCGCAGCGTGTGGTCGCGCTGGCCAAATCACACCAGACGAAGGCAGCAGACTCTTCGATGCCTTTGAGGCACAATCGATTCAAAAATAGCTAAAACAAATTTAGCAACATAACCACCACGGCGCGACTTCATCTGGATGGCCTATGGCCAAGTAGCTGCAAAATGGCCACCTTCGCTGCAAAGTCACAGCACTTGTGACCGAGCACGGTATCTGGCCGTTCTGGAGCACTTACTTGGCCACGGCGGGGGTTCGTGACCTGGGAGGTCGTGTTTCGTGGCGATCGGGTAGCTTGCGGTCTTGCCTCGTGGCGGAGCACTGTAGTTGGCCATTTGGTCCAGGTCGGCGGGCTTGCTGGCCAGCGCGGGTGCTGGGTGGCGTTGCCTGTCGTCAGCGCTGCGGTGCGGCCGCGGTCCTGTCGGCGCCCTGGCCGTGCGGGTGGGTGATGACGGGCTGAGTTAGGTGCCGGGGCCGGTTACGAGGTCGCGGACCGCGTCCTGGACCAGAGGGCTGAGCTCGGTGCCGGGGATGTTGCCGAAGGCGTCGCCGGACATGAGCAGCCCGCCGAGCACCGCGCCCAGGGCGCATGCCATCCGGACCCGGTCGCGGAGTGGCAGCGAGGGGTCGGCGAGTGCCTGCCGGAGCCGCTGCTGGAAGTCGTCGTGCTCGTCGTCGTGGTTCTTCGTGTGCAGTTTCTCCAGGGCCGCCTGGTTGCGCTCGTGCATCAGGAAGAGCTTGCGGTGGGCCGCCATCTGGTCCAGCAGCTCGCTGAGCGCGGAGCCCCAGGTTTCCAGGGTGACGGGCTGGCCTGACAGGCGTGCCAGTGCCTGCCTGCTGAGCTCGTGGGCGCGCATGTGCAGCGCGAGCAGGATTTCCTCCTTGGACGCGAAGTGGTAGTAGATCGACGGCTTGGTGAGGCGGAGCTGCGCGGCGATCTCGCGCATGGAGGTGCCGTCGAAGCCCTGGCTGGTGAACAGGTCCAGGGCGACGTCAAGGATCTTCTCGCGCGTCGGCAGGCCGTCCTGGCCGTCGCCGCCCCGGTCGCGGCCGGGCTGGCCGTCCCGGGCCGCCGGTAGTGCTTCGTCTGCCTGCGTCACGGGACCACCTTAGCGCCAGATGGCGGACTTACCTACCGTTCGGTCAGAGAGGCGCTATGCTGTCATTGCACTGACCTAACGGTAGGTAAGGAAGATCGCTGAGCCCGCAGGGCCAGGGCAGGCCCGGTCCGCGGCTTTCCCGAGTAGGAAGACGACGATGAACCCTGATGCGACGGTCAAGATCGGCGTGGTGCTCGGCAGCAGCCGGCAGCACAGGCTCGGAGAGCGGGTCGCCCGGTGGGTGCTGGCCACGGCCAAAGAAGTGCTCGGGGCCGAGTTTTCCCTGTTCGACCTGGCTTCTTACCAGCTTCCCTTCTTCGATGAGGCCCTGGCGCCATGGGACAACCCCGGCCGCCGCCCCGCGCCGAACGTCGCGCGCTGGCTGGCGGACGTGGCCTCCGCCGACGGGTACCTGTTCGCGGTGCCCGAGTACAACCTCGCGGTCCCGGCCGTGGTCAAGAACGCCCTGGACCTGCTGGCCCACGAGGCAGACGCCAAGCCGGCGTCGATCCTGTCCTACTCCGACACGTTCAACGGGGGCGTCACCGCGGGCCACGAGTTCCGCCTCGTGGTGAGCAAGCTGGGGATGCTCCCGCTGCCCAGGGCCGTTCCCCTGCCGCACGCCGAGGAGTTGCTCGACACCGGCGGCCATCTGGCTGCGGACTCCCGCTTCGGGCAGATCATCGGGCAGATCCTGCCCTACGCGCTCCGGGAGCTGGCCAGCTACGCCGCCGCGCTCCGCCCCCTGCGCCAGGAGATGGCCGCCTGGGACAAGCCATGGCGCGACTAGCAGGCGCCTCACCACGCGGCTCCCGCCGGCGGTGCTCGCGGGACCGTGCGGCAGGCGCCCTGGCTGTCCTTCCGGCGCGGACGCGCGTTACCTACGGCCAGCGGGCTTACGGCGACACGCCGGGCGAGCAGCCCGGATGCCCGCTTGCAGGTGATCGTGCCCGATCTGTTATAGACAGGCCACGATGATGGTTCCCGGCGGCTTAGCGCGGGCGGTGCCGATTCCGTCGCCGTCGTGCGGCCTGACTGACCTCGCCGACGCTTACGAGGTTCCCGAAGCGGCACGGCGGGAGCTGGCGTGCGGTGCAGGCTGGGAAGACAGGTGGGGGGTCTCCTGGCGGCGGCGGGACGGCCGCGCCGATCTCCCGGTGCGGGATCTCGGGGTGGTCCTGGCCGGGGGCTGCCTGCCCTGGCGGCATTTCTCCTGGCGGGCCGGGCAGCGGCACCGGCCGGGGCTGGAGTTCCTGGTGTCCACGGGCCGTCATCACGGGTTCGAGAGCCTGGAGGAGCAGCGGCTGCTGCTGGCGCTGGACTTCGCGGGCGGCGTGACCGACGTGCTGTCGCAGCCGTTCCGGCTGCGGGCGGAGACCGCGGCCGGGTGGTGGCAGCACATCCCGGACTTCCCGGCGGTCACAGGGAACGGCGCGCTCCTGGTCGATGTCCGCCCCCGGGACCTGGTCGGGGACGATGACCTGGTGCTGTTCGCGGCCGCGGCCGAGGCGGCGCTGGCCGTCGGGTGGCGGTATGCGGTGGTCTGCGGGTGGCGTCCGCACGTGACGGCCACGCTGGACACGCTGTCCTCGCAGCGCCGCCCGATGGCTGACCCGCTGCGGCTGGTGCCGCAGCTGCTGGCTGCGGCCGGGTCGGGGCGGGCGGGTGCTCGGGGACGATGAACAAGACGTTCGGCTGCGTCCCGGCGGGCTGCCAGGTCACGGTGCAGACGCTGGCGTGCCCGATCGGGGCCGCCGCGCCGGACGCCCCGGCCCCGGGGGGCGGGCCTGCGCCGCCGGACCCGGCGGTACTGGCCGCGCTGGCCCGCCAGACCCTGGGGCTGCCCAGCCCGGTGATCCGCTCCAGCCCCGCCCAGGCGGCCCTGCAGCTGACCAACCTGCCGACGTGGCTGTGGATCAACCCGCAGAGTGGGTGCCGAGGTCGAAGACCGCCACGGTGCCGGGGGAGAGCGTGACCGCGACCGCCACCCCGGTCGCGGTCACCTGGCATCCCGGCGACGGGAGCACGGTCACCTGCCACGGGGTCGGCACCCCGTACACGAGCGCCGATAATCCCGCGTCCTCGTCGCCGGACTGCGGACACACCTACACCACCTCCAGCGCGGGGCAGCCAGGCGGCGCGTTCCAGGCGACCGCCACGATCACCTGGCACGTCACCTGGCAGGGGGCCGGCGGGGCGGGCGGGGCGCTGGCGCCGTTGTTCACGACCGCCGTGGCGGCGTTCCGGGTGGCGGAGTCCCAGGCGCTGAACACCAGCGGCGCAACCTGACGCCCGCCGGGAACCAGCGCGGCCTCCGGGGCAAGGGCAGGAACCGCGCCCGCGGTCAAGACCAGGGCGCCCAGGTCTTCCAGGGCCCGCGCCGCGCGTGAAAGGCGACGGTCAGCGGACCACCGCCGGGCGAGGGCCGGGACCGGTGTAGGAACCGGATGTAGTTGGCGAGATTCTGGCTAGTTGGCGATCTGGTACTGGGCCCGGTTGGAGCTTGGTCCTACTGGGCGCGGCCGATGGGGCCGTGCTGGCCGCCGGTGTTGTAGATGACCTGGCCGGTGATGAAGCTTGCCTCGTCGGAGGCGAGGAAGGCGACGAGGGCGGCGGTGTCGGCCGGGGTTCCGACGCGGCCGAGCAGGAAGGCGTCGGCGCCCATCTCGGCGAGGCGGCCGGCGGGAAGGTCCGCGAAGGGGCCGGTGGCTGTGCTGCCGGGGCCGACGGCGTTGACTGTGATCCGCCGGGCGGCGAACTCAAGGGCCGCGACCCTGGTGAGCTGGTCGATGAACGCCTTCGCGCCGGAATACAGCGAGCTGCCGGGCACGGCCGAGCTGGTGACGCCGGAGGCGATGTTGATCACCCGCCCGCCGTCGGACAGGGCGCCGGCCGTTTCCTTGATGAGGAGGAAGGGGGCTCGCACGTCGATGGCGACGATGCGGTCGAAGGACTCGGCGTCCATCTGGGCGATCGGCCGCCAGAAGGTGACGCCGGCGTTGTTCACCAGGATGTCCAGCCGGCCAAACGCACTGAGCGCCGCCCCGGCCACCGCCGCTGGAGCGGCCGCGTCGGCGAAGTCGGCGTGGATGGCCAGCGCCCTGCGGCCGATGTCGCGGACGGAGACGGCCACCTCATCGGCCTCGGCCTTGCCGGTGTTGTACGTGAACGCGACATCGGCCCCGTCCGACGCGAGCCGGCGGGCGATCTCCGCGCCGATGCCCCGGCTCCCGCCGGTGACGAGCGCTGCCTTGCCTGCCAGACGGCCTTCGCTGGTCATCTTGAGCCTGCCTCTCCGTTGACGGGAACGTCTCCAGGTGCCCAAGTTCACCGGGTAGGTGGCGGGGTGCGGAAGGACGCGTTCGCTCTGGTTCCATACGCTGTCGGTATGGATGACGTGGAGGTCCGCGAGCTTCGGTATTTCATCGCGGTAGCGGAGGAGCTGAACTTCACCCGGGCCGCGCAGCGCCTCGGCATGGCACAGCCCCCGTTGTCCGCGGCGATCGGCAAGCTGGAGCGCAAGCTCGGCGTCCGGCTCCTGGACCGGAGCAGCCGCCGGGTCGTGCTCACGCCCGCAGGCGCGATGCTGCTGGCTGAGGGGCGGACCGCTGTCGAGAACCTGGGCGCCGTGGTCCAGCGCGTTCGCCGGCAGGCCAGGCCGGACGAGTTCCTCACCGTGGTCGTCAAGGCAGGGGACGGCACCGGCCTCGTCCGGCAGGTCGCCCTGCGGTGCGCGGCAGACCCGCAGGTCCCCGAGGTGCGGATCGTGTTCAGCCGGGCCGGCGACATGACCGCCGCCGTACGTGGCGGGGTCGCTGACGCCGCCATCCTACGGGCGCCCTTCGACTCCCGCGGCCTGGATACCGAGGTGCTGCTGGCCGAGCCGCGGGTGGCGGCGCTGCCCGCTGACCACCGGCTGGCCGGCCGCCGCGAGATCCGCCGTGCGGACCTGGCGGGAGAGCCGATGCCGCGCTGGGCGAATCCGGCAGCGGCGGGCGCGCTCGCATTCTGGACCGGAACAGACACCCAGCCCGGTCCCGGCGCACTGGCCGCCCCACCTCGTCCCGCGAGCTGCCCGGACCGGGCAGGCCCCTTGGCGAGCGACATGAACCAGGTGCTCGACGCGGTGGCGCTCGGCCAGGCCGTCGCGTTCATCCCGGCCTCCGTCGCGAGCCGCCATGCCGTGCCCGGCCTGGCGTTCGTGCCGGTCACCGACCTGAGCCCGAGCACGGTGGCAGCAGCCTGGCCGGAGGGCTCCAGGTCACCCGCCATCGCCCGCTTCATCCGCACCGCCGCCGAAGTCGCCGCCTCACACGGCAGCCAGGGCCAGACCTCGGATCGCCAGCTAGCCGAAAACTCGCCAAGTACCGCCAACTAGCCTTGACGATTCGCCAGGTAGATCCGGTCCCTACAACCGGCGGAAAGACCGCCCCAGGTATACCGGAGGTATACGAGAGGACCAAGAAAGGTACAAGGCAGGTACATGTAACTCCTGTAACAGCCGAATTATTTTGCCTCTCTGGCAACTGATTTCGGGCCGGAAGAAAAAAAGGGCCTCAAAAACCCGATTTCTGTAGGTGGAGGGATTTCCGCCCCGGCCCGCCCGGGGCGCGCCCCCTCGTCCCCGGCGGCACGGCAGCCGCCCGTGGGTCAGGGCCGGCCGCGTGTTCAGGAGGCAACCAGGCGTGAAGGACTCAGCGTTCACCAGGGCTGTGCCGCTCGGGCACGGCGGTAACCGCGCGAGGCCGGGACGGGGCGGGGACGGCCCGCCGGGCCGTCCGGGACGGGCAGGACGGCGGGACGGCTGGTGAGCGCGGGCCGCCGCCTGCTCGCGGTCGGCGACGCGCTGCCGGTCACCGTGCTCGCGGCCATTGCCGGGGCGGGGTCGTTCACCCATATCCGCGACACCGCCGCCGAGCACGGCCAGGGCGGCCCGATGTCCTGGGCGGTGGCGGTCTGCATCGACCTGACCTGCGTGATGGCCGCCCGAGAGCGCCAGCGCGACAAGCAGGCCAGCATCCCCGTGAGGCGGCTGTCGTGGCCGACGGTGGTGCTCGCAGGCGGGGTGCTGCTGAGCCTGGCCGCCAACCTGGCCCAGGCCCAGCCGACGGCCCGGGGCCGGGTCGTGGCCGCCGTGCCGCCGGTCGCGTTCCTGGTGGCGGTCTCGATGATCGAGCGCCGCGCCGCCCGCCGCCCCCGCCTGATCGCGGGCGGGGACGGCCGTCCCCGGTGCAAGATTCCGGGGACGAGGCCCGGGACGGCGGGGACGAGGCGCTCCTCGCTGATGCGCGGCGGGCCGCCGCCGAGCACCAGGACGAGCACGGGCAGCCGATCACCCGGGACGCGCTGCGCGCCCGCCTCGGCGTGTCCAACCAGGCCGCCTCCGAGCTGCTGCGCCAGCTCCGCGCGGGCGAGGGCCTGCCGCCGGGAGCCTCCCGCGCCGCCTGAGCCCGGCTGCCTCCCCGCGCCGGCCGGCACCCCTGGTCCGCGGGGAGCAGGCGGGGCGTCGGGGCGGTGTGCCCGCTAGGGAGGGCTGCCCGGCGGGCACGGCCTGGCGCGGCGGCGGCTCGACAGGCACCGCGAAGGCGTGGCAACCTACCGGGACCGGCTCGCCCGGCCGCGGGCCGGCGCGCACCCGGCCAGCAGCCTGCCCGCCCGGTCAGCGACGGTACCGCCTGCTGCCGGCGCTGAGGGCTGAAAGACGGTCAGCGGAAATGGCAGACCGTCTATCCGGGTTCGCGAACCTGTCACCCCGCCGCACCGCCAGCTAATACGTACTCCAGTGGGGGTACCGCCCAGACTGGCCCCCCATCGCGACGGCGGACGTGCAGGACACGGCGATAATAAACCTTCCTGTGGACACCCCGACTCATATAAGCGTAGAGCTTATAAAACAATCATCCGTGCCGGGCCGCAGATACGTGACGTACGTTAATTCCCGGCCTCCTGTCCGTGGCAATGTATCCGTTCAGTGTCAGGTACTCTCACCCCCCGTCCGTGCCCGCAGGCCCTCGCCTGCCCGGCCCCGCGAGGGCATGCAGCCAGGTGAGGGCAGGCGCGCGAGGAGGCCGGCGGCGGCGAGGGCGGGCGCGGGAAAGGCGGCCGGCGCGGCGGGAAAGGCGCGAGGCCGGACGGTAATCAATTCAGGCGCGGTGAGTGACGAATAGCGCGGAAATTGGCGAGGAAATACGCGATTTCGAGGCGGAAAGGCGTTGACTGCCTCGGAAAAGGCGAGATAGCGTCGTGTTGTGCCCAGGAAATTCCGGGGGAATTACCCGGTAATTAATAGCCTGGGTCATGGCGAAGCGCGCGCCCGCCCGCAATTTCCGCCCTCGCGTTTTCTCGGAGGTATTCCCGATGACCGCCCCCGCTATTCCCGCCCCGGCCAAGGGTCGGCTCGGCAACGGCCAGCTTCGCCGCCAGGTTGCCGAGTGGCTGGCCGCCCGCCCCGGCCCGCACACGGTCGGCGAGATCGCCAAAGACCTGGGCCGCTCGGCCGGCGCGGTCGGCAACGCGCTGACCACGCTCGCCGACCGGGCCGAGGCCAGCCGCCTCGCCGGCAAGCCGCTGCGCTACGAGGCCAACTCGGCTACCGCCGCCGCAGCCGCCGCCATCGCCCCCAAGGCCCCCGCCCCGCCCAAGCCCGCCGCCCCCAAGCCGGCCGCCTCGCCAGCCTCGCCGGCCGCGCCGAAGCCGGCCGGCCCGCCAGCCTCGCCAGCGCCGCCGGCCGCGCCGAAGGCTCCCGCCCCGCCGGCCGCGCCCGGCCCGGTCACCCGCCCGGGAGGGCAGGTCTACCGGCCCCGCGTGCTGGCGGGGATGGCCGATGTCGAGGCGCTGCGCACGCTGCGCGCCGAGGGGGTGCCCTCCCTGCTGGCCGGGCCGCCCGGCACGGGCAAGACGAGCCTGGTCGAGGCGGCCTTCCCCGACCTGATCACGGTGGCCGGGGACGGCGACACCACGGTGGGCGACTTCGTCGGCGAGTACACCCAGCGACCCGACGGCACGTACGAGTTCATCTACGGCCCCCTGATCAGGGCCATGCAGGAAGGCCGGGTGCTGTTCATAGACGACGCCACCCTCATCTCGCCGGCGGTGCTGGCGGTCTGCTACCCCGCCATGGACGGGCGGCGCGAGGTGATCGTCAAGGCCCACAAGGGCGAGACGATCACCGCCGCCGACGGCTTCTACGTCGTAGCCGGCCACAACCCGGGAGTCCACGGGGCGGTCCTCACCCAGGCCCTGTCCAGCCGCTTCACCTTTCAGTTCGACGTGGCGACCGACTTCGACCTGGCCCGGTCGCTGGGCATCGACTCGCGCGCCATCACCGCCGCCCGCAACCTGGCGACCCGGCAGGCCAGCGGCGAGACCGGCTGGGCACCGCAGCTCCGCGAGCTGCTCGCCTTCGCCAAGATCACGAAAATCTTCGGCCTCGACACCGCGCTGGCCAACCTCGCCGGGGTCGCCCCGGCCGAGGACCGCGACGTGGTCGCCGACACCCTCGCCAAGACCTTCGGCAAGACCGTCCGCCCGCTGTCCCTCGGCCGCCAGATCTGACTTCTCGCCCTGGAAGGAGCGCCTGATGAGCGCGACCCCGCCCGCCCCCGCCCCCGAGAACCGCCCCCGCCCCTCGGCCGCCTGGCTGGCCTTCTCCGCGAAGATGACCGCGCAGGTCGCCCCGGTCGCCGGCCGCGACGACCTGACCGTGACCGTCGCCCCCGGGGCCGGGCGTGGAGCGCCCGCCTGCTTCGTGCCGGCCAGCGCTGAGATCGAGGTCAACGCCGACCACCTGCCCGTCGACCCCGCCACCGCCGACCCGGCCAACCCGGCCGACCGCGAGCGGTACCCGGCCTTGTGGGGCGCAACCGTGCACGAGTGCGCGCGCGCCGCCCACTCCCGCTGGCGCGCCCCCAAGGACACCAGCGCCGCCTGGTCGGCCGCCGCGACCGCGCTTGAGGAGTCCCGCATCGAGGCCCGCCAGGTGAGTCGCCACCCCGGCGACCGCGCCTGGCTGCGGGCCTGCACCTGCCAGATCGTGGTCGGCGACTTCACCGCCGCCGCTGCCCCGCCCGCCAGCGCGGCCGAGGCCGGGTCGGCCGCCGCGCTGATCCTCGCCCGCGAGGACGCCGGCATCCTCGAGACCGGCGAGGCCGAGCCGGTCGCCAGGGCGGTCGCCACGGTGATCGGGGAGGAGAAGCTGGGGCAGCTCCGCCAGGTGTGGCGCGAGGCCCACCGCACCCGCGACGACGACGCCAAGGCCATGGTCCGGCTCGGCCGCCGCTGGTGCCGCATCCTCGGCGTCCAGCCTGACCAGCCCGCCCCCAAGGGCGACCCCGGCCAGCCCGGCCAGGGCACGCCCTCGCCGGTCGCGGCGGCGGTCGGCGAGGCCACCGCCCGCGTCGAGGACGCCTCGAAGGCCGAGTTCGCGCCGCCGGCCCCGTTCGCGCCCGGGGCGGCGGAGGCCCGCGAGGCTGAGGGCAAGGCCCGCCGCGCTGCTGGCGACGCTTCCGCGCGGGTCTTCGCCCGCGACCCCGGCGACGGGTCCGGCGGCACCACGGGCACCAGCCGCGAGCCCACCCCGGATGAGCAGGCCGCCGCCCGCCGGCTGGGCCGCGCGCTGCGCGAGGCCAGCGCCGGGGGCCGCGCCGAGACCAAGGTCAGCTCGGCCACTCCGCCGGGCCGGCTGCGGATGCGGCACGCCGTGACGGCCGACGCGCAGCGCGCCGCCGGGGCGATGCCGACCGCGAGGCCGTTCACGCGGGTCGAGCGCCGCCGGGTGCCCGCCCCGCCCCTCGCCGTCGGGGTCATGTGCGACGTGTCCGGCTCGATGAGTTCCTTCACCGGGCCGGTCGCCTCGACCGCCTGGATCTTGGCCCGCGCGACCGCGAGCCTGCCCGCCGCCCGCACCGCGACCGTCACCTACGGGCGCGACGTCCGCCCGGTCACCTACCCCGGCGCGGCCCCCGCCCGGGTCGCCGAGTTCAGCGCGGCGGGCAAGTACGAGGACTTCACCCGCGCGGTCAACGCCCTCGACGGGGCGCTCGGCCTTTCCCGCCCCGGGGCCACGCGCATCCTGGTGATCGTCTCCGACGGCCGGTACAAGGGCACCCAGCACGCCGACGGGCAAAAGCTCATCACCCGCCTGGCCGCCTCGGGCTGCCTGGTCATCTGGATCGCCCCCAGCGACACCGCGAACACGATGACCGGCGCGAAGGTGGTCATCCTCGATGACCCCGCCGCCACCAGCGCGGCGGTCGCCCGCGCGGTCGCCGCCAGCGCCCGCACCGCCTGACCCGGGGCCGGGAGGCGGCCCGGCCCGCCTCCCGGCCCGCCCGGTGCCTTGGCCGCCGTCCCGCGCCGGGAAAGGCCACCCGCGCCAGATCGCGGCACCCGGGATAACACTGCTGGAAAGAAAAGGCGACCGGCGCAGAAAAGCCGAGGCGTCAAATCCTCAAAGTAAGAATTCGGGTCGGACGCCAACCGGGGAATCGTCGCCCGAGTCGCACTCGCGAGTCGTCATGCCAGGTGAGGACAGGCAGACGGCGTATTTCCGTGCCCGCCGGCCGACGTGGAAAACGGGCATCTGGAATTGTCGCGGAGCCGCTTGACTTCACGTCCGGACCAGAGCAATTGTCGTCCAGAAAACACCGGCGCAGTCAAAACGGAAACCGGAGTAGCGCCGGAGAATAGAAACGGAGTCACCATCATGGCACGCACCCCCGCCCCCGCTCCCGCCCCGCACGCGGCCCGCAGCGCTGCCGACACGGCGACGACCCCGGCCCCCGCGCCCGTTGCCCCGGCGACCGGCGACAGCCCGGCAGCGGCCGTCCTGGCCGCGCTGTCGGCCGACCCCGCCGGCGCGACGGTCGCGGTGATCGCCGCCCGCGCCGGGATCAGCACCGCCGCCGCCCGGCAGGCCCTGCTCGCCTGCGAGAAGAACGGCACCGCCACCCGGGTCAAGGGCAGCCGCCCCGGCATCGCCGACACCTGGACGCCCGCCGCCGCCCCGGCAGCCCCGGCCGGCGAGGCCTCGCCCGCCGAGACCCCCGGCACGGGCAGCACCCCCGGCGGCGGGCAGCCGGCCGCCGAGCCTGCCGATGCCGGCCAGCCCGCCCCGGTCACGGCTGACGGCACGGCCGGGGACCAGCAGGCGGACGCCGGCCCCGAGCCGGGGCCGGACCCGGCCGTCGCCGCCGAGGCCGCCGGGACCGTCGCGGCTATCGCCCAGGCGGCCGACGAGGCCGGGAAGGCCCTCGCGGCCGGGAACCTGGACGTCGCCCTGGCCGCCCTGGAGACCGCCCATGAGCTGGCCGCCCAGGGGCGGCGGGCGGTCAAGGCCGCCGCATCGGGCCGGCGCGCCCCCGCGACCCGGCCCGGCGCGCTGCGCGACCTGGTCGAGGAGCACCTGCGCAAGTTCCCCGACACCGCCTTCACCCCGCACCAGGTCGGCAAGGTACTCACCCGCTCGGCCGGCGCGGTCGCCAACGCCCTCGACAAGCTGGTCAGCCTCGGTACCGCCGAGATGGTCACCGACAAGCCGCGCACCTACCGGCTCGCCCCCGCCGTCCCCGCCCCGGAGGCTGCCCCCGCCCCGGACGCGGTCGGCGACCCCGCCGCCAGCGCGGAGACGGAGGCCAGCGCCGCGTAACGCGGCCCGCGCGGACGGCGCGGCCGGGGCGGCAGCCGATGTCGCCCCGGCCGCGCCGTCTTCGCGTTGTACGCGGCCGGCCTGCGGTCGCCGCCGGGCGTAACCCCTTCCCGCCGCGCCGGCCGTCGGCCGCTCCCGGCCGGGTACATCAGGGCGCTGACCGGCGTCGTTTCCCGCCGGGTACACCGCCGGCCCGCGCGAGGTACATGAAGGCCCACCGGAAGTAAACGCAACTCCCGCCACAACCGCGCTTTTTTGCCTCGCCAGCACCAATTTCGGGAGCGCCGGCGAAAAAAGGCCCCAAAAACCCGATTTCTGTAGTGGGACGGGAAACCGGAAGGCGTGAAGGAGCAGCCTATGACAGATCCTCCGGTCAGAATAACGCGCCGCGTGCAGCCGGGCGAGCCCGCACCGGGCTGCCCGGCGGGCGCGGGTACGACGGGGGCGCGCACCGTCGCGGTGCGCGCCCCCGTGCCCCCTTCGCGGTACCCGCCCGGCGGGCAGCCCTCGTGCCGGGCTGCCCCCTCCTGGCCGGGCGGGCACCGGCCCGCATCGACCCGTGGCTGCGGGCCGGGTGTCAAGCCCGCCCCCGCGCCGGGCGGGGCGGACTTGACGCGGCGGGCGGAGTGGAGGCTGGATGCCTGCGGTCCCGGGCGGCAGGCCAGCCCGCCCCGCCGGCCGGCATCCGGGCCGGCCGCCTCCACCCCCGGCAACGGCGCGGGCGCGCACGAGGTCACCGCCCGGGACCCCGCGCCCGCCCCTGCCGGCCTTCCCCTCCGGCAGGGCCGGGTGCGTCCCGCACCGCTCCGCCGCGCAGCTCGCCGGCGGGGCCTTTCCTCTCTTTCCCGTTCCCCGGGCCGGCCGCCCCGGACCGCGGCCGAACGCCGGCCCGGCGGGGGCCGGACTTGACGCGGCGGGCCGAGCGGAGCGTCCGTCGTCGCGACCCCACGGACGGGCCGCCCCCGGGAACGGTGACCGCTCCCGGCCGGCCCCCCGCCACCCCGGCGAACGAACCAGGAACCCCCGGCGACCCGCTGCTCACGATCGAGGAGGTAACCGCCGAGCTGCGGGTATCCCGCGCCGCCTTTTACCGGTGGCGCCGGCAAGGCGCCGGGCCGCCAGCGGTGCGGCTGCCGGGAGGCGGGGTGCGGGTCCGGCGCAGCGCGCTGACGGCGTGGCTGCGCCGCCTGGAAGCAGAGGACACCACAGCAGAGGAGCAAGGAGCAGATGGACAGTTACGACGTCAGGTTCTGGGACATCAAGAGGCTCGGCAACGGCCCAGGGGCACGGTTCAGGGTCCGGTGGGCGGTCGACGGGCGCGAGCACTGCAAGTCGTTCAAGGCCCGCCCGCTGGCCGCCGGGTTCCTCGACGGCCTCACGGACGCGGTCCGCGACCGGCGGCCCTTCAGCCCCCGCACCGGCCTGCCCGACGCCGGCACGACCGGGGACGAGCTGGTGACCTGGTACGCCCACGCCCGCGCCTACGCCGAGGCCAAGTGGCCCAACCTCGCCCCGGTCTCCCGCCGGTCGGTCGCCGAGGCCCTGGTCACCGTCACCGTCGCCCTCACCGCCAGGGAGCCCGGCGCACCGGATGAGAAGGTGCTGCGGCAGGCGCTGTTCGGCTGGGCGTTCAACCCCGCCACCCGCCAGCTCGACCCGCCCCCGGAGACCGCCGACGCCCTCGCCTGGGCCGAGCGCGCCTCCCTGCCCGTCGCCGAGCTGGAGGACACCGCGACCGTGCGGCTCGCGCTGGCCGCCTGCGCCAGGAACCTGAACGGCAAGCCGGCCGCCGGGTCAACCCAGCGGCGCAAGCGGTCGGTGTTCTACAACGCCCTCGGCTACGCCGTCGAGCAGGGCCACCTGCCCTCCAACCCGGTCGACCGCATCCAGTGGACCACCCCCGCCGTCGCCGCCAGCGTCGACCGCAGGGTGGTGGTCAGCCCCGCCCAGGCCCGCAGCCTGCTGGCCGCCGTCCGGGCGCAGGGCGAGCGGGGACAGCACCTGGAGGCGTTCTTCGGCTGCCTGTATTACGCCGCGCTGCGCCCCTCGGAGGCGGTCATGCTCCGCGAAGCCGACCTGTACCTGCCGAAGCAGGGCTGGGGGAGGATCGTCCTGGCCGCCTCCGCGTCCCGGGCGGGCACGGCCTGGACCGACGACGGCACCGCCCGCCAGGAACGCGGCCTCAAGCACCGGGCCGACAACGAGACCCGCACCATCCCCATCCCGCCCGACCTGGTGCGGCTGCTGCGCGCCCACATCAGGCGGTACGGCACCACCCCCGACGGGCGCATCTTCCAGACCAGCAGGGGCGGCATCCTCCAGGACTCCGGCTACAACGAGGTCTGGACCCAGGCCCGCAAGCAGGCCCTGACCCCCGCCCAGCACAGGTCGCCGCTCGGCCGCCGCCCGTACGACCTGCGGCACGCGGCGGTCTCGCTGTGGCTCAACTCCGCGGTGCCCGCCACCGAGGTCGCCCGCCGCGCCGGGCACGGCGTCGCCGTCCTGCTCAAGATCTACGCCCACTGCATCGACGGGCAGGCCGACGCCGCCAACCAGCGCATCACCGACGCCCTCGGCACCACCGAGCCCGAGCCCGGCCCCGGCGGCGAAGGCGACGCCGGCAGCGAGCCGGCAGCCTGAAGTGGCAGGTCAGCAGCCAGACGCCGGGCGGAACGGTCACTGCACCGCTCCCTCGGACGGTCAGCACACCGCTCCCGCCCTCGCTGCGCGGCCCCGTCCGTGGCCTTTTCCGCCCCCGTCCGTGGATTTCACGGCCCAGAAATCCGGCACCCACGGACGCATAGCGGACGGCGAAAGCCCGAAATCGAGCCTCGAAACGAATAAGTGCTGGTCAGCGGGGGGTGACTCGAACAGGAGGAGCGTTCTGTAAAACCGTCGGCTCAGCCTACGTTGGTTCGAACCCAACACCTGCCACGCTATTTCCGCAGGTCAAAGCCGGTGTCATCGGATGATGGCACCGGCTTTTGCGTGCCGGCGGGAGCGGTCCGCGGACCGTTTGTGGGCCAGCCGTGGGCCAGGCCCGGTAATGGGTTATCGTTCTAATATTGGCTTTGAGCTGGCTAAACGTTCATCGGTAGGGCTACGTGATGGCCTGCGGTCGGCGTGATTTGTGGGCCGTCGGCGGGCCGGGAGGGGAAGTTACGGACGCATGGCGGACGGCGTCCGCGGCCGTAGCGCGGTTGGCGTAACCGCTGGCTTCCGCGTAGTCGCACGGTCGGTGCACACCGTCGGCTCTTTCACGGACGGGCACGGACCAGGCCCCGGGAACGGCTTGAGGACGTAGTCGATCTGCTGGTTGAGGAGGTCGTCGCGGCCGTGGATGCAGTGGGTGTAGACGGTGAGCAGGACCGCGACGCTGTTCCCGGCCCTCGCGGCGATCTGGGCGGGGTCCCCTCCGGCGTTCAGCCACAGCGACAGGGCGGCGTGCTGCAGGTCGTAGGGGCGGCGGGCGAGCCCGGTGGCACCTAGCTCGGGCCCGAGGGCGATGGTGCGGGCGGATTGCCAGGCCCGGCCGTAGAGCGATCCGCTGAGCGG
>Ga0335074_10007052_pt1 | contig 15581 bp, 14 predicted proteins | sample Lox_Sample_23_FD_206715 | JGI IMG/M metagenome (GOLD analysis project Ga0335074, IMG submission 206715) | Soil microbial communities from Loxahatchee National Wildlife Refuge, Florida, United States - Lox_Sample_2.3 | ecosystem: Environmental > Terrestrial > Soil > Wetlands | place: USA... | reverse complement strand
AAGAGAATATATCGGTCATATTTTCTGGAATTCATAGTTCTTCTCCCAAAAGTGTGCTGGTCCTTTCCTTCCATTTATAATTGTTCCGTGAAACATCCAAGCATTACATGGTCCTAAGAGCGAGTCCACCACCAAATGTTCTCTGACGAGGTGTGGGCAATGGGTGGAGCACATACAGTCTCGTACATAACAGTTAAGGAGGATGGAAGCGACAGATATGACCCTGAGAATGTACAACACAAATATTCAAAGGTCCCTGCCTTGCTGGGCAAAGGCTACTTACTCTTTGTGCGTAGATCGTTTGAGAACCCCTTTCTATGTGACACCCTGCGTACATAAGTAGCCAAGAAGCTTCAAGTGCCATTCGTTGTGGGGTGCGTAGCTTAATATGACCACGTGCTTTTTGAGGAGTTGGCCGGTGCGTATTGAATCTGACGCTCTGTAACCTTAAGTTTGTCCCGGATCTAGGCGTGAGGAACGTCAAATAAAAGAGCTGTATTAAGTGCTATCCAGTCATCGCGCGACGTTTCAACGTTGTGAGTGTGTAAAGGGGTTAGGTTGCCAGGTCGGGGTCCATCTTGAGAGTCCTAGGACTATGTAGAAGCTTGAGAGGGTGTCTCTGGGATTTCAAAGTATTAAGGATACTATACTGCCACACTCATAGATTTTGGAACTAGATTAAGCTAGATTAAGTTAGGTTCAATTTGAACTTTAGATATTTGGATGCGGTTTTGAACAGGTTTTAAGCTGGATTTGAACTAGTGCTAAAACTAGCTAGAATTAGTTGTGTCTGATAACTCCCAAAACCTCTTAAAACCGAATTAGAGACTAAAACCCAATTTGATTATTAAAACCACATTAAACCATCTTTAAGCTGTATTCAAATCGCACTTTAATCATCGTTGCAACCAATTAACACTCATTGTAAGTCCATATAGAATAGGCATCATTTACAGCTAACTACTAATGTCTGATGCTACAGGAAGTCTAGATTCCACGGGCACTCCATGAAGAACCCTTCCTCAGCATCATCCCTATCCATATCCGTATCCACAGGAGCATCAATAAGGAAGCACTTGTTCGCACCTAAAAATGGTAACCCACAGACAACCAGCTCTGTGCCTTTATAAACACCAATGTTCAGTATAGAATCCTTCACCTCAACTCCGTTGTGGTCGACAACCCTGTCCAGTCGAAGCGCGATAAAGAAGAGATATCTTGTTTTATGGAAGGTGACGACAGCAAGCTGCTAGAGGTGGTATATCGTATCAACATCTCAGAAACTGTCGCCTGCTTTAAAAGTCCATCGTTTAGATGTTGGTGTTTCAAATACGACGCGCTAATACCAATGTAATTTGTCCCTGCTATAAAACTGGATGATATTTCGAATATTGTAGTCGTTGTAAAATGCTCGATAGAGACGCTGTATGAAGGGATGACTTAGGGAATGCTTCCTTAGTCTCATCTAAGAGTAGATTTGTAACGCGTTAGCATGAGGCATTATAAACCCAACAGTGTTGACTTTCACAGATCGGTGCATTAAATCCTGCTAAACAGCAATATATGTATATGTATCATCCTTATCAACAACTCTATCGTCGCGTTTAGAAGGAGGGAGGAAGCTGTCGACAAGCTAAGGGCAGTATTGCCGAATCAATTGCAATGGGTCTGCAAGCTCTAGATAAGTATAAACCCAGGCGCCAGCAAAGCTAAGACGAAGAGATTGTGCAATGTTGTCCTTTGCGAAGAGGTAAGCCATCAAGTTTGGTAGCGCTGCTGCGTCTGCCCATTCTTTCCATCTCCTAAGCCATGTCAGTCAGCTCTAAAGCCAAAAAAGGAACAACTTATCTTACGCATAGCAAAGCTCTCCGCTTAAGACGTTACAGTTTATAACATGAGCATATTCATACACATTATCTGCAAGATGTAGACCTACATGCATGTTAGGTAAAGATCGTAGATTCTGCCATTTCGTTCTTTAGGTCCGTTTGGTTGGCGATGTAGGTGTAGATATAGACGTATAATTAGAGCTTGCAACAGATGCAGCTATGTCACCCGTATTAGCCTCTTCCTTAAGATCAAACACGTTGGGGAAGCCTTTATCAGCATCTACCTCATCAGCCTCCTCTCTATCTGCTGCCTCCTCTCCAATGTCGGACACAGTTGGGAAGCCTTCATCATCGCCTTCTTTGTTTGAAGTACCTAAGTCTGCTAATGCGTTAGACTTTGAAGCTTTAGCACAATCAATCAACAAGAGACAGCACTTCCAAGAACGGATTAACAATTAATGCACATTATTTGCATTAAGCGCCACTTGTTGCTGTAATCTAGTAACTGTTAATGTTTCTGCGATTAGTTGAAGCAATATGATGATACTACAAATTGGCGTTGTATAGCTGTTCAACCAGTTATGTTTTCTCATATGGCAGGACATAGCTTGCACATAGCTCAGCTTATACTAAGTACTCCTACTACAACTTCGTAAAATAAGTGGCATGATAATTAGGGCTCTTCTTGTTTCTAATAGGGACTACGAAAAGAGATGGTGGAGCGGGCTCTAGATTCGCGCTTAATTGTGTGGGAAAGGAAAGGACTGTAATGCTTTAATAAAGCTTATTCCACTAGCTTTTGTTAGTATGTGTTGAAAGAGAATAGCAAAGACAAGTCGCCTAATACCACGCTATTCCGAATGCGGTGCATCATATCCCCTACTAAGTATAAGGTTAAGAGCAGGCGCAATTTTGAGAATCGCTGGAGGATTAGGTCTCATTCTAAGACCCTTAAAGAATTTAGAACGGGCCTTTGTAGTTGGCATTAAAAGGCCATGCTAGCAAAGGAGAAGTACATCGAAATAGTATTAACTATATTTAACAGTATCATATTCAATATTGCTGCGCTCTTCCTAAGTGCAATAGCATGCACGGCAGCCCTTAGCAGCATTATAGCGTATAAAGCTAGAGTTATTAGCAGCTTGGGGCATGTCTCCAGTTAGGCATATAGGGAAGGCTCTTACAAGTGTGTCCTTACCTGCAACATTTAGTACAATACCATGCCCTAAAGCTGCCATCCCCCCTTCCAAATTGTCAATGATATTATTGTATGCTGCACCATGTGGACCTAGTGTTAATGTAAACTTATTGAAGGTTTTCTGTCGCTCTTAGTAGTCCAAGCAAGCTAGGGTAAAATAGAAACCTTTAAGGGCCTTATACATATTACAATGTATGCCAAAATCGTTAATGAATAGGATAAAAGGAAGTGACAGTAATAGTACTATATAGGGAGAACTTGCAAAAGCCTCAATGTTATTCCTGCTGTAGTATTCCATCTTAAGGTCAGCTCGAGTAGGGTGTGTATATCGCAGAGAAATACAGGTTGAAGCCTCTAAGTTGACTATCTGTTTGATGAAATAACTTGAGGGCTCATGTTCGAAATCTTCGTTATAATAAAGGTCGTTGGGGTTGTATGTCTAGTTTATTGAGACATCAATCCGCTCTTAGATAATAGTTAAAGGGATCTTGAATTCTTAGTCAAGCAATAAAAGCTCATTCTTGCTTGAGATGTAAATGCAAAAATCAATATTAGGAAGTGCTAATTGTGCAATTACTAGCTAAAGGGTTAGTATGACCTGTCTGGGGATCTACGTAGTAGTCTGAAAATCTTTGCTAATGAAAGTAACTCGGCCTTTAGTATAGCCTTCCACAGTGTGAGTTAGTCGAACAACATCACTAGGGAGTATGACTTTACTGCGTTGAGTATGTGCGAATTCGCTAGAGGTTGTTATCGCAGAAGAGCCCCAAGCTTGAAAGTGCTAAAATTCGATCGGATTGTCGACGTACTACGCTATGCCGAAGTACATCTTACAGGTCAAGTCTGTTGCTAATAGTATTTTTGTTACAAGGTCGACAGGATCGTACTAGTAATACCACGTTTTGCGCTTAATATGTAGACGCGGCTAACCTGCTTTGTGCTTTTCTCTAGCTGAAAGTGTTAGGAGCTTCTTGAATGTAACGTAGATCGGCTTCCTTATTAGTTGCAACATAAGCATTTAACTACAAACTCTCTTCTTTAGTGTATCAAGCTTTTTTGGTAGCTGCAATGTGTTCCTATCAATTGTTCTATTTAATGATAGAGCTATATGCTAAACCTCCTATAGACGTGTGTACTTAGTCCGCGAAATAGATGACTTTTCGCACTAAAGTCTAAAAGCCATATGAAATGGAGAAATTCTGCCCTCTAGTAGGGCTTGCTGCACAGATTCGGTGTTAGTAGGATCGCTTGAGGAGGCGGATGATACAGACATAGCAATAGGTAAAGTTGCTTGTTCTATATATTTATTAGAGTTGTCCGTGGCCTCTTAGCCTTTGTCCCTATCGTTATCTTCGTCTTCGTCCTCGCCCTCATCTTCGTCTTTAGGAGGTTCTTCCTTATTAGCCTCTATAAGGTCGGTAATATACGTGTCGAATGGAACTTGCTGCGCAATAGCTAAAGCATTTGCTGCATCCTCTTAGAGTTAGCAGATCTAAGGCGATAGGGAGGACTTCACGCGTACCTCTTCAAAGTCTTCATCCTCAGATTCAGCCTGGCTGTAGAAGCCTTCCACAGCCCCGCCCGTACCCGTGTCTCTTATATCTTTGTCTGGATATTCGCCTTCAAAGGCTTCTCCAGCTGGCAAGTCTCTTGCATCGTCGCAAGGATCTGTTGGCACTTGTTTATTAGCACCTTCCTAGATAGAATTGTTGCGACAACGAAAGACGCCATCCTGCTAGATGATCAACTTATCAGACACTTTTCTGCGCGGCATAATGAATGTAGCTGCTAGAGACTTAGCGTTTGTTGTAGGTTTTAAGGGAAAGTTGCTATATATAAGAACAACTCGCTTAAATGCTTATATAATATGATGTCTATTACTTCACATGTCTATTGCCTTAGCTATAAGAGAATACCAATTGATTCTATCCTATATAGTAAGGAAAAGCCTCTAATTATTAACTGTCTTATTGTAAGGGAAGTGAAGCTATTATTCAGTTATGCCAAACAAGTCGTCTAGCTCTATCTCAATGTCGAATCCGTTAAGATCCTCCTACTCCCAGATAAGGTGCTAATCAGCCTCCTCCCAGACACCGCGCTAGATATCCATAATAGCTTGAATAACAGCAGCAAGTGTCAGCCTCTAAGCAGCTAGTAAGCCAGCAACTTGAGGGTCTAACGCCTAGACCAACTTATTATTAATAAGGTACCACTCTCCAACAGAAAACTCTGTCTCTCCATCCTCCCCCTTGCTGCTCTCAACATTCATTAACAGCTTAGCTATAGCACTAGGAACTGCCTTCATTAAGGAGTTCTAAATCACTTGAGACTGGAAGCTTCTTTCAACTGAAAGTTCGAAGCGTTCTACTGTATATAGCTGATTCAACTGCCAGAGCCGACTAGTTGCTTGGTCTTAGATGCCTTTATTAGGCGCTAAGTCGAAATTGATAGCATAATTGCATAGTGCTTGCAAGTTAAGCCCAACTAAACCGACATTGAAGCCCCTAATAAAAATATAAGCAGACTGTGGTTGATTTATAAAAGCAGACACCAACTCTGCTCGCTCTAAGTGTGACAGCTTAGATGTATAGCAAACACATTCGATCTAAAGCGCCTAGTAACATGCTAGTAGTAAGAGCTGATTTGCAGGTAAGCCGCACTAGATTACAACCTTACGCTTCATTAAAACGACAAGCTCTGCTAGAATTCGGAGGGTATGTCGAAGCTTAGGCGAGCCTTAGCACAGAATAGCCAGCTGCTGTGGAACGTCTTCGCGATCTAGCATTGCGAATTCAGCGCCTCCTTCTAACGTCTCATCTTGTTTCTTGTAAAGCAGCTTTATCTAATAGAACAAGACGCTTAGAAGAGCCTTCCAGTCTTTGATGGTGCTAGCATGGACAGCATCGCCGATCCAGTAGAATCCTAGCTAAGTCGAGTTTAAGATTAGTTGTCGGGCATGCTTCCAATTCCAAACCAACTTGCCGTTGTCTAAGAATTTTGCTAGCTTCCAAATAGGAACTTCTAAAAACCTATTGTACATCTCCTACTCAGCCTTGTCAAATCGACATATGATACGCCTAGTTTGGAGCTTGGGGAGGGCTTCCCCAATCGCCTTTCCTGATTCTATGTCTATTAGATCTTTAGACGCATATGTGCGTCTAACCAAACATTTTTGCCAGACTTTTTAGAGGTAAAATCCAGCATTATCGCGGTTAGTGTTATTACTAGTAATAAAGGTTTAAACAGCTTGTACTATCATTCTAAGGACTACTGCTAGGTGATCATCCTTAAGGTTAAAGGGGTTAACTGATTTATCGATCTTCTATTGCTGCAGGTTCTCGTCCTGCTACAAATTGCGGTTAATGTCTATAAAGTGCATATAGCCCTTAAAGTCCCTAATGCTGTTAGGTAGGACCGAGGCAGTCGCAAGAACGTGAAATAACGCCTGTAGCCATGCGACTGTGGTATGGGCTGCTGTGTTGGGATTTTTGATCTGATACGCTTTATCTATTGTAACAATATTGAAAACGCCGCTTAAGTTATAAACCCAGTTAACGTTAGGAATGTGCATGGCCTAAGTAGCAGCGTTTGCACTCCATCCTTTCTTGTTAATCCAGTAACCTTTAAGGACGGGCGGTCTATGTCTTGCAATCAAGGTGGGAAGAGAGGTAATAATAACAATACGACTGTTCTTAGCATCTCCGTTGAAGTAAGGCGAAGATTTCGTCAATAACCTATTAACCTTAAGGATAGCGCTATTCAATGAGCTCCGTTTGTCTCCGTAATAAACGACTAGCTGAAACTTATCTGAAAATCTACAGATTTCCGCCGCCCACTATGGTATTAATTCTAGTGGGATAATTAGTAGCAATAGCTTTACTAGTAGTTGATCAGCTAAAGTAGAGGACTGTCGCTTGGCCTTAGAAACTACCAAGCGCTATGTTATATTTTAGTAAAGGCACTAATGTGGAAGGCTTCACCAAACTTACACAATACTAGTATCCTATAATCTCAAATGTTTTTCTTAGTCTAATAGAATCAGCAAGGATTGCTGCCTGAATTGCTAGGTCCTTTTCGAAATCTATAAGGGCCTTAATGCTAGTAACCTGCCAACCCTAGAAAACCATCGTAGTAGGCATCCCTAAGAATCGTAGGCGTTTGGGATTAGTAATGTTTATAGCAAGGCATGCGGCAATGTAATTAAAACGTTAGAAGTTGGGATTGTCAAAGAATTTTTCTATAGCATCTTGTTAGGAAGCTTCATCTTTAGTTGCTGTACGCATAGCAAATCTCTAGTCTTTTGCCGTCGCCTCCAGCTTATCATGCTAAAGACGAGATTCGTTGTTTAATGCTTGTATATTATCGTCGACGGGAAGAGCTTGGGTAACAAATAAGCGTTGAATTTCAAATTTATTATTGAAATGTTTTACGACGTGGTAGATAGTTAAATACCGACTATAATGGGTTGTGAGATTGAAGGGCTTATTAACATTCCTTTCAACTTTCATCCTATTAAAATCATTTATAGTGTGAGTTTCAGTTTTAGCAGGTGGTACTGCATCTCCATTTCCATTGTCACTATCGCCTTTAATATCTTCATTATCGCTTCGATTGTTCCAACTCGGGCTTTGATTTGTAGTTGGGGATATGTTGCTTTTTATGGAAGACTTCCTTAGTTGGAGTTTAATGAGATGATCACGAAGATTTTCAGAATCTGTATGCTAGTGTATGCCCTTCGAATTTTGAAAACTGAGCCTTTATCTTTTATTTGGAGAAGCTAGAGACTCAACGTCTAATAAGCTTCTAGGAGATGCAGGGCTACTCAGCAAATCTTCTGACTGTTTAAGCTGTTGCTATTAGCGACTATTTGCTTGGTTGTAGGTGGCGCGCAGCATAGCACACTATAAACGTACTTCCTTCTCAGCCTTAGTTATAGACTTGTCCCTAAATACACTATTACGTCTATTAGTATTAGCTTTGCACAGCTAAAACAGGTAGAGTGCATAGTAGTCGATCTTTGCGAACTCGGATTTGTTGACGTAGTAGTTAGAGTACTTCTAATCTCCGTACTTTTCGCCGTTTGCAATTGCATTTTAGACTGCAGCAAGTTGTAGACCTTGCTTTTGTGGGCGATTAGATGCTGCTGCAAGATCCTGACTCGGCTTGATGCAGGCATCATATAGTTCTTAGAAGTATAGGAGGAAGGCTGGGGATTGAAGCCAATTGGTAACAGCTTGCAGTGTTTGGAGACCAAGATATCTTGCCATTCTAGCGAGGCTGCTGGAGGTGTCTGCAAGGACAGGTCCATGCAAGCCGCTAGCCTCATCTTCGCTTCCTAGCAAGGACTAGGTGATAGTCGTTCTTGATCTTGTTGACGCAGCTATTGTGCTATAGTTACTTAGATCGAATTGGTTTGTCTGATCTAATGGATACTTTGGAGTCTTAGGCTTATAACCTATATGTCCAATTAAGGAAGGCTTTACTAGGTGGCTGTCACCGCAAAAAAGGCAATTAAAAGGATTCTACTAAGTGTAATAGCATAGGGCTAGGTGGATTGATGTAGTACAAGGTGGAGAGTCAACGATGTCTGGAATTTTAAGAAGCTAGACCTCACTTAATTGCAAATTCAAAAGCAGATTAGCGCCGTCTACAAGTTAAACGCGCTTTTCTAAAACTTAATGGAAAATATCTCCAATTCCTTTTGCTCCCTTAATAGGTACATTTACAGCAACATGTATATTAAATAGGAGCATCCAATTATAGGCGTCAATTCCAACCTGAACTGGTTTACTAAGTTCTTATGTAATTTGCAGCTCCTTTAGAAATCTCTTCCTCTAAGTGGCTGGCGATTGCCTTGTGTTATTAGCGCTTTAGTATACCTATATAAGTTTTCAACATCTATTACAATAACAATAGCAATGCCTAACACCATAGCGGTTCCCAAAGCAGTGTTTTCTTCAGCTCCTTTCTCATCTTCATTTAGTAGTATAAGCACTATGGCGCTACTATTAACAGTACGGCGCAGCATGTCGTCGCAGCTATTACAACAATACAGGTCGACATTGTCAAGCCTAATTGGGACTCCAACGTCATTGTAGGAGGTTGGTCAGTCAAAGCAGCTGTCTTAGAGGAGTAGTGCAACAGATGAGTTAGCAGGGTCTAGAAGGCGCAGACAAAAGAGAACACACAAAGTTCTTAAAAGCGAGAATGAGGATAGGGATGATGCATTAACACCCCCGCTTGCAGTTAAGGTTTATATATATATTCCAACAAGATAAACTATACTAAAGAAGCCTTCCGCAAAGACTAACTGTTCGATTAAAAGTAAAAATCACAAAGCCTACATCCACTATGCCGAAGCATACGACAAAACAGTCTGCGAAAACCCCTGCACTAAAACAGACCTTACAAGTTCTTAATGCTTTAAGGGAATTAGCAAGTCAGCTGCGATTTGTTGATGTTGATGAATATTTAGATGAGGAAGCAGATGTGTTCAATAAGACCTATAAGTTGCTACTACATCGTCAAGTTCATCTATGCAAGGATGATTCCTGTGAATTGCTGCACTATAACACACTGCAAGCGCCTCCTACGCAGGCTGTCTCTTAAATACCTGCAACTCAGCTATCGATTTCCTTCTTTCCAGCCACTGCCGCTCAACCATCAGCTTCTCCCCCTCAATCTATTCTTCCTCAATTGGAAAAGGTATTAACAGGAACATACATTAAATATACAAAGACTGAAGAAACAGCTATATTGGAGCTTAAGTGGTACAACAGACATCAATATCTTACTGGTCTCTGTAAAGACCGTTATCTAGAACTAGCGCAGCAGGTTTTCCCTGGCATGACACGTACGAATCTTATTTTCATTAAAGCTGTTAAGAAGACTCGTTGAGACTACAAAAATTGGAAAACTTTAGTTATAAGGAACGTTGGGACCTTTGTCACAGACTACATTTGTAGCTGGAAGGATGAACCTGTTTAATCAATGACATCTTTTAAGGAGCTTAGACAGGTGATCAACGGAGATTTTAAATATCATTAGCTACGCAAAATCTTCCACTTTGCTACTAAGACAGTTGATTTCGATCAAATCACTCCACTTGGCCTGTCCTTCCTAAGATGTAAGTCATATTGAAGGCTTCCCCAACTCTTATTATTGCTCTACTAACTGTTTTGGTTTTATACTAGATGCTTGTGTACTGCTTATAACCCACTCTCGTCTCACAACAATTCAGACGAGGTATCCTCTTACGCTAGAGCTTGTCAAATACAACAGAGCGCACCTCCTCGACTTCTTTGATGGTTTGCACAAATACAAAGATTTCGCGGACCTCTCAGTCGACGACTTCCTATTGCGAGATGGTCCCTTGATTGGGAGAACACTTAGTCGGAATGCATTTGATCCAAACGATGACACTGATGTAGAAGTTGATGATGACTTCTTCGTGGAACCTATGCATGGTACCGATCCTGCCCGACAAAGCAGTACCGATGATGAGCAAGAGGGGGAGGCGGTGGATGGTGATCCTATAGATGAAGCCATGAAAACCCGTGGAATACCACGTATAATTGCACGTCGCGGTCGCATAATTGCGACCAATTGATGCTGATCTATGACAGTAATGAAGCTCCCCAACCTTTACATACACTATGATCACTAGCTGGTGCTTGGAGTTTGGAGATTGATTTGGCTTGGTTTGTTTGCCTTGCTACGGAATACCCTGAGGGATCCTTCCTATTTGCCTGTGGAAGGCTTCTACATCACCATACCTGTGCATAGCTCGTTGTTATATCTAGTAGCTACAGAATATAGAATTAATTAATGATTGCTAATATTAAGTCAAAAACTGTGTTAGCATCTCAAAACTAAAACCCAAAACTAAAACCGCAGCCTAAGATCGAATCAATAACCCCAAACCACAACCCACAACCTAAGGTCGAAGCCCAAACTGCATAACCAAAGCCCAAACTGCATAACCACAGCCCAAACCCGTGTTCAGCTACCGCAACTGTAACTGTAACGCTAACGACATCAGATTTGAGTTTGATTTAAGGGTACGTAAAGATTATAGATGTGTTGAACTTGGCTTCAGATTATCTACATGTCGGTTGTACATGGTTTGCAAATTTAGCATAGGGCAGGTAAGTAGTTTTCAAGTCCATTTTGTCTGAATAAAGTAGCTTCAATTGTAATGGTGGCGCGCTAACAAGTGATCCAGGGGGGGATAGTAAATGTTTGAAGAACAGGACACCGATTTCGCTTATAGCTGTACCAGCTTGCGTCTGCAGTTTGTTGAGCGTATAACTAGCAAATCCTTAATACAACTCGCAAAGCAGGAGTATTAATCGCATATACTAAGTAGCGTCGCCCCTTCGAGCTTCAACTAACTACTAAGTAATCTCGATTTGAATTCAAATCGAGTAGTTTTAGCCCATTGCTGCCTCTAACTTGTTACAGCTATTACTTAGTCTTAAATGATTTCACCTTTAAGAATGTTGTCATTAAGAACAACTAGTCTCTTTGCACTTGCTGTGCCATCAATTGATTGAGTTTGTAACTATATCGATCGTAGTTCTAAAATACAAGAGAAAGAAGAAGCACACTTTTTTTCTTTGGCTTGTAGACTAGCGGAACATTATAATCTCGATTTTACGCTCTTATAGAACTATAACGTCTTATGGTTTTTAAGGTCTTATTGATTTACAATGCAAATGCTATCTGCGAGTGTGTTTAGAGCTTAAGAATAAAGGCGAAAACTTGTTAGTTAAGGGAATTGAACTTAATAGACTATTTATTGTGGTTATGATATCTAAACATACAAAATGTAAAATGGGTAGCAAAACCGTGTTTTTTACCCGGAGTATTTTTTCCGGGAGATTTTAAAAATCTACTCGCCTCTTTAGATGCCTTTTGCGATTCCGAAGGCAGAGAAGCTTCTTTAAAACTTTAAAATCGAAAAGTTTAGTCGAAAACCAATATTCGAGTTGTTATATGTTGTAAAAGTAGTTGGATTTCAATGCTAAAGAATCAAGCATGGTGTCCTAGATATAGAAATGTTCCCTGACGAGACACTTTCAAAAAACATGCCCACCTCTATACACTATTATTAGCCCACTATCATTTAATAATTTATTGTGTCTATCTCGTTATAAGAAAATGGTTCAACAATCCAGTATTTTTCACTCCGTCTCCTCTCCAGGCAGGTTTCTCTGTATTTAAGTCTGACTGTGGAGGTTCCGAAACGACAGAGAAGATCAATTAATTGAGCTTCTCCATGTTCTTTTTGCCTTCAACTTTTGTAATGGGCCTTCTTGCCACTTGCGCTATCATTGTATTTCGACTTGAATCGCTGTGTAGCTGTCTCGCCAGCGAGGACCTCCTTCAACTAAAGTTCGCTTCCGGTCTTTCTTGGTTAGTCTTGCGCTAAAAAATTCCGTTGGCCCCTCGATGACGGTGCCGACTTGGGAGAGGGAGAACTCAGGGAACTGAATCTTTACGAATGTCGTTTCGGATCCAGCACTGATCGCATTTGAAGAAATTGCAAATCACGCTTTAGTTATGGGGTCAGCTTGGTTCGAGGGAGGTTGTACCAGTCTCCGCTGGCCGTGACCAATCTAACCTATGTTTGAGGTGTTAGTCTACAAGGCCAAGAGCATAAATCATCGAGATGTCCAATGAAATGGGGAGAAATCAGAGTAACTATGAATTCACATGCCGTGATAGCTCTCATCGGTGCAGAGGAGGAACCAAGACGGGACCAGAGTTCTGCGTCAAGAGATTTTTGGGATATATTTTCCTCATAAAATGGATAATTTTGTTGGTTCGGTATTTACGGGTCTGAATTACCTTTATTAAGTTGGACTTGACTTGTACAGGATCTTCCACTGTCCGGGCGCCGCTCGCAAGTTTCCGTTGTTTAGCTGTAACAAATAACACTAGATCGATTTAAGCATCTTAACTAGTCAGTTTGGTGTACGACGAGGGCAGATCGCTATCTGATCCAGTGGATAGACTATACAAGAGGTCAGCGTACACTTTACGCGGCGCATGAAGGGCCAGAAATAGAGAATATGGGAGGTTTGGAGTACCGTTTCTGAAGGTTCGGTATGAACGACTGATTCTGGAAGGTCGAGGTCCCTGAATGGCCTTTCAAGCCAGATCCTAGTCTCTGCTCAGCATCTCTAAGTAGTTGGTATATCTGATCAGACAACTCCTCGTCAGTGAAGAGTCGATGTCGAGGCAAGCAGCGGGAGCATATCAGGTTGATGTCTAGGTAAGGACGAATCCATTACTATCAGATCGCTCAGCAGTTATGACATAGTAACAGTAGGTAGGTGGTATTGGTATTGATAGGTGAAGCGATCAGATTTGTTCATGAATTTTGCCGAGCCCACTCTGAGTGACTTGGATATGAGGCTAAAAAATGAGGCACCAAGGCACCAAAAGTCTAAGACGGTCATAAGGCCATTTCCCAAACCACAGAGAAGTGAGCAAAAACAAAAGAAAAAAAAAAACAAAGGGTGTACTAAGAGATCGTACGCCCGTCCCGTGAGGAGACCGGGTTGTGAGAGTCAGCCGGAGACAGTGAATGAGGGGAGAAACCATTCGACCATAGGTCTTCTCTTTTCCCTTCAGCCTTGCCCAGCAACGGTGATGGACGTGCCCAATGGTGAAGCTGGGCTTCTTGGGGACAACGCATGCATGGCATGAGGTGTACAACAAGATCTTAGTCTGTAGTTCCATAAATTATTGGCCCGGGATAGTTGATGGTGGCACATCCTTCGCCTTCTTTTCTGCCGGAAAAGATTTCGAAGGGCTGATGTGTTTTCTTCTCCCAATCGTCTTACCCTGATGCTCGCTTGCGCTGACCTAAAGTCCATTCTTCGGCCAATCATCCACCACTTGGGCATCAACAAGACCGCGACCTTATACGCTGCCGGTAGGATAACGGCCTTGTTATTATTGGAGGCAAATAACATCTGACGCTTGCACAAGCCTCGATATATCAACAAAGCTCAGAAGCGCAACACCTCAGTTCCATCAGGACAACGCGGTGACAGACATCACTGGTTTCCTATCAGCTTTCGACCGCAATTGTCATCACTGTACCAATTAAGTGTGCGTGCTATTCAAGTACGAAGCAGCTAACAACTGGACGGAGCCATGGACCCACAGAATCCCCCCAATGCATCTGGAGGACCCCAACGGCAGCAACCTGTCTATGATACCAACCACGGAGGGCATTATGGTGAGTTGGACTCCATCAAAGGTCCTCTTTGCTTGCGCACGATCATATATGCTAACTCTTATGCCTCTATACAGGTGCCAGTGCCGCGGTATGTCTCTTGAAATTATTCTACTTGCCTGTACTGATATCAGACCAGCTTTCAGCTCAAGGTTATGCGCCGGTTCCAGAGTTCTATACCGGAGCTTGGGCAAATGTAGGGCGCTCGCCCTCTCACAGAAATGAACTCGCTGACCCGATATTTAGGTCAATCAAGGACTTCATGGCACCTACAGGGACATCCTCACGACATACTGGCAACAGATCATCAATCACCTCGAGAGTGATACGCACGACTACAAGCTACACCAATTACCCTTAGCTCGGATCAAGAAAGTTATGAAGGCAGATCCTGAAGTCAAGATGATATCAGCCGAAGCTCCCATTCTATTCGCAAAAGGCTGTGACATCTTCATCACTGAATTGACTATGCGAGCTTGGATACACGCCGAGGAGAATAAGCGTCGAACCCTTCAGCGATCTGACATTGCTTCTGCACTGGCAAAATCTGACATGTTTGATTTCCTCATTGATATTGTTCCAAGGGAGGAGGCGGCATCCCACGCAAAGAGAGCTACTGGACAGAATGCCGCCTCTCAAGGTGTTCCTCCCGCCGGTACCCAGCTTCCAAGCCAGCAGACCAATATGCCCCAACAAGCAGGCCACCCCACTCAGCATGCAATGGCCCCTCCAGATTACACGCTCGGACACGGGATACCTCAAGAGCAAGATTATCGTCAACCAACCATGTATGCCGGACAAGTCCAGGCCGGTCCTGCTGCCGCGTACGGCCAGGCTCCACCACATATGTATGGAGAGATGGAAGGGATGTATGGCTATCCTCCGATGCAACCGCAGCAGGTAGATTATTGATCCACGCACCATAATACTGCCGCCTAGCTGATGTCCGTTCGTAGATGTATCATGTACCTCAGCGCGCCCAGGATCCGTCTGTAGGTCAGGATGCTGGACATAATTATTCGCGCCATGACGGTGGGGAAGGTGATGCTGATGCTGAAGGCGAGAGGGATTATGAAGTCGGCTAAGGGCTGTTATTGGGCGGTGATTCGCCAGAACGAGACGAGTCTTATTCAGGCGTTGGTAACTCCTTAATGTACAGGTGTCTGCTTTGATCAGCGGGATGCATAAGATCACGATTTAAGTCAAGTACTGACCTCTCAAAAGAACCGTTTGAATGGCCTGTGATTTTTGCAAGTCCTAGCCTCGATAATATTATTGGTAGACTGGTAGTCTTATAACTTAT
>Ga0335074_10007050_pt1 | contig 15582 bp, 12 predicted proteins | sample Lox_Sample_23_FD_206715 | JGI IMG/M metagenome (GOLD analysis project Ga0335074, IMG submission 206715) | Soil microbial communities from Loxahatchee National Wildlife Refuge, Florida, United States - Lox_Sample_2.3 | ecosystem: Environmental > Terrestrial > Soil > Wetlands | place: USA... | reverse complement strand
AGGCCGGTTCGGATTTGAGGCTTCGACAACTGCTGCCGGAGTCGAATCGGCAAAAGATGGAAGTAAATCTGTAGAAATTACAAATCCTGAATTAAACATTCGCCAATATTTGGGCGCCTTTTTTGAGATGGTACAGGCATTGCGGAACACGCCGATGGTTCACGATTGAAGCTACGCCTGGCGCGAATCGGCCGGTTGTTGAACTTGTGCGGGTGATCGCGATTCGGGCCATGGGGCTTGGAACCCCAAGGGGAATGGAAAGATGACGAACCAAAAGAAAGTTCTGGTTGCCGAAGACGACGTGACGGCTCACGAGGGGTGGTCCGCGATGCTGGCTTCCTGGGGCTATCAGGTTAAGACCGCGGAGGATGGCGAGGAAGCGCTATCTTGTCTGCGCAGTTTCGAGCCGCATATTTTGCTGGCCGACCTGAAGATGCCGAATCGCGATGGGCTGAGTCTGCTCAACGATATTCGCGAACTCCAGCTCAAGACCGTGCCGATAATAATCTCCGGCGTTGGCGAAATCTCCGACGCGGTGAAGGCTATCAAAATGGGTGCCTCGGATTATTTGCGCAAGCCGATCAATCCACCGCATCTACAGCAATTACTGACGGCCGTGACCGAAAAGATCGATGTGCGCGAAGAGAACCTCCGACTTCGACACGGTCTCGGGGGGATTGGCGAACTTGGTCCGCTGTTCAGCCACTCATCGGCGATGCGGCGAGTACTCACTAACATCGAGCGTGTGGCTGAGTCGTCCGCATCCGTGATAATCGCTGGCGAGAGCGGCACCGGGAAGGAGTTGGCGGCCCGGACGATTCATCAACTCTCCCCGCGTCAGAATGGGCCGTTCGTGGGAGTCAATTGTGCCGCGATTCCACCGACTCTCATGGAGAGCGAATTGTTTGGGCATGAGCGGGCAGCATTCACGGGCGCGGATCGGCGACGACAAGGATGCTTCGAACTGGCGAACGGTGGCACTCTGCTACTCGACGAACTCACCGAGATGAAGCCGGAGTTGCAGGCCAAGCTACTGCGCGTGATTGAGGAACGTAAACTGCGACGAGTCGGTGGCACCAGCGAGGTCGATCTCGATGTGCGGGTTCTGGCGGCCTCGAATCGCAATCTTGAGCGCGCTGTGCGCGACGGTAATCTCCGCGAGGATCTCTATTATCGCCTCAATGTATTTACTATCGAGATGCCCCCGCTGCGGGAACGCCTGGAAGATTTATCGCTCCTGATAGAGTCCTTCGTACAACACTTTACGGCGCTCAATCACAAGCCGATTACCGGTATCGACGAGGACTGCCTGACGGCGCTCAGGTACCATCCATGGCCCGGAAACGTTCGACAACTCCGCAACGTTATCGAACGGGCAGTTATACTATGTCGCAGCGGCTCGATCAGCATGGCTGACCTGCCCCCGGAATTCAAAATAACCGCTCAAAAGGAACCGGGATTGTTTCAAATGCGTCTCGGCACGTCACTTGATGATATCGAGCGCGAGGTGATTTCGCGGACCATCGAGTTTGTTGGCGGGAACAAGACTCACGCGGCCCAGGTCCTGGGTATCAGCGCCAAGACTCTCTACAATCGGCTCGAACGTTATGCCGCCGACGCTAAACCCTCGCTGACATCTGCGAATGTTTAGCGCTTCGGGAATGGATATCCGTTCAGTCCCATAATTCGCGATAAAATGCAGGCGGCGCCGCCGCTCCTTTCGGAACGCCGGCGCCGCCTGCAAACGAGTGGACAGGTAACTATTACTCGTAGCCCTGGTTTTTGAACCACTTCTGGATTTCTTCGCGCCGCTCGCCGGTACGCTCCTGAATCCTTCCCATCAGGGTGTCCAAGTTGCCTTCCGCTTGAGTCAAATCGTCGTCGGTGAGCTGTCCCCACTTACGTTTGATTTCGCCTTTGAGTTGTTTCAACTTGCCCTTCGCGATGTCGCTATTCATAGGATACCTCACTTATTGTCTTATGTTCACGGCGCTGCCGTGCCGCAAACAGAATGAGCAAAAAGTAGACCAGATAGAGAACGCTTGGTGAGTGTTAGTTCTTGCAAGCTTCCTGACTCAGTCATAGCGAGAAAAATGTTCACAATTCCGAATGGAGATTAATTCACGGGTTGCAAAAATATGCAGAGCAATCTTCACATAAACAATCACATAAGCATCGGCATATTCCTTGCGTCTCGAAGTAAGTAATGACAGCGGGTCTTTGGATATCCGCGTCAGTACCAACTCAAGGAAGGCGAACATGCTATATTGGGCGGCTGTTTTTCTAATAATCGCAATCGTTGCTGGAGTGCTCGGGTTTGGTGGGATCGCCGGAGCGGCGACCGAGGTCGCGAAGATTCTGTTCGTGATTTTCCTAGTATTGTTTTTGGTCGGTATATTCCTCGGCTGGCGAGCTGTTTAAAGAAGCAAGCTTTCAGCAATTGAGTGATGTTGGTTGCCGACGGAATTGCGGGGTTCGACCGTCCCGGTTTATGTAGTCTGAGGGAGAAGGCGATCGTTTGCCTGATTTTGGCGCTGACTTTTCTGGGTGTTTCGAGAGCGAGTCTTTACGCACAAGAGGTTTCGGCCTCTGAAAAGAACCCCACCAAATCCGTGCATTCTGATTCCTCGGCCACCAGCATTCGGCCCGGCAAAACCATTGTCGGCAAAGCATCGTGGTATGGGCCCGGCTTTAATGGTCGAGAAACGGCAAGCGGTGAAAGATTTAATCAAAATAAGTCTACCGCTGCTTCCAAGCGACTGCCCCTGGGAACACACGCGAAGGTCACTAACCTGCGCAATGGTCGGTCGGCCGAGGTTCGGATCAACGATTGCGGACCTGACGTCGCGGGACGCAAAATTGATCTGTCAAAGAAAGTCGCTCAGCGACTCGATATGACGCATAAAGGCGTTGCGCCGGTGAAGATCAAAGTTCTGGACGTGCCGCCGGGAGCACAAACTTGTGAGCAGGTGAAAAAGTCCGGTTCATAACATCGCCGCCATATCCAACCAAAACCTATCGCGACGCGCCCTTCAAACAGTGTCGGATAACCGGATAACGGTCCCACCCGAAGAGATTTTCGCTACTCACAAACAACGCCGGCCGGCCGCATAATTTCGGATCATACCGAATTTTGCGCAGCCGATTCGTACGCCGGCGGCGGAGCTTCGCGCAGAGCCTCGCAAAGGCCTGTTCGTTGCGGGGCATCGATCGCCGACCTTTCACCTCTGAGGCGAAATAAACGGGCTGAGCGTCATTGGCTGGAGCCGCCCGAGCGGACTGGCACGGCTCGGTGATGGATGCGGAGCTTATCTCAGCCCGAAATCTTTCAGGTTGATGGATTCGCGGATTGTCGATACATATCCATGCCGCATCATTCGAGAGGCGCAATGGGTTTACAGATAGGGATTGACGTTGGCGGAACGTTCACGGATTTCGTCGTCGCCGCCGAGGGCAACATCTTCGCCGGCAAAGTTTCGACCACTCCGCGCGACGAAGCCACCGGCATCCTGAACGCAGTCGCGGCGATCGCTGCGAATCGCGGCCTCAGCGTGCACAATGTGCTCGCCGATACCGAGGTAATCGTGCTGGGAACGACGGTGGTTACCAATACGATGCTGGAATACTCGGGCGCCAACACCGGGATGCTTACCACCAAGGGCTTTCGCGACGTAATCGAGTTGCGCGCCGGCTACAAGGAAAGCCATTTCGATATCAAGCTGCCGGCGCCCTATCCGATCGTGCCGCGACAGAAACGGCTGGGCGTGGCCGAGCGGATTAACTATCTCGGCGAGGTAGTGATCGCACTCGACGAGGCGGAGGTCCGCGAGGCGGTCCGCAAGCTGAAAGGACTCAAGGTCGAGTCGATCGCCGTCTGCCTGTTGTTCTCCTTCAAGAACGCCGCGCATGAACTCCGGATTCGCGAGATCATCGCCGAAGAATATCCAGAAGCTGTGATCTCCTTGTCGTGCGAGGTGCTGCCGCAGGTGCGCGAGCTGGAGCGCTTCAGCACCACGATGATCAATGCTTACGTGAGCCCCAAGGTGCGCGGCTACCTGCGCACGCTCGAGCAGCGCCTGCACGATGGCGGGTTTCGCGGCCAGTTGTTCATCATGCTGTCCAATGGCGGGATGATGGACGTCGAGTTTTGTAGCGAGCGAGGCGTCGAATTGATTCAATCAGGCCCCTCGGGCGGAGTGGTCGCGGCGATCCATATCGGCGAACTCTCCGGCTACAAGAACGTGATTGCGGTTGACATGGGCGGCACCAGCTACGATGTCTGCCTGATTCGCGAGGGGCGTCCCGAAATCGGCGTCGATTCCTGGGTGAGCCGCTATCGTGTCGCGATCCCGATGATAGACATTCACTCGATCGGCGCGGGCGGCGGCTCGATCGCCTGGATCGATGAGGGCGGCGCCCTGCGGGTGGGACCGCGCAGCGCGGGGGCGAATCCCGGTCCGGCATGCTACGGGCGCGGCGGAGTCGAGCCAACGGTCACCGACGCCAATCTGGTGCTGGGCTTTATCAACCCGCAATTCTTCGTCGGCGGGAAAATGGCGCTCGATACCGAGGCCGCGCGCGCGGCGATTCGCACGCGCCTGGCCGAACCGCTCGGGATGAGCGTCGAGGAAGCCGCGGTCGGCGTCTTTCGGATCGTGAACAGCGCGATGACCAACGCCATCCGTTACGTCTCGGTCGCGCGCGGCCGCGATCCGCGGGATTTCGCGTTGATGTCGTTTGGCGGCGCGGGTCCGATCCACACCGGCATCCAGGCCCGCGAGCTCGGTATCAAAACTATCCTGGTGCCCAAGAATGCCGGGGTCTTTTGCGCGCTGGGCGGTCTGATCTCGAATTTCCGGGTATCGAAAGTTCAAAGCTTTATCAGCCGCTCGACCGAACTCGACCTGGAAAAGCTGAACGAGCTATTCGCCGCGATCGAACGGGACACCGAACAATTGATCGGCACACGCGCACACATCGCCGAGCTGATTACGCAACGCGCGATGGATATGCGCTACGTTGGCCAGACGCACGAGGTCACGGTCCCGATCCGCTCGCGCACCCGGCGTGTCACGGAGCTGAATATCGCAACCACCATCCAGGATTTTCACAACCTTCACGAGCAGCTTTATTCTTTCAAACGACCCGACCAGCCGGTCGAGATCTTGAGCCTCCGTTCCGACCTGATCGGCGTTCGCGACTCGGTCAAGTTCCGCAGCCATGCCTTCGAGAGCGAGGATCCGTCGGCGGCTTTCAAGGAGATGCGCACGGTCGGTTTCGGCGAAGACGGTTTCATCGAGGCCAAGGTTTACGACGGATCGCGGGTCCGGCCCGGCAATCTGATTTCCGGTCCGGCGATTATCGAGGAGCCGGCGACCACGATCGTGATCTATCCGGGCCAGGAAGCGATGCTCGATCATTACGAAACCTATGTGATCGAGGTTCTTTCGCCGGGGGCGTGATGATCCAGCAGAGCGGAATTGTCGCCGAGATTTTGCGCAACAAGTTCGGCGCCGTGATCGACGATATGCGCGCCACGCTGGTCAATACGGCCTACTCCGCAGCCATCGCCCGCGGGCGCGAATGCGCGGCGGCGATTTTCACCGAGAGCGGCGAGCTGATCGATTGTGACAGCGTCGTGCACATGTGCTCGTTGTCGGAAACTGTCGCGCAGGTAATCGAATATTTCAAATACGACATGACCGCCAACGACGTTATCATCACCAATGATCCGTACAGCGGCGGAACCCGGGTGCAGGATTTCACTCTGGTCGCGCCCATCGCCCACGAAGACGAGATCGTCATGTATGCCGCGGTGCGCGCGCGCATGGCGGATATCGGCGGCGAGTTGCTGGGCAGCCTCAATCCGCTGGCGCAGGAGATTTGGGGCGAGGGCGCACGTATCACTCCGGTCAAGCTGGTTCGCGACGGCAAACTGCAAAAAGACGTGCTGACCACGATTCTCCTCAACAGCCGGATGCCGGAGGCCTTGCGCTTGGACCTGGATGCGATGATGGCCGCCATCAATATCGGCAAGCTGCGGCTGGCTGGACTGTTCGGCAGCTATGGTAATGCGGCCGTGGTGATCGCCGCGCGGTGGGCGCTGGAGTATGCGGAGCGCCGCCTGGCTGCTGAAATCGCTGCGTGGCCAAAAGGTGAGTACCACGGTGCGTCCCGTCTGCAACACGATTGCCAGGGACGGGAAGACCTCGCGGTGCGGGTCACGATGAGGGTCGCGGAAGGCGCGCTCGAACTGGATTTCGCGCAATCCGATCAGCAATCGAGCGGCTTCGCCAACAGCACCCGCGCCAACACGTTCAGCTATGCGTTGGTGGCGCTCTTGTCGGTGATCGATGAGAGTATCCCGCGCAATTCCGGCTTGCTGAGGCGCATCGCGCTCACCACCCGCAAGGGCACCATAGTCGACGCAGAATTCCCCGCGCCGACCGGATGGTCCAACTATCACGCCGGCTGCGAGATCGTCGAAGCGATGACTTCCGCGCTAGCGGAATTTTTGCCCGCACGAGTTGCGAACGTCGCGGCCAGCATCCCGCTGGCCGACGTGATCGCACAGGCGGTGAACCATGGCGGCACGATCGAGCAGGTAGCGGTATTTGATTACGCGGCTTTCTGCCAGGGTGATTGCGGCGCTGCTGAAGGCCGCGACGGATGGGGGTTGCCGGGAATTTTTGCGCAGCGGCCCCTGCCCTCGGCGGAGATTCACGAAATCGAGGTCGGCAATCCGATCGCGTCGTTGGAATTCGCTACCGACAGCGGCGGCGCGGGTCAATGGCGTGGCGGACCCGGTAACGAACTTAAGGTGTGGTTGGGAAACCGGCCGGAGGACCTGCGCCTCAATCTTTGTATCGAACGCTCCGACCGGGGTATCGAACGTCAGGCGGGTGGCCGCACGGGTGCTCGCTGCGATGCGCAACTGGTCGTCGAGGGAAAGGCCACTTCGATCGAGCGAACTCTGGTCAACGCGCCGATCGGTCCCGGTACCGCCCTGATTATGCGCATGAGTGGCGGCGCCGGATGGGGACTGCCTTATCAACGCGATGCTGAGGCGGTCTTAAGAGATGTGCTGGATCAATATGTGTCGCTGCAGGCGGCGCATGATGACTATGGTGTGGTAATCAGGCCTGACTCAATGATAATCGACGTGGATGCGACCCGCCGGCGAAGATCGGAACTGGCGGCCACCGCTGCCCGGCAATGACCCGGGCGCATAAAGCGGCGAGGAACCAATGGCGGACATCATCACCGCGGAGATAATCCGCGAGTATCTGGAAACGGTTTCGAAAGAAATCAGCAAGACCATGGAGAACACCTCGGTGTCGGTGGTGTTCAGCGAGGCGCATGACTATTCGACCGGCGTGTTTCATTACGACGGCAAGGAAGTCACGCTGCTGTCGCGCGCCAATTCGCAGCCGATTCATATCTACGCCTCGGTGACTTCGGTCGAGGACCTGCTGCGGTTCTTCAAATACAACCTCAACGAGGGCGACATCATCCTCGCCACCGATCCGTATCATGGCGGCAGTCATATCCCCGACTGGACGTTGATGAAGCCGGTCTTTTATCGCAACAAGCCGGTGTTCTTTCCCGCCGTGCGCGCCCACATGATCGATGTCGGCGGTCCGGTGCCGGGCGGTTACAATTCATTCGCAACCGACATCTGGCAGGAGGGTTTCCGGCTTGCGCCGATGAAGATTTGCGAGAAGGGCGAGATGCGCCGCGACGTACTGCGGATGCTGTCGGCCAATAATCGTGTGCCGGCGGTGATGGAAGGCGATCTCAACGCGATGATCGGCGCGTGCAAGGTCGGCGAGGATCGGATTATCAGGCTGGTCAACAAATACGGACTCGGCACGGTGCTGGAGGCGATTGAATACATCCTCGGTTACAGCGAACGCCGGGTGCGCGCCGAAATCGCGAGCTGGCCCGACGGCGAATATACCGGCGAAAGTATTCTCGACCAGGATTTCAACGGCACCGACGACGTCAATGTAAACGTCACGCTCAAGGTCAAAGGCGACCGCTGCACGGTCGATTTCGCGGGCTCGCATCCGCAGACCAAGGGCTTCGTCAACAGCGTCGCCGGCAACACCAAGTCTTGGGTCTACACGGAGTTTTCGGTCGTCATGCCTGACGTGCCGATCAACTCAGGGTTTTTCCGCGCGATCGATTTCGAGATCCCTGAAGGGACCGTAGTCAACCCGATGGCGCCCGCGCCGGTCGGCAACTCGACGGTATGCATCGGCAGCGATATCGGCCAGGCCACGATGAAGGCGCTCGAGAAAATTGTTCCCGAGAAGACGGGCTCGGCCTTCATCGATCTCACGGTTGACTGCTTCTATGGCCGCGATTCGCGCCATGACGATGAGATGTTTATCACCTTCGATTACTCAGCGACGCCTACGGCCAGCGGCGGCGCTTACGGCACCGATGGATGGGGGGCATTTTCCGCCCCGCACGCATCGTTGAAGATCCCGCCCTATGAACTGATGGAGATTCAGTTCCCGGTCATCTATTACCAGGGCGAGTACGTGACCGATAGCGCGGCCCCGGGCCGATGGCGGGGCAGCCCAAGCCATTGGATGCAGCGTGCTCCGACCACCGACCCGACCATCAACAACATCTACGTGCAGGCCTCGCGCCATCCCCTGCAAGGCTTTGCAAGCGGCCGTGCCGGTGCCGGGAACGTCTGCGTACTCGACTACCAAGGACCCAATGAACGTCCGGCCGGCGGGGTCGCCTTCGGCTACGTGCAGCAGCAGGGCGAAATCCTGCTGGCCAAAAAGCAAGGCGGTGGGGGATGGGGCGATCCGCTCGAGCGCGGTGCGGAGTTGGTGCTGCGCGACGTGCTGGATGAATATGTCTCGGTCGAAGGCGCCCGCCGCGATTATGGCGTGGTGATCGATATCGAGAATTGGAAAGTCGACGAGCCTGCGACCGCCGAGCTCAGGAATCGAATGTGTGCCGCCCGGGCATCACAGACTTCGGGAGGCAGATCGCATGCCGCGTGAGGTAGTGATCGATCCTGGTTGGAAGTGGGACAAGGATTTTCCGCTCGCCCAAGGTCTCAAGCTGGGCAATCTGATGTTTTTGTCGGGTCAGGTCGCGCTGGATTCCAACGGCCGTGTGATCGGTAAAGGCGACTTGCGCGCGCAAACCCGGCAAGTGTTCGAGAATATCGAACTGATCCTGGGAAAGGCCGGCGGCAGCTTGCAAGATATCGTCAAGATGACTACCTACTTCACCTGCAAGCTGAGTCCGAAACGAACCCGGCAATATTTCGAGGTCCGCCGCGAATACTTCAAGAACCATCGGCCGGCCAGCACCGGCGTTCAGGTCTCGGCTCTGGTCGACAAGGATCTTTTGCTGGAGGTCGAGGTGATGGCGGTCTTGCGATCGAAGCGCGCCGGATTGCAGCGCAGCGCGAATCGTAGCCGTGTTCGCAGTTAGCGATGCAGTTTAATGCTGTTGTGCATGGCAATTCCTGAGAATCATTTCAATTCGCACGTTGCGCACGGAACAACTTTTGCTGAACGAAACAAATCAGCGCCAAAATCGTCGGAGGCTTGAATGTCTGCCCGTTTTGGCTGCGTCGTATGCCTCGCCTGAGCGCAGCTGCTGGAATTTTGGGCGGCGCTGTGGCTTCTCAGTCGCCTGGAGTTTTGCGAAAGAAGGTCTCTGCTGAAAATTCTCTGGAATTAAAAACGCGCGGAAAGCGAAACAGATGGGACGGGTTAAGGAGCCAATATGGTGAACGATAAAGCGGCTGCATTTTTTTCTTCGGCGTGATCTGCGGCATCAGTTTGATCCGAAGGACGGTCATGCTTGGGATGGGGACTTTTCAATACTGACCACGAGTAAATTTTAAGCCGGTACACGAACCGGCCGCTGCGGAGCGTGAGTACGGGTCGGCCCCGGCTTCTGACTCCGAAGCTGCTTTCCGAATAGGAGACGAAATCATGATCCGAGTGCGAGCGTGGGCGGCAATCCCAGCACTTTTGCTAGCGTTGCTCCTCGCGAATTCAGGCATCGGCCGGGCCCAGGAAGGAACGATTCCACCCGGCACCGTCATTACCCTGCAGAACTGGCAGCAATATAAGCAATTTATGCCGGACGGAGTACAGGCCCTCTTCGCGGGCAAGTACTTCTGGAAATTTCCGCCCGATTTCAGGATGGTAATAGGCCCGACGCATAGCTACCCGTTGCCTGCCGAGTATCTCAAGAACACCGAGAAATATAGCGGCCAGGTAAAGATTATCGACCTGCCGAATGGCGGGCACAGCGTAACGGGTTATGTGGCCGGGATACCGTTTCCCAACCCGCAGGACCCTCTGAAAGGTTGGAAGATACTGGCCAATATGTGGTGGGATTACATCCCGCATCTGCAGTGCGGCTACGACAAGTTTGTGCTCGTCGACCGCTTCTTGAGCACACACGAGGAGACTGTGCTGCAGGTCTATCGGCGCACCGGCCATATCAGCGATCCCGGTCAGCCGATCGACGATCCGGCAACCCCAGGCATCGAATTCACCGAATATCTCTCCGTGCTTGCCCCGGAGCAGTCGAAATACGTCGCGCAACTTTCGCTCTACTACAGCGATCCGACCCGGACCGAGGATCTTTTTCTATTTGTGCCGGCGCTGCGTCGTTCGCTGCGTCTTTCGGCCGCGGCTCGCTGTTCGCCAACTGTGGGGACCGATTTCACCCAGGACGACGCCCGCAACAGCAACTACAATGGCGGGATCACTCGTTTCCAGTCGCAATGGTTGCGCGATGGCAAGTTTGTGAGCCTGATGAATGCCGACCTCACGCAAGCGGGCGATTTGACCAAGATCTATCGTCCGGTATTTTTCCCCTCGCCCAGTATCGGCAGCTTTGAGGTGCGCGACATGTACGTGATCGACGTGCGGCGCGTACCGTCCGAGGCGGTCGGCTACTGCTACGGCAAGAAGATAATTTATGTCGATAAGCAGCTCGGTTACGGCATCTGGACTGAAGCCTACGATGAGCCCATGCGGCTATGGAAAATCCTGTACGCCTTCACCTTCGCGCAGAACGTTCCCCAGATGGGTGTCATCGGCGCGACCAACGAATGGATGAGCGTGGCCTACGATCTTCAGAGCCAGCATCTGAGCTTCGGCACTCGCGAGGGCAGCCGTCCTTTCGGATACAACGAGCAGTGTAAGAACTACGGTGGTGAGAACCTCGATGACATCAAAATGTACAGCAGCACGGCAGGCTTGAACATGATCATGAAGTAGCCGAGACTCCGAACGCGACGCGGCACAGAGCATGCCATCGGCATGCTCTGTGCCGCGAATAATCGGAAGATGGGAACATGCCTGTAAAGCCACCGACAACTGATCAGATACTGGCCATCGCAAGCGGTTTGCGGATGAACCTCACGCGTGAAGACGCGGAGGCTTTTCATCGGGTTTTGAAGGACATGGCGCTCTCGTACGACCGGCTGGACGATTACGTCGAACCGAAACTGCCGGTCAAATATCCAAGGACGCTCGGCTACCAACCGACCCCCGAGGAGGACCCGCTTAACGCCTGGTACTGGAAGAGCACCGTCAAAGGGGCGGAGACGGGACCACTCGCCGGCCGCACGATCGCGCTCAAGGACAACACCTGTCTGGCCGGCGTGCCCATGATGTTCGGATCGCGAATGCTCGAGGGGTTCATCCCGGATATCGATGCGACGGTGGCGACTCGGATTCTCGATGCCGGCGGCACGATCCTGGGCAAGGCTGCCTGCGTCGATTTCTGCTTCGAGGGCAACGGTCAGGATGCGCCGCGAGGCGGCAGAAATCCATGGAAACCTACGCATGGCGCCGGCGGATCTTCTTCGGGCAGCGCTGCGCTGGTAGCGAGCAATCAAGTCGATATGTCGCTCGGCGGCGATCAGGCCGGCTCGATTCGCATCCCCGCTTCGTGGTGCGGAGTGTACGGTCTGAAGCCGACACATGGGCTTGTCCCGTATACCGGGATTATCGGTAATGACATGACCCTGGACACCGTCGGTCCGATGGCGAATACGGTCGAAGATGTCGCCGTCCTGCTCGGCGCTATCGCCGGCCCCGACGGCTACGATCCACGCCAGATAAACTGCCGGGTCGACGATTACCTGTCCGGGCTGGACCGCGGCGTCCGCGGCCTCAAGATCGGCCTGCTTAAGGAAGGCTTCGGCCATCCGCGCGCTCAGACTGGGGCCAGCGAACCGGTGGTCGATCAGAAGGTCATCGAGGCGGCGGCGGTCTTCAGCAAGCTCGGCGCGGAAGTTCGTGAGGTTTCGGTGCCGATGCATCGTGACGCGCTGAGTTTCTGGCTAGGCGTCGGTATCGAGGGCTCGACGCATTCGTTACTTGGTGGCAACACCGTAAACTCGAACTGGCAGGGCTATTACAACACCACGCTGGTCGATCGGTATGCGGCGAGCCGGCAAGCGTCTCCAGATGGCTTTCCCGACGCCGTCAAACTCGCGATTTTCATGGGCGAGCATATGCAGCGCCAGTACCACGGCCACTACTATGCGAAAGCACAGAACCTGCGGCGCTTGTTGCGCGGTGACTACGACCGCGCGCTGGAGACCTTTGATCTGTTGATGCTTCCCACCACCCCGATGCGTTCGCAGCCGATACCGCCGCGAAATCAAACGCTTGAGGAATATTTCTTCGAGGGCTGGCAGATGCTTTTTAACACCTGTGCGACCAGCCTGACGGGGCATCCGGCGATCAACGTCCCCTGCGCATTGGCAGACGGGTTACCGATCGGAATGATGCTGGTGGGCCGAATGTGGGACGAGTCCACCGTGCTGCGCGGCGCCCGCGCATTCGAAACGGCCGCCGATTGGAAAAAAGTATAGCCGGCAATTCATCCCGCGGTGGCACTTCCGAGGTGTTTTCCCGGCATCGTTTTCGCGACGATTTCGCCGTCCTGCATCACCGGATTGCCGCGTAGGAGGGTCATCACCGGCATTCCCTTAACCCGTCGACCTTCCCAGATCGAATAATCGGTTTTTCCCCGGTAACGACTTTTGCCCAAAGTCGCTTCCCGATCCGGATCGATGACCACCAGGTCCGCATCGGCGCCGAGGATGATCGCGCCTTTTTGCGGATAGATGCCGTAGAGCCGGGCGCCGTTTTCGGACAGCACACGGGCAAGAGTGACCAGATCGATCCTGCCGCGGTTGATTCCCTCATCGAACAACAAGGGCAATGTATCGGCCACCTGCAAATTCAAGCCGACCCGGCAATCCCAGAACTCCACTTCCTCTTTGAAACTCGACGAGTAAGTTAGGCTGTCGGTGCCGACCACCATGATCGTTCCGTCTTTAATCGCCGACCACAGGCTTTCGCGATCGGCCTCAAAACGGATCGGTGGTTGAATCTTTGCCTTGGTGCCCAAACCCTTCGCGTCGACCTCCGGGGCGGTAGTGCATAAAAACAGCGCGAGAGTTTCCGCAACGATCGGGATGCCTTGCTGACGCAGATAACGAATGGTCTTCACGGTATGCGCGGAGCTGATGTGCACCGGGTAGAGCGGCAATCGAAACTGGTTCGTGATGTGTCCGTAGGTAAAGACTTGCACGCTTTCGGCCCACTCGGGCGTGGTCTCGGCCCAGGCCGTCAAAAAATCCCTCCTGCCTTGCCTTCGCATTTCATCGACCAGCAGGCCGCGCAGGTATGGCTCCTCGGCGTGGATCATCGGGAATGCCGCTGGGCCGCTGGCCTTCAGGGCTTTGCACGCGGCGTAAAACAGGTCGGGATTGATCCCCTCCTTGTTGATGCCGAAGGCCTCGGCCTGAGGTCCAATGAACCCGGTGAAGAACTTGAAAGAAGTTCCACCGCTTTTGACGACGCCCCGAATATCGGCCACCTGTTCGAGATTGTTGACGCAGGAAGTGAGCTTGAAATCACACCACGAATGTCCCGTGCCGCATCGCAGCGCGCGGCCGAACAGATCGGTCAAAGGGTCATTGCCGATAAGCGTGGTGGTCGCGATACTGGTGACGCCGCCGATCAGACATTCCTTGGTATCTTGCTCGAAGTCAGCCAGCATCGTGTCGTCGCCGAAGGTTTTGCCCCCGACGCCGAAGTGCACGTGGGGATCGAACAGGCCCGGGAAAAGAATCTTGCCTCCGAGCTTAAGCTCGCGGCGGCCCGAGGGCAGACTCGCATCGGGACCGATCGCCACGAACTTTCCGTCTGCGATCGCGACGCCACCGTTGAGTACTCCGGTGGGAGTTACGACCTTGCCATCCTTTATTACCAGGTCGCACGTCATCGTACGCTTCACCTCCGGTCGCTTTGCGCGTCGCGCCGGTCCCGAGCTTCGATTACGTTGGATAAATCGCCGCTTGTATCGTGGGCATGAGACTGGCCCGGCTACTTCGGCTCACTATAGCCGTTTGAGTTGCGCTCACAAGGTTAAAGCGGGCGGCGCGGATGGTCATCCTCATATTGTATGCGATTGCAAGGATTTCAGCATTCCCGCGGAGGTTGGGACAAACAGTCCACCAAATCCAGATACTGCTCGCCAGTCAGTCGATTAAACAGTGGCCCAAGCGCTCGGCGCGACAATCAGGCGCCCGCCACAAATAGTTGCATTCGCATATAAATCAGCCTAGTCTCTGGGACGCTCATCGCAGAGGAACTTTATGCCGCGTGTATCAAGGCCGAAAGCCAAACGAAAACCGCATAGCACGATCGCCGATGCTCCGGTCACAACGCCGGATTTCACTCTCGATGGACATCTGTTCTTCTGGTTCACGCAAGTGATCGATGTGCGTGACCGCCATCTTGCCGCCAAGCTCAAACCTTACGGACTCCGCGCCCCCGAATGGCGCGCGCTCTCCTCACTGCACGCGCGCCAACGGTTGTCGATGAGCGAGCTCGCGGACCTCACCAGTATCGAACCCAGCACGCTTTCCCGCACCGTCGAACGGATGGTACGCAAAGGCTGGTTGGTGCGTTTGTCGGACACCAGCGATATGCGCATCACCCGCCTGGCGCCCACAGAGGCCGGCGAGCGGCTGTTCGCGCGCATCTGGCCGTCTGTACACCGGCTCAACCAGGCTGCGGTGGCGGGCCTGCCCGAACCTTTGGTCGCCACGCTGCGCTGGATGCTTCAGGAAATGCGCCGCACGCTCGAGGCCGTCGTATCCGAAAAGACCAAGCGCGCGCCCGAGGATTCTCATGAATGGCGCGAGATAGCGTGAAGCAATTGGCCCGGTCGAAATCTCGAATGATTGGCATGGAGGCGTAGATGGCAGTTGAGATGAGCCAGCGTTTGCATAAAGCCGTCGAGCCGGATCGCGTGCATCGCAGTGTCTACACCGATCCCGGCATCTTCGAACTTGAAATTGAGCGTCTCTTCCACAAGGTGTGGACCTACGTCGGACACGAAAGCCAAGTGAAGCGGCCAGGCGACTACTATACTGCGCTCATCGGCCGCCAGCCGATGATCATGGTGCGGCATCGCGACGGCACGATCCACGTGCTCTACAACCGTTGCGCTCATCGTGGCGCCATGTTGTGCACTGACCCGCATGGCAACACC
>Ga0335074_10007049_pt1 | contig 15583 bp, 12 predicted proteins | sample Lox_Sample_23_FD_206715 | JGI IMG/M metagenome (GOLD analysis project Ga0335074, IMG submission 206715) | Soil microbial communities from Loxahatchee National Wildlife Refuge, Florida, United States - Lox_Sample_2.3 | ecosystem: Environmental > Terrestrial > Soil > Wetlands | place: USA... | reverse complement strand
TCATCGAGTGATGGAACACAGCCCTGGCACAGACCAGGCCATCAAGCAGGGTGACCGTCACGCAAACCTGCTGGCCCGCGCTGGTCAGCAGGGACCGGTTCGCGGATGAGCCATGCAGGTACAGCGTGTTCCCGATCCGGCCGTAACCTGTCGGTAGTACGACCGGCGCGCCGTCGATGATGACACCGAGGTGGCAGACCAGCCCGGCATCGAGTACAGCGTCGAGATCCGCAGGCTCGGTACGTGCTCGTTCCCGCAGCCGGTGCACTGTGGTCCTCGGGGTCGGCGAAAGACGCTCGGCGCTCATGTTGCATACCGTACCTTTCGCACACCTGCGCCGCAGATCACCCGGCAGACCCCTGTGCCTGTGGCCGCCGATAAGGGATCATTTACGGCAGGCGTTCCGCAGACCGATGAAGTCCAGATGAGGTTAAAGGTGACAGGTGGCATTGAGGTTCCCGGCGGTACCCAGCGCGTTCCGGGCGTCCCCGGCATAGGCGACCCCGTTGCGCTGGCCAAATGGATGGCCGAGGCGGGCCTCGCTAACCTGGGCGAGCTGCGCGGCATTCAGCTGATCTCCGGGGGTCGGTCCAACCTCACCTACCGGCTGGACCTTGACGGCGGCCAGATTGTGCTGCGCCGACCGCCACTTGGGCACGTGCTGCCCACGGCGCACGATATGAGCCGCGAATACCGGGTGCTGTCGGCTCTGGCCGGGACCGCCGTGCCGGTGCCGCAGCCGCTGGCCAGCTGCCAGGATCCCGAGATCATCGGCGCTCCGTTCTATCTCATGCGGTACGTGGAGGGCCTTGTGCTGCGGACCGTGCAGGACGGCGAGCTGCTGTCGCCCGCGCAAGCTGGCGAGCTGTCGGAACTGCTGGCACAGATGCTCGCGACCATCCACGGCGTTGACCTGGCGGCAGTTGGCCTGGACACGTTCGGCCGGCCCGAGGGCTACCTGGCCCGTCAGCTTTCCCGCTGGCAGCGGCAGTGGGAGTTGTCAAATAACAGGGAGATGCCGGGATACGACGACCTCGTCGCGAGGCTCACGGCCGGGCTGCCTGACCAGGCAACGGCGGAGGGCACCCTGGTGCACGGTGATTTCCGGCTGGACAACACGCTGGTGCAACTCACCACGCCGGCCAAGATCGCGGCGGTCGTCGACTGGGAGATGTCCACTCTCGGCGACCCGCTGGCCGACCTGGGCCTGACACTCTCTTACTGGGCTGACGCAGGCGAGGCGTTCCCGGACTTGAACGTCGGTGCCACGGTGACCGCCCTGCCTGGCTTCTATACCCGCAGCCAGTTCGCGGCCAGATACGCGGAACTGACCGGGCGGGACGTCGCCGCCATCGGGTACTACATCGCCTTCGGCTACTTCAAGCTCGCCGTGGTCTTGGAGGGCATCCACGCCCGCTACCTGCTCAACCAGACCGTCGGGGAAGGCTTCGAGCGAGAGGGACCGGCGGTGCCGATCCTGATCGCCCGTGCGCACCACATGCTGGATACGGTCAGCTAACTGATCCGGGGCCAGACGCAAAAAACTCCAGACCGCCCGCAGGCCCTGGAGCTTGGAGTGAGGCCCGGCGCCCCGCTCTCGCCGGGCCTCATGCAATAAAGACGCGCTGCCCGCGCTACAGGTTCACACGATCTCGCGGCAGATTTAGAGCAATTTCCGGGGGGAACGCCCGGGTATGAGCTGGCCGGCTACGGTGCCGCGCAGCCCTGAGTGCACATGCGTTGCGAGACCGCCTCGATGAAGATCTTGCCGATCTCGGAGGGGTCGCTCACCTGATATGCGACCCCGCCGGTTGCGTTCGCGATCTGCTGCATCGCGGTGAAGTCGCCCTGCCGGCCGAACATGAGAATGACGAGCTCGACCTTCTTGCTCGGGTTGTACAGCTTGCGGAGCTTGGCCACGAGCGAGCTGAGCGACAGGTCGTCGTGCGCGCTGTCCACGCCCGCGGTGAGCACCAGCACGGCGTTGGAGTAGTTCGGCGCGTAGGTCTGCGTCATCTCGCGGTACGCGTCCAGGATCGCCGCGTGCAAGGCGAGCGTGCCGTGACCGATGGGCAGTGTGCTGTTCAGCTCTTGCAGCTGGGTCCGGCGGGTGATCACCCCGTAGTCGGCCGGCAGCGGCCCGATTGACACGAGCTGGGTGTAGGGCTTGCTGACCGAGTTGTTATCGCCCATCTCCCACATGCCCATGCTGGTCGAGTCGGGGAAGAGCGCTAGGCCGCGCGACGCTGTCTGGTCGAGCAGCTGGTGCAGGGTCTGGGTGCCGTCGCCGTCCGGCTGAGCCATCGCGGGCGACACGTCGATGAGGTCCAGGTCACGCGAGCCGAGCCCCAGCTTCTCCCATGCCTGCAGGTTTGACGAGGCTTCAGTAGCGCTCGGCGCGCTGGCCAGTTGCAGCGACTGGGAGCTCAGCCCGGCCGACGCTGGCAGGACATCGGGCACGCCGTCCGAAGACCGGAACCCGTAGTAGCGGATTGCCGATTTGGCGTAACTGGACTGCAGGTAATCACCGAACGCGGTGGCTCCTGCCAGCGGCAGCGCCTTCGAGGTGGTGTACACGTACGGGTAGTCAAGCTCCTGGCTGCCGAGCGCTTTGCTTGTGCCCTCCGGGTAGCGCGCGTCGAGGGGCGCATGCGGAGTTTGCCTGTCGTAGGCGACCACGGCCTGCTCGCTGGCCACGGTCAGGGCAAGCCGGTCGAACGGCGGCTTGGTAGTCGCCGCGAACTGTTGCAACGCCGATACCGAGTCGAAATCCTCAGTCGACTCCACGTTAAAGACAAATTGAGTGAACGCTGCCCTGGCCGTCGCGCTGTCCCCGAGCCGACGGCTGACCTCGACCAGCGTGGCAAGGCCGCTGGAGCTGTCGGTCGGGTCAGGCAGGTCCACGGAGAGCCCCAGGCTGGCCGGCGGCCCTCCGTAGGACGACGGCAGCAGCAGATTCCAGCTGGGCGGGGAGTCAAAGATGTGCGTCTTCTGGGCCACTGCGGCAGTCGTGACCAGCATCAGCGGCGACCGGGCCACGCTCTTGCCGCTGGGCTGCACGTCCTCGGCACCGAGCGGGTAGCTGCGGGCCACGTCCACCCAGAGGCTCGAGTCTGGTATCCAGGCGTCGATGGCGGCCAGTCCGTTCACTGCGGCCTGGCCGTCGATCTGGCTCGCTTCGGCCGCCGAGTCACCCTCGGTGACCTGCACCTCAACGCAGTGCCCCGCGGCCGCGATGTTCTGGTTGTTAAACGCGCGAGCCACCGTCTGGATAGCCGGGGCGATGTCAGCGCTGACGGCTACGTTCACCAGCACCGGAGACGACGAGCAGTCCGCGCGGGTGATCACTGCCTTGGCGGTCAGCGTGATCATGCAGACAGCAGAGACCGCAACGGCAATCACCACCAGCTTGGCCGTGCCAACGCGGCGTGACCGCTCACGGCGGCCCGAGCCTGCTGCCCGTGGTGCCACGTCTGCGTCCTTCAGTCCGACTGCTCCGACTTGCGGCCAGCTGAGACTATATCGGGCTTCTGGCCACAGATCGGCTGACTTTGCCGGCTTCACAGCCGGCCGGCCGCCGCTCAGCTCGCGGCCAGCCACAATGGCTGGCATGGCAGCCGACCAGGCATCCGGACAGCTCATGATCATCGACGCCGCTGACCCGCGGCTGGCCGATTATGTCCGCCTCACCGACGTCCATTTGCGCCGCAGCCTGGAGGCCGAGCACGGGCTGTTCATCGCCGAGGGCGAGAAGGTCATCTCCAGAGCGATCGCGGCCGGCTATCCGGTCCGCTCGCTGCTGGTCTCCCGAGACAAGCTGGCCACCATCGCGGACGTCGCGGCTTCCTGCCAGGCACCGCTGTACGTGCTCCCGCCCGAAGTCGCTGAGCAGCTCACCGGTTATCACGTGCACCGGGGCGCGCTGGCCTCGATGCAGCGGCTGCCACTGCCGTCGGTTGCGGACGTCCTGGCTTCCGCCCGCCGGATCGTCGTGCTCGAAGACATCGTCGACCACACGAATGTCGGGGCTGTCTTCCGCTGCGTGGCCGCACTCGGATTCGACGCCGTGCTGCTCGCGCCGCGGTGCGCCGATCCGCTCTACCGGCGATCGGTCAAGGTGTCGATGGGCGCCGTCCTGGCAGTTCCCTACACCCGGCTGGCGGACTGGCGCAGCGGCCTCGCCGAACTGCGGTCGGCGGGCTTCCGGCTGCTCGCGCTGACCCCGGATCCGGCCGCGGTGCCGATCGGCGAGCTGGCTGACCCAGCCGGGCGCGGCAACATCACCCGCAGCGGCAAGGTCGCTCTGCTGGTGGGCGGCGAGGGCAGCGGCCTGTCCGGCCGCTGGCTAGCGGCGGCCGACCAGGCGGTCAGGATTCCGATGAGCCGGGGAATCGACTCCCTCAACGTCGCTGCGGCTGCGGCGATCGCGTGTTACTTGCTGGGCTGACCGCCTTATCCGGCCTGACGGCCGGGCGGGGCGGGGCGGGCGCACCGGCGGACCCGATCGGGGCGAGCAGGCTGACCCGGTCGCCCGCTGCGAGCGTGAGATCGGGATCGGGGCCTTGCAGGTTGCTTGCTTAGTGCAATGATTTCCATATCACTTTATCAGCCACTGCAATAAGCGCACGGCGTCTGCGGTCATCGCCCACGGGGTCTGCGATCATGACCAGGTGTCGTCATCACACCTGCAGTGGGCCGTAGCGGGCGGACTAGCAGCCTGGGCAGGCGCCAGGCTGGCGGGCGCCGACCGATTGCGCAGCGCGGAAGGGTGGGTAGTGCCGTCGCTGTCATTCACTCCGCAGGTGGCAGCGGCAGCAGTGGCTACGCTTCCCCTGCTCCGAGGCGGTAACAGCCGGAGCGTCGCCACGCTGGCAGCCGCTGCGCTGGCTGCGGCTGTCGCGCCGCGAGCTATTCCGCACCCGCAACCGCGCGCGGACGGCGCCGAGCTGCGGGTGCTGACCTCGAACATGCTGGTTGGCAGAGCCGACGCGGAGTCTCTTGTCGGGCTGGTGACCAGCACCGGAGCCGATGTGCTGTTCCTGCAGGAGCTGACCGACGGCGCCGCCCTGCGGCTGCAGAAGGCAGGACTCGACAGCGTGCTTCCTTATCAGGTGCTCGAGCCGGTGGGCTACGGCCCGAAAGGCAGCGGCATCTGGGCTCGCTACCCGCTGCACGATGGGCTGGCCGTTGCCCCTGCATCGCGGTCCAGGCCGGCGGCCCGCCTCGACGTCCCCGGCGGCCAGCCGGTGCAGCTGGTCTGCGTCCACCTCCGTCCGCCCCGGCCGTCACGTGCCCCCAGCGGGGCGGCCCGCTGGCGTGCCGAGATGGCGACGCTGCCGGGCCCCGGCGAAGTTCCGGTGATCATGGCGGGGGACTTCAACGCCACGCTCGACCACGCGCGGTTCCGCGAGCTCCTGGGCAGGGGCTACGTTGACGCGGCCGTACAGGCTGGCCGCGGGCTCATTCCGACGTGGGGGCCCCGGCCGGGTGGCGAGGTGGTGATGCTGGCGATCGACCACATCCTGCTTGACCCTCGGTGTGCCGTGCGGGCCGTCTCAGCCCACAAGCTGCCCGGCACCGACCACCGCGCCCTTTTCGCGAAGATCCAGCTGCCCCGCTGAGTCGTTTCGATTCACTTTTCATCCGGAACGTGAGTTATGAATCGAACAAATGGGTGTATAACGTCGCCGGTGGACGCTGTTTCGGATGAAAAGTCGTTCCTGGCTGTGCGTTCTAGACTAGTTTGCCGGTAATGCGTCGCGGCGCCGCTGATCCCAGGGGCGGCGACCGCGGCTACCAGGTGGCCCGCGCGCCCTCGCGCAAGCGCGCGGCAGCACTGGGCGGCGCGCCGACGTGATCGAGTCCGAGCAGCGCCGCCCCGGCTACCGGCGGAACGTCCACGATCCGGATCACCGCATCCGGGATCTGCGCCGTTACCCGGTCCGCGATGGCACCGCTGAGCAGCGGATCGCGCGCTGTCATCAGGCTTCCGCCCAGCACTACCGGCACCGGCTGGCCGTCACGAACCTGCGGATCGGTCAGGCCGAGCCGGCGGGCCGCTACCGTCACCATGAGGAAGATCTCCTCGGCCTGGCGGATGAGCACGTCCCTGGCCACCTGATCGCCGCCGCCGGCTACCTCGAACAGCACCGGTACCAGTCCGTGCAGCTCCTCGTAGGCGATCTTGCCGAGGTGCATGCTGATCACCACGTCCTCGACCCGCTCGAGACCGAAGTGCGCAGGCACGGCGCGGCGCAGGTCGGTCTCCGGGCCGCGCCCGTCCTCCGCCCGCACGGCCCACCAGAGTGCCTTCGGCCCGAGATCGCCGCCGCCGCCCCAGTCGCCGGACATCTCGCCGAGCGACAGGAACCTGGTCGTCCGGCCGTCGGGCGCCACTCCCACGCAGTTGATGCCGGCCCCGCAGACAACCCCGATGCCCCAGTGCGGGCTGGCCCCGTCCTCCAGGCCGGCCCGCAGCACCGCGAAGGTGTCGTTCAGCACCTCGCTAGTCTCCGACCAGCCCAGCGACGCGACGAGGCGGTTCAGGTCCGCCTCCTCTGACGCCAGGTCTGCGCCAGCCAGGCAGGCCGAGGTGTGCTGCGCGACGAGGCCAGTGGCCGGAAGCCCCGCCTGAGCCGCGGCCGACCGGACGAGCCCGGACAGCACCGCGACAGTGCCGTCGATGCCGATGCCCTGGTGGTTGGAATTGCCGCCGCGGGACACCCCCAGGATGGAGCCGTCAGCTCCGATCAGCGCAACGTCGGTCTTGCTGTTCCCGCCGTCGATGGCCAGGACGGCGGCGCGGGAGACCGGCCCCGGGCTAACCGGCACGCTGCTCTGTGGAGTGCTCACTAGCTGGCAGTCCAGGGCAGGAACTGGGCGTTTTCGGCGAGCAGCCGGTCGGTCAGCTGCTCGGCGAGTTCGTACTGCCCGATCAGCGGGTGAGCCAGCAGCGCCTTGGCGACCCGGTCCCGGCCGCCGCGCAGCGCGGCGTCCTGCGCCAGTTCCTCGTACGCCGACACGTGCGCGATCAGGCCGCTCATCAGCGGGCTCACCGGCGCGACCGGCACTGGCACGGCTCCCGACGAGCCGATCGTCGCAGAGACCTCGATGACCGCCTCATCCGCGAGGAACGGCAGCGTCCCGTTGTTCCTGACGTTGACCACCTGCCGGTCGCGCTTGTCGGTGAGGAGCGAGGCCAGCAGCGCCACCGCAGCCTCGGAGTAGAACGCGCCGCCGCGATGCTGCAGCAGCTCCGGCTTGGTGTCCAGGGCAGGGTCGGCATACATCGCCAGCAGTTGCCGCTCGATCTCCGCGACAGCCTGCGCGCGGGTCTGGCGCCCGCGCTCTTCCGCCACCACCGCGTCGTGCGCCCAGAAGTACCGCAAGTAATAGGAGGGAACGGCGGCTACGGCGCGCGTCGCTGCGAGCGGCAGCCCGGTGTGCGCGGCGATTTCCTCACCGTGGCTGGCCAGCAGTTCGGGCAGCCGGTCCGTGCCGTCGACGAGCGCTGCGCGTTCCCAGGTCAGGTGGTTCAGGCCGACGTGGTCAAGCGCGACAGCCTCGGGCGGCACGTCGAGCATCCCGGCAAACGTCCGCTGGAATCCGATCGCCACGTTGCACAGGCCGATGGCCCGGTGGCCGGCGTCCAGCAGCGCCCTGGTGACGATTCCGACGGGGTTGGTGAAGTCAATGATCCACGCGTCGCTCGCGGCGCGCTGCCGCACCCGTTCGGCGACGTCGAGCACGACCGGCACGGTGCGCAGCGCCTTGGCGAACCCCCCGGCCCCGGTCGTCTCCTGGCCCACGCATCCGCACTCCAGCGGCCAGGTCTCGTCCCGGTGGCGGGTTGCCTGGCCGCCGACCCGCAGCTGCAGCAGCACTGCACCGGCCCCGTCGACGGCGGCGTCAGTATCGGAGGTCCACGAGACGACCGCGGGGTGACCGTAGCGAGCCATGATCCGGGCTGAGAACGGCCCAACCACTGCCAGCCGCTCGGCATCCGGATCAGCAAGCACCAGCTCGGTGATCTTGATGTCGCTGGTCAGCCGGGCGATGCCGTCGACCAGTTCCGGCGTGTAAGTGGAGCCACCGCCGACAACCGCTAGTTTCATTCAGAACGCCTTTACCTCAGCGCCTGCCTGAGCTACCAGGCAGGCGACCCCGTGATTGGTGGATAGCTCCTGCAACGCCGGAGTGATGTTCGCACAGTCAGTGATCGCCAGCGGGCAGCGCCAGCGGAACCGGCAGCCTGGTGTCGGATCGATCACCCGCGGCGGCTCGCCCCGGTCGCTGCTCGCGTCCACGCTCAGCTCCGCCTTAGGGTCGGGCACCGCGGACAGCAGCAACTGAGTGTACGGGTGCTTCGGCGCCGCGAGCACGTCCTCGACCGGCCCGGCTTCGGCGATCTGCCCCGCGTACATGACGATCAGCCGGTCGGCGACGTATCGCGCGCTGGCGATGTCGTGCGTGATGTACAGAATCGACACGCCTTGGTCGTCGCGCAGTTGCTTCATCAGGTTGAGCAGCCCGATCCGGATGGACACATCCAGCATGGACACCGGCTCGTCGGCCAGGATCAGCTTTGGCCGCATGGCCAGTGCTTGCGCGAACCCGACCCGCTGCCGCTGGCCGCCGCTCAGCTCGTGCGGATACCGGTTCAGCACGTCGGCCGCCGGACTGAGCCCGACGATGTCGAAGACCCGTTTGGCTTCCTCGGTCCGCTCGGCCGCTGACAGCTCCGGCCTGTGCAGCTTCAGGCTGCGGTGCACTCCGTGCGACACGCGGAACACCGGGTTGATCGAGCCGAACGGGTCCTGGAACACCATCGGCACGTCGCTGCGGTACCGCAGCATGTCTGCTCGCGACCGCACGCCGGACAGCGGCTTGCCCTGGAAGTAGATCTCGCCTGCGGTCGGCTGATAGATCCTGGCCAGCAACCTGGCGATGGTGCTCTTGCCGCTGCCGCTCTCCCCGGCCAGCGCCACGATCTCCCGTTCGCCGATCTCCAGGCTGACATCGTCGACGGCGTGCAGTGTCTTGCGATGCAGCCCGCCGCCGATCCGGAAGTGCCTGGTCATTCCCTCGGTCCGCAGCAGTGGTGCGGTGTCAGTCACCTGAGCTCACCCCGTTCCCGGCTCGAAGACACCGGACCAGCACGTCCTCGACGTGGTAGAGCTGCACCGGGCCGGTCTTGCACCTGTCCTGCACCTTCGGACATCGCGGCGCGAACCGGCAGCCTTGTGGCGGGCGAGCCAGGTCGGGCGGGCTGCCGGGGATCCCGGTGAGTGGCACTTTCGGCCCGCGGATCGACGGGAAGGCATCGAGCAGGCCGGCGCTGTAGGGGTGGCGCGGCGTGTCGAACACGCTGCGGGTGGCGCCTAGCTCGGCTACCTGGCCCGCGTACATCACCATGAGCCGGTCCGAGAAGTGGCTGACCAGCGACATGTCGTGGGTCACGAAGATGATCGCGAAGCCGAGTTGCTGCTGCAGTTCCTTGATCTGGACCATCAGCGAGCGCTGCGCGACCACGTCGAGCGCGGAGGTCGGCTCGTCCATCATCACCAGGTCCGGAGTGAACAGCATCGCCATGGCGATCATGGAACGCTGGCGCATGCCGCCGGACAGCTGATGCGGGTAACTCCTGAGGTGCACCGGGTCGATGCCGACCATGCGCAGGACCTCGACCGAGCGCTCGGTGATCTCTGCCTTCGAGCTGACGCCGTGCGCACGCATGGCGTCGGTGAACTGCGCGCCGATCGTCTTCACCGGATTCAGCGCGTTCATGGCGCTCTGCATGACCAGCGACATCTTCTTCCAGCGAATGCTCGCGAGCTGATGCTCGCTCAAGTTGACGAGGTTGACGCCCTCGAACATGACGCTGCCGCCGTCTAGGACGGCCGGGGCGGACAGCAGCTGGGCGATTCCGAAAAGCAGGGTGGACTTGCCGCAGCCAGATTCGCCGACAATGCCAAGGAACTCGCCGCTAGCCAGGTCGAAGCTGACATCCTCGACCGCGCGAACGGTACCGCGCTTGGTCTGGTAGCTGACCGACAGGTCCCTGATCTCCAGTACCGGGCCGCTGGTCCTGCCAGCCAGGCCGGTGTCCAGCCGCTCAGTCTGCCCGGTTCGCACGGAGCCTCCTCACCACGGGGTTCAGCCCGCGAGTGCGGGTAATGGGGACGCGCGCCAGCGCCGGGTTGCTGATCTCGTCGAAGGCGTAGTTGAGCAGGGCGAAGGCGGCGCCCAGCAGTCCGATCAGTGCGCCGGGAACGAGCGCCCACATGTACTGGTCGGTCTGCAGTGCCTCGTTGTTCTGGGCCCAGTAGAGCATCGTGCCCCAGCTCACTGAGTCCGGGTTGCCGAGGCCGAGGAACTGCAGGCCGGCTGCTGCGAGCACGTTGTAGACCGCGGTTCCGAGGAACGTCGCGACGATCAGCGACGTCATCGACGGGATGATCTCCACCATGATGACGTAGATACTGCGCTCGCCGCGGACTCTGGCTGCCTCCAGGTAGTCGCGGCTGCGGACCGATAGCGTCTGCGCCCGCAGCTGCCTCGCCCCGTAGGAGTAGCCGGTGACGACGAGTACCGCGATCAGGCCGGGGACGCCGATCCCTGGCAGGTAGGCCACGATGATGATCAGCAGCGGGAAGGTAGGGACCACCAGCAGCACGTCGGTGATGAAGTTGAGCACCGCGTCCGCCACGCCGCCCAGGTACCCGGCGGCTAGGCCCATGATCACCGACAGGAAGGTCGACAGCGCGCCCGACACGACAGCGATGATGAGCGTTTCCCTGGTGCCCCACACCGCCTGGGCGAACAGATCCTGCCCGTAGGACGTGGTGCCGAGCCAGTGGGCGGCGGACGGCCCGAGGCTACGGCCGTAGATCTCCGCCTCTGGACTGTCGTGGGCGATCACCCACGGGAAGATGGCCAGGAAGGCAAAGATCGCCAGCAGGATCGCGCCAGCGAATGCCTTCTTGTTCGACCGGATCGCCCGCCAGATGCGGCCGATGGCCTGGCCGGCGTGTACCTGGCCGCCAGGCTCGGCGACGCCGGGGGCGGGCTCGCCAAGTGCTGCGCCTGTCAGGATGGCCATCGTCGCGTCACCTCGCCGACCTGGTACGTGGGTCGAGAATCGCAGTGATGATGTCAGCGAGCAGGATCGCGATCAGCACTGCCACGGTGATCAGCAGGAACAGCGCCTGCATCAAGGGATAGTCCTCGGCGTCCAGGGCCTGAACCAGCAGGTAGCCGAGGCCGTTGTAATTGAAGACGAACTCGACGAGCACTGCGCCGCTGACGATGAAGCCGACGGACATCGCGAAGCCCGACAGGTTAGGCAAGATCGCGTTACGGGCCGCATAGTCGAACATGATGCGCCGGCTGGACAATCCCTTGGCCCTGGCCATCTTGACGTAGTCCTCGGCGAGCGTGGTGATCATGGTATTGCGCATGGTCAGGATCCAGCCGCCGATCGAGGTGATCAGGATCGCGATCGCCGGGAGTATCGAGTGGACGATCACGTTGCCGATGAACGAGAAGGTCAGGCTTGGTGACAGCGACGGATCATAAGCGAAGTCGTAAGGGAACCAGTGCAACTGGATGCCGAACACCAGGATCAGCAGCATCCCGACCCAGAAGTACGGGATTGCCGAGGTGATGACGAAGACCGGCGGCAGGATGCTGTCCAGCCAGCCACCGCGTCGCCATGCGCCGAGGATCCCGATCAGGGTGCCCAGGATGAAGGCGAGGATCGTGGTTACCCCGACCAGGCCCAGCGTGTAGAGGATGGCACCGCGGATAACCACACTCACCGGAGTCGGGAAGAAGGTGAGCGAGGTGCCGAGATTGCCGGTCAGCAGATCGTGCAGGTAGCTGACGTACTGCGAGGCAAGATTCTGGTTGGTGTTGACGCCGAAGGCGATTTCGATTGCCTTGAGTGCGACCGGGCTCAGCCGCCCGTGGAACTTGGCCAGCAGCGCGATCGCCGGGTTGCCCGGCATCAGCCGCGGTAGCAGGAAGTTGAGTGTCACGCAGGCCCACAGGGTGAGCACGAAGAATGCGGCTCGCCGGAGCAGGAATCTCATCTACTCCTCCTCGGTGTCAGCATCGTTTCCTCGCGCTCACCCTGTGTCCCTTTCATCGTCCGGTCAAGGTGCAGGTCCTGCGCAGCAGGACCTGCACCGTGGGTGTCTGCTTCTTCAGTGCCTGCTTTTCGGGCCTACTTCTTGGGCGCCAGGTGCAGCAGCATGATGCCGAGGTCCGGCGTCGCGTAGGCAGCTGGCTGAGCGAACGGATTGCTCGGCGTGGCCCAGCCGGTGAATGCGGCGGTGTCGTACTGGTACCAGTCGACCTCCTCCGTCACCGGGATGAACGGCACGTCCTTGAGCATGACCAGCTCGAGCTTGTCCATGATCTGGTGCTGCATCGCGGTGGAGGTGGTGGTGGCATATTCGTTGAGCAGTGCGTCGGTCGAAGGATTGCTGTATCGCTCGAAGTTGGTCGACGCCTGCTTGCCGATCGGCGCGGTGTTGGCCGAGTACAGCCACTGCCGGAACTCGTAGTACGGAGTCGGGCCGCCGGTCTCGTCGTAGTAGGCGAGGTCGAAGTCACCATCGAACAGCCGGGTGTCGTAGTCCGTGCCCGCAAGGTTGTCCGGCGTGATCTGGATGCCGACTGCTTTCAGGTCCGACTGGATGATCTGCATCGATGCGACCCAGTCCGAGTAGCCGCCTTCGTTGATGACGTTGAAGGAAAGCGGCTGGCCGGACGGCGATACGAAGATCCCGCTCGAGTTCTTCTTGTAGCCGGCTGCCGTCAGGATCTGCTCGGCTTTGGTCGGGTTGTAGGTGTAGTTGTACTGGGCAGCCTCGGAGGTGTCCTCCCAGGAGGAGAACGTTGGTGTCACGATGCCCGTCTGGTTCCCGGCCGGCTCGTAACCGGACTCGCCGACCTGCGAGACCTTCTGTCTGTCGATGGCATATGCCATCGCCTGGCGCACGGCCACGTTCGACAGGATCGGGTTCTTGAGGTTGATGAAGAGGCCGACGTTCGCGAACGGGGGGAACCAGATGTGGTAGTTCGGGCTCTTGTCCAGGTAGAACGTCTTGATGCTCGGGATGTACTGCGCGCCCAGCTGCGCCTGGCCGGTCGCCAGGTAGGTGTTGGCCGGGTCGTTGCTGGTGAACGCGGGCTCGTCGACCTGAGCGATCTTGGGCTCACCTGGCTGCCAGTAGTTCTTGTTCGCCAGGAAGGTGATCTGCTCCGGCTTGCACTTGACGGTGTAGGCGCCAGTGGCAACCGGGTCGGGGTCGTTGTAGGTGACCGGGTTCTTCAAGGTGGACCAGATGTGCTCGGGCACGATCGGCACCTGGTCGGCGATGTAGTAGAAGTACGGCACGGCTGCGCTCTTGAAGTTCATCACGACTTTGTTGGAGCCCTGCTGGGTGACGCTGGACAGCACCGACCAGACCGAGTTGAGGTCAAGCGCCGGGTACTTCTTCAGCAGGTTGAATGTGAACACCACGTCGGCCGCGCTGAACGGCTTGCCGTCCGACCACTTCACGCCGTTGCGGATCGTGAAGGTAATGGTCTTGTTGCCGTTGCTCCAGGCATAGTTCGTCGCTAGCCACGGCGAGATCTTCCCGTTGTCGAGCGAGTCGACGAACATCAACGGCTCGTAGACCGGGCCGAAGTCGAGGAAGCTGACTGAGGAGTTGAACGGGTTGAACCCGCACGTCCACAGAGCGCCACTCTCGTCAGAGATGGTCAGAGTGCCGCTCGGGCCGGCGGATCCGCCCGAGCCCGATGTACTGGTCCCGCAAGCCGCCAGCGCCAGTAGGCCAGCGGTCCCGATGAGGACCCCGAGCGACCTAAGTCGTCTCATTTTTGCCTAACCCTTCGATTCAGAGGTCAGCCGGATAGGAGGTGGCCTGAGGGGCTCCTGCAGAGAGGTCTCCTTGCGGCCGCTGGTAGGCATTATGCGTTTCATCACGATAATGCCCTTTAGACATATCTATCTGCTTCTTGCCGTTAGAAGATGGCTCAGTTGGTGCGGGTGCGGATGGCGCGCTTGTCACTGGCCCGGACGCCGGGTCGGCGGTGGCGGGGTCCGCGGTAGCCGCGTCGACTGCCAGCGCTACCGCGCCAAGCAGTGGCGCTTCCTGCGGGAAGTGAGCGAGGACCAGTTCGGGCGGGTAAGGCACTCCGCTGAGCAGCGCCTCGTCCAGCCGAGGTCTGATCCGGTCCCAGGACCGGGTGATACCGCCGCCGACCGCGATCCGCGCCGGGTTGACGGCAATCGCCAGGTTCACCACGTGGAATGCGAGTTCATCGACAAAGTCCGAGATGAGGTCATCGAGGTCGCGGTCCGACACTGCTGCCGCGAACACCTCGGCGGCGCTCAGCAGGCGCCCGTCCGGGCTGGCACTGTCCGGGCCGGCACTGTCCGGGCCGGCACTGTCCGCACCGGCACTGTCCGGGCCGGCGCTGTCCGCGCCAACGCCGGGCGAGTTCGCCCTGAGCAAGCTGGCCCGCCGCCGCAGCGCCTGGCCGCTGACCATGTCCTCGAGCGGGATCCGAAGGCCGTCAGCCCGTCCGACGTCACCGGGCTGGCGCAGGCTGTAGCCGATCTCGCCAGCTGCGCCCTGGCTGCCCGACAGCACCCGGCCGCCAGTCACGATGGCGGCCGCGAGGCCAGTGCCGAGGTTGAGGTAGATAGCTGGGTCGCGCCCGGCCAGGGCACCCCAGCGAGCTTCGGCATAGGCCGCGGCCTTGGTGTCGGTGGCCATCCTGATGGCGGCGCCTGGGAAGGCCATGCGGAGCTCGCTGCCGAGCGCAAAGCGCTCCCAGCCGTCGATGGCAGGCGCCAGCTCGACCCGGTCCTCGAACGGGATGCCGAACGTGGCGACGCCCACCGCTGCTATGGCTGCCCCGGCTGCATGCGCGGCGACCAGGCTCATTGCGGTGGCGACGCCATGGTCGAAGCTGGCCCGCGCGCCGCGCTCAGCGAGGCTGTCGACGACGGCAGCGGCGAGCTTGTTGCCTGCCAGATCGCAGACCGCCGTGGCGATCTTCGTGCCGCCGAAGTCGATGCCGAGCAGGATGGGGGGGTGGGTCATGCGGAGGTCTCTCGCGTTCGGTACAGACCGTCGTATGCGTATGCGTAATGAATTGTTAGGACAGTATCCTAACTATGTGACCCTCACAAGCACGGTTTGGTATCAGTCCGGGATCGGCTCCCAGCCGCTCGCGCACGACGCGACACGCCGGCACTCGCCCCGTGACCTGCAGTGCGAAAGGATAAGGGCGTGACCGTGACGACATCTACCGAACCAGAAGAGACGGCGGAGGTCGCCGGTTTGCTGCCGTCTCAGCTGGCCGGTCATCAGGGCGTGCAGGCGGCGGGACAGCTACGGGCTGGCCAGGCGGCCCGGCCGCAGTTGCTGCGCGCGCTGAACGAGCAGCTGCTGCTCCAGCACATCCGCCAGCTCGGCCGGTGCTCGCGCGCTGAGCTGGCCAGGGTGTCCGGTCTGTCCAAGCCCACGGTTTCGCTGGCGCTGGCGAACGTGGAGCGCTC
>Ga0335074_10007048_pt1 | contig 15584 bp, 13 predicted proteins | sample Lox_Sample_23_FD_206715 | JGI IMG/M metagenome (GOLD analysis project Ga0335074, IMG submission 206715) | Soil microbial communities from Loxahatchee National Wildlife Refuge, Florida, United States - Lox_Sample_2.3 | ecosystem: Environmental > Terrestrial > Soil > Wetlands | place: USA... | reverse complement strand
CCGACTCCACAAGCCGAACCGCCTCTTGCTTGAACTCGAGCGTGTACCGCGCTCGCGTCGCCTTCGTCATCTCCATCCCCTTCGCTGATTGTCAGCTAAGGGATACGTTTCGCGGGGGCAAGATCATAACCATGGTAAAGGGATTCTGATTGCTCCACCCATGCCGAGCAGGAGGAGAACTCGACATTCTGCCACGGTGGTATCCACTGGTGATTTGACTTTTGGGAAAGAGATCACCCGAGAGATCACCCGAGAGATCGCTCCAGTACCACTGGCAGAGGACTGGTCACAACCAGAGGCAGCGACTGACTTCGATGCCGAGTATGACCAGCTCTTTGAGGCAGGGGATTGAACCTTTGGGACTGTCGGCAGAAAAAGGTATGGTTCCGCGCCCCTAAACGACATCTGTCGTCTTACACAACACCTGTCGTCTAACGCCCTAGAAGCCTCTAGGAGCGTTTCAGACATATCCCAGCCCCAGAAAATCCCACCGATGCGTCCTACCCCCCGTAGCGCCTCACGGCGACCCCTTCCCGTGTACTGGTTGGACCCGCTTTGGAACAATACGCTGGGTACGGGTGGGGTGTCAAGCGGAAATCTGAACTTTTTTCGAGGGTCTCGCAACTTTTGGGTCGAAAAAAAACACTTAGGTAGTGTGGGAAGGTTTTCAGAACTCCCTTTAACAGCTCTGCATAATCTGCACCTGTAGGAACTTTTTTTAGGGGTCTTGTCACTTTCGGGCCTTTTTTACCGACTTATATAGTGTAGGGAGAAATAAATCCGCCCCCCTAGCGACTTTCTGGTCGAAAAAAAACACTTAGGTAGTGTAGGGGGAATTAGAAACTCCCTTCCTCCGTTCGCGCATACTCTGCACTTTGTAGAAAGATTTCTGAACTTTTTTCAGGGGTCTTGTCACTTTCGGGTCGAAAAAAAACACCTATATAGTGTAGAGGGAATTTAGAAACTCCCTGCCCCCGAGCCGCGCACATTATGCGCAACTAAAGATTGTTCCCCCTTGGGGGGTCGAGTTTGCTTCGCGATAAGCGGCACTCTCTGGGCTCGACCCCCCGCTCTCGAACCACAACTTAATACCACATGGCGTCTCCCTCGGAGATGTCATGGTCGTTTTGTCGTTTCTGCGCGGTCTTGCCTTCGGTGAGATCGCGTTCGCTTTTGTGTTTCAAAACCAAACTGAAAAGAGGATTCACAAGTGAAGATTGAATTGATTACGCGGACTAAGGTCCAACACCAACCGCTCACCTTGAAAGACGATCAGCCATTCATCGACGGACTGGTCGACTACACACTGGGCGAACTCATCGAAGCGGTTCACCGCGTGGAGACTCACCGAGCCGACCACGGCCACAGTCTCCCTGAGACCGACTGCCCCGAGTGCCAGTATGGGCGCGGTCAGGTTTTCTTCTTGGAAGACTACGCGTGGGTACTTGAACAACTCGGCGTCCTCAACTTCCTGAAGCAACAAGCAAACGTCGGCGAAGCTCGCCACTAAAAACGAACACAACTGGGGCTGTCCACGCGGCAGCCCAAGGAGGTAACAAAAGTGAACTACGAACGTGGGCGTAAGACGCCCGAGATATTCATCGAGCCCGAGGAGTTAGCTCGCTACGCGAAAGCATGGCGCGAACTTGAACTATACCAGCCACGCATGGCGCGTTGGCTCCGTGAAGGGAAACCCATGAAGGAGATCGCTGCCAGTCTCGGTTGGGGTCTCGAATCCCTGAAGTATTTCCTGAAAGCCCGTGGGTTCTCAGGTCGCGGCAAGAGGAAGAAGGAAATCTACAGACGTCTGTTCGGTAAAGGTGTCGCGAGGGTTCTAGGCAATGAATGTACCTAGCAAGTGGGCAGTCACCGATAGCATCAAGGCGGGCAACACGGTGCGTACCATGGCGCTGCCAGTCCCGGCATCATTCCCTGCCGACGCTGTGATCTTCAATGCGTTCGCACGTTCACACGGCCCGTGGCCAGATCGTCAGACCCGTGAGCACCACGGCCCCGCGTCAATCTATCCCACGGGTCATGCAGACCTGAATACGACCACGCCACACGCAGAGATCAGTAAGTCGTGCATTAAGTGGCATTCACGTTTTGCTGACAGATTCGGGCTCGATAAGTCTATCCTCGCTGATCACCATCATGTGGATAACTGGGAGATCGTGGCAGAGTATGACGCCATCTCGGACCCACGCGTCCGACTTCACAAAGTGTTTCTCATGCGCAATAAGCGTGAAGAAAAAAACATCTGGCTCGTCAACCCGTTTGCCGGTAGTTGGTACCTGAAACCGAAATGACACTCGCAATACAAACTGCCCTTAAGGAGGACACGATGACATCTGAACAACCGGTGTACGTGTGCCGCACACCACCCACAGCAGAACAACGACTCGAACAAGCCAATCGATACCTGACTTGGTTTTCACACGAGTTCCTACAAGACACGGTTAACCCTGAAGAGGACGCGTGGTGCGTGTACTACGTGATCACAGAGTATGCGCGCAGAACGGCACAGGTACTGGCTCGCGAGAAGATCACGGAAATCGACTACTACAGGTACCGCAACGCTGCAACCCTTTGTGCGGTGCTCATTAGTGAGTTCCACGAAGACGGCACGCTTGATGAGGGTTGGATTTATGACCAAGATGGCAACGAGGATAACATTCGTTACCTGACAGGCGACCTACTCGTGTCGGCACTGTACACGTTGCAGGAGGCACTTACGAACGGTCGGAGACAGAAGAACTTTGACCCTTTGAGCGAAGAAGAGATCGAGACCATCGCAGGCTTGATCTAGACAACAACAACAACAACAACAACAACACACAAAGAGGAGAACACACAAATGAACAATACAGAGCACATCGAAGTAAACATCGACCCGGCAAGCATCGCCCTGATAAACGATGAGCCGAAATCTGACCTGACCATCACGCTCGTGGTCGCGAACGGCCACAATGAAAACCAGATCGAGGGGTGGCATGCCTTTTCGAGATCAGGTAAATATGCTGTGGACTTGATGGGCGGCGAACGGATCAGGCAAACCAAACTGCAAAGTTTCTACACAGCATTGCTCTCGGCATTGAGATCGCTTTCGATTCGAGACAAGCGAAACACGGTCAAAGGTGCTCAGATTCTGGGTCGACCACTTGAACTCGTCGTGAACTCGGTCGATATCGCTTTCTTGCAGAGTTTCGCTGCCTTCTGTGATAACCCTGACTCGATTCGCGATTTCGTGTCCGAGGAACTCATTGTTCGTATCTCAGACTACTTTCAGGACTTGGAGGACGACTGTGGTCTCGCAGTTAGAGGAAACAGGGTTAATATCTACCAACCGGCAATGAAGCGCACATACACATGGGCTGCCCAGACATTCTCAGTTCCAAAACGTGATCCGCGTTCTCTGCATACGATGCCGAGTTACTTTGCAACCAGCGACCCCAGAGTATTCAAGTGGTTCGAGCCCAAGACTGCCCAAGCAACCCAAGCAACTGCAGCAACTGAGGCAGCTATCGAGGTGATTCAGTGATCATCGATCTTACTAACAAAGACACAGCACAAGAACAGATCGTTCTGTTTGAGAACAAGTTAGGCATCAATCTTGGGTTCACCGCGAACTCAGGCAAAGACAACCTCAAGCAAGCGTACAAGTCGTTCGCAATCCTGTCGGCGCACCTACAACGTGGCCGACTGATGCTTGACGAACTGGCCCGACGTGTCAGGCATTACGAAGACGCAACCGGTGAGACGCTCACGTCACAGGAACTCGCCGAGGCAATCGCTGCTGCCAACACATCGGTTGCGGGCGTAGATGAAATCCTTGGTATGGACGGACGACTGTGACTGCCTTGTGGTGTCTACTCCTGCTGTCGCCGTCCCTTGGGTTCTGTTGTGGCCTGATCGGTGGTGCGTGCGGCAACCTGATCGCTGACGCTATCCGTACTGTCGTCAACCGGTGGCGCAGTCGGGTGGCACGGTTAGGGACTCGTTAGCAGAGTCCCAGACGGATACCCCCGAAAATCCCCCAAGTTGTTGATTCCACGGGACCGTCACGATAGGCTTTTTTGGAACGCCACAGTTGTATAAAAACAGACACACAACTGTGGTCATTTAGACACACACTAATCAATTCAATCACTTAGCCCGACAAAGGGCGCATAAAGGGCGAAAACGCACCTCGTGCGCCCAAAATCGGGCTCCAAAGGATCGCCACGCATGGCACTAATCAAACTCGGCCTTGAGCAACCTCAGGTCGGCAACATCGAACAACGACTCTCTGCCCCTCCGCAGCTTGAGAATCCCTCGAACCCGCTGAACTCGGCTGCTGCGTGGGCTTGGATTTCGTCGCATCACCAAGAATCCTCGGCTGGGGAATGGGTAAACCCCAGCACCGCGATGCGCATTGCCTCAGTGTACTCATGCGTGCGTGTGCTGGCCGAGAGCATCGGCAGCTTGACCCTCAACCTCTTCAAACGTACGTCGGGTGGTCGCCAGATCGCGTACGACCACCAGTTGTACACGTTGCTTGCGGTCGCCCCGAACGAAGCCATGGTTTCGCAGACCTTCTGGGAAGCGGCAGTGTCATCCGTTTGTCTCTTCGGGAACTTTTACGCAGAGATCAAGCGTGACTCGAAGGGCAACATTACGGGACTCTGGCCACTGCTCGCAAGCCAGACCGAGCCCGTGAGACTCGCTGATGGCTCCATCGCGTATAAGACGGGTGGCAACGAGCCTGAGAGCGGTGAGCAGGCGCAGCGTGTCATCGCTGGGCAGAACGTTTTTCACCTCATGCTGAACTCTCTCGACGGTCTGAGGGGTCTTTCACCCATCCAGATGACTCGGGAGACCCTTGGGAGGGCCCTCGCACTCGATAAGTTCTCTTCTAGGTTCTTCGCTAACTTCGCAACCCCGCAGTTGGCCCTGATCAATAAGTCAGAGAGGCGTCTCTCACCTGAAGCAAAGTTTGACGCCAAGGCCGACTGGCAAAAAATTTCCACTGGGTACAAACAGCACCAAATTGCCGTACTCGACAACGACTATGACATCAAGCAGCTTACAATCCCTCAGGATAGCGCCCAGTTCATCGAGACCGCGCAACTAAGTAGGTCCGAGATATGCGGTATCTTCCGTGTACCCGAGCATTTTATCGGGTCACTGGAACGCATAACGAACTCCAACCTCGAAACGATGAACAGGCAGTTCCTTACGCAGACTTTACGCCCGTGGTTGTCGCGTATCGAAGCCACCATCGTATCCAAGCTGCTGCCACGCCAAGTGGGCCAGCCGATGTACACGGTGGAATGGGATACTTCGGACTTCACGCGCGGGGATTCGGCTGCGCAAACAGCCGCACTCACATCGGGAACTAACCAAGGCTGGCTTTCGGTCAATGAGGCTCGCGCTGAGTTAGGCCTGAATCCCATTGGACCTGAAGGTGACGTCTACCGCTGCCCGGCGCAGCTCATCAATGCGAAGCTACTCCTGACGCAGACCGGCCCTGAGGCAGAACCGCTGCCCCAGCCTGTCGTCGACGGCGCATCCGACAAGGTCGCAACCGACAAGGTGCCCACTGCGGCAGAACGTCAGGCGCTCAAGCAGTACCGCACCGCGTTCCTGTCGCTGGCCATTGATGCAGTACGCAGGACGGCAGCCGGTGAGAACGTCACCCGTGCATTCGGTCCTTTGGTCGAGAGCATCGCCGAGACGGTCCAGTCAGAGGACGAGCAGCGCATCGTCGAAGTGCTCAAGGGTGTTGAATCCCGTGCTGCACAGTTCACGGCAGCCAACGCCGAGGACGCCGGGGCACAAACACTGCAATACATCGTCAGGAAGATGGTGTTTGGTGCTCACGAGGACGCAGCAAAGGCGGCCCTGAGTGAAGTATAGCAAGCTACCGAACCCCTATCGGAACATCGTGTTTGTTCCGCTGCGTGGTGACTTCGCGGTCACCCTCGGCGGCCTCGACGGTGAGATTGCCTACTTTGCGACTCTCGAAGATGCCTTGGCATGCAGAGACAGGCGCGAGCCGCATTACAAGGAGTCAGCATGAAAGAAATTAGAAGTATCCCGAACGGTAGCTTCGAGGTGCGCACCATGGCTAATGGTCAGAAGCGTGTCTCGGGGTATTTGGCCGTCTACAACCAACGCTCAGTAGACTTGGGCGGGTTCACAGAAATTGTGGCCCCGGGCGCGTTCCAACGTAGTCTCGGCGGTGACATCCTGTTGCTAGCCCAGCATGACACCTCCAAGGTGCTCGCGCGTACGACCAGCGGCACACTCACACTGAGAAGCGACGATGAGGGCCTCGGATTCGATGCCACTCTGCCGTCGACCAGCTACGCGCGTGATCTCGCTGAGAGTATGGAACGTGGAGACATCTCGGGCTGCAGTTTTGGTTTTAACTGCATCTCCGACGACTGGTCACTCGACGGTGAGACCAACGCGGTCACCCGTACGCTGCGTGATGTGAACCTTGTAGAGGGCAGCATCGTCACGAGCCCAGCCTACCCGCAGACGTCGGTGTCCCTGCGTTCTGCACCCAATGGTATCCGTCAGCGACTCAAGCCCGAGTTCGACGACTACCAGCAGCGTGCCATCTTGGCCGTACTGGCTGCACGCAGGCGTACGTACTAAGTTTTGCCATCTTGGGCAGTGATTGAAGGTGCTGAAACCACCCACTGTCCACACCCCTAACAATCCAACTGCTGACGACGGCCTGAGAGTGCCTGAAACGCACCCGTACGTCTGCACGATTAAATACCATTTGGAGTTACAAATGTCCAACATCAACACTCTGGTCGAGAAGCGCAACCAGCTCATGTCTGAAGCACAGCGTTTCGCACTCGAAGGCAACATGACCGAGGAGCGTAAGGCGACCTTTAACAAGTTTCTGGCCGACGCTGAGGCTCTTGAGACCCTGATCGCTAGGGAGCAGGAAGCACGTGTCTCTCCCGCGACCGCACGCGAGATCACCAACCCGCTCGCGCCCGACGCCAAGTCCGAACTCCGCGACGCGCTCACCGCGTATGCGAAGACCGGTGAGAAGCGTTCGATCACCACCACTGGGCTTCCCTCTGGGAGCATCAACGGTGGTCTGCTTATCCCGCAGACCATAGACTCTAAGTTGTTCAATCTAGAGAAGATGCCAGGCCAGCTTCTGTCCGTGGTTCGCGTTCTGAAGACGGACACGGGCAACCAGATCAAGGTCGCGTCGGTGGACGACACCGCGAACCTGTTCTCGGTCGTCGGTGAAAGCGTTCAGGTCACTCCTGACCAGAATGATCCCTCGATCTACGGTCAGTTCAGCCAGACCGATGTGATGCAGAGCGGTCTTATCACCGTGTCTCGTGCAGAGATTCAGGACGCGAACTGGTCGATTGACAACCTGCTCGACGGTCTCGTCGCGACTCGTTGGGCGCGTTCTCTGGAGAAATTCATCGTGACCGGCAACGGCAGCGGCAACAACATCGTTGCTCTGGCCCCGGCAGTGGTCTCCACGACCACGGCATCCGCGACGGCTCCGAGTTTTTCCGACTACTCGCAATTGTACGCACAATTGGAGCCCGCGTACCAAGTTAACGGTGTGTTCGCGATGAACTCGGCGACCAAGGCCGAGACGATGTCGATCACAGATTCCTACGGCAGGCCGATCTTCCTCGTCGGTGGTTCTGGGCAGTCCTCGGTGCAGGGCGGTGGATTCGACTCGATCTTCGGTAAGAGGGTGGTCTACAACCAGTACCTGCCCAGCTACGCTGCGGGCACTGCTGGGCAGAACGCTGTGCTCTTCGGTGACTTCGCTGCGCAGTACACCATGCGCGTCGTGACCGGCAGCTATGAACTGCTCAGGCTTAACGAGCGTTTCGCTGATCAGGGACTCGTGGGCTTCATCGCCTACGGTCGTGCGGGTTCGTACAACAACTTCAACGGCAACAGCAATGCAAAGCCGGTGATCGCGTTGACGTCGCACTCGTAAGAACCAGTAACACAAACATCAAGGGGCTGCCTCACGGTGGCCCTTTGGGTTTTTCACACAAGGAACTCAATTGGAAAACACAACCCTGTGCCCTCATTTACTTTTGGGTGGTCTTGACCAGTCATTCGTCGGCGCGGACGTCGACGGCAGCCCTACCTATCTCTGTACCGATTGCGCAGTGTCCCACATTTTAGATTGCCTCATGGTCAAAAGGATGGGGATGGACCGGGTGTCTGAACTTATCGACTTTAGACAGTGCAACCACCTCGGCGGTAGCTGTGGGATGTGCCACTCCGTGCTTATCTCGAAACTCGCTGTGATCGCATTGGAAGCAAAACTGAAGGGCAACGGTAATTTGAACAGCAGACTCGGGCGCGTACTACGCAACTGGCATCGCGAATACGGACACGCTGGGTATTTTCGCGTGACTCTCTAAAAAGAAGGAACTCAATGTCTAAAGCAATCATGGGCGCGGCCATCCTTGGCATCGACGCCGGTCTTCTATTCGCAACAGGTGGGTTTGGCATCGTCGGCATCGCTGCCATCATGCAAGGCGGCGGCCTACTCGGTGGCTTGACTACCTCGCTGGCCGTCGCGGGCGTGTCCATGGAAGCGGGGGCCATCGCGGACGCACTGACGTCCAACCGTGGCGCTAACATCACGACACGTCAGCCTGCAGCGTTCAGACAGCTTGTCTACGGCATGCAACGCATCGGTGGCGTTCAGGTTTACCAGTCCACCACAGGTGGCAGCCACGATCAATACAACTTCGTGATCGTCCTCGCGACACACGAGATTTACAACATGACCGGCCTCTACCTCGACGGACGACTTGTTCACTTCGAGGGCGACGCCATGGGACCGACTGGGTATACCCAGAGTCCTCGCAACGGGGTGTACTTCGGTGGCAACGCCGATGGTAGCACCTACAACGGGCCTAACGGACAGCCCTACAACTTCGGTGGTCTCGTGTTCGCGTCACCATGGTTTGGTGACCAGCCGGACGGTTCCGTCGATGGCAACCTCACCGCGAATGACCCCACGTGGGCAGCGGCAAGCGGTAAGTCACCGTGGGGCGGTGGCGTCGCTTACATGTATCTCAAGATCGAGTACGACCAGACACAATTCCCCAACCTGCCCGAGATTCGTATCACCCTGAACGGGAAGAACGACATTTATGACCCGCGTACGAGCGAGACAGGCTTCTCCCAGAATTGGGCCTTATGTGTTGCAGACATGATCACAGACCCCGTCTGGGGCCTGCAGGACAACACCGTCAACCAAGCACAGCTCATCGCGGCAGCCAACGTGTGCGACGAGCAGATACCCCTCGCTGCCGGTGGGACTGAGTCACAGTTCGTTCTCAACTGGCACTACGACACGTCTCTCGCGCCGGGTGACGCCCTCGCGACGATGATGAAGAACTGCGACGGGCGACTAAGTCGCATCATGGGTGAGTGGTATATCTGGCCGTCTTACTGGCAGGGTCCATCGTTCAGCATGGACGACTCACTCGTCGTCGGCACCATCAAGTGGAACTCGTACCGCGAACCCGACCAGCTCTTTAACTACGTGGCGGGTACTTACATCGCACCGAACTACCCGTACAACGTAGCGGGCAACCTCTACGACTCCAACGGGTGGTACGACGGGACGGTAGAGAACAACTTCCCCTTCGCATTCCAACCCACTAACTTCCCCCAGTTCGCCGAGGATACTCTCCACGGGTACTCGACGAACCAGTTCCTGACCGACGACAATAACTACCCGCTGCCCAAGGAAGTGTCCTACAACTCGGTCCTATCGGTCGCACAGGCGCAGCGAGTGTCGAAGATCATGCTGTTGCGTAATCGCCAGCAGGGTACAGGCACAATCATCTGCAACCTCGGTGCGTGGCAGCTCCAGCCTACCGACGTCTTCTACTACACGTCGGAAGCCATGGGGTGGACGAACAAGATGCTTGAGGTGACTCAGGTGCAGTTCATCGTCGACACCACCAAGAACGACAAGAACCAAGACGTTCAAGCGATCTACGTGCAGCTCAGTGTGCAGGAGACTGATCCCAGCGTCTACACGTGGAATCCAACCCTAGGCGACGAGCTGACGGTTTACGACGTACCAGCCTCACCGCTGCAGGCACCGTACACGCCCGCCGCGCCTACCGACGTGGTCCTCACGTCTGGGGCGTCCACGGCGGTCGTCTCTGCCAATGGACAGGTAACACCTCGCATTATGGTCACGTGGGACGCACCACAAGACGTCCTCGTCACCGAGATCGCAATCCAGTACAGGCCCAGCGGCACGACGACGTGGTTAGATGCACCGTCTGCCAGCGCAACCAGTACCGAGTCATTCATCACCGGGGTGATCGCAGGCAGCAACTATGACGTGCAGATCGCGTCGGTGAGACCCAACGGTGCAATGTCCGAGTGGATTCAGATTCTGGACTACACGGTATCGATCACGTTGAACATTCAGGGAACAGATGGACTGGCAGAGGACGCGCTGACAGCAGACACGCTGTCTTCCACACAAGCCGTGATCAACGTCGCACCGTTTACGGCCATCATTGGAAGTCTCTCTGTGAGCTGTCTCACCAGTCCGTTCACCATCGCAGTCGACAGCACTGTCGGCGGCAGCGGCGGGTACATCACTCCCGGTGTCGAATACTTCGTCTACTACGTCGACCCAACGTTCGCAGGCGGTGCGATTACACCACTCGCTACCACGAACACGTCTGACTTCGAGAACGTGGTCGGGTACTTCCTGATTGGTGCTATCACGCCGAACCTGAGTGTTGGTGGTGGTGGCGGTGGTGGTACTGGAGCAGCATACCGCCCATCGAACGCCAACGACATTGGGACCAGAACGACAACCAACCCCGACAACGCATTCGACGGCAACGTGGCCACGTACGCGACGGTAGAGGGCGTATACGTACCCAGTCAAACCATCCCCAATCCCCACGGAAGCGGTGGCTCGACAACGGTGCCCGCCATTAACACGACAGGGGATTGCATATGGGAGGACTTCCCGACCGTCACCCTCTCCTACAACGCGACGCTGAACGTGTACCTGTCGGCAACGATTGGTGGCGCGGGACAGGTCACGGTTGTGGCCAACGTCGGCGGCACAGCTACTACGCTGGCAACACTGACAGCGACTACCGCGACGACTAACTACACCCTGACGATCCCTTCGGGAACCAACCTGAGCACGATCACCGTGGAAGTCACGGCGGTTGTCACAGCGACCACGGCGGTAACCAACACCGCGTCCGTGTACGAAATCTACATCCAGTAAAGGCAACCAGTAACTATGTCAGTCACAATCACCGTCGGTGGCATCGACAACGTTCTCGCTAACTTCGAGAACATGAAGCAACACGGCGTTCAAACCAAGGCACTGAAAGCGGGTGCGGCAGTCTTCAAGGAAGCTATTGAGGCAGCCGCGCCCGAGGCCACCACCTACCACGATGGCTCGAATGCTCTGCCAGTTGGTGCGCTCAAGAGTGATGTCGAGATACACACGAGCAAGAAGGCTCCGTTTGTCTCGGTGGGTTTCGGTCATTACACCAAGCATGTTGCACGCTGGCTGGAGTTCGGGTTCAGGCACCACAAGGTAGTCAACGGCAAGAACGTCAAGAATGTGAGACGAGCAGTCAACGATACCGACACTCTCGTGCAGCATCCGTTCTTCCGTCAAGCCGTCATGAGTACCGAGAACGCAGCCGTGACTGCAATAGAGGCTCAACTAACTGCTGACCTCGTGAAGGCATCCAAAGGAGAAAAGATCACAGAATGAGCGACAACCAAGTAGTCGTAAACATCGTCGCGAAAGACGGGTACAGTAAGAACCTCGACGCGGCAGCCAAGGGTATTAAGAAGATTCAGACTGCCAGCAACGAGATGAGTAAGCACGCCGTCAGTGACTTTCAAGCTGTCAGCGGTGCTACAAGGGCCTTCGTCGACCCGGGCGGCAACAACATGCGCACGGTCGAACGCTTCCTCTCGCAGTTCCCGAAGCTGCGCGAGGTTGCTATGGCGGCCTTCCCAGTCATCGGTGCGGCCTTCTTCGCCAAGGCACTCTTTGACATCGGTGAGAAGGTCGTGGAAGTCACCAAGAGCCTAAGCAACATGGGCCGACAGGTGAACGACGCGTACGGTGAGTTTCTCTCGTCGGGACAGCAAGCCAACGCTGCCCTCGACCTGACCAACGTCAAACTTCAGAACCAGATCGACAAGCTTGAGCACAAGCCCGAGAACCAACTTGCGGTGCAGCTTGCCGAGAGTAAGAAGGCAGCCCTCGACCTTGCTGCAGCACTCGGTACGGTTGCCACCAAGGAGACCGAAGCCCTCAGCAAACTGAACATCGGACTGAAGGGGATGCTTGAGAACATCGGCATCGCCGTCGCTACGGGCCCGTTTGGTGGGCCGGGGGCGAACAGTCAGATCAGTGGTGCGGTGTCAGCGTTTCAGGCGCAGAGAGCCATCAACAATGATGACCTTGAAAACAAGAGTCACCAGTTCGATATCGGGCAGGCAGTACGGACGGGCAACCAGTCGGTGATCGACAAGGCAACCAAGGCGGGAAACGACGCTATCGGACGCCAGATCGAGGGATACTCTCAGGCGCTCGCCAAGAGTACCGACCCTGTCGTCAGGGCGATCTACCAGCAGGCTATCGAGGCCCGGCAGGACTTCTTACAGCACGGTACGGGACTCTCTAAGAACGCGACACTGAACGGTGACCTAGTCGGTGCAGAGAACGCAAGGAATCACATCGACTTGCTGCACGACGCGAAAGACCCCAGCGACACCATCCAAGCAAAGCTGAACAAGAGGATCGAGGAAGACCTTGAGTCTCGGATGAATGCGAAGGCCGACGCGTTAAAGGGTATGTGGGACGTGTCCAAGAGCACCGAAGACTCCCTCAACCCGTTCACCCCGAAGAGCAACAAGTTTGCTGCCGAGGGCACCGAGGGCACACAGCAGGCCATCAAGGCACAGCAGGAACTCGCACTGATCCGTGCGAAGGGTGCTGAGACGCTTGCCGAGGAGACGATCAAGCAGCAGGAAGCCACGGGAGTCATCTCGAAGCAGGCTGCTGCAGTCGCACTCGCTGCCCTCCACACCAAGCAGTACAACGAGGAGTTACAGCAGTTGAAGCTGACCCTCGCCCATGCGCCCGACGCTGCGACCTTCTTCTCAACCCAGAGGCAGATCGCAGAAGTCGAGCAACAGAAGCAGGTGCAGACGCAGAAGGACAACAACACCATCGCGGACTCCACCCACCAGTTCACCGACTCGGTCAACAAACTGGTGCAGTCGTTTGGTGACTGGCAGCAAAACCTCGCACAGGTCTTCACGCAGGCAATCAACTCGTTCAACAGCGATGTTATGAACGGGAAGGGCTTCACGAAGACCGGCAGCGACTTCTTCCGTGGTCTGGGTACGGTCGCACTCAAGAAGTCTGAGTCCGAAGTGGCACCCCTCATTGAGAACGGTACGGGCTCAGTGGGCAAACTCTTCGGCAAGATATTCGGTGGTGGCAACAAGGTACAGGACGTTCGCATCGTCAACACCGGTGACCTTGGCGCTGCCCTCGGTGGACAGTTGGGGGCCAAGGGCTTCTCGGACATGATGACCCCGGCACAGTTTCAGGGATTCATGAACAATGCTCTGCCCAACTACGCTGCGACCGTGAACGGTTCCAGTAGTTACATCCCGTCGCAGTCTTCGGGGTTGGAAACCGTATCACCCATACTGCATGCGCTGCTTGGTGGATTCTTCGCTGACGGTGGTGATCCCCCGGTCGGCCAAGCGTCCGTTGTGGGTGAGCAGGGGCCCGAGCTGTTCGTTCCTCGCTCTGCAGGCACCATCATTCCGAACAAGAAACTGGGCGGCGGCGGTGATGCCTACTACAGCATCGACGCCAGAGGTGCAGACGCGGCTGCCATCGAGCAGCGTGTCGCTGCTGCACTCAGGGCAACTCACGGTTCCGCTGTGAGGCAGTCGATGAAGGCAGACCACGAACTGAAGCGTCGCAGTCCGAACGTACGCTAAACGAGCAACGAGCTAAACGAGCAACGACTAGGGGCATCCCACCGGGGTGCTCCTGCCCGTTTTTTGTTGTCTAGAACCGTGTAGTTTCCCGAATGCCGGGTAACCTATTTTCGTATAGTTCTCGGATTCGTTTACCCGAAGATGCTGTCAAACTGGCCAGTCAGTGTCTCAGCCCCGAGGGCTTCTAGGTATCTATTCGTCGCAGCCAATGATTTATGACCCGCCTGCGCCTGAACCTCGCGGAGAGACATCCTGTGTGAGCGCAACAGCGTCGTGATGAAAGTTCGCCTGAATTTATGCAGCGTAGCGTCCTTGACACCTGCCTTTGCCGCTAGGGCCTTCAGGCGTGATAGCAAGCTCGTGCATGGTGTGTCGTGACCCTTCCCGACTCCCAAGATGAGACGGCGCTCAGGGTACCGGCGCTGCCACTCCATGATGCGCTCATACAGGGCAGCGTGTATGGTCACGTTGCGGTTCTCGTGTGTTTTAGTCGTGAACTTGAACCGTGGCTTTGCCTGCACAACGTGCACCCGCGAGGGCAGCACATCCGTAAACTCAGCATGCATCAATTCGCGTTCACGCAATCCCAGACCATGCGCCATGGACACCACCAGAGCCATATATGGGCTCGCGTGTTCGAGTAGCCTTTGAATCTCTTCGGGCTTATACGCGGTTATCGGGGGGTCTTCAAATGGGGGCTTGGTGTCCTTGGGCATTACCTCATCCAAGTCGACCTTCATCTTCCGCAGGAAGACGTGCAGCAGCTTATGCTTGTTGGCCACGGTGCGGGGTTTGTTTCCCTTCGCTTTAAGCCAGTCTTGGAACCGGAGGACGTGATCCTGAGTGATTCCCTTCGCGGTGCGCACGTCAGGGCAAGCAAGCTGGAAGTCGTTCAGGGCTTCACGTGCCTTCTTGCCTGCCTCTCGCTGCCCATACCGCGACAGGAACTCGCTAATCTGCCCTCTGAGCGTCTTCTGGTCGTTCAGTATGGGTGAGATGACGTTATGGGTCGTAGCGCGATAGTTGGCCCGCCGTAGGGCCTCTGTGGCGTCACCTGTGACAGGGACATACACGCGGTGACCCCCGTCGCGACGTTCGCGCACCATCATCCGGCCCTCAGGGTATTCGGTCACCACGGCAGAGCGTTCAGCATCCGGCGCGGGCAGGTACCTCCAACCCTTGGGTGTTTTGCAATACCAGTACAGCGAGGGCTTACGCTTGTGCCCGCGCGGTACCCGTTTAGTCTTGGGAAGTGGCATACCCAAGAGGGTAGCGCCAAACGGGTACTAAGGCAAGTGTGCGCGGGTATGATGCGCATGAGACCCGCATGAATACTGGGCTTCAGATGGCAACAGGGAGCCGAAGCTCCCCGTTGGAGGAATGGATGCCGCCTTACTGCAACAGCTTGGTGACTTCCTGCTCCACGCTGTTGGCCTGGGCCAGGGCGCTGATGCCGGTTTGGCTCAGGATCTCGTACTTGGAGAGATTCGAGGTCGCCTGGCCGTAATCGGTCGCCTGGATGGAGTTCTGCGCCG
>Ga0335074_10007047_pt1 | contig 15584 bp, 12 predicted proteins | sample Lox_Sample_23_FD_206715 | JGI IMG/M metagenome (GOLD analysis project Ga0335074, IMG submission 206715) | Soil microbial communities from Loxahatchee National Wildlife Refuge, Florida, United States - Lox_Sample_2.3 | ecosystem: Environmental > Terrestrial > Soil > Wetlands | place: USA... | reverse complement strand
GGCTCCACTCTGGCGGTACTCGCCGGGTGCGGGGCGGCCGCGTCACCGTCCAATAACGCGTCCGGCGGCAACGGGAAGCCGGTCCACGGCGGCAACCTCGTGTTCGCTAACCCGCAGGACGCCCAGTCGATGGACGAGTCCACTGTCTTCGACAACAACTCGATCTGGATCCTCGAGCAGATCACTCAGCCGCTGTACACCGTCACCAACAACGGCAAAGGCGTCATGCCGTGGCTGGCGACCGGCTACACCGAGTCGGCGAACCACAAGACCTACACCTTCACCCTGCGCTCCGGCGTGAAGTTCTCCGACGGCAAGCCGATGACCTCCGCGGACGTGAAGTTCTCCCTCGAGCAGACAATGGCTGCCTCGGCCGGCTGGGGCTACATCGACACGGCGATCAAGTCTGTCGATGACCCGACGCCGTCGACCGTCGTCATCAACCTGAAGTACCCGTGGGCGCCGTTGCTCGCCGACCTGTCGCTGTTCGCCAACGGCATCGTGCCGGACAACTTCGGAGGTAAGACCGCGGCGCAGTTCTACCAGGCACCCATCGGCACCGGCCCGTTCAAGTGGGACTACTGGCACAAGGGCCAGGCGCTCAAGCTGGTGAAGAACCCGTACTACTGGCAGAAGGGCCTGCCCTACCTGAACAGCGTCACCTGGACCGACGTGCCTAGTGACAACACCAGGGAACTTCAGGTCAAGGGCAGTCAGGCTCAGATCGACCAGTTCCCGTCGTGGTCGACGGTCAGCTCGCTGAAGACCACTCCGGGCGTGACGATGGACCTGTTCAAGTCGACCGAGACGAACTACCTGGCCTTCAACGAGAACGTGAAGCCGTTCCAGGACGTGCACGTCCGGCGCGCTATCTCGCTGGCGATCAACCGCAAGGCGATCATCAGCGCGGTGCTGTTCGGCAACGGCCAGCCGGCGAACTCGCTGTTCCCGCCGCAGGTGCCGTACTACGACCCGAATACGCCGGGGTACCAGTACAACCTCGCGCAGGCGAAGCAGCAGATGGCAGAGTCGAGCGTGCCGCACGGATTCAGCACGACGATCCTGATCCCGTCCGGCAATTCCGACTACAACACGATCGCCACGATCCTGCAGAGCGAGCTCAAGCCGCTCGGCATCACCATCAACATCCAGACGCTCGACCCGAACACGGCGAACGCGAACTTCCAGAGCGAGAAGTACGACATGAGCCTGACGCTGTGGACGATGGACATCCCCGACCCGGACGAGCTGGCCACCTTCGGCCTCGACCCGACCTCGGGCGCCAAGTCCTTCTTCACCAGCTATGACAACCCGACAGTGGTGAAGGATGTGCACGCTGCGGAACAGGATGAAGTGCCGGCGCAGCGGCAGGCGCTCTACAACACCATCCAGACCGATGCGGCGCAGGATGCCTTCATGGCCTTCCTTTACTACTCGCCGTATCCGTACGTCACCACGTCGAACGTGCACGGCTTCTACGTCACGCCGCTCGGCAACTACCACATGCAGGACGTCTGGCTGAGCAAGTAGCCGCCAGCAGCCACGACTGCTCCTCCCCTCCCTCCCATCCTTGATTCCTTCGACTAGCGTGCCGGGCACTCTCGAGAGTGCCCGGCACGCCCCCCGCGTCCAAGCTGAAGCGAGGTCCTCATGGGCCGGATGACCTTCGTGTTCCGGCGGCTGCTGCTGCTGGTGCCGACGGCGCTCGGTGTCACGATCATCACGTTCTTCATGATCCACCTGATTCCCGGCGATCCGGCCCGGACCATCCTGGGCATCCACGCCACCCCGCGCGCGATCGCGATCCTGCACCGTGAGTGGGGCCTGGACCGGCCACTTGTCGACCAGTACTGGCTCTACATGGACAGGCTGGTGCACGGCAATCTCGGCACCAGCCTGTACTACAACACAGGGGTGTCAGGATTGGTCACCAGCAGGCTTCCGGCCACCCTGTGGCTGATCATCTACGCGGCCGTGCTCGGTGTGATCATCAGCGTGCCACTAGCCATGATCGCGGCCAGCCGGAAGGACGCCGTCCGCGACCACGTGGTGCGGGTCGTGCCGCTGCTCGGACTCGGCATGCCGGCGTTCTGGCTCGCGCTGATCCTGCAGAGCGAACTGGGGGTCCGCTATCAGCTTTTCCCAGTCACCGGCTACGGGTCAGGCTTCTTTGGCCACCTGCACTCCATGTTCCTGCCCAGCCTGACGGTGGCGGTCGCGCTCTGCCCCGTCATCATCCGGAGCCTGCGCGCGAGCATGCTGAACGTGCTTGGCGCCGACTTCGTCACCACGGCCCGCGCGAAGGGCGTGCCCGGCCATCGTCTCTTCGTCCGGCACGTGCTCCGCAATGCCGTCATCCCGGCCGTCACGGTGCTGGGCATCAACATCGGCTTTCTGATCGGCGGCACGGTCATCGTCGAGCAAGTGTTCGCGATCCCCGGAGTCGGCCAGCTGATGATCAACTCCATCTTCGAGCGTGACTTCCCGGTGGTTCAGGCTGTCGCGCTGGTCTTCGGCATCATGGTCGTCCTGGTCAACCTGCTGACTGATGTCGCGTACGCCGCGCTTGACCCGAGAGTGAGGTTCGACAGGTGAGCGCGATCTCACTGTCTGCAGGAGCAGGCGCACCGGATTCCCCGCCGAAGGAGGCCGCCGCGGAGCGAGCGCGGCCGCGCCGGCATCGCTGGTACCGCCAGCCTGCCCTGATGGCCGGGATAGGAATCATCGGTGTGATCCTGGTGCTGGTGATCGCGGCACCGCTGATCACCCCCTACAACCCGGACACGCCGAACTTCAGCGCCGCCCTGGTCGGCCCGAGCGCGCATCACTTGCTCGGCACCGACCAGCTCGGTCGGGACACCTGGACCCGGCTGCTGTACGGCGGCCGGGTCGACCTGCACATCGCGTTTCTCGCGGTGCTGCTCCCGTTCGTACTCGGCACGATCCTCGGCAGCGTGGCCGGCTATTTCGGCGGCTGGATCGACATGATCATCATGCGGCTGGTCGATATCGTCGTCGCGTTCCCGTTCTTCGTGCTGATCATCGCGCTGGTCTTCGTGCTCGGGCCGGGCGAGCGCAGTATCTATATCGCCATCACGCTGGTCGGCTGGGTCTCCTACGCCCGGATCATCCGCGGCGAGATCCTGGTGGCCAAGCGGCAGGAGTACGTGCTGGCCGCGCAATCCGGCGGCTTGTCGAACCTGCGCATCATCGGCAGGCACCTGCTGCCCAACGTGATCACCCAGGCGATCATCTACGCGATGTCCGACATCGTGCAGGACATCCTGGCCATCGTCACACTGAGCTATCTCGGCCTCGGCATTCAGCCACCGACACCGGACTGGGGGAGCATGATCTCCAACGGGCAGAACTTCCTCACCACCCACTGGCAGCTCACCACGATCCCGGGACTGGCCGTCGTGGTCACCGGTCTCGGGCTGTCGCTGATCGGCGACGGACTAGCTGACCTGATGCGGCCGGGTCAGTGAGCGGGGTGACAAGGTGAGCCAGCCCCTGCTGCAGGTCGACGACCTGCACGTGCAGATAGCAGGCCGCCGTGGCATCGTCAGGGCGGTCGACGGGGTGTCGCTGGAAGTCCCGGCCGGCGAGGCAGTCGGCCTGGTCGGCGAGTCCGGCTCGGGCAAGAGCATGACGCTGCGCGCCATACTCGGCGTGCTGCCGCCCGAGGCACGCGTCACGGCGGGCCGGGTTCTCCTCGACGGCGCCGACCTAGCGCACCTCGGCAACAGCCAGCTCAACAAGATCCGCGGACCCAAGATCGCGATGATCTTTCAGGAGCCGATGAGCGCGCTCAACCCGGTGATGCGGGTCGGCAGCCAGATCGCCGAGGGTCCCCAGGTGCACCTGGGCATGAACAGGCGGCAGGCCGCCGAGCGCGCTGTTGACCTCATGCGCCGGGTCGGCATCCCTGATGCCGAGCGCCGGTACCGCTCGTTCCCGCATGAATTCTCCGGCGGGATGCGGCAGCGAGTCATGATCGCGATCGCGCTGTCCTGCGAGCCGGAGCTGATTCTCTGCGACGAGCCGACGACGGCACTCGACGTGACGATCCAGGATCAGATCCTGCGGCTGCTGACCAAGCTGTGCCGCGAGTCCGGCACCAGCCTGGTCTTCGTCACTCACGACCTGCCGGTAGTCGCGCAGGTGTGCGACCAGCTTGCGGTGATGTACGCAGGGCGGATCGTGGAGCGCGGCTCGGTGCAGGAGGTACTCACGGAGCCGTCGCACCCGTACACGCTCGGCCTGCTCAGGTCGGCTCCCGACGTGGATCACCCGCGGTCCTCGCTGGAGGCCATCCCGGGCTCGCCGCCGAGCCTGGTCAGTCCCCCGGCGGGCTGCCGGTTCCATCCAAGGTGCAAGTTCGCCGAGGAGGACTGCACCGTGACTGAGCCGCCGCTGCGGCTCATCGACGCCGGGCACGCGACGGCGTGCCTGCACTTCGAGCGCTGCCTGGACGAGTTGCGGACCGAAGGAGCCGACCGATGAGCACGCTTCCGGACCATGCGGAGCTTCCCGGCGCTGCCGGGCCGGCCGTGCTCACCCCGCCGCCCGACGGGCCGCTGCTCGAAGCCACTGATCTTGCGGTGAGCTTCTCGCTTGGCTCGGCGCTAGCTGCCCGGATGCGGCATGAAGCACATGTGTTGCACGCCGTCGACGGCGTCGACCTGACGATCCCGCGCGGCGAGGCGCTCGCGCTCGTGGGCGAATCGGGGTCGGGCAAGTCAACGCTGGCGCGGGCACTGGCCGGGCTGCAGCGACTTGACCGGGGCAAGATCCGGCTGGACGGCAAGGTGTTGCCGGCCCGGCGATCGCGTGCCGACCAGCGCAAGATCCAGATGGTCTTCCAGGACCCGTACTCATCGCTCAACCCGCGCCTGACCGTCGGCGGCATGCTGCACGAACTGCTGCGGGTGCACCACGTGGTACCCGGGAATGAGGTTCAGTCCTACACCAGGGAACTGCTCGGGCTAGTGGGCCTCGGCGAGGAGGCCGTGCAGGCCTACCCGCGGCAGTTCTCTGGCGGACAGCGCCAGCGAGTGGCCATCGCCAGGGCGCTTGCGCTACGTCCCGAGCTGCTCGTGGCGGACGAGCCCGTCTCCGCCCTGGATGTCAGCGTGCAGGCGACGATCCTGAACCTGCTCCAAGATCTGCGCGCGGAGCTTGGCCTCACGCTGCTGCTGATCTCGCACAACCTCGCGGTCGTCCGGCACCTGTGTGACCAGATCGCGGTCATGTACCTGGGCCGGATCATCGAGGTCGCGCCGACGGAGACGCTGTTCGCCAGCCCGCAGCACCCCTACACCCAAGGGCTGCTCGCCGCGATCCCGCGGATGACCTTCACGGCCGAGAGCGACGTCCCTGCCGTGCAGGGCGACCCGCCGAGCCCGCTGCGGATCCCGGCCGGCTGCCGGTTCCGGACCCGGTGCCCGATCGCTCAGCCGATCTGCGAGCAGCAAGATCCGGCGCTCACCGCATCGGCGAGCAATCCGGCTCACAGCGCGGCATGCCACTTCGCCTTCGGCCCCGTGCCGCCGCGCGAGCCGCAGGCAGTCGAAGCCGGCGGGCCAGCCGGCACAGCCAACCCGGCCACTACGAGCGAGGAGGGGGCGAGGCCATGAAGATATTCCTGTCCTCCGACATGGAGGGAACGGCTGGCGTCGTCGACTGGCAGCAGTGCGTCGGCGACGGCCCGGAGGCGGCCGCCGGCCGTAAGCTCCTGCTGGCCGAGGTCAACGCGGCGATAGAGGGCGCCATGGCCGGCGGCGCGACGCAGGTCGTCGTCAACGACTCGCACTCAACGATGCGTAACTTGCCGCCTGATCAGCTGGCTGGCCAGGCGTCGTACCTGTCCGGCAGTCATAAGCCGCTGTACATGATGCAGGGGCTCGACGACAGCTTCGACGCCGTGCTGTTCATCTCTTACCACGGCTCGATTGGCGCGCCGGCCGGGCTATCCCACACCTACAACCCGCGCGCTGTTGTGGAAGCACGCATTGACGGCACGGTGACCGGCGAGGCCGGAATCAACGCGCTGGTCGCCGCGCACTACGGCGTCCCGGTCGTGCTGATCAGCGGCGACCGGCGCGCGTGCGAGGAAGCGACCGCGCTGATTCCCGGCATCCACCAGGCAGTGGTCAAGGAGCACGTCAGCCGGCTCGCCGCGCACAGCATGCACCCGGAGCTTGCCTGCGAGCTGATCCGCGAGCGAGCCCGCGCGGCGGTGGCAGCCGCGGCTGATACTGGGCCGCCGCCGCTGGACCCAGGCGTCCTGGAGGTGTCGGTGCGCACAACCGACATCGCCGAGGCGGCCAGCTGGGTACGCGGCGTCGACCAGACCGGCCCGCGTGAGCTGCGGATACATGGCGAAAACCAGCTAGCCACCTACCGCGCGTTCTGCGCGGCCATCCTGCTCACGCGCTCCGTCGCGGAAATGGTATGACGCTGGCTGCGCGACCGGACCAAAGCCGAGTGGCTGTGGTGACCGGCGCGGCAGGGGGCATCGGGGAGGCAGTCTGCCGGCGGCTCGCGGCCGACGGGTTCGCGGTCGCTTGCCTGGACGTCGACGAGACGAAGGCCGCGAAACTGGCCGCTGAGCTGCCGGCCGGGCTCGGGCTTGCGGTCGATGTCCGTGACGCGGCGTCGGTTCACCTGGCCGGGGACCGCATCCGGGCCGAGTTCGGCACACCGTGGCTGCTAGTTAATGTAGCTGGAGTGTTCAGCATCCAGCGGATCACCGATCTTGCGGAAGCGGAATGGGACCGAATCCTCGACACCAACCTGAAGGGACCATTCCTCACCTGCCGGGAATTCCTGCCCGGCATGATCAGCGCCAGGGACGGCTGCATCGTGAACGTAGCATCGACGGCGGGCGTTCGTGGCGGGCGGCAGCGCGCGGCCTACAGCGCATCGAAAGGCGGGCTGGTCCAGCTCACCCGCAGCCTGGCGATTGACCACGCCCCGGACGGCGTTCGCGTCAACTGCGTTTGCCCTGGACTGATCGATACGCCGATGGCTGACTGGATCCGCGACGACAACGAGGCGCTTACCCGGTGGGCCGGCAATCTCCCGGCCCGGCGCATCGGCGTCGCGAGCGAGATAGCTGACGTCGTCGCCTTCCTGGCGAGTGCCGGGGCCAGCTACCTGCACGGGGCCGTGCTGATGGTCGACGGCGGCGGTACGGCTTGACCAGACAGGCCAGCATAACCGCGCCTTACAGGCGGCCGCGATGAGCCGTGCTGAGGAGGATGCTGGCGCGGCCTCCCACCGGCCCGCTGACTCTCACCCGCCCGCCACACCCCAGCCGCCCGCCACACCCCAGCCGCCCGCCACACCCGCCACCCCCCGTGCCGGGGCGCGGCGTGCCTCCCGCTTGGTCGACATCGCGGGCGCCGCAGGCGTGCACGTGTCCACAGTCTCGCGCGTCCTGAACGGAGACCCGGGGCTGTCCATCCGGCCGGAGACAATCGAGCGGATCCTCGCCGCAGCACGCGCGCAGGGGTATCGCCCCAACGCGGCGGCGCGCGCACTCAAGCGGGACCGGACCGGCGCTTTCGCTTTCGTCGTCCCGCTGCTGCGCAACCCCATCTGGTCCCGGCTTCAGCGCGGCGCCCTCCAGCGGGCAAGCGCGCGCGGGTACGTGGTCATGATGCTGGAAGAGCCGCTGGACGATCCGAAGCCGCCGGTTGCGTACCGCTACCTCGTCGCGGAGAGCCGGGTCGACGGACTGTTGCTTGCGACCGCGCTGAGGCTGGCCGGCCCCGAGGCCGTCGTTCGCGGCGTACCGCACGTCTACGTCAACCGGCGCGGTCCCGATCGCGGCAACGACGTCGTCATGGACGAGGCGGGTGCGGTCCGGCTCTTCGTCGAGCACGTGGCCAGCCTCGGCCACCGCAGTGTCGTGATCATCGACGGGCCGGAGGACGTCGATACCGTCCACCGCCGGGTGAACGCTGCCCGCCGGCTCTGCGCTCAGCGTGGCATGACAGTCACCATCAGGCATGCGCCCGCCACTGAGGAGGGCGGCTGGGACACCACGCGGCGCATGCTCCAGTCCGGCCGCCTGCCGACCGCGTGCGGCGTCGGCAGCATCAACCAGTTGTTCGGCGTGCTTGCCGCCTTCAGGGACGCTGGCGTGTCAGTGCCAGGCGAGGTGTCGGTAGTCAGCTTCGACGAAGACGAGTGCCTTGCCTTCCTCGAAGTCCCGGTCACTAGCGTCAGCATGCCGCTGGAGGAACTGGGCAGCGCGGCCGTCGACGCCCTGGTCGCCAGGATCGAGGGCGGGATTGCCGCTGACGTGCTGGTCCGTGAGCCGATGTCGCTGGTCGCGCGTTCCTCGGTGAGCGTGCCGCCTAGCCGGTCGGGTGAGGTGCCAAGACAGCGATGTAGTGGAGAGTCAGAGTAGTGGGGAGTCAGATGACAACTGAACTGGCGGGCAAGGTGGCGGTCGTTACCGGTGCCGCACATGGCATCGGCAGCGCCATCGCCGCGGCGCTGCGCGATGACGGCGCAGACGTGCATGGTGCCGATATACACAGTGCCGAGATACCGGGGGTCGGATCCGAGGTAGTCGACCTGACCGACTCGGCTGCGGTAGCTGACTTCTTCGCCCGGATCGGCGGGGTGGACATCCTGGTCAACAATGCCGGCGGGGTCTGCGGTCAGGTGGGACGCGCGCTCGAGCAGGTTCTCGACGAGGACTGGGCTGCTGTAGTAAACGCCAACCTCACCACGGCCTTCCACTGCACGCGCGCAGTCGTGGCTGGGATGAAAGAGCGCGGCTCGGGCCGGATCATCAATATCGCGTCGGCGGCCGGGCTCACCGTCAGCAAGACCGGGATCCAGGCGTACGCGAGCGCGAAGGCCGGCATGATCGGGTTCACCCGGCAGATGGCGCACGAACTCGGCCCGTTCGGCATCACGGTGAACTGCATCGCTCCGGGCTTCATCCTGTCGAATCCGACGACCGAGGTGCAGTGGCAGAGCTACGGCGAGGACGGCCAGCGCGCACTGATCGACGGCATCGCCATGCGCCGCCTGGGTGAACCGACGGATATCGCGAACGGCGTCCAGTTCTTCGCCGCGGCGCGATCGGGCTGGATTACCGGGCAGGTCATCGCCATCGACGGCGGCAGTGCCTTCCAATGACGGGGCTTCCAAAGCCGGGCGTTTCAATGACGGGCTTGCCAGTGACGGCTTTCCGGTGACAGCACAGCATGCCTCGCTGAACTTCGCCGCGAACGACGAAAACTACCTGCGGGAACTCGCTGAGTTCGTTGCGGTGCCCAGCGTGAGCCGGGACGCCGATCACGCCACCATGCTGGCGGCGGCGCACTGGCTGGCCGCGCGGCTGTCCTTTGCGGACGGCCGGGTTGAGCAGACGGACGGTCATCCCGTGGTACGGGCTGACTGGCTCGGCGCCCCCGGCGCGCCGACCATCCTGGTATACGGCCATTACGACGTGCAGCCGACCGGCGACCTCGCCGAGTGGGCCACTCCCCCGTTCGAGCTGGCGGTGGCCGGCGAGGTCGCCCGCGGCCGCGGTGTCAGTGACGACAAGGGCCCGGTCTATCTCGTGCTGAAGACGGCCCAGGCCTTCAGTGAGCAAGAGGGACGGCTGCCGCTGAACGTCAAGTTCCTGTTCGAGGGCGAGGAGGAGATCGGAAGCCCGCACCTGGCGGCCTACGTCAGGGCCAACGCCGCCGTCCTGGCGGCCGATCTGGTGATCTCCGCGGACGGTGCCATGTGGCGCCCGGCCGAGCCGTCGCTCTCGATTGGTTCCAAGGGCCTGGTGTCATTGGACATCATCGTCGAAGGGGCCGGCAGCGACCTGCATTCCGGCCGTTACGGCGGCACGGTCGCGAATCCGCTGCACGCGCTCAGCCAGATTCTGGCGAGCCTCCATGACCCCGGCGGCCAGGTCGCGGTGGCAGGGTTCTACGACGGCGTTCCGCCGTTGACGCCGGAGCGACGCCGCGAGATCGCTGCCGTCCCATTCGATGAGGCTACGTACTGTCACGATCTCGGCCTCAGCGAGGTGCACGGCGAGCCGGGTTACAGCACCCTGGAGCGCCTGTGGGAACGGCCGACGCTGGAAATCAACGGCATCAGCGGCGGCGGCAAGTACACCGTCATACCGCATACGGCCGTAGCCAGCGTGTCCTGCCGGCTCGTTCCCGGCCAGGACCCGGATGCGGTGATCGGGCATATTGCGGCTCACGTCGGCCGGCAGCAGACGCCGGGGGTACGCGCCCGGCTGGCGGCGGACGACGCCAAGGTGCCCGCCTACACGATCGCGGCTGATCACCCGGCGATCCGGGCGGCGACCGCCGCGCTCGCGGCGGTCTATCCCGGCCAGCCGGTGCTGCTGGCGAAGATCGGCGGCACCCTGCCTGCGGCCGACTTGTTCGAGCGGGCGCTTGGTGCCAAGACCCTGTTTTTCTCGTTCTCTACCGCCGACGAAAACCTGCACGCCCCGAATGAGTTCCTGCGCGTCGCGCGGCTGCGCGAGGGCATGCGGGCTACTGAAGCGCTCTGGCGCCTGCTGGCGGCCGGCCCGCACCGACTCGGAGGAAGTACTGATGCCTGAAGTTGACACGGGGGCCACGCCCGGAACCACCGACGGGCCGTACACGGCCTATTCCTATCTGCCTGCGGGCACGCTTGAAGATTTCACGCTCGCGGCGGAGTTCGGCCGCGTGCCCGCTTATGCCGGGGCCGGCCTGACCGCCGAGCAGGCAGCACGCTCTGCGGCGCTGCTGCGCGACAGCCTGGTTATCAGCCTGCACGATCACCCGGTCCGGTTCCCCGCTGACATGGCGCAGACTCCCGCCTACAACCGGACCGGGCGGCAGCATGCTGCGTACGCCGGCCTGCGCGCGTCAGGCATGACCGTTGTCTTTGACAACCTGATGGACGGCACCGCATGCGTGACTGGTAACGCACCGTGGCGCTGGAACGACATCATCACTGATCTCGGCATGCGGCAGGCAGACCTGGCGCATGCCGAGGGCTTTACCGTGATCAGGACCGTCGCCGACATCGACGCTGCCCGCCAGGCAGGAGTCGTTGGCCTGGTGTTCGGGCTGGAATCGGCGACGCCGATCGAAAATGAGATTGACCGCCTGGACGTGCTCTACGGCCTCGGGATCCGGCAGATCGGGATCGCCTATTCCGATGCCAACGCGCTTGGCAGCGGTCTGAGCGAGCTCAGTGACGGCGGGCTAACGGCCTTCGGTCGCCGCGCTGTGACCAGGATGAACCAGCTTGGCCTGGCCATTGACTTGTCGCATTCGTCAGACCGGACTGCGCTCGACACCTGCGAGGCCAGTGCGAAGCCGGTACTCATCACGCACGCCGGAGCACGAGCGATCTGGGACACCGCCCGGATGAAGCCAGACGAGGTACTGCGGGCAGTGGCCTCGACCGGCGGGGTGATCGGCATGTCTGCGGCCCCGCACACCACACTGTCCGGGCCGCACCCGCGACACACTATCGAGTCGGTCATGGATCACTTCCGCTACTGCGCGGACCTGGTCGGCATCGAGCACGTCGCATTCGGGCCAGACACCTTCTACGGCGACCACGTCGCCCTGCACCGGATCTTCGCGCACCTGCTAAGCCTCTCCGCGATGCGCGGGCCGGCCTTCGAACCGGTCAGTTACGTCGACGGGCTGGAAAACCCGACCGAGAACTTCGCCAACATCTGCGACTGGCTCGTCCGGGAGGGCTACACCGATGATGAGATCCGGGCCGTCATCGGCGGGAATGTCTACCGGGTGCTGCAGCAGATCTGGTAGGCCTGCCGCCGGCGTGCAGGCCGCCGGAAGATTGACGTAGCTACGGCGAGCCCGGCAGTTGCCGGGCCCCGATGAAGGGATGATGAGCTTGCCCCGACCGTTCAGCCACCTCCGCGGCGAGCAGGAGCGCACCGCCGACGCTCAGCGCGCGGAGATCGTGGCGCGACAGCTGGCGGACAGCGCGTCGAGCGTCGCGACGACGTTCGTCGACCACAGCGGTGCAGCCAGGGTGAAGGTCGTGCCGCTCAGCGGCTTGCCGAAGGCGGCCCGGTCCGGCCTGGGGTTCTCGCCGGTCATCGATGCGTTCATCAGTGACGGGAGCATCGATCCGGGGTCCCCGCTCGACCGGCCTGATGGTGACCTGCGACTCGTCCCCGACCTGGACGGGCTGGCCGCACTGGCCGAGCCGCCGGGCTGGGCGCTGGTCCCCGGCGACCGCTTCCACCAGGACGGCACGGTCTACGCGTGCTGTCAGCGCTCGTTCGCACGAGCTCAGGTCGCGGCGGGGCTCAGCAAGGGCATCAGCGCCCTGATGGCCTTCGAGATCGAGTGGATGGTCGGCCACGACACCGCTGACTTCGAGCCCGCCTTCGGCGGCACCGGGTACGGGCTCAGCCGCATCACCGAGTCCGCCGATTACGTCCGTGACGTGCTCACGGCACTGGAAGCCGCAGGCGTGCGCGTCGAGCAGATCCACCCGGAGTACGGTCCGGCCCAGTTCGAGGTGTCCGTGGCCGCGCAGGACCCGGTGTCAGCTGCGGACACCTGCGTGCTGGTGAAGTTCGTGATCGGTGCGGTGACCGCCCGGCACGGGCTGCGCGCGTCGTTCGCGCCCGCGGTCTTCAGCGACAACGTCGGCAACGGCGGGCACCTGCATGCGAGCTTCGCACGTGACGGGCGCAGCCTGATGAGCGGCGGCAGCGGACGGCACGGGCTCACGCAAACCGGTGAGTCGATCGTCGCCGGACTGCTCGACGCAGTGCCGGCCCTGCTGGCCATCGGCGCGCCGTCGCCGGCGTCCTACCTGCGGCTCCGCCCGTCCCGCTGGGCCGGCGTCTACCAGGTCTGGGGCGCCGAGAACCGGGAAGCGGCCGTCCGGTTCATCGCAGCGAGCCCGCTGGATCCTGGCATCGCGAATGTGGAACTGAAGTGCTTCGACCTGAGCGCTAATCCGTACCTGCTGACCGGAGCCGTTCTGGCCGTCGCGATCGCCAGCGCCGACCGCCATGCGCACCTGCCCGACGAGGTGCGCGGCGATCCGGCGGCACCCGGTCACCCGCTGGCCGGCAGCGCTCCCCGGCTGCCAGGCAACCTCGCCGAGGCGGTCAGCTTGCTGGAGGCCAGCGACGACCTGCGCACGGCCGCTGGCGACCAGCTCATCAGCACGTTCGCAGCGTCGAGGCGGGCGGAGATCGAACTGGCCGCCGGCCAGCCTGACGAGGTAGTCATGGCCCGTGCCCGGTGGCTGAGTTAGATGGCGGCCAACGGCACGCAGGCCGGCCTGCACCTGGTGGACCACCACGTCCACGGCGTTGTCACCGGCGAACTGGATGAGGCCGGGGTCGAGGCGATGCTCAGCGAGTCATCGTCACCCGCGCCGCCGGGCACCTCTGTCTTCGACAGCCAGCTCGGCTTCGCAGTCCGCCGCTGGTGTGCCCCGATTCTCGATCTTGACCAGCTCGCGCCGGCCGCTGACTACCTCCGTCGGCGCATCGAGCTCGGCAACACCGAGGCCAGCCGCCGGCTGCTCACCGCGGCCGGAGTCGGCACCTGGCTGGTCGACACTGGCTACCAGAGCGACGCTGTCACTACCGTGAGCGAGCTGACGGAGCTCAGCGGCACACCCGGGCTCGAGGTCGCCAGGCTCGAGTCGATCGCAGAGCGACTGGCTGGTTCCAGCGGGGGCGCCGGCCGGTTCGCCGACGAGCTGGCCGCAGCCGTGCAACAGGCCGCCGCAACCGCGATCGGCTTCAAGTCCGTTGCTGCCTACCGCGGCGGTCTGGACTTCGACCCGGAACGACCGCGGCCTGCAGAAGTCCAGGCCGCGGCCGGACGGTGGCTGCAGCAGCTCGAGTCCGGCGGGTCGGCCCGGCTGGAGGACCAGGTTCTGATCAGGCACGGCATCTGGTCCGCGCTGGACACCGGACTGCCACTACAGCTGCATACCGGGTACGGCGACACCGATTCGCGGCTGCATCGCGCTGATCCCGCGCTGCTGCATGACTTCCTGCTGGCGAGCCAGCCCGTCGGCGCTCCGGTCATGCTGCTGCATTGCTACCCCTATCACCGCCAGGCAGGGGCCATGGCCGCGTTGTTCCCGCACGTCTACATGGACGTCGGCGAGGCACTCAACCACGTCGGCGCGCGGTCAACTGCCGTGCTGGCCGAGGCGCTCGAACTGACGCCGTTCTACAAGATGCTGTACTCCTCCGACGCCTTCGGTCTGGCTGAGCTGCACTATCTCGGCGCGGCCGGGTTCCGGCGGGACATCGAACGCCTCACCGGCGAGCTAGTAGCCGACGGCGCCTGGTCGCCATCGGATGCCGATCGGATCGGCGAAATGATCGGCACCGGCAACGCAGCGCGCGTCTACCGGCTGAGCGATCCATGACGGCACCGGGTGTCTGTCCGGCGGCCATCGAGGACCTGCGGCTGAGCCTGACCAGCCTCCTGGCCGCCGAGCTGACGGCGGCGGCCGGGTTGCGCCGCGACCTGCATCGCAACCCCGAACTGTCCGGGGCGGAGCGTGCCACCGCGGCTGCTGTCGCGAGCGCGCTCGCCTGCCCAGACGCGCCGGAGATCGCCGGAACAGGCAGGCTCATCCGCATCGGGCCGCGGGAGGGACCGTGCATAGCCATCCGGGCCGAGCTGGACGCACTGCCCGTGCCCGAGCAGACCGGCGTCTCGTGGGCGTCGGCCAACGGCGCGATGCACGCCTGCGGGCACGACGTCCACCTGGCCGCGCTCACCGCGCTGGGCCGGGCTGCCCGCCGCGCTGATCTGCCGGTCGCGCTGCTGGCTGTGCTCCAGCCGCGCGAGGAAACGGTGCCATCCGGAGCGCTGGACATCGTCACGTCGCCGGAATTCGCCGCACAGCAACCTGCCGCGATGATCGGCGTACATCTGCAGCACCTGTTCCCGGCCGGGACCGTGGCAGTGCCCGCAGGTGTCGTCAACGCTGCGACCGACGATTTCGAGATCACGGTCAGCGGCCGCGGCGGGCATGCGGGATACCCGCAGCTGGCCGCCGATCCGGTGCTCGCCTTGTGCCAGTCAGTGGTCGCGCTTCAGCAGCTCATCAGCCGGCGGATCGATCCCACTCATGCTGCGGTGATCTCAGTCGGGACACTGCAGGCAGGACACGCGCCGAACGTCATCCCGACCACTGCTACCGCCAGCGGCACCATCCGGACCCTGGATGGGCAGGACCGGCAGTTCCTGCGCTCGGCCATCGGCGAGGCAGTGGCCGGGGTCTGCCTGGCGCACGGCTGCGAGGGCACCGTCACCGTCGTTCCCGCGGAGCCTGCCCTGGTGAACGACCCGCGGCTGGCCGCCGCGTGCCAGGAGCTGCTGGGGCGTGCCGGTTACGTTGTCGAGACCGGCTTCTCCTCTTGCGGTGCTGACGACTTTGCCTACTACTGTGCTGGATCTCAGGGGGCTGGATCTCAGGGGGCTGGATCTCAGGGGGCTGGATCTCAGGGGGCTGGCCGCCACGGCACCGCGGTGCCGTCAGTCATGGTGTTCGCCGGCAGCGGTACCCCTGTCTCG
>Ga0335074_10007046_pt1 | contig 15584 bp, 15 predicted proteins | sample Lox_Sample_23_FD_206715 | JGI IMG/M metagenome (GOLD analysis project Ga0335074, IMG submission 206715) | Soil microbial communities from Loxahatchee National Wildlife Refuge, Florida, United States - Lox_Sample_2.3 | ecosystem: Environmental > Terrestrial > Soil > Wetlands | place: USA... | reverse complement strand
GCCACTGCAGGCATGGACGAAGAAGCGAAAGGCGCCGCTACTCGCGGAGCGCCAGGCTCTTGTTCGTCGTCTTTCGGAATTCCGTTCTCGTCGAGTTCGTCTGCCATTTGCTTTTACACAGGTCCATACGTTCCGGTGCCGATGCCGGTCACGCCCTGGATCCCGTTCACGTTGTTCCACAGATTTTTATCGATGATGGCCGAGCCCTGATTCTCTGCGTTGAGTGCATTCGTCGACGCACCCATGTAGCCCAGCGCGCTCGAGATATCGGTGCCGTAGAGGCCCTGCAAAGATTTGAGCGCCTGCTCGCGCTGCTGCTGCTGCAGGTTCGCTTGCTGCGACTGAATGCCGAGCGCGTTCTCGGAAAGCTGACGCTGGGCGGCTCTCGAGCCCGAGCCCACTGCGCCCTGGTATCCGCCGGCGTTCCGAGTTCTTGCTGCCTGTAAGTTGGATTGCCCGGTGATGCCGGCCGTCGATCCCCCGAGCGATTGCTGGCTCGCCGTGTTCATGTAGGCAAGCTGCTGGGGCGTGTATCCCTCGGGATTCGTGGCTTCCTGTTCCAATTGCGGCGTGAGAAATCCGCTGACGCCCTGGCCCTGGGTGTAAAGATTCTGCGAGTTCGTCTGCGATGTCCCCGCATTATTGAGCAGATTTTTGTTCGCGCCTTTTCCCATGAGAATTTCTCGAAGAAGCTAGAGCGCCATCTGCCGCCGCGGCGCGATCGGATCCGGCATAAGTCCAGGAATCAATTTCTGCAGCCGAAATTGCAGATCGGTGGTGCCGGGCAGCGGCTGGATCTCGACCTTGAAGAAAATGCGCTCGCCGCGGATCCCGGTGGTCCACATCAGGTCGTAGGGCTGCGCCGTGCCTTGGTCGACGTCGGCCGCGAGCTGGCGATACGAGCTCGGGGGCAGTGGATTGTTCAGCGAATCCACATACGGCGTGAAATAAATCAGGCCCACGCCGGTCACATACATGGTGAGCCGCTTGACCAGCTTCCTGCCGGTGCCGAGCTGCAGCTGTTGTTCCTGGTCGTGATTCACGAAGCCGTAAGTGAAGTAATACGGTGGTCCGGCGTCGCCCCCGATCTGGCCATAGTCGTCGTCGGTCAGCTTCGCGGGATCGAGAAAATAGAAGTTGCCGTAGATCCCGCCCAGGCAGAACTCGATTTCATTTGCCGGCCGCACCAGCAGCTCGCCCGTCGGCATGGCAAGATTCCAGCGCGTCCACTTGCGCGTGAGGTCGGAAGATTTCATCAAGCCGGAAAGCGTGATGTGCAGCGGCGAAGCGCCGGCGATCTGCACCGCGGTGTCGAGCTCGCGATAGTCCATCACGATCAGCAGGTTGGGCGTGGTCGCATCGCCGATCGGGATGCCGACGTAGATCCGCCGATTATGGGGATCATTTTTTACCCACACAGTTTGCTGGGCGGCCAGGTTGATCTGGTCCCACCAGGTCTGATATTCCTGCGAAACTTTCCAGTGATCGCCGCCGGCAAAAAGATAAAGACCTTTCGGATCCGCGCTCACGTCCCAATCCTCGGCCGCATCTCCGGATCCGAATTGCCCAGGATCGCCGCCGCGCAGGCTCATCGCGCCCACCGAGCGAGTGATCTGATTCACCGTCCAGTCGTCGGGCTCGGAGTCGTTCGAGGAAAATTCGTGTACGCCGCCCGCCGTCTTTAACAGCGAGTTGTTTCGCTGCAGCGAGAAGCAGCGAATCGGGCCCGGATCATCTTCCGGCCCGAGATTGCCGGTGGTGAGCGCAAAGGCCTCGGGATTTTCGATGTAGCTCCAGCGGGAAAGATTGTCGCGATAAGGATCCTCGACAAAGATCACCTCGAGCTCGCCCAGCGTGACCGTGGCCGCGTTCGAGAGATCGATCACGTAGAACGAAAGCAGGAGATCGTCAGGAATGGTTGACGGAGTCTCGAGCGTGAAGGCGACGAGCGCGGTGAAGCCGCCGGCAATGCCGATCGAAGCGATAGGGATGGTGGCGGTTGAGGAAAATCCGCTGGAGACGCTCGAGAGCGCGACCACGATGTTGCCGGGAAGATTCACGGCGCTGGCCACCGCCCACAAGCGGAACTGATAGGTGGTGTTGGGCGAGATAATCGCATCGCCGAAGCTGTCCTCGTAAGCTGGTTGCGTGAGCAGGCCCTTTTTGTTCAGGCTTCCGTCGCCGGTGACTTGCCACACCTGGCCGCCAGCCCAGGGACCGCCGGCGATGAGAAGGCCTCCGCTGTTGCCGCTCGAATCCCATCCCAGCGGCGCATCCAGCGCTCCCGAGAGATATCCGCCACAAAATCCCAGGTTCAGAAAATTTTCGATCTTGTTGTAATCGCCCCAGCATGCCAGGCGCGACTCATAGGCGAAGAAACCGAGCACCGGACCCAGCACCGCCTGGTCAAACAGATCGTTGCCGATTTGATCGATGGGCACGGCCGCGAACAGAGTGTTGTCGGGAACGTCGAAGGTGTAGGACGTCGAAGTGTTGTCGGGAACAATGGTTGACTGGACCACCACCGGTGCAGCCAGCAAGCCGGTAGGATTCGGAAGCGTGACGGAGGCCGGAATGATGAAGAAATTATCGCCGCCGGCTCCGGTGAATCCGAGCACGCGCGCCACTACATTGGCGGGACCGATGGGAAGATCCGTCGCCGTCCACTTGGTGCCGCCGGCCGAGGTGAATCGTCCCGCGGGCGAGGGTTTGGTGATATAGCCTTGGCGGGTGAGCCACATCACCACCACCTGATGTACGCCGACCGCCGATTGTCCTCCGGGATTCAGCGTGCCGCCGGTGGCGTTGGAAGTGTCGGTGACGAGCTGGGGCGAGGTGGCGACCGAATACAGAAAATTGTCGTCATCGATCACCTCGATGACTTGCCAGCTGGTCGGATTCAGGATTTCAGCCGAGTAAGCGACTCCAGATTGGTTGGCGGTGAGGCCGGTCGAGACCTCGAGACTGGTGGGCGAGGTGACGGTCGAGACCGTGGTCTCCACGCCATTCACGGTGATGGTCTGGCCCACTAATCCGGGAGTGAAATCGTCGCCCGAGACCAGGCTGATGAGAAAACCGGTGGCATCGGTGTCGACGGTGCCGGAGAAACTCACCGCCGGCGCCGCGTTATTGGGATTGAATCCGCCGGAAGCCGGCGAAGCTCCCGAGATCACGCAGTAATCGCCGTTGTTGAGGCCATGCGGAGCGGAGGTCGTGCACAACGCCGCCGGCAGGTTGGCGAAGCCGCCCGATCCCGAACCGAGGCCCACGGTGGGGTTGTAATAAGTGAGCGAATCGCCGTTCGCGGCCACCGAGACGATGGAGAAAATTCCGTTGTAGCCGGCAGGCGCGCCGAAGACGATGATCTGCTGACCGGGAATGTAGTTCGTGGCCCCACCGAAGTCGAGGGTCACGATATTGCCAACCTGGCTGCAGCCGGTGATGGCATTCAGATAGCCGGTGTCATTGGTGTCGAGACCGGTGGCCGAGATTGCGATCGCGCTCTGGGCATCGGCTACGGAAGGCGGCGCCCCCGGCCCGTCCATGGTGACGCGATCGAGAAAGGTGCCGTCGTATTGCAGCGGCACGCCCTGGCCGTGCAGCAGATCGGAAAATGCCAGATACTCGCGCCCAAAGGCCGAGACCGACTGCGCGTTGAGACCGGGGGTGACCTCAAAAAGGCTGGAATAGTTGCCAGGAGAGACGGAAACCTGCTCCGCATAAAGCGTGCCCGAGGTGTCGAGAAACAGGGTCAGTACCTGGTCGTTGGGCTGGATGTAGCTCTTCGAGTAAACGATGGGGAAGCCGGTGGGAGCGTTCAAGATTCCGTGCAGGCCCCAGCGCGAGAAGGTTTCGCCGGGCAGAAACATCACTTCCTGGTTGTCGGGCGAGACGCCTTCCGGGCAATCCGAGGGAGCGAGTTCGGAATCGGTGCCGCCAAACAGCGAGAGAGGCACGTCGACGATGGGAAGTGCGGGTGCTTGGGCGGCCATCTTGGAAATGAAAAAACGACTTAGTAAGACGACTTAGTAAGTGGACTTAGGTCCGGCTAGAAGCTGACCGGAGTCGGGTTACTCTGCGTGCCGAAGTAGATATATTCGGATGCCGCGGAGGTCGAGAAGCGCGCGGCGGCGCGGAAATAAAGCGTGCCCTGGCCCTTCAGATATTGCGGCCAGGTCTTCGAGATGCCGTTGTCGATCTGCACCGGGTTTTGAAAATTCGGGGTGCTCGAGTACTCAATCAGATAGTTGGTCCCGGCGGGAGCGTTCTCATGGGTAATGGTCGCGAGCGCGTGGCCGTTCACCGCGGAGATGCTGAGCGCCGTGGGGGCCGAGGGCGGCGCGGTCTTGCCGGTCACGCTGGCCTGGGTTTGTGTGGCCACCGCCTGGGTCTGCGAGACGATGTCGTCCAGGGCGCGCGCCAGCAGCTGATCTCGCGACTGGACGTGCGCCCGGTTGACGTAATTCGCGCCGGTTTGCGACAGTGCCATGCTTTTCCCGCGGCTCTAGAGTTTCGGGAAGGTGACACGGCCGGCGATGGTGTCGTTGCTGACCGCGGCGGGCACGGCGCCGTTGGAGAGCTCGGCGAGCCCGCTCTGCGCCGCGGCGCCGGTGAAGATCTGGATCTTCCCATTGGTCGCGTTGGTGCCGGGCACGTAGTGATAGACATAAAGAGCCGCCTGGCCGGGCGTTTTCGCGGACTCGAGCGTGACCGGCAGCAGCGGGTTGGCTGCCGTGGGCAGGCTGGCTCCGGGCGCGGCGTTGCCCGCGGCGAACAGCTGAGTCAGGTCAACCGTGATTCCGCCGGCCGCGTAGATCGTGCCGGCGGCGATGGTCAGCAAAAACCAGATGGTCAGGGTGAGCTGGTCTTCAGTCGTCATCTGAATGTCGGTGACGGAAGACTGTTGCTGTGATTCGGTGAGCGCCATATTTTTCTCCTAGGTCGAGAACTCGAAAATCTTTACCAGCTGCCGCCGCCCCAGCCGCCGCGGCCGCGCGACGTCGACTGATACACTGCCCGGCGCCGCACGTTGGCATATTGCAGAAGTTTTCCCTGGCGGTTGAGCATGATGTCGGTGGCCATATCGCCTTTGGCGAAAAAATCAGCCGAGGGCTGCAGCGCGCCGCGCGGGTCGACGAAGATGCCGGCGGAATAGTAGGCGAGCGCGTCCGACGATCGCATAATGGGGACCGCGGTGGTGGCGAACGATCCGGAGACGACGATGTCCGGCAAAAAACTTCTATAGCTCAGGCGCGCATCCAGCGGCAGAATCGCGCCGTTGAAATAGATCGCGTCCTCGCGCCAGTCCCAGATGCCATTCCAGCTGCCCTTGACCCGTGACGGCAGCCGGCCGACGGTGGGATTCATGGGTTTGAAGCCCAGGGGATTGACCACACCGACGCCCACCGATTGCCGCTCCCACATTTCGAGAGGAGACATGAAATCCTGCGGCAGCACCGGACAGTAGCCGGTGGCCGGCGGAGGATTGGCCGGACTCCAAAGGTTCGCGCCATCATAAAAATTCGTCCAGTTGATCCACTGCTGCACCGCGGGATCGAGCGAGCCCACCACCGGCAGGGAATAGAGCACGGTTTCATTGCGAGTGCGCGGATGGGAGGACTGATCGAGCTTCTGCTGCAGCTTGCGCCAGGCCAGATTCACCGTGGGCAGGACATAGGCTTGCGAGTCCGAGAAGATATCTCCGGTGGGAAGAACGGCCGAATAGGCGACGCCATTCTGCACGCCGGCGGTGGCCACCAGGTTGAGCGTGGTCGCCGAGGTCACTTGCGCCACCGTGTAAGGCACGCCATTGATCTGGATCGGCTGCCCGTTCATCAGGAAGGTGAATTTGTTTCCCGAGGCCCAGGTGACGACTAGACCGTTGGTGTTCACCTCGCCCGCGAGATTCGGGCTGATGCCTTGTACATAGTCGCCCAGGATGGTGCGCACCTGGGCGGTGACCGTGGCCAGGGTGTCGTAAGGAGCTGAAGGCGCGAGGGGCATTTAGAATGGGGATGCTGTGCCGGTGATCTGCAAAATTGCGATGGGCTCGCGAGTCGCGATAATTCGTACACCCACGACAAGCAACAAGTTCATCGCATCACCCGAGTACTTCAGTAGATTTGGTCGGTTCGTTCCAAGTTTGAAGCGCGGGCCGTTTTATTTCACATTCGTGCTCAGTTGGAAGTGGGGCGAGATCGAGATGGCACTGAAACGATGGCTCTAGACCCTTTGATGAACCGGCGCAACTTTCTCTCGACTCTGATCGGCGGCGTGGCCACGGCAGCCGCCGTGCGAACGTTTCCGTTTCGCGTGTACAGCTTCCCGAAAGAGATTGTGACTGGAAAGCCGATCGAACTATGGGTTGGAGACTCAGTTTGGATCGTGATAGATGAACCCGCACATAAGCGGCGGCCTGTCGCCGTCGCGATCTACAGAAGCGCGCTGGTGTTTGAACCTCCGACGATTACAGAAATACTGTCACTGGAAGAGGCGAAAGCGACATACGGCTACGAGTACATGGGGCCGAGCAATCACGATCTGATCTTCTAAGCCTTTCCTTTGATCTCCTGCGCTTCCTTCGAATCCTGTCGCTGTCCGCAGTGCTTGCACAGCAGCGCGCCCTCGATGATCGACTCCTTGCAGAACAGGCACTTCGCCATAGTGTGATCGGAGACGCCGAATAGCGGCGCCTGGCCGAGCAGCTCCGCGGCTTCGTTGTAGAGTTCGGGATCGCGCGAGGTCACCGGAAAAACATGTCCGCGCGATTTGAGCGCGGCGCCGGCGTCGTAGATCAGCCGCAGCATGGAATTCAGTTTTCGCCGAGCGTCGGCGAGTTCTTTCTGCGTCGGCCGTTCGTTCTCGGTGACGAAGACGCCCCACCAGGTGAGATCCTCGGCGTCGAGCGACAATCCGCCACGGCCTTCGTGAATGATGGCGCGCGCCTTGTCGATGCCGTCTTCCTGGTGCCAGGCCATATTGCCGGCGCCATCGGCGAGATCGTAAGGCTCCATCTCAATATTGCGGAACACGAGCGGCTTCGAGTACGGCTGACCTTTGGGGCAGGCCTCGAGATAGCGCACGCCGCGGTTGGAGGGCGGAAACTCGTGGCGCCGCGGCCCAACGTTGAAGATGTAGACCGGAGGGAAGCGCTCGGGATCCTGCTTGGCCAGCGACTTCGGCACCGGCGGGACCTGGCGGCGATTCACCTCGCTCGCATCGTAATTGCCTGAGACGGGAACCAACATAGTAATCTCCTTGGGTATTTTCTAAAGTTGTTTGAACTCTCCGGGCTTGGTCGCGAGGCGTGCTCTGAGCTCGGGCGAGAGCTGCGACAGGTCTCCCAGGACCACATCGTCGGAGCGGCGCTTGCCGGGAATGCCGGCGACCGCGTTTTCTCCGAACGGCCCGCTGACCTCGTCATAAATATCAGAAAACTTCTGCGCCCAGGCTTTCCTGCGCTTTTCTTCCTGCTGCTCGCGCCAGCGCTTTTTCTCCCACTCGGAAAGGGCTTTGCCTTTTTCGACGACCGTGATCAGCAGCTTCAGCGTTTCCCGGCCGTAATCGCTCATCGAGATATAGAGCCCCTCGACCTGAATGATCTGCGAGAGCCAGTACTCGCCGCCCGAAGGCCGCGGCCCCATCGATTCCTCATCCCACGCGCCAAACTTTTCATGGGGCACGAAGACCTCGAGGGTCCAGCGGGGATCGACGTCGTCATAGCGCTTGCACACCTGGCCGTAGCGAATCTCTTCCCGATCCGGTCCCCAGATGACGCGATAGCGTTGCTGGCCGTAAATCGGATCCTTGCCGAACTCGGCGCAGATCTCGTCAACCCACTTGGGCGGTTTTCTCATGCGGATGCCACTTTGATCGCCACCGGAAGATTGACCGGCACGATGTCGCTGTCAGCGCAGACTACGAAATAATTTTCCGGGTCGTCGGGATAGCAATGCATCTTGGCGCCGCCCAGATAGGAAACACGCTCCACCGGATCACCCATGAGACACAAGCTGCAGGTGATCAGCGGATTGTCCACGTTTGGCTTGAAACTCCGCGTGCCACGTGGCGGCATGCACCGAGAGGCAATGCTTCCGCCACGCGTCCGCGTCCACTTCGTTCACGAAATCGATCACCGCCGAGACGCGGGCGAAATCGAGATCGCGCTGCTGCTGTTTACTGAGAGGCTTCCCCTTCATCGATGATCATCAATATGAAGCGGGGATGCCTGCGTTCGGCCAGTACACGCCGGCGCGCGGGTTGTCGACAAAGAAGTTAAACCCGCCCCAGATGTAGGTGATCGTCGCCGCCGACAAGCCGCCGGAAGCGCCATAGATCGGCCATAGCGTCTGCCCGCCGAAATCGAGCGGCCCGATGGGCTTGATCTCGCCGCGGCCCCAGTGCTTGAGCACCAGGCCGTCCAGCCGTCCGCGTTTGGCGTGGATCGACACTAGCTTTTCCATTCCACCGATGGTCTCCGCCGAATCTTTCTGCAGCATGTCGACGGCGTTGCCCCCCTTCAGCTGGTTGGCGACCACGATCTGCGGCGTGAGGGAAAGGTTTTGCCAGGCTGCATCCTGGTCGGTGTTGCAGTGAACCAGGAACTCCTTCACGTTGGGGTTGTCGATGCCGAGGGCGCTCTTCATCGCGTTCTTGCCGCGCTGAATGGCCGCCGGAGTGACGGCGAAGCCGGCCAGATTCACCTGCGGGGTGATCAAGCGGCCCGGATAAGCGGCGCGCGCCAGGTTCAGCCAGGTGCCGGTATTGCCGGGATTGTTCTGGTGATACTGCAGTGAGAACAGCGACGTCGACGCCACGCCGGGCGCGCCGGCGATGATGCAGAGATCGCCCGCCTGTGTGCCCGCCGGCACCGGCCCGGTGAGATACACCGTCTGCGTCGACGTGGTTGCGTCGTTCGACAGAACGGTCACCGTGCCGTCAGGGTTGTAGCCCTGCCGCGCCGGTTGGCCCAGCGCCGGAAAGATGGAGAAATTCATCTGGTCCTGGAACTGGTTGGCGTTGTTGACCACCAACTGATTGACTCCGGTCGAGACCACGGTGTCGATCGTGCCCGACCCGGTCGAATCGGAGTTGAGCAGCGACTCCAGAAATACTTTGAAGCGCTGCGTCATCTTCTCGAGGTTGCGCTTGGCCGCGGGCTCGACCGCTTTCTCTTTGCCGTCGGTGGCAATCTCGGCGTACTTGGTGAACTCGGTCGCGGCCGAGAAAAATACCGGCGACAGTTGCCAGTAGGTGGACACGATCGCTTTGCCGCGTCCGAAATCACCGCCGTCGGGATCCACCTGCGAGGGCGAGGTGCCGGAGTAGACGTCGAGGATGCCGCGCATGGCGCGGGACGACTGCACCTCTACGTTGCGTTTTTCGATCTTGTCAAACAGCGTGGAGTCGCCCTGCATCAGCTCCTCGATGCGGGGCAACAGCTTCTCGTACTGATAGGCGATGTATTGCGCGTTTGTGCCTTGAGCCATGGAAATCTCCCGGAGATGATTTGTCTAGAGTGATCGGCGGGACTCTCAGCTCTCGCAAGGCGGGCCGGACACCTTCCGGCGGGGCTTCCCAAGACTCTCTCAAGTTTTCCTCGAGCTTCCATTCGGAAGCGAGGCGGGGTGTCTTATCCCCGGCAGAGAGTGGGAGGCAGAACTTCAGAAATGTTCGAGCCGGTCGATCAGGCGCGTTTCACCTGAATCAGCTTGCCGGTCTTGAGGCGATATTTTCCCGCCCACTTGTCGGTGCCGGACCAGCTGTAATCGATATCCTTCGCCGGCGGCAGCGCATTGACCAGGGTGACGTTCTTGTCGCCGGCAGCGCTTCCACGAGCGGCGGCGCTGGAGGCTCCGCCACCGCTCGCGGCGGCTTTCTTCCCCGGCTTGCCGGTTCCGAACCAATCGCGCGCGATCACCGTGGCCACTCCCGGCCGGTCTTCGGTTCCATGCAGCGCCTGGTCGTGGCGCTTGTTGAGCATGCGCACGCATTTCTGGGTGTCGCCCGAGGCCAGCGCTTCGGAGTAGCGATCGAGCCACTTGTCATCGTGCAAAATTTCCTGGTGCACGGCATTGCGCACGTCTTTCAAAAAGCGCCCATAGCGGTTGGGCTGTTCTTTGGCCACTTTCGCGAGATCGAAGCCGGAGGATTTCGCCCACGATCCCAGCGAGCTATCGATCGAGCGCGCTAAATAGGGCCCGGCCTCGGTGTTGATGGTTTTATTGCGCACTTCCTGTTCTTTCTGGGTGAGCTGCTGCTCGCGCGCATCGAGAGCTTTGTCGGTCTTTTTTTCGGGAGCCTTCTTGGCAAATTCGTTGCGCGAGTTGTAGTACTTGGCAAGCGCCGCCGCGGCCTGGGCCGCCTCGGGATTGTCTTTCAGGCCTTTCAGGATGCCGTAGATTTTTTCCACGGGAAGATTGGCCAGATCGTTGACGATCACCTTCGCCATCCAGTGGTCATAGTGCTCGGGATGATTCTCGGCCACGTAGCCGAGCGCGTTGGCGAAGTGCTTCAGGGCGAGATCGGGATTTTCCTGGAAGGCCGATTCGGTCCACTTCGGATCGCCCGCGTTGAAGGCCTCGGCGTCGGTCGTGTACACCGAGAGATCGTTCTGCAGTTTCTCGATGCCTTCCGGGCCGCCCCACTCTTCCACCTGGCGCGCCAGCTGAATGGCCTCTTTCACGCCGCCGGGGAAAGTGCGCTTCAGCGCCTGGTTGGCGAAATAGATGGAGCGCAGGTCTTTGTCTTTTTCGAAGAGCTCCTTGTATTTCGCCGGGATCTTGCGGCCGTCGAGCGAGACTTCCGCATTGGGATCGGCGTCTCTGTCGTCGCCTGAAATTTCCTTATCAGAGTCTCCGCCCGAAACTCCATCTCCTTCATCTCCTCCGGTGGAATCGCCGGACGAGTCACCCGCTCCCGCGTCACCACCATCGCCAGTGGAATCGCCAGCACCTCCATCGCCGCCTCCTTCGACGGTCGCGAGCGAATTCGCGCCATCGGCAAAGAAAAATGTGCCTGCGAACAGAAATCTTAACAACCAGAATTTAAGCAGTGACATTGGGTAGTCCTCCAGGTGCAGCGGTAGCGAGCTCGGGCAACGGAGCAGCTCCGGCCGGCGGCGCCGCGCCTCCCGGCAATCCCGGTTTCGGCGGCGGCAGCGGCGGCGGTGGCGGCCCTTCGATCGGCGGCGGAAAGACGAAGTTTTTCGCCTTGCCGGCTTTGATGTGTTCCATCATGTGCAGCTTCAGGTCGAGCCAGATCAGAGCGCCCTTGCGCCCATCGCCCAGATCCGCGGTGCGTTTGATCTTCTGGCCTTCAGGCGAATTCAAAATGCGTGAGCACTCCAGCGCTTCGTTGACGTGATCCTCGGAGTCGTCGACCGGGATCGAAGATTTTAGAATCGGCGGAAGTTTCGGCAGAAGCGGCATCTCGCCCGGCTGTTTGCCCAGCTGGGCCGCGGCCTGGCTGAGCTGCTGCTGGCGTTGCTGATCGCGCTGTGCCATGGCGTCGACATCGGTTTCCGGTCCTTCGCCTTTTTGCATCTCCGACCACTCGAGCAGCTGCTTGTCGCGCGGATCCTTCCCCGGAATATCGAAATCGGGAATGCCGATCGATTCGTAGATTTGCTCCTGGTTGCTGGGCAGCTGCAGCGTGGCGGCGAGTGGCGGATTCGTCGGAGCCGCGGCCATCAGGCCTTTCACGGTCTGCGATTTCATCTGCCACGACTCGGGGAAACCCTGCGCCGGAATAGCCGAGCAGGTGAAGCCACCGCGCAAAATCGCGGGATCGATCTCGATGGCCTCGGTGCGGCGATTTTTGCCTTCGACCAGGGCGGCGAATTTCTCGTCGCGCCGGGCGGCGATCTTCGCGGCCTGCTCGTGGATCTTGGCGGAAAAATTCTGAAAGGGCACCCAGATGATCGTGAGCACGCCCAGCGATTGCTGCAGGGCTTGCTGGTAGGCCTTGGCCGTCTTCTGGTCCTCCATGTTGGCGCCGAACATGGCGGGCTGGTTCAAGGTGACCAACTGAGTAAGCGGGCCTTGCAGATTCTCGATCCAGGTCACCAGGATCTGCGGCGCTTCGGTTTGCGGCTCAGGGAAGAAACTGTTCTCGAGCGGCTGGCCTTCAGGAGCTTTCTTGAAACGAATCTGGCCATATTGCGCCAGCTGCGACTGGATGGCCTGCGCCTCGGTCTCGTCCATGTCGGCCCACAGCGAGGGCACGCAATATTTCAGCAGCTCCGCGGTGAGGTTCATGGCGTCGTTGAATTCCATCTGCACCGGCACGTGCGGATCGCCCAGGGAATTGCGGGCCTGGCCTTCGCCGGGCTCGGCATGCAGGACTTCGATGTGCGCGTCAAGTGGGCAGTCCTTGGCGCCGCAAAAAGTTTCTCCCACGAACGTGAGCTTGCAGCCTTCGGGCCAGATGCCCTCGGCTTCGGTTTCGGCGCCATCATCGTCTTTGCCCTTGCCACCGACAAAAAATAAGCGCGCTTCCTCATCGCACTCCCAGAAGGCGGCCGGCGTCAGCCACCATTCGTCCTGGGTGGCCAGGTAGGCGAGCGAATCCTGCGACAGCTGGGTGATCGATTCCGCGGTGGAAATGCGCGCCATGCGCGCGATCTCGTCGTTGGGCGTAGTCGACTTGCCGCCGGCCGCCAGCTTGTCGGCGACCTCGGGATGCTTCTGCTTCAGCGAGACGATGTCGTGATCGTGCGAGACCTTGCAATACGGCCACATCTTTTTCTGGGTCTCGTAGATGGGAACTTTCGATTCCAGCACGCCGGCATAGCGGGTGCATTCGGTCAGGCCGTCTTCGCTGGCTTCGGTGATCGCGATGATGCGACCGTCGGTCCAGAGCAGCCGGCCGATGGTGATCTGCGCATCCTGCGGCGGATTGTACTTGTCGTAAACGCGGATATATTTCTCGGCTTCGCGGGCGGCGCGGATGGAATCGGACTGCTTCGGCCGATCTGGCTCCATGCGGATCGACGCCGGATTCTGCGAAAACACCGAGGCGAAGATTTTTCCGTTGGCCTTGAAGATGTTGAAGTCCTGCGCGCTGGTGCCTTGCTCTTCGTCGAGGTTCTCCGCGGTGTTGACTGCGCCGCCTTGCTGGCCGACCTGAAAGCAGCTGGCGTCGTTGTTCCACCACACATGCTGCAGCCCCAGCCAGAAATAGCGCTTCAGCGTGCAGCGCAGGATTTCGATCTGGCGGCCCCACTGATCGCGCAGATTGAATTTGTTGCACAGCTGCTTCAGCTGCTGAATGCGCTCTTCCGGCAGATCGAGATACTTCGGGCCGTATTTTTCCTCCGGAGTTTCGTCGCCATCTTCTTCCACCTCGGTCGCGTCGTCGGCGACCTGGTCGGCGGGCAGCGAGACAGTCTGTTCCGGTTCGGTATCAGTGATGGGCATTCTAGTTTTCCGGATCCGGGGGATCGGCGGGAAAGCAGGCCACGGTCACCGAATCGGCATCCGAGGTCTCGAAGTACCAGCGCCCGCTTTCGCAATGATGAGAGGCATAGAGCGTTTCCTGCTCCGGCTCGTTCACCTGCGGCAAGGTGCGGCCGTCGGGCACCAGACACATCCACAGCGAGACAAACACAGCGATCGCGAACAGCGCGGCCTTCACTGATGCAGATCGCCTTTCATAAATCGTTTGCCGAGGATGCCGCGGGCGCGGATGTGAGGATTGGAGGAGTGCGATTCTTTCTCCGCCTCCTGGCGCTTGGAGACGCCGTGTTGTTTGGCGGCGCGGGTGAGCGCGCCCGGATGTTTGATCGCTTTCTGAATCCACTTAGCCATATAGTTCCTTCAGTCCTTTCCGCGCCGTGTGCTCAAAGCGCTTGCACCAGCCGCCCGGCGCAATGGGCGAGGCGACGCCTTCACAGCGCGGCGGATGCGCCGGGATGAAGTGAAGGCAAACCGCGCAGCGCTGGTTGCCGTGCGTGGATCGCTGTTCGTAATCGACCAACTCATGGCTTCGTTTCTGGTCGTTGGGCAGTTCCATCGGATTTATCTGGCGCGGACTGGTCGCTGGTCCCGAGCGGCCGAGGGGTCTGGTGCGCAGTCGATGCTGCGCTCCGCGCCAGAGCTTGGCGGTGATTGACTTTCCCTTGCTTCACCGCCCAGGCGCGCAAAACTTTCAGTTGCCGGCGATGTTCTTCGGTGAATGCCATCAGGATTTCTTGTTTCGAAGCGGCAGATGTTTTTCACTGGTGGCGGCGAAGTCATGGAGCTGCTCGTGTGCCATCTTGAGCAGCCCCTTATTTCTGGCTTTCAGCTTTTCCGGATGATGCTCGGCGATGGCCATCGCCTGCCTCTGTTTGATGGAGAGCGCCGGCATTGCCGATTTACTGCCACCAGGCGCGCAGCGCGGTCACCTGCATTCCGTTGGCGTCGGTGCCGTTGGTGTGCAGCCATACCATGTGCAGCCGTTGCGTATTACCGCCCGAGCCCGACAGATTCAGCGAGCCCACGGGAGCGCTGGCCAGTACGTCGGTGCCGGCAGCGTGCAGCGTTCCCGCTCCCTCGGTGTAGATCAGCATGCCGCCGAAACCGGTGACATCTCCCGCGGTGACTCCCGAGCCCGAAGTGGTCGTCTGGAAGCACTCGTGGAAGCCGTAGTTTTCGGCGAGCGATCCGGCGCCGGTCGCGGTGATCTGCAGCTGGCCGATGATCACCGGCGCGCCCGCGGTATTCGAACCAGCCGCATCCCACAGGAACTCGATATTCTGCACGGTTGCGGTGGTGCCGTTGGCGGCGATGTTGGCTTGCCCTTCCAGGCACAGGGTGCGGCCCACATAGTTCATGGATCCGACCGGTACTGGAATGGTGGCGATCACCTCCGGCACCGTGGTGGCCGCGGCCGGAGCAATGGCGAAGGTCTGCTGAGTGGCAGTCAGCCCGGAGCCATCGAGTACGCCGGTCGGAGTGTAGGCATAGCTGGTGCGGCCGCTGGGCGTTCCGATGTAAGCCGAGGTCGTCGACGCCGTGGTCTTCAGCAGGTGCAGCGGAGCGGTGTTGACGGTGAGCGCCGAGACGATAGCGTTCGATCCGGTTTGCCCATAGGTCGCGTTGGTGACTGCGCAGGCCGGCGTCACTTTCTCAAATAGGGTCAGCGTGCAGACCGAAGAGGTGACCGGGACCTGATAGGTGAGGTTGTAGCTGCCGGAGGCGAGTGAGATGTAAGGAATGTAACCCACCGCGCCAGTAGAGGCCGCGGGCGCCGCGAATCCGATCTGATTGGTGGATCCGGAGCCGGCGGTGGCGGCGGAGAAGTCGGCCGAGCATGGGCCTTCGTTGCCCATGATGTCGACGTAAGCCACGCAGTAGTGATACGTCGACGTGCCGGTGTAGGCGCCCCCGGTGGTGTTGGCCCCGTTCAGTCCAAAGCCCACCGTGGTGGCCGTCAGAGTGGTGGGTTGTGCCAGGACGGTGGCGACTTGCTGGGCCGGCTGCCAGGTGTGGCAGGGAGCGACGCGGCAATCTTCGATACCCACGGTCTGGAAGGGAACCAGGGCTGCGATCAGCGCGCCCGCCGAGGCGTAGCAGTTCGTGCAGCTGGTGTTGATGCCTGCC
>Ga0335074_10007045_pt1 | contig 15585 bp, 8 predicted proteins | sample Lox_Sample_23_FD_206715 | JGI IMG/M metagenome (GOLD analysis project Ga0335074, IMG submission 206715) | Soil microbial communities from Loxahatchee National Wildlife Refuge, Florida, United States - Lox_Sample_2.3 | ecosystem: Environmental > Terrestrial > Soil > Wetlands | place: USA: Florida... | reverse complement strand
GGTGCTGCCGTGCTACCTGAACGCGCTGTCGGGCCGCGGCGTGCACGTCGTTACGGTGAACGACTACCTGGCCAGGCGCGACTCGGAGTGGATGGGACGGATCCACCGGTTCCTCGGGCTGGAGGTCGGCGTGATCCTGGCCAGCATGGACCCGGCGGAGCGGCGTAAGCAATACGCGGCCGATATCACCTACGGGACCAACAACGAGTTCGGCTTCGACTATCTGCGTGACAACATGGCCTGGGGCCTGGAGGAGTGCGTCCAGCGCGGGCATCCGTTTGCCGTCGTGGACGAGGTGGACTCGATCCTGATCGATGAGGCGCGGACGCCGCTGATCATCAGCGGCCCGGTGGACCAGAACAGCATCTGGTATCAGACCTTCTCCAGGATCGTGCCGCGGCTGCGCCGGGGCGAGGACGGCGAGGGTGACTACGAGGTCGATGAGAAGAAGCGCACGATCGGCATCCTGGAGTCGGGTGTCCAGAAGGTCGAGGACGAGCTCGGCATCGACAACCTGTACGAGAGCGTCAACACGCCGCTGATCAGCTTCCTGAACAACGCGCTCAAGGCCAAGGAGCTGTACACCAGGGACAAGGACTACGTCGTGATGAACGGCGAGGTCCTCATCGTGGACGAGTTCACTGGCCGCATCCTGCACGGCAGGCGCTGGAGCGAGGGTTTGCACCAGGCCGTCGAGGCCAAGGAAAACGTGCAGATCAAGGACGAGAACCAGACGCTCGCCACGATCACGCTGCAGAACTACTTCCGGCTCTACGAGAAGCTGTCCGGGATGACCGGAACGGCGATGACCGAGGCGAACGAGTTCTGGCAGACCTACAAGCTGGGCGTGGTTCCGATCCCGACCAACATGCCGATGATCCGCGTCGATCAGCCGGACCTGGTGTACCAGACCGAGGAGGCCAAGTACGACGCGCTGGTCGACGACATTACCGAGCGGCACGCGAACGGCCAGCCAGTTCTGGTCGGCACCACCAGCGTGGAGAAGTCCGAGCGGGTATCCAAGGCACTCAAGCGCAAGGGCGTGCCGCACGAGGTCCTGAACGCCAAGTACCACGAGCGTGAGGCGACGATCGTGGCGCAGGCCGGCCGCAAGGGCGCCGTGACGGTGGCCACCAACATGGCCGGCCGCGGCACCGACATCATGCTGGGCGGCAACCCGGAGTTCCTCGCCGATCTGCAGCTGCACCAGCGCGGCCTGTCGCCGGTCGACACGCCGGACGACTACGAGGCCGCGTGGCCGGAGGCGGTGGAGAAGTGCCGCAAGGCTGTCGCCGAGGAGCACGACGAGGTTGTCGCTGCGGGCGGCCTGTACGTGCTCGGCACTGAGCGGCACGAGTCCCGCCGGATCGACAACCAGCTGCGCGGCCGGTCCGGGCGCCAGGGCGACCCTGGCGAGTCCAGGTTCTACCTCTCGCTCGAGGACGAGCTGATGGTCAGGTTCAACGGCGACAAGATCGCTCACCTGATGCAGCTGATGAAGACTCCGCCGGACATGCCGCTGGAGTCCAGGCCGGTGAGCCGCGCGATCCGGTCGGCCCAGCACAACGTCGAGGCGCTCAACTTCGAGATCCGCAAGGACGTCCTGAAGTACGACGACGTCATGAACCGGCAGCGCAAGGTCGTCTACGACGAGCGGCGGGCAGTCCTGGAGGGCGCCGACCTCGAGCCGCAGATCAACGGGATGATCAACGACGTCGTCAATGACTACGTCAAGGCGGCAACGGCGGACGGCTTCCCGGAAGAGTGGGACCTGGACAAGCTCTGGCGCGCGTTCAAGCAGCTCTATCCGCAGATGAGCATCTCGGTACAGGACGTGGTCGACGATGCGGGCGGTGAGCGCGCGCACCTGTCCAGCGAGATCATCGGCGAGGCCGTAACAACCGACGCGCATGCGGCGTATGCCAGGCGCGAGGAAGAGCTGACGCCGGAGCTCATGCGCGAAGTAGAACGCCGGGTCGTGCTGTCGGTGCTGGACCGGAAGTGGCGTGAGCACCTCTACGAGATGGACTACCTGCGCGAGGGCGTCAGCCTGCGCGGTTACGGCCAGCGCGACCCGCTGATCGAGTATCAGCGCGAGGGCTACGACATGTTCAACTCGATGATGGAAGCGATCAAGGAAGAGACCGTCATCAACCTCTTCAACCTGCAGGTCCAGAAGCAGGTCGACCCGATCCTCGCAGAGGACGGCACGGTGACCGAGGCGGCCGGGCCCGTCATTATGCTGCCGCCGCCGAACGGCCAGCAGGCACCGCCGCCAGACCAGGCACCTGCCAGTCAGCCCGGTCGCGCGCAGCCGGTCGGGCGGCACGCGGCCGCGCCTGCGGGAGCACGACCTGCGGGCGCACAGCCTGTGGGGGCACAGTCCGCGACCGCCCAGCCTTCAGCGCCGCAGCGTCAGGCCGGCCAGCGGCAGGGAGCTCAGCGGACTGCAAGCCCGGCGGGCCAGCCGGCCGGTTCAGCCGAGCCGAGCCTGCCAGCCGGCCTATCCCGGCCGCCCCAGCGCGCTGGCAGCCTCAGTTATAGCGCGCCGAGCGAGGATGCGACCGGCCGGGCGCAGCACTCGACTGTGACCACAGACGACGCCAGCTTCGTCAATGTCGGCCGGAACGCGCCGTGCCCCTGCGGCTCGGGCAAGAAGTTCAAGCAGTGTCACGGCGACCCGCGGAACCGATAACCAACCTGTAACCGGCTGCACGTCTCTTTCACGCGAGTGGTGCGCTTTTAAGTCCTGTTTGTCCGGACCATGACCCACCACTCGGGTGAAATGTGTGGCCCCTCAGGCCGACTCGACAGCGGTGCAGCGCCACTTGCTGGCGTTCCGGTCCGAGATCGGACCCTGCTCGCGCTCGAGCCGGACCGCCAGCGCCCGTATCCGCGGCCCGAATCCGACGACCGCGGTCAGTTCGAGCACGTCGCTCGCCGGGGCGGAGGTGAGCAGGCGACGAACTCTCGGTCGCTGATCGGTGGCCAGCAGTGGACCGAGTTCCCTGATCCGTCTGCGTGCCTGCTCGGTCGTCCATGGCGTTAGCTGCTGGGCAGGACGCGATCCGGCCAGCGTCTCGGCCAGCACCTGAGCGAACCGGCTGGGCCAGACGTCCGTGCCTGCCTGCCCCGGACCGCCGCGAGGCCGATGCGGGCCCTTGAGCTGCCCTGGGCCACTCGGCCGCTCTGGGGCACCAGGCCGCTCTGGGCCGCCGGACTGGCAGGTGCTGGGCTGGCCTGCCTCGTCGCAGTGGCTGGGCACGTCGCACTGGGCGGGCACAGCGGGCTCGCGCGTGTCGCCGGCACGGGCCAGTGGAGTAGCCGGGACGGGGCGATTTGTCCTGTCTGGCCGCCGGGGGCAACTGGCGCCCAGCTCGTCGTCATAGGGCGGCGCCCCGTCGGGAACGGCAAGCCTGCGGATCGCTACGGCGTCCGGGAGGGGCGCCTGCCTGCCGGGCTGCCGGAGGCGGGTAGGGAGCAGGGGGACGCCGGCTGGCCTGGCCGGTGGTGCGGCCAGGGTCCCGGCTAGCTGGGACGAGGCTAAGTCCGGCAGCGCCGACTTCGGCCCTGATAGGGGCGGCACTGCTGGGGGCTGTACTGCTGAGGGCGGTACTGCTGAGGGCGGTACTGCTGAGGGCGGTACTGCTGCTGAGGGTGATGGCGGGGTCTGCTGCATGGCACGAGTTGTACTCCCGGCCGGTGACATTTCTGGCGCCGGAATGCCTCGGCGGCCGCGCTGGTTCAATTGAGGCTAGGTACCGAAGCAACAACCTGGAGTGCAACGTGTCGTCACTGCCACCGCTGGTCGAGCCGGCCGCCGACCTGTCCGTCGACGAGGTGAGGCGCTACTCACGGCACCTGATCATTCCCGAGGTCGGGATGACCGGGCAGAAGAGGCTGAAGAACGCCAAGGTGCTGTGCGTCGGCGCGGGCGGCCTTGGCTCCCCGGCCCTGCTGTACCTGGCCGCGGCTGGTGTCGGAACGCTCGGCGTGATCGACTTCGACGTGGTAGACGAGTCGAACCTCCAGCGCCAGATCATCCACGGGCAGTCCGATATAGGCCGCCTCAAGGCCGAGTCCGCGCGCGACAGCATCGCCGAGATCAACCCGTACGTCAACGTCCAGGTTCATACCGAGGCGCTGAGCAACGACAACGTCCTGGAGATCTTCGCCGGCTACGACCTGATCGTGGACGGCACGGACAACTTCGCCACCCGGTACATGGTCAACGACGCCTGCGTGCTGCTGCACAAGCCGTACGTGTGGGGGTCGATCTTCCGCTTCGACGGCCAGGCCAGCGTGTTCTGGGCTGACTACGGCCCCTGCTACCGCTGCCTCTACCCGGACCCGCCGCCGCCCGGCATGGTTCCGTCCTGTGCTGAGGGTGGCGTGCTCGGCGTTCTGTGCGGGTCGATCGGCTCTATCCAGGTGACCGAGGCGATCAAGCTGATCACCGGCATCGGCGAGCCGCTTACCGGGCGGCTGATGATCTACGATGCGCTGGAGATGAGCTACCGGACCGTGCGCGTGCGCAAGGATCCCGAGTGCCCGATCTGCGGCAAGAACCCGACGATCACGAGCCTGATCGACTACGACGCGTTCTGCGGCGCCGTGTCGGAGGATGCCCAGCAGGCCGCTACTGGCTCCACGATCACCGCGACCGAGCTGAAGGAGATGCTGGACCGGAAGGACAACATCTTCCTCATCGACGTGCGCGAGCCGAACGAGTACGAGATCGTCTCGATCCCTGGCGCGACGCTCATCCCGAAGGACCAGTTCCTCACCGGGGCAGCTCTGGAGAAGCTGCCGCAGGATAAGCGCGTCGTGCTGCACTGCAAGAGCGGCGGGCGCAGCGCCGAGGCCCTGGCTGTGGTCAAGAACGCGGGCTTCGCGGACGCTGTGCACGTCGGCGGCGGCGTTCTTGCCTGGATCAGGGACGTGGATCCGAGCCTTCCGGCCTACTGACCGCGCTGACCTCGGCTATTGCGCTGTGCCCGGCCAGGCTGAGCGGTAGCGGGGTCGCTGGCGCAGGGCGTCCGGTCGGCTGAGGCCGTAAACTCCGGGTGTGACGTCGCAGCCGGAGCCGGGTCAGCTGTGGCCGGACGGCTTCGGCAGCGGTCCGCCTGCACGGGCTTGGCAGGTGGCCGCCGAGCAAGGACTCCCTGATAGCAAGCTGGCCGGATCCGCAAGTCCGTCCGGCGCGCGGGAGCCGACCTGGCGAGAGCCCGGCGAGCAACTGCCGTACGGCGAGCCACTCGGCGGCCAGCGGCAGGGCGGGCGACCGCCACGAAGACGGCGGACCGGCGGCCGCACCCTCGCTTTTGCCTGCCTGCTCACTGCCGGGCTTGTCGGCCTGGCCGTGTCCGCGCTGGGCATAGCGGACCACCTGCTGCCGCGGCAGTTCACGGCGGCTCAGCAGCAGGCCATCTCGACCTGGCAGATGGAGCGCCGCTGGCGGTCGCTGCCCGCCGGGAAGATCTTCCCGGTATCAGTCCAGTACACCGTCCCGGCGGAGGCGCTAGGCGGCCAGCAACTGGTACTGCAGGCCAGGCTGCTCGGGGTCAGCCAGGACGAGAGCTGCGCTGCGGCACTGTCTGGCGCGGCCGTTCGCCTCTTCGCGAAATACCACTGCTCGGCTGCGCTGCGGGCCACCTATGTCGACGCCTCTGGCAGCATGGTCGCCACGGTGGCAGTAGCGGTGCTTCCGAGCAGCACGGACGCCAGCGCGGTTGTCACGGATCTGACCGGCACCAGCAGCGGGTCGATTGAGTCAGGCGGGACCAGCTCGCGCCAGGCGGTGGCACGCGCGCTGAAAATTGCGCGCACGCCGGCCGCCTCATTCGGTAATAAGCAGCGGCAGATGTCGGAGGCGCTCGGCGCCGGCCCTTACGTGATCTTGTCGTCGGCTGGCTTCGCCGACGGGCGGCCGCGGGTGCGCGTCGCCAGCGACAGCTACCTGGATCAGGAGATGCTCAGCCTGACGGACGGCCTGGTGCGGTCGGCCGGCAAAGTCCTCGGCACGAAACCGCCGACGCCGGTCTGTCCACGGGCGCCCGGATGCTGAGGCACACGGCACGACCGCAGCGGACATCCGGTCGGTGGCAGACGGCGAGCACTCGCCTTGCGCCGCGTGCGTGGCGGGGCCGCCTGACGGCGATCACCGCGGCGGCTCTTGCTGCAGTGCCGGTCGTCGCGCTGGTGCCAGCGCAGCCGGCTGGTGCTGACGAAGTCCGGGATACCCAGCAGTGGGTGCTTAACATGCTCAACGTCCAGCCGGCCTGGCAGTCGGGGATTGAGGGCGGGGGAGTGGTCGTCGCCGTCATTGACAGCGGCGTCGACGGCACCGTGTCCGACCTGACCGGCAGCGTCGAGAGTCGCGAGCCTAACTTCAGCGGCGTCAGCACACCGCCGAGCAACCCGGAATGGGGCGTTCACGGAACCTGGATGGCATCGCTCATTGCCGGTCACGGTGACCCCGGCAGCCCTGGCGTCATCGGCCCCAACGGCATTGTCGGCACAGCACCGGACTCGAGGGTCCTGTCGATCCGCGTGATCACCGACCCGAAGGACCCTGATTACACCGAGTACCAGCACGAGTCGGCATCGCAGGGCCAGCACGAGCTGGCCAGGGCGATCACCTATGCCGTTGCCCACGGGGCCGCCGTGATCAGCATGTCGCTCGGCTACAGCCAGCAAAGCCGGGTCGTGCGGCAGGCGCTCCAGGATGCCTACAGCCACAACGTCGTCGTCGTAGCCTCGGCGGGCAACTCGGGCGACGCCGGCGACATCGGCAAAGCGCCCTACTCGTTCCCGGCCAATTATCCGGGGGTGCTCGGTGTCGCCGCGGTGAACCAGCAGCAGCACGTGGCCAGTTTTTCGAGCCAGAACCTGTCGGTGCAGGTGGCCGCACCAGGCGCTAAAGTCCCAGCGGAGGGCCGGGGCAATCAGTACTGGCTCGTCAGCGGCACGAGTCCCGCGTGCGCGCTCACTGCCGGGGTCGTGGCACTGATCAAGTCCAAGTATCCGCTCCTGACTGACTCGCAGGTCATCTCCGCGATCACCACCACGACGACCTCGAGGCCGCGCGGGGGGTACAACCCGCAGATCGGGTTCGGCATTGTCAATGCCGACGCCGCGCTCCTCGCGGCCGGGAAGCTCGCAAGTGCCGCTCGGCCGCCGGCGACGGTTGCCGCGAGCAGCCACTTCGGAGGCGGGGTGCGGGACATCCCGCCGGCGCCCGTCGCGCCTCGCGGGCCGCTCGGCCTCATTCTGTACTGCCTGCTGGGCACTGCCTGCCTCGCCGTGGTGGCGCTGGCGACGAGCCGACTGCTTGCGCTGCGGGACGCGGCTCTCGACGGGCAGGCCGGTTTTGCGCCGGCCGGGCCTTCGCCCGGCGGTCGCTTCGGGGCGAGCGGCGCGGCCGCGGGCCGGCCGTGGGGTGATAATCCGAACGCCGCCACCCGGCCAGCCCCGGTATGGCGGCCCGACAGCGCGATGCCGCCTCCGCCGCGCGCGGCTGGGGAGCAGCTGCCGCCCAGCGCGGGCCCGGGCGGGGAGCACAGCGGGCCCGGCCGCGCGTGAGCGCTCGGGCGCCAGGCCGCCGGGCTCTCGCGGCTCACCGAGCGGGCCGGGACCTGGACGAGTATGCGAGCCGCGTGCTGGACGTGGTCGACACGATTGCGCCAGGCACGGTGCTGTCCTACGGCGACATCGCCGAGCTGCTGGGTGAGGGCGGACCTCGTCAGGTCGGCCGCGTGCTGGCGCTGTGGGGCGGCGGCGTCGCCTGGTGGCGCGTGGTGCACGCAGACGGCTCGCTGCTGGCAGGCCATGAGCGCGCTGCCCTCGCGCGCTACGAGGCGGAGCACACGCCACTGCGCCGCCGGGCCGGCGCAGCGCCCAGAATCGATATGCGGCAGGCTCGCTGGCGCGGCTGATCGCGCCAATCCCGTCGACTGTCGGTGGCGTCTGCTGGAATGCAAAGCGAGATGGAAACTACCTCGCCTGCCTACCGGCTCGTGCGGCTGCCAGTGCCAGCCGCCACCGCGCCGCGCCTTGACGACGCGCAGCGAGCCGTTGTTGCGCACACGGGCGGCCCGGTCCTGGTGCTCGCAGGACCGGGTACCGGCAAGACGACGACGATCGTCGAAGCTGTCGTCGACCGGGTGGCGCGCCGTGGCATCGAGCCGGGCCGCGTGCTTGTGCTGACGTTCAGCCGCAAGGCCGCTGCCGAGCTACGGGAGCGCATCACGCTGCGGCTCGGCCGCACGGTCCGGCAGCCGCTGGCGATGACCTTCCACAGCTACGCATATGCGCTGGTGCGGCGCGAGTACGCGCTGGCTGGCGAGCAGCCCCCGATCCTGCTGCCCGGCCCCGAGCAGCTGCTTGAGGTTCGCAGGCTGCTGCGCGGCGAGGCAAGCGACGGCGGTGAGGGATGGCCAGAGCGACTGCGAGCAGCCATCGGCACGCAGGGCTTTGCCGCTGAACTGCGCGACTTCCTGCTGCGCGCGGCCGAGCGCGGGCTTGACGGCGGCGGTCTTGCGGCGCTGGGCAGGGAGCACGGCCGGGACGACTGGGTGGCGGCCGGCCGGTTCCTCGACGCCTACGCCGCCAGGTTCGACCTGGCTCCCGTGCCCGCATACGACTACGCCGAGATCGTCAGGATCGCTGGTGCGCTGCTTCGCCGCGCGGTCGTCCGGGCGCGCGAGCGTGATGCCTTCGACGTCGTGCTGGTTGACGAGTACCAGGACACCGACCCGGCGCAGGAGGAGCTGCTGGCGCAGCTAGCTGGAGACGGCCGGGAGCTCATCGCGGTCGGCGATCCTGATCAGTCGATCTACGCCTTCCGGGGTGCCGACGTTGAGGCGATCCGGCGGTTCCCGGACCGCTTCCGCTGGCCCGACGGCAGGAGCGCGGACGTCATCGCGCTGCGGACCTGCCGCCGCAGCGGGCCCGTGCTGCTGGCGGCGTCGCGGCGGATCGCGAATCGGCTGCCACGCGCACTTGGCTACCAGGATGTGGCCGCGAGCAAGGTGCATCGACAGCTCGAACCTCTTGCTGAGGCGGTACCTGGCAGCGTCCGGATTATCACGGCGGCCAGCGCCAGCCAGGAGGCTGCGCTGATCGCCGATACGCTCCGCCGTGCGCATCTGATCGACGACGTTCCCTGGTCGTCCATGGCGGTACTCGTCAGATCGGCCATCCGCCAGGGACCGCTGCTGCACCGCGCGCTGACGGCAGCTGGCGTGCCCGTCGACCTCGCCGGCGATGAGCTGCCGCTCACCGCGGAGCCGGGAACCAGGCCGCTGCTGAGCCTGGTCGGCTGCGCTGTCCGCCCGGAACTGCTGGACGAGCAGGCCGCTGCGGAGCTGCTGACCGGACCGATTGGCGGCACGGACGCACTCGGCCTGCGCAGGCTGAGGCGTGGCCTGCAGGCGGCCGCGCGGTCGGTCGGCCAGCCGCCCGCAGCCGAGCCGCTCGCGTCGGCACTTCGCGATCCGCAGGAGCTTGCTCAGGCCGGATGGCCGGAGAGCGCAACGGACGTGCCGACCGGCGCTCCAGCAGGAGGCGGACGAGCGGACGCGGCAGGCCAGCGAACGGACACCCGCGGCGGGCGCCCGGGCGGCCCCGGAACTGAGGTCGTCGCGGCCCGGAAGGTCGCCGCGCTGCTGTCGCTGGCGCGCACTACCGCGAGCGAGAGCACACCCCACGAGGTGCTGTGGTCGGTGTGGGAGACGTCCGGTCTAGCGCAGCAGTGGCAGGCAGTCAGCGCCGCGGGTGGACCTCGCGGTGCGCTCGCGGATGCCGACCTGGATGCAGTGGTCGCGCTGTTCGAGGCGGCTGCTCGCTTCAGTGCTCGGTTCCCGCACGGGTCTACCCGGCTGTTCCTGGACAGCCTGGCCGGTCAGGAAATCGCCGGGGACACGCTGGCCGAACGGGCGCCGCGTACCGGCTCAGTCTCCGTGCTGACCGCGCACCGGGCTAAGGGCCTGGAATGGGACCTGGTCGTGGTAGCGGGCGTGCAGGAGGGCAGCTGGCCAGACCTGCGGCAGCGCGGATCGCTGCTCGGCATGGACGAGCTGATTGACGTGGTCGCGGGCCGGGCAGCTGCCGACCGGTCGGCTGGACCCGAAGTCGCTGCCGTCGCGACAGCCGCGAGGCTGCTCGCGGAGGAGCGCAGGCTTTTCTACGTCGCGGCGACACGAGCGCGGCGCGAGCTCATCGTGACCGCAGTCGGAGCGGACGACACGGAGGAGCGGCCGTCGCGGTTCCTTGCGGAGCTGGCCGGCGACGAGATCGAGATCGAGCAAGTGGCAGGCACCGGCCGGCGCTGGCTGTCGCTGTCGGCCCTGACCGCCGATCTGCGCCGCCACGCCGCCGACGTCGGGCTTCCGCCGCACGTGCGCGCGGCAGCTGCTCGCGAGCTGGCGAGACTGTCGGCGGCAGGTGTCCGCGGCGCGGGCCCCCGCCACTGGTACGCGCTCACCGAGCTGACTGCCGCGGGCGAGCGGCTGCCCGGCCGCGTGCAGATATCGCCGTCAAGAGTTGAGACCTTCACTAAGTGCGGGCTGCGCTGGCTGCTTGAGGCTGCGGTCGGCATACGCGCGCCAGGCGCGGCTCAGGGCCTCGGCATCGTCTTGCACGCTGCCGCCGCACTGGCTGCCGAGGGTGCCGACGACGCCGAGGTGGCCAAGCGAGTGGACGAGCTCTGGCAGCACCTGGACTTCGGCAGCTCCTGGTACAGCGCCCGGCAGCGCCGGGTGGCCGAGGAGATGGTGGCCAAGTTCCTTGACTGGCACCGCCGCAACCCGCGCGATCTGCTCGCAGTCGAGCAGCAGCTGCGCGTCAGCATGGGCGAGATCACGATTACCGGTCAGGTGGACCGGCTTGAGCGAGACGAAGACGGCGCTGCGATAGTGGTCGACCTTAAGACGGGAACGGGGCACCCATCCGACGCGGAGCTCGACCGCCACCCGCAGCTCGGTGTCTATCAGCTTGCCGTGCTGCTTGGTGCATTCGAGGAGTTCGGCCTGTCGGAGCCGGGCGGTGCCGAGCTCGTCCAGATGGGCCGGGCCGCGCTGAAGGCCAGCGTGCGCGTGCAGCCGCAGCGAAGCCTGCGCAGCGACCCTGACCCGGAGTGGGCGCGTGATCTCGTCGAGACGGTCGCCAGCGGGATGGCCGGTCCGGTCTTCCGCGCGACCGCCAATCCCGGCTGCCGGGTCTGCCCCGTTGCGGCAAGCTGCCCGGTCGACGAGCGCGGCGCGCAGGTGCTGCCATGAGACCGATGACGGCAGCGATGGAGCCGGTCCGGTACAGCCCGGCGCAGCTGGCCAGGCTGCTGGGCGCGCAGGAGCCCACGGCTGAGCAGGCCGCCGTCATCGGCGCGCCGCTCGAGCCGATGGCCGTCATCGCCGGGGCCGGCTCGGGCAAGAGCGAGACGATGGCAGCGCGGCTCGTCTGGCTCGTTGCCAACCAGTACGTCCGGCCGGAACGAGTGCTCGGGCTGACGTTCACCCGCAAGGCAGCTGCCGAGCTTGCCGACCGCGTCCGGTCGCGGCTGGCCGCGCTGCGCCGTGCTGGCCTGCCGCAGATCGGCCAGCTCCAGCTGGAGCTGACGCCTGCCGCTGCCGAGGATGGCGATGAGCCGCTGGCGGGCGAGCCGCTGATAGCTACCTACCACGCGTACGCGGGTCGGCTGGTCGCCGACCACGCCCTCCGCGAAGGGCTGGAGCCGACACTCCGGCTGATCACTCCCGCGGTGTCCTGGCAGCTCGCATCAAGGGTCGTCGCCGCCTATGACGGGCCGACCGACGCGCTCGACTGGACGCCCGCGACAGTGACCGCGGCTGTGCTGTCGCTGGCTGGCGAGATGGCCGAGCACCTGCGGGGTTCAGGCGATGTGCTGGAAGTTGGCCGCTGGCTCGCGGACTGCCGGGACAGCCTGACTGGCCGGGTGCCGCGTGCAGTCACCGACGCACTCAAAACCCAGCGGACGAGAGAGCAGCTGCTGCCGCTGGTAGCCGCCTACGCCGCAGCCAAGGCAGCGAGGGAAGTCGTGGACTACGGCGACCAGATGGCGGTCGCGGCCAGGATCGCGTCGCGGCATCCGGTAGTAGGCCAGGCGGAGCGGGCCAGGTACCAGGTCGTTCTGCTGGACGAGTATCAGGACACCTCGCACGCACAGCTGGTTCTGCTGTCGTCGCTGTTCGGCGACGGTCATCCGGTCACTGCCGTCGGCGACCCATGCCAGTCCATCTACGGCTGGCGCGGCGCCAGCGCGGGCAACCTGCGCCGGTTCGGCTCCGACTTCGCGCTGGCAAGCGGTCAGCCGGCGCCCGTCCGCGTGCTGTCCGCCAGCTTCCGGAACACCGGAAAGGTGCTGCAGGCAGCCGGTGCGATTCAGCAGGAGCTGCGCGCCGAGGCACCGGATGTGCCGCTGCTCGTCGCTCCTGCGGGTCGGTCCGGCCGCGGCCTGGTGCGCTGCGCGCTGCTGGAGTCTGCTGCCGACGAGGCAGCCTGGGTGGCGGATGAGGTGGCCGGCCTGCTGGAGCTGACGCCGGGTACCGCACCGGACGGCCGTCCCTGGCCGGACGGCAGCGACGCCAGGGTGCGGCCCGCCGACATCGCGATCCTGTGCCGGAAGCGGTCGCAGTTCGCCGTGCTGCGCGCCGCGCTGGAGGCGCGCGGCATCCCGGTCGAAGTAGTCGGCCTCGGCGGCCTGCTGACAGTGCCCGAGGTCGCCGACATCGTCGCGACGCTGCAGGTCCTTCATGACGTGACCGCGTCGGGCGCGCTTGCGCGGCTGCTGACCTCGCCGCGCTGGCGGATCGGCCCGGCGGATCTGGTTGCCGTCGGCCGGCGGGCCAGGGCGCTGGCAAGGGGCGACGCAGGCGGTGTCGGCTCGGCTGGGGTCGGCTCGGCTGGGGCCGGCTCGGCTGGGGCCGGCTCGGCTGGGGCCGGCTCGGCTGGGGCCGGCTCGGCTGGGGCCGGCTCGGCTGGGGCCGACCCGATCGGAGCCCGGCCGGTCGACCTGCCGCAGTCTGACGAGGACCCGATGGCTGATGCGCTCAGCGACCTGACCAGGGACGCCGGGAGCCTGATTGAGGCGCTGGACGACCTGGGAAGCCCGGCCGGCTATTCGGCGGCGGGCTACGGTCGGCTGACGGCGCTCGCCGCCGAATTGCGCGTGCTGCGCGGGCACGTGGCGCGCCCGCTCGCCGAACTCGTCACCGAAGTTGAGCGGACGCTCGGCCTCGACATCGAGGTCGCCTCTCGTCCCGGCGCGGATCCGGCGGCGGCCAGAGCGGACCTGGACGCGTTCGCTGACGCGGCGGCCGCGTTCGCGGGTGACGCGCACGAGCCAACGCTCGGCGCGTTCCTGGCCTACCTGGCGGCAGCGGAGTCGGAGGAGTTCGGTCTGGAGGCCGGCCAGGTCGGCGAGACGGACTCGGTCAAGCTCGCTACGGTGCACGCGGCGAAGGGCCTTCAGTGGGCGGCGGTATTCGTGCCGGGCCTGGCTGACGGCCCGCAGCGGCATCTGTTCCCGGCCAGACCCAGGGTCACCACTCGGTGGACGGAGAACGCGAGGCTGCTGCCGTTCGGCCTGCGCGGTGACGCTGCGGACTTGCCCGCCCTGGCGGGGCTGACGCCGACGGAGCTGACCGCGTTCGGCGACGCGTGCACCGCGCGTGAGCTCGCGGAGGAACGGCGGCTCTGCTATGTGGCCGCGACCAGGGCGGCCTACCTGCTGGCATGTTCTGGCCACTGGTGGTCGGACGGCGTGTCACGGCTCGGGCCCTCGCAGTTCCTCACCGAGATCCGGGCCGCGTGCGAGGGTGCTGGCGGAAATCAGGCAGCAGGCGACGTCGCGTACTGGCATCCAGCGCCGGAACCTGACGCGGTCAACCCGGCGCTGGCCGAGCCGCCGACAGCGCTGTGGCCGGCTGCGGCAGCGGCTGGCGCACGCCACGAGGCCGTCCGCGAAGCGGCGGATCTGGTGACGGCGGCTGCTCGCGAGCTGCGGGGTGCTGGCTCTGGAGAGCACGCAGGCCCGGAGCCAGCAGGCGATCACGACGACGCGTACCAGGACCTCGTCGCGGCCTGGGCACGCGACACCGACCTGCTGCTGGCCGAGCGTGCGCAGCGCCGGGTCGGGCCGGACGTGCCAGTCGGGCTGCCGCGGCAGCTTCCGGTCTCAGCCCTTGTCACCATGGCACGGGACCCGGCTGAGCTGGCACAGCAGGTTCGCCGCCCGATGCCGCGCAGGCCCGTGCCACAGGCAGCCCGAGGTACCACGTTTCATCTCTGGCTGGAAAACCGCTTCGGAAAGGCCGAGCTCATCGACTCGGAAGAGCTCCCCGGCGCCGCCGATGACCTCGCTGCGGAGGACGGGGACGGTGACCTTGCCGAGCTCAAGGCAAGGTTCGAGGCGGGGGAGTGGGCGAACCGCTGGCCTGCCGAGGTCGAAGTGCCGTTCGACACCCTGATCGGCGACCGGGTAGTGCGCGGGCGGATCGACGCGGTGTTCGCTGATGCAACGGCTGGCGGCTACGACGTCGTGGACTGGAAGACCGGCCGGCAGCCTGGCTCGGCCGCCGAGAAGCGGGCGGTCGCGGTGCAGCTGGCTGCCTATCGGCTTGCCTGGGCGGCGCTCGCGGGCGTGCCAGTCGGCAACGTGCGGGCCGCGTTTTACTACGTGCGCGACGGCGTGACTGTCCGGCCCGCCGATCTGCTCGACGCGGCGGGGCTGGCTGCGCTGATCGAGAGGATCGAGGTCGCCTAGCTCGCGCAGCGCCCGAGTCGTTGAGCTGGAGCTTGGGGCGCGTCCCGGATTTGCCAGCGGACCTCGCGGGTATCTGACATGGCACGGTCACGGCGGAGGGCGTCATGACAGCGGAAACCAGCCGGTATCTGCGGGGAACGAGGCGTGGCGAGGAACCGGTGACGATTCACGCCGCCGAGCTGCACCGGCAGGACGAGTACATCGCGCTGTGCGACGGCCGCGCCGTTATGCCGCTTCCAGGTCGCTTCGACCCAGCCGACCCTGAGGCGTGCCCACTGTGCCGATCGCTCTCCGCGTGAGTGCGCGGGTTTCGGGTTCCGGGACGTTCAGCCCTGCCGGGAAGTGCTCGTGCTGAGCGAGGTTATAGGTATGCGCTGAAGGCGATCATCGTGCTCAAGGCGTGCGGCCCACCGGTGCTGGAGAAGGAGCTGGGTCGTGATTCGTCGAATGGTCGATCTCGTGGGCCCGGGCCGGGCTGGACGGCTCCGGGTAAGGTCTGCCGGGGCCGGGCAGGGCAGCCATCCACTCCTCCGACGCCGGCGCGCGCTGCAGTGTCGCAGCGGCATGAACGTCATGCGCACAGGGGCCGCGGGTGCCGCCTTCCTGGCCCTGGCCGTCGTGACGGCCTGTGGTACCTCGAGCCCGCCGGTACGCTCCGGCTCCGCGCCGACCTCCGCGCCCAGCAGCCCGTCGGCCTCGGCCCGCTCCGGTTTCGCGGCCAGCGACGTGAGCTTCGTGTCGGCGCAGCGCGGTTGGGTCCTCGGCTCCGGGCAGCTGCTCACGACCGACGACGGGGGGGATAG
>Ga0335074_10007044_pt1 | contig 15585 bp, 12 predicted proteins | sample Lox_Sample_23_FD_206715 | JGI IMG/M metagenome (GOLD analysis project Ga0335074, IMG submission 206715) | Soil microbial communities from Loxahatchee National Wildlife Refuge, Florida, United States - Lox_Sample_2.3 | ecosystem: Environmental > Terrestrial > Soil > Wetlands | place: USA... | reverse complement strand
TTGCCTACGCTATGGGATCGAAGCTTGCGCAGTAAGCTCGCCGGGACCTGACGACGGCGCGATGGCGGCGTCTGTGCACGGTATCGTGCAGAGGTCCTGATGAGCGGCAGTGGACCATAGACGGTTAAGGTTCCGCGACGGCGGGCGTTGCCGGACCCAGTACAAACTTTTCCTGACCGCACGCTTCGCCTTACAATGAGAGCCCCTGCACCGAGTCGAACTGGAGATCTGCCATGCGCCGCGGCCCGCTCGTCTACACGCTCGGAGCGCTGTTGCTTACCTCGCTCGGTCTGGCCAGCGCCCAGAACGCCTACACCTCTCGGCCCATGAACGTTCGCGCCGGGCCGAACCGCGACTACCCCCTGGTTGCGCAGCTCGATGCGGGCGCACCGCTCGATGTGCACGGTTGCCTCAGCGATTGGAGCTGGTGCGACGTGTCGTTTGAGGACAATCGAGGCTGGATCTACGCGGGCGGCGTGTCCTTCGTTTACCAGGGCGAGAGGGTTCCACTCTATTCCTACGCACCGAGTCTCGGTCTGCCGATCATCACCTTCTCGCTCTCGACTTATTGGGGCAACTACTACCGTGGCCGGCCCTGGTATGCGCAGCGCACCGAGTGGGCGCATCGCCGGCTTCCCCCGCACATGAGACCGGCCGGAAGGCCCCAGGCTGGACCGCCCCCCGGGCGCCCTGCGCCGGGTGCGCGCCCGGAGTCCCGAGGCGCAGAGCACGGATATGCCGCGCCGAACATGCGGCCCCATGCGGGAGCGCCTGCGGAGTCGCATGCGCGTCCGCCCGCCGGTGCTCGCCCGGAGGCGCAAGGCGCCGAGCGCGGACGTGCAACACCACCCGCGCGGGGCGGCAAGTCACCGCAGCATGAGCGGGGCTCGCGGCCGCCGGACCACCCTCCGCCCGGCATTTGAGGCCTTAAACGGCCGGGCTGGTGCCCGGGGCTCGGAGCGGACTCGAGGTCGATGCGGGCGCTCGCTGATTTATTGCCGGGCAGACGCCTCAACCGAGATGCGTATCTGCTCTGCTTCTCGGCCTTTTTTGCCGACCTCGGCTATCAGGGCGTGGCGGCGCTCTTTCCCCTGTACGTCGTCCTTCGATTGCACGCGCCTGTCTTCGCCTACGGCATCGTGACGGCGATTGCTTTCGGCGGCGGCTCGTTCGTCTCTTACGCCGGTGGGCGGGCGGGTGACGTGTTTGATCGCAAGTTGGTCGCCATCGCGGGCAATGCCTTCATTCCGCTGATGGCGTTCTCGGGGATCGCGCATGGCCTCTGGCTCGCTGCCGCGCTTTTCATCCTGGGATGGTGGGCCCGATATTTCCGAACTCCCGCGCGGCGGGCACTGCTGGTCAACGTCACGCGTCCAGAGGAGCGCGGCATGGCGTTCGGGTTTCTGCACGCGCTCGATATCGGCGGCGGCATGCTCTCGGCGCTTGCCGCGCTGGTGCTTCTGTCGCTGCGGATTCGCATCGGTACCATCATGTTGTACGCGGTGCTGCCCCTGGTCATATCGACGGTGTTGCTGTTTTTCGTGCGACGTGCCGAGCTCTTTCACGCCGAAACCCCAAGGGCGACGGACGGACGGGATCCCGAAGGACGCGCGCTGCTGATCGCGCTGCTGGTCTCGGCCAGCCTCTACGGCTTCAGTTTCTACAACCTCGGCTTTCCGATTCTGACGGCGACGGGCGGCCACTCGACGACCGCGGGGTACGAGTCCGGTGTGCTCGCGTTCCTGATCTACCTTGGCGTCTCGGCCGTGAGCGGCTATGTGCTCGGTGCCGGTCGTTTCCCCGCCGCGCGATCGCTGTGGCTGTGGGGCTACCTGCCATCCGCCGTAGGTTCAGGTCTCATCGGCCTGAGTGAGCTGCTTCACCTTTACTCGGCGGCTTTTTATCTCTCAGTGGCCATACTCGGCCTGGGCATGGGGGGTGTCGAGACGTTCGAGCCGACCCTGGTCTCATCGGTCGTGGGGCAGAAGCGACTCGCCCGCGGGATGGGTTTTCTCACGGTCTCGAGGAGCATGGGGCAATTCCTGTCCAATTTCATCATGGGGCTTCTCTTCTCCATGAGCCGCTCCCTGCCGTATTTCTATGCAGCCGCGTCGGCATTGCTGGCGACCATGGTCTTTGGCAGCGTCGCATCCGGGAGATTCCCCGGTGGTCGCAATGGGACCGGATCTGCATCCCGGACCCGGCGCCGGAGCGGGGTGGAATAGGGCGGCGTGCGACGCCGGTCGCACAATTGCCGGCTGCCGCCCCTATACCATTTGTATGCTTGCCATGCATCGGCGGATGATCCGGTCGGGCGGAGGGTTTGCGCGCGGTGAGCGCGCGGCGGGTGTAACCGGAAGCGCACGAGCAGCCATTGGCCGTACTGGTCCCGAGCTTCTACGTTCTGGCGGGAGCGATCGCGTATGCGATGCTCTACAGCCTCCTTACGCCCGCGGCCCGGCGCGAAGCGCCCGCGCTACAGGCGTTCGCGGCAACATGCCTGTTCGCCGCGCTCGTTGCGCTGTTTGCGGCCCAGGTGCTGCAGGCGACGAGCGCCGTGGCCTACCTGCGGGCGCTGAAGCTCAATCTCGACTGCCTGATCCTGACGGCGCTCGGGTTCTCGGTATTCGTGGCGCGATACGCGAAGCTGAGCGGGCGTCATTGCCGATGGGCCCTGACCGCCTACGCCCTGCTGTGTTTGATGCTGATCGCTCTGAACGAAACGCGTCCCTACGGGCTGCAATATGCGCATTTCGACGGAATCACGCGCCTGCGGCTTCCGTGGCACGAATTCATCGCGCAGGGGGTGGGTAGCAGTGGGGCCTTGTTCTATCTGGCGATGGCGGCCATCGACGGCGTAGTCCCTTATGCGCTCATCGTGCTGTCGAGTCTCCATCGGCGCACGCGCGAGCGTCCGGTGCTGTGGATGATTGTTGCGGTCGCAGTCCTGGTGCCGTTCGCGGTGCAGGGCGCCCTGGTGCGCCTGTCGATCATTCACGGGTTCGCAGCCGGTCCCTTCGGCCTCCTGATCGTCGTCGCTCTCGTGGGTACGACGCTGGCGCGGGAGACCAAGCGCAAGCTGATCGACTCGGAGGAGAGTTTCCGGGTGCTGTTCGAGCACTCCCCGTATGCGATGGTGGTGATCGAACCGGGCAGCGGCCGTATCCTTCAGGCCAACGGGGTCGCATTCGAGCTGAGCGGTTATGACGCCGGGGGCCTCGGCCGCAAGACCCTGGCCGATCTGACTTTAGCCGAGGATATGCCCGAGGCGATGCGCCGCTTCGCCGATCTCGCTTCCGGGCGAGTCGATCAGCAGCTCAGCGAGCGGCGGATCGTGCACAAGGACGGTCGCATCCTCACCACCCGCTGCGCAGTATCCACGTTGAAGGATGATGCCGGCAAGGTCGTGCGCCTCATCGCCTGTCTGAGCGATATCACCGAGCGCCGGCAGATTCAGGCGGCGCTCGAGGCGAGTGAGCGCAAGCTGCGCAGTCTGTTCGAGCTTTCCCCGCTCGGCATAGTGCTCACGGTGGACGGGCGTTACGTCGAGTTCAACCGGGCGTTCGAGGCGATGACCGGTTACTCGGCTGAGGAGCTGCGGGCCCTGGATCACTGGGCGCTCACGGCACCCGGGTACCAGGAGGAGGAGCGGCGGCAGATCGAGCTGCTGACGCGCGACGGTCGCTTCGGTCCGTACGAGAAGGAGTATCGGCGCAAGGACGGCAGTCTCATACCGCTGCGCATGAACGGCATGTTGGTGGGTGACGGTACCCGACGGTACGTCTGGTCGATCGTGGAGGATATCTCGGCGGACCGGCGTGCCAAGGAGGCGCTGCGCGAGAGCGAGGTGCGGCTGCGCACGCTCATCGAGCAGTCGCCGATGGCCATCTCCTTCAGCCGGGACGGGATCACGCTCGAGGTCAATGCACGTTACATCGAGATGTTCGGTTACGAAAGCGCGGCCGAGGTGCGCGAGACGCCGCTGCGCGAGCGGATCGCACCGAGCCACCGTGCCGAGATGCAGGAGAAGATCGAGCGGCGCCGCCTTGGGCAACCGACCCCGACGAGCTATGAGACGGTGGGGAGGCGCAAGGACGGGAGCGAGTTTCCGCTGTTCGTCTCGGCCAAACGCATCGAGCTTGCGGATGGGCCGCTGACCATGTCGTTCCTCATGGACTTCACCGAGCGCAAACAGGCGGAGGAGCGCATTCGTCATCTGGCATTCTTCGATCAGCTGACTCGGCTCCCGAACCGGGAGCTGCTGCAGGATCGACTCAGCCAGGCGCTCTCGACCAGCGCCCGCACCCGGCGCTATGGCGCGCTGCTGCTGCTCAATCTCGACAACTTCAAAAGCGTCAACGATACGCTCGGTCACGCGGCCGGAGATGCGCTGCTGCAGCAGGTGGCGACGAGGCTCGCGGCGGAAGTGCGGACGGGCGATACGCTCGCGCGCGTGGATGGGGACGAGTTCGTGATTCTGCTCGAGGACCTCGCGCCGCAGCCGCTGGCGGCCGCCGGCCAGGCGAAGGCGTTCGGGCTGAAGATGATGCACGCCCTGTCAGGCTCGTACACGCTCCCCGAGGGCAATACTCACGTGGGTTGCAGCGTCGGGGCGACCATTCTCGCCGGCCATCGGCAGACCGCGCAGGATCTGGTCAAGCAGGCCAACATCGCGCTCCATCAGGCGAAGAGGAGCGGGCGCAACGCGTTGCGCTTCTTCGATCCGGGCATGCAGGAAAGCGTCAACGCGCGGGCGGCGCTCGAAGCCGAGCTGCGCGAGGCGATCGCCGCTTCGCAGTTCGCGCTGCACTACCAGCTGCAGGTGGATGAGAACGGCCGCGAGCTCGGCGCCGAAGCGCTGCTGCGCTGGAATCATCCGGAGCGCGGGCTCGTCTCCCCGGCGCAGTTCATCGGGCTGGCCGAAGAGACGCACATGATCCTGCCGATCGGACAGTGGGTCATCGATGCCGCCTGCGCGAGGCTCGCGGCCTGGAGCTATGGCGCCCGCACCCGCGCGCTCTCGCTCGCGGTGAACGTGAGCTCGTTGCAGTTTCAGCAACCGGATTTCGTCGTGCAGGTGCTCGGCTCCATCCGGCGCCACGGGGTCGACGCCCGCCGGCTGAAGCTCGAACTGACCGAGACCATGCTACAGGGGGACATCGAGCGGACGGTGAGCACCATGAACGTGCTCAAGACGGAAGGGGTGCAGTTTGCTCTGGATGACTTCGGCACCGGCTACTCTTCGCTGCAGTATCTGAAGCGCCTGCCGCTCGATCAGTTGAAAATCGACCGCTCGTTCGTGCACGAGATCGCGGCCGACCCCAACGACAAGGCGATCGTGACGACCATCATCGCGATCGCCGAGCGCCTCGGCCTCGATGTGATCGCGGAGGGCGTGGAGACACACGAGCAGCTCGAGGTGTTGCGCGCGTGCGGCTGCGGCCGCTACCAGGGGTACCTGTTCGGCAAGCCCGTCCCACCCGAAAGACTGTTCGAGTCCCGCGAAGCGCTGACCGCCTGCTGAGGCCGCGACGGCTTCAGCGGCGCCGGTCCATGGCGAATAGGACGGAGACCAGGGGCACGCGTCGCTTCTGATTCAGCGACAGGCCGGTGATACCCTGGTACACGCCATAAGCACACAGCACCCGTCCGTGGGTGTAGGGATGGACCATGGTGACGCTGCCGCCGTTCTGTTGGGCTTCTTCCTGCTTATCCGCGTAGCTCGCCGTCTCGACCGCCTGCACTTCGCTGCCGTCCTTCAATCGCACCGCCCAGACGGACCCGCCCGAAGACAGTGCTTGCCCTTGCTCGATCACGCCGGACAGCACGACTTCGGAATCCTTGGACAGATCTCGCGGCACGCTTGCAGTGAGATAAACCATCTTTTGGTCGAAGGGACCGGCGCGCACGTCCGGTGGCCGATTCCACCGCATGGCGAGCTCGAAATCGCGGCAGGACCTGGCCTGCCCGAGGCGGTCAAAAATCCGCCGCCCATCCGGGCCCACCGTCCGCGACATGTAGCGGATCGCCCTGAGTTGCCGCGGCGTGGGCAGGTCCGCGGAGCGGGGCGCCTTGCCGCTCAGCCCGAGCTTGGCACAGCTGGCAAGCAGGATGGCCGGCAGCAGCAAGCCGGCTGCGAGTCGTGGCATGAGGCGGTGCATGCGGCTATCAGAACGGTCGAGCGAGTGCCAACGTTCCCTTGCCGATCAACTGGCGATGAGACCGGCGGTGATGTTGATCGCGAATCCGATGATGGCGACGTTGAACGCGAAAGAGATGATCTCGTGCACAATGACCACCCGACGAACGGCGGCCTCGGTGGTGGAGACGTCGGCGGTCTGACAGGCCGCGGAAATGGTAAAGGAGAAGTAGGCGAAGTCCCAAAATCCCGGCATTTCCGTGCGCGGAAAGAGCAGCGGCCGGCTCTGGGGTGGGGCGCTGTAGAACCTGTCGGCGTAATGCATGGTGAACATGACCGGCACGAGCAGCCATGAATAGATCAGGGTGACCGCCACCAGCACGAACTGCCAGACCCGCTGATCGTGTCCCAGCTGCCGGAGATTGGTCAGCGGCTGAACGATGGCGAGCAAGCTGAGCAGAGCCGCCGCGACGACCACCGCCAGGATGATCGGGCCGGAGGGGTCCTCCTCGGAGTAATGCGAGCAGACCTGTTCGGGGCTGAGGCGGCGCATCCAAAGATAGATCAGCGCCAGAAAGAGCGTGACGCCGCCATCCCAGCTGACGAGTATGCGGCTGATGAGTGTCAGTCTCGCCGGCAGGAAGAAATAGCTCGCAATGCCGAAAGCGAGCGAAACCCAGAATCTCACGTGGCTGTGAAAGAGCTTCATCGGAGGATCGAGGCCGCGATTCATCTCAGCGAGGACACCGCTCTTGCGATAGAGTCGGCACATGCCGTATCAGGGCAGTTGCCATTGCGGCGCGCTCACCTACGTATACCACACCGAGCTGCCGCCGCCCGAGTGGGCCGTCCGCGCCTGCCAGTGCTCGTTCTGCCGCGCGCACGGCGCCCGCACCACCTCCGATCCGCGCGGCAGCGTCGCATTCCACGCGGTGCAGCCGGATCGGTTGCGACGCTATCAGTTCGGCCATCGGATCACGGATTTCCTCGTCTGCGCTTGCTGCGGGGTCTACATTGGCGCGCTGACGGAGATTGCCGGGCACCGCTTCGCCGTCATCAATGCCAATGCGCTGCGGCCGCCGCCGGCTGGCCTGAGGGCGGCGGCATCGGTGAGCTATGAGGGTGAGAGCGCAGAGGCGCGCACCGACCGGCGCCGCGACCGATGGACGCCGTGCACAGCCATTGGTGGCTGCGAGCGGCTCTGAGCGCCGCATCGTCTGCCCCCTGCGCGCTATGGGACGACTCCGGGGAAGAGGACTGCCCGTCCCCGTCCTCGGAGGTGCCGCAGGCTTGAGCTAGTGGGGCCTCATGTGCCCGTGGCCATTGTTGTTGAACATCGATGCCGACTGCGCGATTTCGGAGTTGCCATCGCCGAATTCGACGTACTGGAGGAGGAGGCCGACCAGCGCCGGCGCTTTTGGCGAGCCCAGCCCGCTCGCTGCATCCCATCCCGGAGCGGCATTGAACCCCGTGATTCCACCGAACGAGTTGTTACCGACGGTGATGTCGTGGAGCGAGAGCGCGTAAAACGGCGGCACACGGGCGATGCGATAGAGCCCTTCGTTGATGAAGCCCAGATCGAATCTGTTGATCTCATCCGCGATCGCGGTGATTGCAGACCACTGTGGTGATCCTGCGCTCGTGCCGCCGAAGAGGTAAAACCCCTCCGGCACCCCGGGAATGTCGAGGAAGGTCAACACACCGTTATTCACCGACGCATTGTATGTGACATCCGGGACGCCGCGCTGCCTGCCCCAGACAGCGCCCTGTTGATAGAACGGTTCCGAGTAGAGGACGCTGAAGCCGCCGCCGCCCGCGCCGTACTCCGGCTCGTTCCACACACTCTCGCTCTCGTACGCCCCCGGATTCGACGTCGTGTAGTCGGCTGCGACGAGCGAGGTGCCGCCGACCGCGGTAACCAGCGGGTCGGCAGCGGGCGTGGAGACCGCCTTGACGTATGCCGTCTGCTCACAGTTGACCTGGGCCGCACCTAAATCACCCGCGGAAGCGAATATCGTCATGTACTTCTGCGTGGCCTCCGCGAACATCTGGTGCTGCTGGCTGAGCAGGCCCGGGTCCATGCATGACTCATCCTCGCCGAAGCTCTGCGAGATGATGTCGCCGAGATGATGATCGACGGCGTACTTGGTGGCCGCGTAGATGTCGGGATCCTGATCCGACTTCGCGAGCACCAGCACGATATTCGCGCCGGGCGCGATCGCGTGGGCCCATTCGACATCGAGGGATATCTCCTCGGCCCAGCCGACCATGTCGCCGTTATCGTATGTGGGGTCGAACGCGGTCAGGCCCTGCGGCGCGATCTGCGTGAAGTTCGCTGCGGGCAGGCCATAGAAAGTATCGAACGTGCTCAATTCCACCCCGATATTGGGATTCTGGAACGCATCGACGATGACAATGGTCTTGCCGGTGCCGTCCCAACCCGCGTTGATCAGCCTGTCCACGCCGTATGCATGGCGGATTTCATAGGGGTCATAGCAGTTCAGGCCCGGAACCAGACCGACCTGACACGTGAAGAGCCCGTACGTGGCCTCCGGCAGCGCCTGGGAGTTCGCGGCCACCTGACTGGACAGGAGGGCGGCCGGGCCGACGACGAGCTCGGGTTTGGCGATGGATGCCGCCGGGGCGATAGTGTCGGTCGGCACCGCCGGAGCGGCGAGGCAGGCGACGATGGCACTCGACAGCAGAAGTCTGCGGAGCGTATTGCGATATCCCATCATTTCTCCCTTCATCGGCATCGAGCCGAACGCGTGACTGATCCGCGTCACCTGCTCGAAGAGTTGTTATGGACCTTCTCTGAGGGTGAAGCCACCCGGAGCATCGATCGACTGTTCGTATTAATGGAGCTTGCGCGTCGAATTTTTTCTGCGACCGTTGCGCATACGTTTACCCTCGACATCGACAATTGTCAAACGGCGCGCCCTCGCCAGAGATGCTCAAGTGCCGCGCGCTGCGCCCGGCTCGATTACATAATGCCCGCCGAGAGTCGCTGGCAGACCTTCGCCGGGCTCCGTACTCGTCCGGTCATTGGGCGATCGACTTCGAGGGTGAGGACGGCGCTCGCTCGTAGTGTGCCGGAGTCTGCACGAGGGCGAGCCTCGTGGGCTCGCCCAGCGCATCGACATCGAAAGTGACGTAAGCATCGCCGTAGAAGCGATAACGCCAGCGCACGCGGAACGTATCGCCGTTCCAGTGCTCGAGATCGCCGGTGAACATGGGGTTACCGAGGCGAAGGACGAGATGCCCGCGGTCCTCCTGCACCGACGCGCCGCCGTAATATGGATCCGAGTAGCTGCCCACGTATGCTGAGAGTGCCAGCGGCGCTCGCGTATCGGGGCGGCGCGCTGCCGTGAGCTTCTTCTTCGCCGTCTCGGCTCGGGCCTTTTCCTTCTGCAGGTACGCATACATCGCCTGGCTCACGTCCCGATGGGCGAGGCCGAGATAATCCTGCAGCACGTGGAATGCGACGCCCTCGGGCGCCCGGTTCTCGTTCATATTGGAGAGCACCACCACGCCCAAATGCTCGTCCGGAACGAGCGCGAGTGCCGAAGCCATGCCGTCGATGTCACCTGCGTGCCACACGAGCTCGTGCCCGCCGTACTCCTGGAGGATGAACCCGAGCCCATAGGCATAGAATCGCGTCGCGGGCGTCTGGGCGTTCAGCCACCCATAGAGATCCGAGTCTTCCTGGATCAGCGCCTGCGGGGTCTCCATGGCGTGGATGATGGCGGGCCCGAGCACCTCCTTGCCCGCATAGCGGCCATCGGCAAGGAGCATGATGAGCCAGTGGCTCATGTCGTTTACACTGGAGTTGATGCCGCCCACCGCCGCGAACACATCCATGTTGTTCGGCCAATAGGGCTCGATGATGCGGACTTTACCATCGACCTCGCCATGCGGAGTCGCGACATCGGCGGCGGCCGCGACCGCGGCCGCGGTCGAGACGGTGCGAGTCATGTCGAGCGGCGCAAATAAGTGCGTGGCCACGTAACTGTTCCACGTGGCGCCGGTGATCGCCGGAATGAAGGTGGACGCCACCAGGTACATGGCATTGTCGTAGCAGAAGTGCGCCCGAAATCCGTAGCTCGGCTTCTGGTAGCGCAGCCTCTCGATGATGTTCGCCGTGGTGTCGTCCGACAGGTACCACATGGCGAAGGGATCGCAATAACCGCTGCGATGCGAGAGCAGGTCGCGGAGGGTGATCTCCTCGGTCACGTACGGGCTTTCGAGACGGAAGCCGGGCACGTATTTGACGACCCGATCATCCCACCGAAGCTTGCCCGCGGCCACGAGGGTCCCGAGGGCGGCGGCGGTGAATGCCTTGGTGTTTGATCCAATGTCGAACAGCGTGTCGGCATCGACGCCGGCGGGGCGTCCAAGCTCGCGCACCCCGTAACCGCGTGCAAACACGACCCGCCCATCCTTGACCACCGCCACGGCAAGTCCGGGCACGCGCCACTGCACCATGGCGCCATGCACATAGCCGTCGAGATCGGCGAGCGCGGGCGGGGCGGCGCGGGCGGTATTCACCGCCAGAAGGGTGACAATCAAGGCCGCTCGCGCGCTCAGTCTCCTCAGGCTCTGACCGCATTGCATCGTGGTGCTCGCTTTGATCATCCGGGCGCTTGGCTCGCGCGCACTTGCTAGTCTGCTGCCGTCAATGCGCTCGGTAAAGTCCAAGGCCGTGCGAGCCGATCGGCCGCGGCAGACCAGTCGGTATAATTGCCAGCAGCCATGTGCGCCCGTTATCAGACGCCATCCCAGGCCGCCGCCGAGCGCTACTGGCGGGTGATCGAGCCGCTATGGCACTTCGAGCCGAGCTGGCGCGTCCTGCCGACGGATCCGGTGCCGGTCGTTCTTAGCATTCACGGCACGGTGACCGGCCGGATGATGCGCTGGGGGCTGTTGCCCTTTCGGGGCGAGTCCAGCTTCCCGCTCATCAACGCGACGGTGGAGAAGCTCGAGACCTGGTACGCCTGGAAAGAGCCCTGGGCGCGGCGTCAGCGCTGCATCCTCATCATGGCCGGCTTCTACGAGCCGCACGTGTTCGGGAATGGTCGCAAAGAACCGTTTTACGTTCATCTCGCCGATCGTCCACTTTTCGGCGTCGCAGGGTTATGGGACCGCAGGGAGCAATCGGACGGGACCGAGGTGCTCTCCTGCGCACTCATCACTGTTCCCTCGAACAGCCTCCTGGCGGAGATTCACAACGAGAAGCCGCGGATGCCGGCCGTGCTGCGCGAGGAGCAGCACCGAGCGTGGCTACAAGGCAGTCCGATCGAGGCAAAAGCCTCGCTCGTTCCCTACCCAAGCGATACCATGGTCGCCTGGCAGGTCAGCCGTCGGCTCTATGCGACCCGGACACCGGATGATGCCAGCTTGATCGAGCCGGTCCCTTCAGGTCCCTGATTTGCGCATACGCGCCGTGCGCGCCTGCGATTGTACCCGCCGGCATCGCGGCGGTATCGGTTGCGCATCTTCGCTCCCCGCGCTGCCGCGATGGGCGTAATCTTGCGGGCTGCGGATAAGACAGATGGGGGCACGGCCGATGCCGGATGATTTGGTTCTGCCTGCGACGCTGCCGGCCGCTTTGCCGGCGGGCGTCGACCTGCGGCGCACCGCCGCGAATCCCGATTACTGGTACCCCCTCGCCTGGTCCGATGAGCTCAAGCCCGCTCGGATATTGGGACGCCGGTTCGCTGGCGAGCCCATTGCCCTCTACCGCGGAGCGAGTGGGCGGGTGGTCGCGCTCGAGGATCGTTGCGCGCATCGGCAGGTGCCGCTGCACCTCGGCGTCGTGCAGGGCGATGGCGTGAAGTGCCACTACCACGGCTGGGCGTACGACTGCAGCGGCAAGTGCGTCGATGTGCCGTACCTCGGCAGGGAGCGTGTTCCGAACGGGGTTCGCAGCTATCCCGCCCGAGAGGTGGATGGGCTCGTCTTCATCTTTCCGGGCAATCCCACCCTGGCGGAGGCGCGCCTGCCTGCAGCGCTCGGCGCCTCGCAGCGCCGCGACTACAAGACCCGGCGGCTCAATCGCGAGGTGGCGTGCCACTACACCTTCATGCACGAGAATCTCTTCGACATGAACCATCAGTTCATGCACCGCAAGAACATGGGCTCGATCCGCGCGAGCTGTCTCGGCCGGCGCCACGGGGAGCACTGGGCGGAGGTCGAATACTCCTTCAGCCGCACGGCGGGCAAGTCGTCGATGGGTGAGCGCGTGATCGTCAATATGGGGCGCAAGGGCGGCAAGGTGCGGCAGGACTTCCGCGACCACATGCGCATCCGCACCGATTATCCCTCCCAGAGCCTGAAGGTCTGGGTAGGACGCAACATCCAGGACACCCAGGATCCGGTGTTGGACGTCTGGCTCTGCTACACGCCGCTCGATGCCGAGCAGCGCACCAACCGCACCTTCGGGTATCTGTCGGTGAAGAAGCCGCCGATCCCCGGCCTCATTCATCTGGTATGGCCGTTCTTCACCTGGTTCTCGGAGAGGATCTTCCGCGAGGACAAGGACATCGTCGAGCACGAGCAGCGCGCCCACGACGCCCAGGGCGCCGACTGGAACAACGAGGTATTTCCCGCGATCCGCGATCTGCGCGCCGTTCTCGCCCGCTGCGGCGTGCCGCTGTGAGCGCCGAGCGCTGAGGCGATCAACACCGCGTCGCGGCCCGCGAGAAGGGGACCGGTTGCCGCAGCCCGTGAAAATCTCAGCCGACGAGGTCCCGGTAGGCATGCCAGGTCGCATGCCCAAGGAGCGGTGCGATCACGATCATGCCGAGAAGGAAGGTGGCGAAACCGAGCGCCGTAAGAGCCACGATGACCGCCGCCCAGACGATCATGGCCGGGATGTTGTGGAGAGCGGCCTTGATGCTCGCCCCCATGGCCTCGGAGGCGGTCGCATGCCGATCGATGATGAGGGGCACCGCGACGACCGACAAGACGAACACCGTGACGGCGAAGACGGCGCCCGATGAGAAGTAGGCCACGACTTCCCGAGTGCTTGCGAAATCGCCCGCGCCGCCCCATAGGGCGACCGCGAGGCTCGGCACGCGGATGCCGAGAACCGATTGCAGCAATACGGTGGAGGCGACGAACCAGACAATCGCGACCAAGGCGAGGATGCCGCCGAAGTGCATGAGTGCATCGGGGTTGCGGGTCACGCCCTCGAGCGACTCGTCGAACCCGCGCGGCTCACGCGCAGCCCGCCGCCTGGAGAGCTCGCACAAGCCGGTGGTCATGATCGGGCCCACCAACAGGTAGCCGGTCACCGCGGCGGCGACGAGATAGGGATGGGTGCCGCCGAGCATGAGGAGCACGGCGCCGATAACGGAAATGATGACGCCGTGCGCCAGGCTCGCCCGCTTCATCTGACGAAGGTCGCCCCAGCCGCGGCGCACCCAGACAATTGACTGCAGCGCCGGAACGTTGCGGACTTCAACATGAAGGAAGCGACGCTTCCCAAGGCTGAGGGACGTGCTCATGGAAAACTCCAGGAACCGACTGCCCCCACCAGCATACTCCTGTAAACTTCGCCCGGCGGCGCCCCCGTAGCTCAGTGGATAGAGCGACCGCCTCCTAAGCGGTAGGTCGTCGGTTCAACTCCGGCCGGGGGCGCCAAGAATCATAGACTTGCGACATTTTTCTCTAAGGATTCCCGCTGGTCCCCGAGCTACTTCCGACTCGCGCCATCGGTTGCATCGATATTGCCGATCATCGGCAGCACGCCCTTGCCGCCCACCACCGCCGGCAGGTGCCCGTCCCACTTGGCGATCGCCTGCTGCTGGATCAGCTCCGGCGTCAGGGTCTGTTGCAAGAGCTTCTGTGCCTGCGACTGGGCCTGTGCCTCGACGACCCGCTGCTGCGCGAGGACTCTCGCCTGCTGCAGCTCGTACGTCGCCTGCAGCGCACGCTGCTGCGCGATCTGCTTGCGCTCGATGGCCTGGGCAAACTCGTCACTGAAGTGGAAATCCGTGATGTTCACCGAGTCGACCACGATGCGATAGGGTTGCAGCTCGGAGGTGATCTGCGATTGGATCTTATCGCGCACCTGGTCGCGGTCGATGATCAGGTCTTCCGCGTCGTAGTGGGCCGTGACCGCCTTGACGGAGTTGCTGATCGCGGGACGGATGATCTTTTCGACGAGGTCCGACTCGCTGCCGATGTGCTGATAGACCCATTCCGCATCCGCGGGCAGGATGTGCCAGTTGGTCGCGACCGTGCTCGAGACATTCTGCAGATCGAGGCTGGCGGCGGTTTCCACCGCCTGGGAGTTCTGCACCTGCACGTCCATCTTGGCGACCGACTGCATGAAGGGAAGCTTCATGTGAAGACCCGGATCCAACACTCCCTCCTGCACGGCGCCGAAGGTCATGAGCACCCCGCGCTGCCCGGGTCCTATCTGGACGAAAAGGCCACCGACGACCAGAAAAAGGACGAGAACGATGACGGCGGTGACCAGAATGGGTCGCCAGGCTCGCGCCGTCGGCAGGGAGGAGATTCCGCTGTTCACGTGTCTACTGCTGATTGTCCTGCGGCTGAGCGAGCGGCTGATGCTCGGTCTCGGCGATGAACGCCGCGACATTGTCGTGCAGCTGCTTCAGCGCCGGCACATGCGCGTACACCATGTGGCCGGACTCGTAGTAGTGGTACTCGATGTTCGCCTGCAGCTTTCTCGGCATGGGAAGATGCGCCATCTCGTAGATGCCCTGATAGAACGGCGTCGCGAGATCGAAGTAACCGCCGTTCAGGCAGATCCTGAGGTCCGGGTCGTACTTCATCGCGTTGGCGAGGTCGGGCATCACATTGAGCGCCTGGGGCAGCGCGAACGGCACGCCGGGAGGCTTGTGATCATAGTCCCACAGGCGAAAGAGCGGAATCTCCGGCTTGTAGCGCATGCCCGCGCCGTAGTGCAGGTCCTTGCGGACGTAGCTGTTGAAGGCTGCTACGTACGCCGAGGCGATCGAGGCCGCCTGCGGGTCGTACTCCGCGCCCTCGCTCAAGGGATCGAGCGAGGGCCCCGAGAAGCGGGTGTCCAGTCGGCCCGTGGTCTCATCGGCCCCGCTCAGCAGCTCGTGCTCGAACTCGCTGCCGTTGACGCGCAGGTTGGCCTTCTTGAGATACGCGACCGGGAGCCCGGTGTACTCGTGCAGCTTGGCGGCGATGGCGTCCCGCTCATCCGGGCTCAAGGTCGAGCCCGCGCGCAGCGCCCGGGCGTAGTCGGTCATCGCGAACTGCTCGACTTCGCTGAGAAGCGATTGCAGCGGCTGGCTGTTGTTCGGCAGTTTGTGGTGATACCAGGCGGTGGCGGCGTAGGTGGGTAGCGCCAGCTCATAGGCCTGATCGACGCCGGGAATGGCGCGCACGATATCGGGCGAGTCGTTGTAGTTGAGGATCTGCGACAGCAGGATCACGCCGTTGAA